>Ga0247727_10000386_pt1 | contig 107250 bp, 94 predicted proteins | sample WisWelCaveWW1625_FD_202498 | JGI IMG/M metagenome (GOLD analysis project Ga0247727, IMG submission 202498) | Biofilm microbial communities from Wishing Well Cave, Virginia, United States - WW16-25 | ecosystem: Environmental > Aquatic > Deep subsurface > Groundwater > Cave microbial mat... | reverse complement strand
GTAGGCCCGGCTGCGTGCGTGGTCGTGGGGGAAGTAGTCCCAGCAGTTGCCGTATTCGGAGTAGTCCTCGCGGACCGTGCCCCACTGCCGCTCGGAGAGGTAGGGACCCCAGCGCTTCCAGTTCCGCTCGCGCCGGGAGTCCTCGTCGAGCCGCCGCTGCTCCGCCGCCTCGTCCACACGCTTTCTCATCGAAGCCATCTCCTTGTGAGCAGGGCCCCGTGAGGAGCAAAGCCTTCCAGGTGGACGTAACCTACACCCTTCGGCTCGAGTCTTGACAGCCAGCCCGGACAGGAGCAAACAGCGTGTGCTCGGCCACACGCCGGATCGAAGTGTTCTGAGGCGACGGTACCGTCCCTGGGGACGAAGCGTGCGACGCGATCAGCCAAGCCTCGCGCGCGGCGCGGCGGGCGCTGGCGGCGGTGGGACGAAGGGGCTGACGAACACGAGCGGTGTCGGGCCGCCGCAGTCCTCGAGGACGACGGTCGCTAAGTCCTTGGCCCCCGGAGGCGCAAGGGTTCCGCTGAGCCGGACAACGTGCAACGCATGGACCTCGTGGCGGGTGTCCGTCACGCCCTCGGCCGACCGAAGAGCCGGACGGACCGGCGGGCCTGCGACCGGGACGGCGACGCGGGCTCCGGGCAGCACGCTCGCGCCCGCGGGCTGATCGATCCGGACCGTCGCGGCCACGAGCAACAGCACCAGCACGACCCCAGCATCCCGCATCGAGTTCATCGTCGTCCCTTGCACCGAGGAGTCACCGCACCTTGCGTCCATCGCGTTGTTCAACGCACGGGGCGGCGAATTTGTTTCCGCGGGAGAGAAAAAGCACGGTCCGTGCCAGCCCACTCCCCGCCGGACGTGATTTCGGGACCCCCAGCTCACCCCATTTGGGGCGGCTCTGCCCCGGCTGGAGTGTCCCGTCGGGACACTAGGTCAGGTCGCCCTCCGCGGCGCCCTCGACCAGCAGGTCGGGGGCGAACGCCGCGCGCTCGAGCCCGTGCTTGCGGATCCGGTACTGGAGAGTCTTGTACGAGATCCCGAGCAGGCGGGAAGCGGGTCGGATGTGCCCCCGGGTGCGGTCGAGCGCCTGCGCGATCAGGTGCCGTTCGAGATCGGCGAGCCGAACCCCCCTCGCGGGCAGGTCGAACCCGTCGACACCGGCCGCGCCCATGCCCTCGGTACGGCGGTGCTGGGCCGGCACGTCCGCGACTTCGAGTCGCGGACCCTGCGCCAGCACGATCATGCGCTCGACGCAGTTCTCCAGCTCGCGGACGTTGCCGGGCCAGGCGTAGCGCTGCAGCAAATCGAGTACCTCGGGCGCGACCGCGACTTCGGCCCGACCGAACTTCCGCGCCGCCGTCGTCACGAAGTGCGCGACCAGCAGCGGCAGGTCCTCGATCCGATCACGCAGGGGCGGTAGGTCGATCGGTACGACGTTGAGCCGGTAGTACAGGTCTTCCCGGAATGCGCGGCGACGGATCGACACCGTGAGGTCCTCGCACGTCGCCGCGAGGATCCGCACATCGATGCGCCGCGGCGTCGACGCTCCGAGGCGCTGGATCTCGCCCTCCTGGATCGCGCGCAGGAGCTTGGCCTGGAGATCGACCCGCATCGCGCCGATCTCGTCGAGAAACAGAGTGCCGCCGTCCGCCTGCTCGAACCGTCCGGCATGGGCCCGCACCGCGCCCGTGAACGCGCCGCGCTCGTGCCCGAAGAACTCGCTCTCGAGCAGGGTCTCGGGGATCGCGGCGCAGTTGAGCGCGACGAACGGGGCGTTGGCGCGCCGCCCATGCTGGTGGATCGCGCGGGCGACGAGCTCCTTGCCTGTGCCGCTCTCCCCCAGAATGAGTACGGGGACGTCGGTTCCGGCGACGCGCTGGATCAGCGTGAACACGTCCTGCATCGGCTGCGAGCCGCCGATGATGCTGTCGAGGCGGTACCGGTCGCGCAGCGCCCCGCGGAGCGTCGCGACCTCGTTCTCGAGGCGACGCTGGCGGATCGCTTTCTCGACCACGAGCAGCAGCTCGTCGCGCTCGAACGGCTTGGTCAAGTAGTCGACCGCGCCGCGTTTCATCGCTTCGACCGCGCTCGACACGCTGCCATACGCCGTCATCAACACGACCGGTAGATCCGGCACGAGGCGACGGGCTCGGTCGAGCAGCTCGAGGCCGTCCAGCACCGGCATCCGCTGATCGGTCAGCAGGAGATCGAACGTCCGGCCATCGAGCAACTCGAGCGCACGCTGACCGGTGTCTGCGGTCGCAACCTCGTACCCCGCGCGCTCGAGAATCCCGGAGAGCGCCCGCCGCTGGGGCTCCTCGTCGTCGGCGACGAGCAGGCGCAGCCGGGGCCCAACCGCGCGGGATTCGGTCACGCGGCGCCCTCGCGGGCTCCCACGGGGAGCGCGAGCCGGACGCGCGTCCCTTGTCCGGGGGCGCTGTCGAGCGTCACACGTCCGCCGTGGTCCTCGACGACGCACTGGTGGACCATCGCCAGGCCCAGGCCCGTGCCGCCCTCGCGGGTCGTGTACGAGAACTCGAAGACCCGGTCCTGATCCTCGGTGGGGATGCCGCTGCCGGTGTCTGCGACCTCGATCACGGCTTCGTTCCCCTCGACGACGAGCCCGAGGGTCAGATCCCCGCCCTGGGGCATCGCCTCGAAGCTGTTCAGGACGAGGTTCAGCACCGAAGATCGCACGGCCTCCGCATCGACCACGACGCTGGGCGCCGTCTCGGGGAGGCGGAGGTGGACCCTCACGTTTCGCCACTCGGCTTCCTTGCGCACGAGTCGATCCGTTTCGACCAACAGATCGCGGAGGTCGATCGGGCGGCGCTCGTGGCCGTTCGTGCGAGCGAAGCGCAGGAAGTTGCCGACGAGCTGGTCGAGACGCCGGATCTCGCCGCGGATCGTATCGACCGCCCGCTCGAACTCGGCCGCGCGGTCGGGCTCTTGCGGCCGGCACGTCTCCTGGACGTGCTGCAGCGTGAGGCCGATCGAGTGCAGGGGGTTGCGCACGTCGTGCGCCACACCCGCGGCGAGCCGGCCGAGCGCCGAGTGCTTCTCGCGACGCAGCATCTCCCGGACGCGTTGGCGATTCGCGCGCAGGCTGCGCGTCATGTCGTTGAACGCGCGACCGAGGCGGGCGATCTCGTCCTGGCCGCGGGTATCGACCTGCACCTCGAGATCGCCAGCCGAGAGCTTGCGGATCGCCGCGTCGAGCCTCCGGATCGGTCGTGTGAAGCGCGATGCGAGCCCCGCCGAGAGAACCGTCCCCACGGCAAACACGCCGAGGAAGATCCCGAGCGACCGCTGGCGCACCGAGGCGAAGAGCCCCTCGAATTCGCCGAGCGGGATCGGGAGGCGAACTTCCTCCTGACGGGTCCACGTCCCGGGCGTGGCCGCGCCGGGGCCGGCGGGCGGGAGCGGAGCGCCGGACTCGCTCGGCGAGCGGGTGAGGCGGGGAACGCGCAGGACGAGCCCGGCGACCGGATCGGCCTCGGCCTGTACGTCGTCGACCCGAATCTCGAAGCGCTCGGCGAGATCGGCGTCCTCCCCCGCGGGCGACGACTCGCAGCGCTCCTCGCCGCGCTCGTCCGTCTTGCACACGACCCAGGCGTGCGCCGCCCCGACCTTCGACGCCACAACGCGGACCGTCCGTTCGTGCGGCGTTGCGACGCCGTCGGCGAGCGGCGCGCCCGGGAGTCGGTCCGTGCCCCGGACCGCGGCATCGTCCCGCAACGTCTCGAACAGGACGATCCGCGCCCGTCGTGGATCGGGGGGCTCGTGGAGCGCGACCCACTCGGCCGGCCCCTCGAGCGCGCTGAGCGCGGCGCGGCCTGCCTCGGCGGCGACCTGCGCGACCTCGGCGGTCACCTGGTCCTGGTAATGATTCACGAGCAGACCGAACGCGGCGAGGCTCGAGAGCAGCACCACGCTCATCAACGTCACGAGTCGAATGGTCATGGTCGTCCCCGCGAACGGCTGCGGATCACCGCGCCGGTGACGAATCAAGCAAGGAGTGTACCAGCCCCTCGGAGCTCCCGGCCGCGCTGCGGGAGCCTCGGATGCGCGAATGGGGCTCTGCCGCGCCACGCGGCGCCCGAGGATGGGCCTCGCTCAGTTCGTGAAGATCGCGAACGACCCGCCGCTGAACAGGATGCCTGGAAGCGGCTGGGGCGGCGTGCTCGGGTCGAGCAGGTCGGCGTCGGTGAAGGTCATGGCCGTCATCCCGCTCGTCCCGGCGCGCAGGAACGTCAGCGTGGCGAGAGTCGCGCCCCCCACGACGTCCACGCCCATCGTGGCCGGGAGGCTCCGCGTGATCGCGACGTGGATCTGCCCCGTCCCGACCTGTGTCACCTGTCGTAGGAGCGGGGCGCCGTCCGATCCCAGCGCGGAGTTCGTGGTGGCGACGGTCACGAGACTGACGCGAGTCGCGTCGTAGTTGACGTCGAAGCTCGCGGCGTAGAGGTTGCTGACATCGGTGACGATCAGATCGACGACCGCGACGTCGCAGGTCGAGCCCAGCCCCTCCGCCGCGGTCACCGTGAGCGGATCCGGAACCGCGAACGGGTTGAAATCGAGGCACGGGGCGCCGGTCATCTCGTCGTCGTCGCAGCCCGCGCTCGCGAGCGCGACGCACAACAGAGCGGCGATGAGGCGGAGCCCGCGGCCCGCTCGGCGCGAAGTCGGTCGATCGTCCTGGCTCATCGCTCTCCCTTCACGGCTCGCACACGAACTCGCATTCGCTGACGCTCTCGCCGAACACGCCGGGGGATCCGAGGATCGACAGATCGTCCCCGTCGACGATCCCGTTCCGGTCGAGATCGATGGCAAACCACCACTCCGCGACAGGAACGATGCTGAACAGCCCGAACGCCCGGCCGAGCCAGGCCAGCTCGACTCCGTCGATCCGCCCGTCGCCGCTCGCGTCGAAACTCTGGCAGATCTCGGTGGTCGAGCGGAACCAGGTCACCTCGAGCCGCTGGCCGGCGACGAGATCCGGCCGGTTGTCGCCGTCGATGTCGGCCACGGCGACCGAGGTCAGCCCGTCGCCCGACACCGACACGAGGATCGGCGTGAACACGGGGGGCGTCGCGCCATTGTTCTCGAACCAGAAGAGCGAGCCGTTCCCGGGCGCCGCGGCCACGAGATCGAGATCCGAGTCGTCGTCGAGGTCGTACGCCAGCACCGAGGACACGCCGGGCGCCACCTGCGTGATGATCCGCTCCTGGAACATCGGCGCCGCGGCGCCATCGTTCTGCCACCAGGCGAGCGTGGCGTCTCCCGCCGAGCCCTCGACGATGTCGACGTCGCCATCGGCGTCGAGATCGACCGCGAGCACCGCGGACGCACCGACGGCCAGCTTCGAGACGTCGTGGCGCGGGAACGGCGTCGCCCCCAGGACGTTCTCGAACCACGCCACGGTGTCGTCTTCCGCCGACGCCACGACCACGTCGAGGTCGCCATCGCCGTCGACGTCGCCGGCGTGGACCGCGGACGCACCGTCGGCCCCTTCCGCGTCGTCCACGACGATGCGACGCGTGAACGCCGGGGGCGAAGCACCGTCGCTTTGGAGCCACGCGACCGTGTCGGCGTCGGGCAGCGCGGTCAGCACATCGAGATGCCCGTCCGCATCGATGTCGGCGACGTGGATCGCTTGGACCCCATCCTCCGACGCCGAGATGGGCAAATCGACGAACGAGCCCGTCCCATCGTTCGCGTGCCACGCCACGAGTCCGCTCTCCGCGCCCGCCGAGACCAGGTCGAAGTCGAGATCGCCGTCGAAGTCCACGGCCTGAATCGCGCTCGCGCCGCCGACGGCCGAGGAGATCGGCACCTCGACGAAGTTCGGCCCCGGGCCGCCGACGTTCCGGTACCAGGCGACCTTGTCCGAGCGACCGGCCGAGGCGACGTCCGTCGCGCCGTCGCCGTCGAAATCGGCCGCCGCCGCCGCGACTGCGCCGTCTGCGCTGCGGAAGATCGAATGCTCGGGAAAGACCGGCGTGCCCTCGTTCTCGTACCACGAGATCTCGTCCCGCGTCGCCGGGAACCCCGCCACGGACGCGGTCGAGACGATGTCCGTGTCGCCGTCGTCGTCGAGGTCGGCAGCGTAGACGGACTGCGCGCTCTCGGCGCTCGTCGACACCTCGATCGTGGCGAACGTCGGCGGGGACCCGCCGAGGTTGGCGTGCCAGGAGATCGTGCCGTCCCCACGGCTCGCCGACACCAGGTCTTGCCTTCCGTCTCCGTTCACGTCGGCCGCGACGACGCGCACCGGGGCGATCCCGTCCGTCGACACGACGTGGCGCGTGAACGTCGGGGGCGTGCCGCCCTGGTTGTCGTACCAAGCCACCGTGTCGTCCGTGAGCGATGCCGCGGCGACGTCCGTGTCACCGTCGCCGTCGAGATCGGCCGCGATCACCGAGGTCGCGCCGGGCGCCACGCCGATCGACCGCGCCGTGAACACCGGATCGACTGCTCCGTCGTTCTCGTGCCAGGTGACGGCGCCGTCGAACCGGGACGCGGACAGCACGTCCTGGTCGCCGTCGCCGTCGACATCCGCTGCGAACACGGAGGCCGCGCCGTCGGCGGTCGTCGTGATGTCGTGAGCCGTGAACACGGGCGTCGAGGCCCCGTCGTTCTCGTACCACGCGATGGTGTCGTCCTCGAACCCCGCGGAGAGCACGTCGATGTCACCGTCCCCGTCGAGGTCGGCGGCAAACACGGCCAACGGGACGCCGACGGCGGTGGTGATCGTCCGAAGCTGGAATGCGGGTGGCGACCCGGGCTCGCGATACGCGTGGAACCACGCGATGCGCCCGGTCGTCCGTGCCGCGGACAGCACGTCGACGTTTCCGTCCCCATCAATGTCGGCGGAGAAGACCGAGGAAGCGCCCGGCTGGTCGTTGCTGATCTCGTGTGGGAGGAACCGGGTCCTGATCAGGCCGAGGTTCTCGTACCAGAACACGCGGCCGTCGCCGTACGAAGCGGTGAGCAGGTCGACGTCCCCATCGTCGTCGAGGTCCGCCGCGTGGACCGCCTCGACGCCGTTCGTGCCGGCTTCGGCCACCACGAGCTCGAGAAACCCCAAGCACTCGGCCTGGGCATGGACGCGACCCGCGGCGAACGAGGCGGCAACCCCGATCGCGAGCAGAGCGCGGGAGAGCGCACGTGGAGCGGGAAGGGGGTTGGCGACGCTCATTCTATTTCGGCTTCGCTCCGAGGGCGGTCCGAGGGCCGGAGTATTGTGCCGGACGCCGGCGCGCCGGCGCAAGACGACTTGACCGGATGCGGCATCGACGCTGCACGACCTGGCCCGTGGTCGGGGCCGGTGGTAGCATTCACCGGTCTTCGAGTCACCGCGGTCGGTGTGCGCGCAGCGCGCGACCTGCCGCCCATCACACACGAGGATTGCATGGAAAAGACGGTCGTTTTCGGAGGATTGCTGGTCGTCGCGTTCGCGTTCGGATCGATCGCGAATGCCGGGAAGGACGCCCTGAAGGATCCGGCGAAGCTCACCGGGCAAGCGCCGGAGAGCTACCAGGTCAAGTTCGAGAGCTCCGAGGGATCGTTCGTCGTGTCGGTGACCCGGGAATGGGCTCCGCTCGGCGCGGACCGTTTCTACAACCTGGTCCAGAACGGCTTCTTCGACGATGTGCGGTTCTTTCGCGTGGTCCCGAACTTCGTGGTCCAGTTCGGGCTGAACGGGGACCCGACGGTGAGCAAGATCTGGCAGGAGGCGCGGATCAAGGACGATCCGGTCAAGAGCAGCAACAAGAAGGGCTCGATCACGTTCGCGACGTCCGGACCGAACTCCCGCACGACGCAGGTGTTCATCAACCTGCGGGACAACGCGCGCCTCGACGGGATGGGGTTCCCGTCCTTCGGTGTCGTGTCCGAGGGGATGGACGTGGTGGAAAAGCTGTACAGCGGCTACGGAGACGACAAGGGTCCGGCGCAGCAGCGGATCGGCTCCGAGGGCAACGCGTACCTCGACAAGGACTTCCCGGAGCTCGACCGACTGACCCGCGCCACGATCGTCAAGAAATGAGCGAGGTGGGGGCACCCTCGTGTCCCCTTTACGGCACGAACGCCTCGAAAGTGACGGTGCCCGACGCCCCGGGCGCCATCGGCGCCGGGAAGAGGAATCGGACGTGCGTCACCGGGGCGGCTTCCGACGAATCGAACGTCAGGCCGCCGTCGTGGCTGAACGCGATCGTGGCGCCCGCTCCGGTGGCTGAGCCGGCGACGTAGACGGCGGGTGCCGGAACCTCGTCCACGACGACGACGTTGTGCGCGCCGGTCGATCCGTCGCTCGTATAGGCCACGCTGTACGTCAGAACGTCGCCCGGCACGGCGCTCGGCGCGCTGACCGCCTTGACCAGCGTGATCCCGGGCGTCGCGATCACGATCCCGTCGATCACGGTGTCGCTCGCCGGAAGCGGGAGGGACGATCGGGCCGTGACCGTGAGCGTCGTCGCCTGACCGTCCGTGACCCCGGCCGGCACGGTCGCCACGACGAGGAGCGCGATCGTCACGGCGGTCCCGACCGGACCCGTGTCCGGGACGAGGTCGCCGTCCGTGTCCCCGAGCGCGAGGTCGCCCGGGCCGAGTCGCCCGTCGGCGTCGACGTCCCGGTAGTACGCGACGGTCGAGGGCGCGAACGCGCCGCTCGAGGTCGCCGACAGATCGAACGTGTCGGTCGCGTTGCCCGTGTTCCGCAGCGTGTGCGCGAAGACCGCATCGCCGGCCGGCATCGCCGTCGTGTTGCGGTCGGGCTCAAACAGTATTCCCGCGAGGAACGTCGAGCCGATCCCACCGCCGGGACCGCCCAGGTTGTCGTCGAGCTGCGCAGGGAGATTCGTGCTGTTCGACGAGCCGACGTGGAAGTAGAACGGTGTTCCGAACGCCACGCCGAGCTGGGCCCACGAGATGCGCGACTCCATCTCGAGACCCGTCGTCGTGCCGCCGAACAGAGTCTCCGTCGTGGCCAGGAACGTCACCGTTCCCGGCATGTTGTACCCGTCCGCAAAGCCACCGCCGTCGGCGAGAGAGTCGCCCAGGACCGACGTCGCGTTGTAGCGGTAGCGGTTGAACTGCGTCTGCCGCGACGAGCCCCACCACGAGACATGGAACACGGGCTCGCCGGTCTCCATCCGTAGATCGCCGTCGATGTCGAGGTAGTACCAGAAGAGCTGCCGGTTGGACGCGCTGCCGGTTCGCCGGATGTACATGTAGAAGTAGGTCGCGTCGTAGGTCCACGCGAACATCGTCAGATCGCGCCCGGTGGACTGGACCGGAGCGTCGCGGTCGAGGAGGCCGCCCGCCGGTCCGTCGATCGAGGTCTGGCTCGGCTCGGCCAGGACCGCGCCCCAGTCGCCCGTGTTCCCGTCGATCGTGATCGTGGTCAGGACGAACCCCTCGACCGGAGGGCAAACTCCGGCGAGGACGGCCCCGAGCAAGATCGATCCGGCGACGCGACGCATCCCGCCCCCACGAAGCTTCGAGTTTCGCTGACAGCTACCGAAACTCCGGCAGAGCTATAAGTTAGCGGGCGCGGGGGGCTCGGCAAGTCGGGCTGGGACAGGGCCGCGCCACGCGACGTCGATTCGGGGTAAGATGCTGGCGTTGTCGAGGATCCGAGGACCGATTTTTCCAGGAGAAACGTCGATGAGACGACTCATGTCCTATCTCGTGATCGCACTGCTCGCGGTGACGTCGGCCGGCGCCGAGGAAGCTCCGGCCCCCGCGAAGTCCCCCGAGGCGATCGAGATCCTCAAGAAGGTCGACACGGCGACGAAAGCTGTCGACTCCGTCCGCTACAAGGCGACGAGCACCCCCGATGGAGTGGCTGTGAATTTCGTCGCGGCCTCCGAGGGCAGCGTCGTGATGGAGGGTTGGAACGGGCAGACCCCGCAGAAGTTCCGCATCGAGGCGACGACGAAGCGTCCCGGCGCGGAGGAGCCGGTCCACCTGACTGCGGGTGGAAACGGCGAGACGTTCTTCCTCGTCGACGGGGCCGCCAAGAAGGTCTACGAAGACATGGACCCCGCCGTGATGGGGCGAACGGGCCAGGCTCTACGGGCACTGATGATGGCCGAGTTCGTCCACGACAAGCCGTTCGACGACGAGCTGAACGCCGAGAACGTGCAGCTGCTCGGGAAGGAGACGGTCGGCGGCGAGGAGTGCCACAAGATCGAAATCGCCTACGGCGGCGGACAGGGCGCGTCGACCTGGTTCTTCTCGACGCGGGACAACTTGCCGCGTCGCAGGGTCCGGAAGTTCACGACGCCGCAGGGAGACGGAACCCTCGACCTCACGATAACGTCGCTCGAGGTCTCGCCGAAGCTCGACGCGGCCGTGTTCGCGATGAAGCTGCCCGACGGATACCAGAAGATCGACGACTTCGCGCCGTGACCCGCGATCCGGGGAGATCCGGCACTTCGGATCTCCCCGGCGTTTGCTCTTCTATCCCAGATCGACCGCGCGCAGCCGCTTCTGGTCGCGGACGTACATCGTCTTGCCCGCGATCGTGGGCACCGTCCAGGCGACCCGGTCGAGGAACTTCACCTTGCTGTGGACGACCAGGTCCTGTGGGGTCGCGGTCGTCACGCCCAGGTTCCCGTCCTCGTCGAGGACGTACAGCTTCCCGTCGGCGAGCACGCAGTTGGCCTTGCCGAAATCGCGCTCGCGCCAGCCGATCTCCCCGGTCTTTATGTTCACGGCGGCCAGGAACGACGGCCCCATGGTGCCCGTCGAGCCGTAGACCCAGTCGCCCTCGCGCACCGTGTTGACGTGGTAGAACTGGATCTTCCGCGTCGACCACAGCTCTTCGATCTTGGTGTCCGCGCCCTCGACGTTCGTCAGCTTCAGGCCCTTGGCGCCCGCCTCGGGGGACGAGATCAGCAGATGGTGCTCGTCGGCCATCACCGGCATGCTGATGTTCTGGCCCCACTGGTTCTCGTGCGGGAACCGCCAGCGCAGCCGCCCGTCGTTCGGATCGAGTCCGATCGCCTCCTGGCCCATGAACGCGACGAGTTGCTCCTGGCCGTCGACCTTGAGGACACGGGGGGTCGAGTAGCTGTTGCGGAAGTCGTGCGCCTTCCACTTGACGGTGCCGTCCTTCTGGTGAAACGCGATGACCGAGCTCCCTTCGCCCCCGACGAGCACGAGCAGCGAGTCCTTGTAGGGCACCGGGCTCGAGCTGTAGCCGTGATCGAGGACCGTGCCCTTGAACTCGGTCCACAGGTCGTGGCTCCACGTCACCTTGCCGGTCTTCTTGTCGAGGGCGTGCATGTGACCCGCGACGCCGATCGTGACGAGGAGGTTGCCCGAGATCAAAGGCGTCGCCCGCGGTCCGTCGCCGAACTGGTGCACGTGGCCTTCGCTCGGCTTCGCGGCGTACGCGTGCTGCCAGACCGTCTTGCCGGTCATGGCATCGAGGCACACGACGACCTCGTTCTCCTCGTCGCGGTACATCGTGTACGCTCGCCCGTCCTCCACGAGCACGGCCGAGTACCCGTCTCCCAGTTCGCGGGACCACAGCTCCTTCGGCCCCTCCGCGGGCCATTCGTTCTTGAGGCCCGTGCTGTCGGCCCGGAACTCCATCGTCGGGCCGCCCCACTGCGTCCAGTTCCCGGCCGGCTTCTTGTCGCCCGCGACCACGAGCGCCGCGACGAGCGCGAGCCCGACGGCGCACACCAGGACCGTCCGATTGCGATTCCTCATCGAGCACCTGCCTCTCACGCCCTGGCCGCTGGCGCGGCCGGCTGGGAAACGGAACTGCCCCTCGAACCTCGCCCAAAGAGCTTACCAGACGCCTGGCCCGAGGCCCCCGGCGGCGCTTCCCGCTGCCCCCCCGTTCGACGATAATGCGGCGCCCGGATCGGCACCCGACCGACCGACCGTGCCGCGGGACAACGGCGAATGCCCAAGCGATTCTTGGCCCTCGGCGTGGCTCTCGCGATCGCAATGGCGGTTCCGCCCGTTTCGACGGCGCAATCCCCCGGCGCCTCCCCTGCGCCCGTGCCATCCCCGACCCCCGAGCCGTCGCCGACCCCCGAGCCCGCGATGACCGAGCGCCTCGTGGTCTCCGCGTCGGCGACGTCCGAGCGGCTGCTCGATGCCCCCGCGGCGGTGAGCGTCCTCGAAGGCGAAGCCCTCGAGGCGGCGCCCGGCGACCAGCTGATCGATCACCTGCGACGGGTCCCCGGAATCAACGTGGTCCAGTTCAGCGCGCGCGACACGAACATCTCGTCGCGCTCGGCGACGGGCGGAATCGACCACTCCACGCTCGCGCTCGCCGACGGTCGCTCGCTGTACCAGGATTTCCTGGGGCTGATCCTGTGGGAGTTCGCACCGACCGATCTGTCGCTCGTCGAGTCGGTCGAGGTCGTTCGCGGCCCGGCGTCGTCCCTGTGGGGAGCGAACGCGGTCGGCGGCCTCGTGCACGTGATCACGCGGAGCCCGCGCGACACAACCGGCGGGCAGCTCGTGATCGAGACCGCGAGCTACGACACCCGCCGCATCGAAGCGTGGCACAGCACGACCGCGGCGGCGTGGTCGATCCGGGCGTCGGGCGGGTACGTCGACGCCGATCCGTTCGACCGGCCGGAGACGATCACGAACTTTCTCGGCAACACGATCGACGCGGACCTGGGCTTGCAGACCGACGTCGCGGGCGACTCCGGCACCACGCAGCCGCGGCTCGATCTGCGAGCGGACTGGGATGGACCGGCCGGCGTTCGCTGGTCGCTGCAGGGCGGGTGGGGCCGCACGCGGGGTTGGATCGCAACCGGCCTCGGCCCGTTCGACATCGACGACACGACGTCGAGCTCGTACGTCTCGGCGCGATTCGACGCTGGACCGTACGAAGCGCAGGTAGACGTCAGCTACTTCGACGGTCAGGCGGTCAACCTGATCAACGCCCTTCCGTTCGAGTTCACGTCGGGCACGGCACACGCGGCGTTCCGGGGCCGACACGTCGTGGGCACGCGTGGCGTCGTCGGCTGGGGTCTCGAGCTGGGCCGGAGCGGATACGATCTGAGCATCGCACCCGACGGCGACCGCCGAACGCCCTCGGCAGCATTCGGCGAGATCGATTACGGCCTCGCGCCACGGCTGCGCGGCGTCCTCGGCGCGCGAGTCGACAACGTCCCCGAAACGATCGGCACGGTCGTCTCGCCGCGCGTCGCGTTGCGGTTCGAGCCCGGACGCGACCAGACGCTCCGCGCCGCATGGGGCCAGGCGTTCCGCTCGCCGTCGGTCATCGAGACCGACCTCGCCGTGCCGTCGATCCCAGTTGCGATCCTGGACTGGGAGGAGATCGACGCGACGCTCGACCCCGACGTGTTCCCGTTCGGGTTCTTCGCGCCACTGGCTCAGGTCGTGTGCGCAACCCAGCCGGACAACTGCGGCGTCCCCGCCGGGGAGACTCCGGATTACATCGCGACGACGGCGGCTTCCGGCTCACGGGGGGTCGAGGAGGAGGTAACGAATTCGATCGAGCTCGGCTACGCCGCACGGCTCGGTCGCTTCGATGTCTCGGCCACCGTGTACCACACGCGGTCGGAGGACGGGATCGACTTCCCGCAAAAAGCCAGCTACGGCGTCGGCGCCGACGGCGTTCCGGGAACCATGGACGACGTGATCCTGGCCGCGGATCCGGATGGCGACGGGATCGCCGACGCGCCGCCCGTCGATGTCTGTCCGTACCTCGACGCGCTCCCGCCGTTCCGCACCCTGTGCCCTGCCGGCCCGGTCCCGTACAACCAGGCGCTGTCGCTCCTGCTCGACGGTCGGATCCCGGCGCTGTTCCAGTACGAGAACGGCGCGACCACGGAGAACCGCGGCGTCGAGGTCGGCGGGGCGTGGAGCGGGCGGTCGGGCCTCACGCTGTCGCTGAGCTACTCGTACCAGGACGTGCCTTTATCGGACGGCGTTCCGATGAACGAGCGGATCGAAGTGGTGCAAGAGGAGACAGAGACCGGCATGGACAGCGACGGCGACGGGCTCGTCGCCGACACGAGCGCGTTCGTGAACATCCCGGCACGGCACCGGCTGAGCGGCACGGTTCAACTCGTGCGCCCCCGCTGGTCGGCTGCAGCGACCGCGGACTATATCGCGGAGACGTTCTGGCAGGACGTGCTGACGTCCGACTTCTGGGGCTTCGTTCCGCAGTACACGCTGGTCGGCCTACGCGGCAGCTATCTCTGGCCGCGACAGCGCCTGCGGCTCGGCGTCCAGGCCACGAACCTCCTCGACGAGCCGATCCAGCAGCACATCTACGGCGACATCATCGGCCGACGCGCCGGTGTGTCCTTGACCTACGGCTGGCCCGGCCCGGCCGCCAAGGGGGAAAAATGACGGTACCTTCCTGGCGCATGCGCTCGCCCTGGACCGCCGGTCTCTTCACCGCCGTCCTGGCCCTCGACCCGTCCGCCTGGGCTCTTCCGGCGGCGGCCGAGCGGAGCGGGCCGGCCCCCGGAGGTTCCTGGACCCTCGTCGAGGTCGAGAACCCGGCCGCGTTGCCACTCGCTGGTGCACCCGAGGAAGGCACGTTCTGGGACCTCCGCCCCGGGGTCGCAACGGGCCGGCGCGAGCGCTTCACCGCGTTCGAGCCCGAGGATGTCGGTCTCGGAGCGGCGGCCGGGGACGTCGGTGCGGACATCGCCGTGTGTACGAGCGACTCCGACGGTGCGCGCGGCCCCTCGTGCCGGCTCGCCCGCAGAGGCTCGATCGAGATCGGCGCGACTTCGGTTGCGTGGCGCGTGCGATCCGGACGTGCGCTCGTGCGCGTCGAAGCCCGCGCCGTGGCCCGGGGAATCGCGCTCGTCCCCACAGGTCCGCGTGAGGTCGTGGTGCTGCGTGAAACCGAGGGCCGCGGGGCCCACGCGCTGCGACGGTATCGTTTCGTTTCCCCCTCGGGGGTCACGGTCGCGGAGATCGAAGGCGCGGTTCCGACCGGCGGTCGTCCGTTCGCGGCCGAGCGTGCGCTCGTCCTCGCGGCGGAAGAATCCGAAGAAGCCGCGGATGGGATCGCGATCCCGTTCCTGGCCTTCCGGAACCAGCTTCGTCCGGGGTCGACCGGATTCCTGCAGTACTCGCTGGAGACGGATGCCCCACTGACCTCGATCCACCCGTCCTGGTCGTCGGTGGCAACGATGATCTCGATCGACCAGACGTCGGTCGGCTACCAGCCGGACCCGGGAGATCCAGGCTCGGCTCAGACGCTGCCCGAGGTCTGGGATTTCACAGGCCTTGTGTCGGGCAACCTCACCTACCGCACGTTCAACACGACACGCAGCGACGCGGCCGCGGGGCCGTGCATCACCGGTTGTGCCGTGCAGGACACGGGCACGAATCCACCCGACGGCACGTGGCAGTCCTATCTGAAGATCGACACGTACGGACCGGGCGGCGCGCTCTACACCCAGGACTTCTTCGCGCTGAACGACAACGACACGGGAGCGAACCCGTCGATCGACGTGCCGTACGTCCAGCAGGACTTCCTGAACACGGACGATCGCACGCAGGTCTGTTTCGCCCAGAGCGCGGGCGGCGCCAACCGCCTGCTGCGCTTCTTCCGCTTCACGGGGACCGATCCGGCGAGCGCGACCCTGCGTATCGGCGACACCTGGACCTCGGGTGCATGGACCGAGTGCGACAACGCGAACGGCCTCAAGCTCGTGGCCGCTTCGCTCTGCGGAAGCGAGTGCTGGCCCGGCTGCACGGGCACCGACCCGCGGGCCCGCGGTCGTCTCACCGCCGGCGGCGCGGGGTTTCGCATGACGGCGATCGAGGACGGTTGGGTTCACGTCCCGGTGGGGAACTACGTGCCGGCGATCCTGTTGCGTCAGGACACCGACCTCCTGGCCGGCCTCGACTTCATTGTCGTGTGCGCGCTCGGCGCCACGCCCAACCGTTCGTTCGACTACTTCTGGGTCAGCGAGCGCTACGGCCTGCTCGCGGGCGTGTCGTCACCGACGAGCGAGACGATCGCGGCCGCCGACTGGTCGGCGGCGGGCAACGTTTCGGACGGCGTAGATTTCACGTGGGGACCGTTTCCCCCGTACCAGATCGCGGCTCGCGCGTGCCTGGCTGGCACGCGTCTCGACTGGTCGCTCCCCGCCGATGGATCGAACCCGAACGGCGCCGCGGGCATCGCCGACTACGGATACGTCGCGTCCTGGGGCTCGCTCACCGATCCCGAGGCGCTGGCCGACTGGACGACGAACCCGAACCACACGCCGCTGCCCGGAGAGCCGGGGTATCTCGCCGCACCGAGCGGCTCCGAGCCGACGTCGTTCGTGATCCAGGGGTGGGGGTCGTCGTCGATCAAGGCCACGGTCACGACCGCGCTGCGCTACACCGACCCCAACGCGGGCGACCAGCGGACGTACCGTTCGGCGGCGTTCTTTCCGGTGATGGAAGACCCGGCGCGGCTCGACCCACAGGCGTTTCAGGTCGGCAGCGGCGTCGCTCCGCTCACCTCGAAGGCCGGAGGGGACATCACGCTCGCCTGGCCCGCGGTATCCGGCGCCGCCTCCTATCTCGTGCGCGTATACGATCTCACGACACGACTCGAGATCCCGTGCCCTGCCGGGATGGACTGCACGCCGGAAGCACCACAGACGGTGCATCCCGGCGCCGCGAGCGGCCAGGCCAGTTGCGGCTACGTCGTGTTCGCCGTCGACCCCTGCGGCACCCCATCCCCGAACTGACGAATCTCAGGGGAGGATGAGGGGGGGGCGGCCGACGTGGGTGCGGATCCAGTTGATCGCGCGGAATACAGGGCGCTGGCGCACGATCCGCAGCTCGAGCTTGCGCTTGCCCGGGAACTCGAGCAGGCACACGCCGACGAGGATCGTCAGCGCGCCCTGACCCGGCAGCACGAGCATCACCAGGCCGAGCAGCACGAACAGAACGCCGAGGACGTTCTTGACGACGCGCGTCGCGAAGCGCAGGACCGGATGCCGCGAGCGCCAGCTCCCGGGCGGCGGGGCGGGCGCGACGAAGTACAAGGGGCTCATGCGCGCGATCAGCAGGACCATCAGCGCCGCCGAGCCCAGGGCCAGACCGACCGCCGCGCCGACGATGACGCCCGTCGTCGCGCCGTGCGCGGCGAGCCAGTCGAGCACGCCGTCGATCCGTCCGGTTTCCAAAACGTCGATCGCGCCGCCTACTTGCGCGGCTTCGCGTCCTCGTGCGCGCCGACGTGACCGGCGACGACGCGGCGCTCGATCGACGTCTGGCCCGTGGCCACGAGACGAACCGTGTGCCGGGTGACGACTCCCCCCTCGGCCGACCAGGTGCCCAACGTCACCACGTCGCCGGCGTCCGTGGAGACGACCGTGGGTGGGGCGAAGTCGGCGAGCGCGCGCTCGACCTCGCGCGTACGCTTCTTCGTCGTGAGCGCGCAGCCCTCGGCCAGCGCCGCGCCGAACCGCTCGAGGTCGGCGCGGCTCGCGAGCAGAGCCGGCGCACGCCCGGGCCCGTGACTCGTCCCCGGATCGGCGAGCAGGCTCAGGGAATACGCGTAGTCGATCTTCTCTTCGGCGGTCGAGAGCGTGGGCGTGGGGCGATCGCCGCGCGCACGCTCGTACGCGCGCAGCGAGTGGTCGATCTTTCCGGACTCGCCGAGCGCGATGCCGAGGAGGGAGTCGAGATCGCCGCCGATCAGGCGGCACACACCGCCGCCGGTCGTGAACAGCGCGGCGTAGGCGCGGCCGTCAAGCTCGAGCCGTCCGCGGAACAGGTCGACCGAAAGGTCGGTGAGCGACGCGTCGACCACCGGCTCGACCCGCAGGTCGGCGTCCCGCCCCCGGTCCCCGCGGCTCGTCAGCGGGCGGAAGATCTCGCGCGCGCAGACCTCGGGCTCGACGCGGCCGTCCTTCGCCGGGACGCGACCGGCCGGCGTGAATTGCGCGATCTCGGACTCTTGGGCCTGCTCGGTATCTTCCCCCGTGGCGTCGATGACCGCTGTCTCCTCGAGCGCGGCTTCGGCTTCGAGCGGCTTCGGCTCCTCCTTGCGCGGCGTGAGCCAGGTCGTCTCGGTCGGCCACCAAGTGGGATCGACGAGGCTCGCCTTCCAGCTCGTACGGCCACGCGCGAGCACATCGATGCGACCGTCGAAGGCCGAGAGCGGCGTCCACGACGACTCGATCGGCGCCGTGAACCAGCGCGTCCGATTGAAGTCGTTCTGGCGTGGATCGAGCGTCCAGTCGCTCGACGGCACCCAGACCGGGTCGAAGACACCGGACTGGAACTTGGCCCGCGGGCCGAGCACGGCGGCCTGGTTCTCGGCGACCGGCGGCTCGATCGGCTGCGGCGGACCCACCAGCACCTCGGGCTCGGCCGCGCGCAGGCCGGTGGGGGCCGGTCGGGGGGGCGGTGGTCCCTCGTCCGACAGGCGCAGCTCGCGCACGAGCTCGACCGGGATCGTCAGGATCTGACCGTCCTCCTGGATGAGGTGGTAGTTCGTTCCTTGACGGCTCACGTCGATCCCGGCCACGGTCCGCCCGTCCTGCAGGAGCAGCTCGGCCCCCGCGTGCGCGACCGAAGCCGCGAGCACGATGGCAACGGCGAACGTGAGCCTCTCGCGCACCTGGGCCCTCTGCCGAACGATCGAGAAGTGTACTCGATGAACCTACGGCCCGAGGTCGACCAGGACCGGCGCATGGTCCGAGGGAATCTTCTCGCTCTTCTTCTTTCTGTACTCCCGGTCGATCGTGACCGAGCGAACCACGGCCAGCACGGGCGCGGTGGCGAGCACAAAGTCGATCCGCAGGCCCTGCTCCCGATGGAACGCGCCGCCCCGATAGTCCCACCAGGTGAACGCGCGCTCGGTCGGATGGACCGCGCGGAACACGTCCGAGAGGCCCCAGTCGAGGAGTCGCCCGAACCGCGCGCGCTCCTCCGCCGTGTGAAAGATCTCCCCGCGCATCCCGGCCTCGTCCCACGTGTCGAGCTCCGTCGGGCAGACGTTGAAGTCGCCGCACACGACGAGCGGCCGCCCGGGATCGTGACGCGTCCGGACGTGCTCGGCGAGCGCGGCGAGCCAATCGAGCTTGCGCGGAAAGTCCTCGTGACCGATGTCCTTGCCATTCGGGACGTAGAGCGTGGTGAACGCGAGGTCGCCGATCGAGGCGGTCAGGAGCCGCGCGCCCAGCGCTTGTTGACCCGGAAGGCCGGTCGTCACGACCCGGGCCGGCTCGCGGCTGAGGATCGCCACCCCGTTCCACGCCTTCTGGCCATGTACGATCGCCCGGTACCCCGCGGCCTCGAACGCGAGATAGGGGAACTGATCGTCCTCGACCTTCAGCTCCTGGAGACCGAGGACGTCGGGCCGACGAGCGGCGAGCCAGTCGAGCACGAAGTCGAGCCGGGATCGCAGGCCGTTGACGTTCCAGGTCGCCAGGCGCATCGCCACAGTAGAGCGGCTCGTCGAGAGGAGCGCCAGCGGAACCGGACCTTGAGCGGTCGCGCTGGGTGACCTATCTTCTCGTTTCCGTCCCCCGCAGGCGCGTAGCTCAGTTGGTAGAGCACTACCCTTACACGGTAGGGGTCGGCGGTTCGAGTCCTCCCGCGCCTACCATGGCCCCGGCAGAAGCACCGCCGCGCCGTCGAACTTGCCTTGGCGCAGATCGGCGAGCGCGCGGTTCGCGTCGGCGAGCGGGTATCGTTTCACGGTCGTCCGAAGCGGAATCCGCGGGGCGAGAGCCAGGAACTCCCGCGCGTCGCTACGCGTGAGGTTCGTAACCGAGCGCACGACCCGCTCGCCCCACAGTGCCCGGTAGGGGAACGCCGGAATGTCGCTCATGTGGATTCCGGCACACACCACAGCGCCTCCGGGACACACCGCCGCGAGCGCGACGGGGACGAGCTCCCCGACGGGCGCGAACAGGATCGCCGCATCGAGCTGCATGGGCGGGAGATCGCCGGATGCCCCGGCCCACACCGCGCCGAGCGATCGGGCGAACTGCTGGGTCCGCTCGTCCCCGGGACGCGTGAACGCGAAGACCTCGTGGCGGTCGTGCACGGCGACTTGACACAGGATGTGGGCCGCGGCGCCGAAACCGTAGAGGCCGAGGCGCTGCACCTCCGTCCTGCCGGCCAGAGCGAGCCGATACGCGCGATGGCCGATCAGCCCCGCGCACAGGAGCGGCGCTGCAGCTGCGGGGTCCGCGAGGAAATCCGGGAGCACGAAGGTGTACCGCGCGTCGGCGACCGCGTACTCCGCGTATCCCCCGTCGAGCTGGTACCCCGTGAAGCACGCCCGCTCGCACAGGTTTTCGTGTTTCCGCGCGCAGGCTCGGCACGTCCCACAGGTCGAGCCGAGCCACGGCACTCCGACGCGCTGGCCCACGTCGATTCCCTTCGCTCCTGGGCCGAGCGCGACGGCGCGACCCACGATCTCGTGGCCCGGAATCAGCGAGAGCTTCGGATCGGGCAACTCGCCATCGACGAGATGGAGATCGGTGCGGCACACGCCGCACGCTTCGACCTCGACCAGCACCTCGCCCGGCCCCGGCTCCGGCCGTGGGACGTCCAGCGCCTCGAGCCGGCCGGAGCCGGGCTCGCTCAGCACCATCGCGCGCACCGCCCGAGTGTACCCGGGCCGCAATGACGATCCCCATTCCGTAATCGCAAGAAGCTGGACATCCCCCGCTCCGCGGCTTCCGGGTGGGCATCGGCGGCGACCGTCTCCCGCTTCTGCCGCGGGCGTGGGTACGCCGTGTGCATGTGGAAGCACGAACCCATGCGAGCCCCGGGACAAGGAAGGAGCCGGCGATTCGGCGCCATGCTCGTGCTGCTCATCGCGATGGGCCGCCCCGAGGCCGGGACGCCGCCCCCGGGGTTCGTCGAGACCGTCGTCGTCGACGGGTCCACGGCCACAGGCGCAGCCTCGGCGACGGCGATCGCCTACGAGCCCGGCACGGGGCACCTGTGGGTCCTCGAAAAGGGAACGAGCGCGGGCACGGCGCGCGTGCGCGTGCGCGACGCCGGCACCGGATCCGTACGCACCGCGCTCACGCTGCCGTGCGTCGACAGCGCGGGTGAGCGAGGACTCCTCGGCATCGCGTTCGATCCCGACTGGCTCGCCGGCCCGACGACGCGACGCGTGTACCTCTATTACACGCGGCGGATCACGGGCTCGGGCTCGTGCGCGATCACCGGCACGTCCGATTCCTCGCGCAACCGCGTCTCGCGCTTCACCGAGAGCGGCGGCGTGCTCGTTGGCGAGCAGCTCCTGTATCAAACGCCCGCTCTCACATCGGCGACGAACCACAACGCCGGCACGGTCCGCTTCGCCAACGACGGAACGCTGCTGATCTCGATCGGCGACAACGACACGGACGCGGCGTCGAACCCGCTGTCGCGCAATCTTGGCGACCCACGGGGCAAGTTGCTCCGGCTCCACGCCGACGGCACGATCCCGGCCGACAACCCGTTCGTCGGACAACCCGGTGCGCTCCCCGAGATCTGGGTCTACGGCTTGCGCAACCCGTTCCGGTTCTCGATCGACCCGGAGAACGGCACGCCGTACATCGGCGATGTGGGCGAGAACACCTGGGAGGCGATCTACGCGGGAGTGAGCGGAGCCGACTACGGCTACCCGTGCTACGAGGCGTCGGTGCCCTTCCGCTCGTGCAACTCGACGCTGCCGCTCGCCAGCGTGACGGGGCCGATCCTGGCCTACGGCCACGGGAGCCAGACGCTGCCGGTTTCCGGCATCTCGCTGACGGGTGGCCTCGTATACCGGCACACGGCGTTTCCGGCCGAGTACGACGGCAACTACTTCTTCGGCGACTACGGCGGGGGTTGGATCCGCCGCGCGCGAGTCGGCGCGGAAGGGCGCCTCGGCTCCGTCGAGATGTTCGTCCCGAACGCTGGCGGCGTGGTCGACTTCGCGGTCTCTCCGGCGGGATGCCTGGCCTACGTCGCGCACGGCAGCTCGACGCGCGAGGTGTGCTACGTCGGCGGCTCGAACGGCCAGCCGCAGGCGCTGGCGACGGCCGCGCCGACCTCCGGCCTGGCCCCGCTGAGCGTGCAGCTCACCGGATCGGCATCGGACGATCCGGACGGCGACACGCTGCGGTTCCAGTGGGCGTTCGGCGATGCGGCCGGAAGCGCGCTCGCCGACCCGTCCCACACCTACAACGCGAACGGCGTCTACGACGCGGTCCTGACCGTCGACGACCTGCGCGGGCAGCCGAACTCGACCGACGCCGCGCCCCCGCTACGCATCGTGGTCGGCAACCGCGCGCCTTCGGTCACGATCACGGAGCCCGGCGCGGCGCCGACCTACGACGCAGGAGAGACGATCTCGTTCCGCGCAACCGGCACCGATCCCGAAGACGGCGCGCTCACCGCGAGCCGATTCTCGTGGACCATCGCGTTCCACCACGACGAGCACGTGCACCCGTTCGCGGGACCGCTCGCGGGCATCAACGCCGGGCAGTTCACGGTGCCCACGTCGGGCGAGGAAGCGACCGATGTGTTCTTCCGGATCCACGTGACGGCGAGCGATTCAGGCGCGCCGCTCGGGACGAGCGGGAAGCTGTCGTCGAGCGCGTTCCTCGACGTTCACCCGAACGTGAGAACGCTCACGCTTGCCGCGTCGCCGGCGGGGATCGGTCTCGCCCTCGAGCTCGACCAGACCAGCGGAGCCGCGCCCGTCTCCCGCGACTCGGTGGTCGGCTTCCCCCGCACGGTCGGAACGCCGTCGCCGCAGACGCTTGGGAGCCAGACCTGGACCTTCGCCTCGTGGTCGGACGGCGGCGCGGCCGAGCACATCGTGCCGACACCGGCCACGGACACGACGCTCACCGCGACGTTCGTGTGCAGCGCCGGCTGTGGCGGCGTCGATCAAGATGGGGACGGCTTCGCCCTAGGAGTCGATTGCGACGACACGGATCCCCAAACGTACCCCGGCGCCGTCGAGATCTGCGATACCGAGGACGACGACTGCGACGGCACCGTGGACGACGGGTGCCTGCCTGCGCCCCCGTCGGGCTTGCGCCCGCTCTGACCCTCCCTGGCGCCCGATCGCTGCGTGGTAGGATCGCGTCGTGATCCGTGGCGTCCACACTCTGTTCTACTCCTCGCAGGCCGAGGAGCTACGCGCCTTCTTCCGCGACAAGCTCAGTTTCCCGTGCACCGACGTGGGCGGTGGGTGGCTCATCTTCGACCTCGCCGAAGCCGACATGGGCTGTCACCCTACAGACGAGGGGGACGACACGCCGAGCGGCACCCGCGACATCTCTTTCTACTGCGACGACATCGAAGAAACGGTTGCCGAGCTGAAAGCCCGCGGCGTGGAGTTCACCGAGCCGATTCGCGACCAAGGCTGGGGCCTCGTGACCCGCTTCCGGGTGCCGGGGAACTTCGACGTGCAGCTGTACCAGCCGCTGTACACCAAGTGATCGTGGCCGCGGAGCCGCGGCTAGCCCGTCTCGAACACGACGCTGCAGCACGTGACGGCGCCCTCGGCCTTCGTCAGCTCCGATACGTCGACCGCAGCGATCCGAATGCCGCGGACCTCCAGGCGCTCGCGGGTTCGTCGGTAGGCCGAGGGATAGACGAGCGTGTCGCGAACGAGGAGTCCGTTCGCGGCATAAGGCTCGGCGGGATCGATCTCGATCCTCTCGTACGCGGCGAAGGCCGCGGGATCGACCCATCCTGGGTCGAGCAGCACCGCTTCCTCCCCGACCTGCGTCACCGCGGACTTGAGATGCAGGCACTTCGCGAGCGGCACGCCGACGAGGCGATAGCCTAGCGGCTCGAGGATCGCGCGAAGCCGGGTCAGACCCTCGGCGTTCGTACGGCACGACTGCCCGACGAATACCCTCCGGCCGATGCGGAGAACGTCGCCCCCGTCGAGCGTCGCCGGCGCCTCGATCGTCACGAGCGGCCGATGCGGCGCGAGCGCGAGCGCGACCGCGGCGATCTCGGGGCGCCGAGACGCGGCGCCGGGGCGCGTCAAGATCGCCAGCTCGTCGGTGACGATCGCGACGTCCTCGACGAAGACCGAGTCCGGAAGCTCGGGCTCCGCCGGGAGCCGCAGGAGAGAGCAGCCCGCTGCCTCGAGCGACTCCTCGTAGTGGCGGTGCTGCTCGCGAGCGCGGGCGACGTCGATGGGCTCGCGCGCCAGGCGGGTCAACACGCAGCGCGAGATCGCCGGGCTGACCTCTCGAGTGAGGGCGAGATCCATCGAACCCTATAATGGCCGGGTTCCGGTCCTCGCGCACCGGGGGCCGGCGTCGAGACCCGACGCATGACGAGAGACCGAGGCGACGACCGGCCGCGAGGGATCACGGGCGGCTGCCTGTGCGGCGGCGTTCGGTACGAGGTCGAGGGCCCGTTCCTCCGCGCCGGTCACTGTCATTGCTCGCGCTGCCGCCGGCACTCGGGCGCCGCGATGTCCACGCAGGGGCGGGTCCGTCGGGAAGACTTCCGCCTGGTGTCCGGCGCGAGTCTCGTCCGTGTCTACACGCCGGAGGGCGGTGCGGTGAAGGCCTTCTGCTCCGTGTGTGGGTCGAGCCTGTTCGGCGGAGACTGGCCAGAAGGCCCGGAGGTCTCGATCCGTCTCGGCAGCGTCGATGGCGATCCCGGGATTCGCCCGCAGTTCCACACGTTCGTCGGATCGAAAGCGGTCTGGGACGAGATCCTCGACGACCTGCCGCAGTACCCGGGACCGAAGCCACGATCGAAAACCCCGATGGCTTGAAATACCGCTTGCTTGGGGTCGGCGAGTCATCGTGGACGCGATTCGTACGCAGGGTAAGCTGTCAGTCCCGTCTCGCGGCGTCCGGCCGCCGAGTCGCGCAAAAGGAGGAGACATCAAGTCCGTACTCGTGCCTCGATCGCTCCACGTCCCGGGCCGCCGCATCGGCTCTGCGCTGTGCGTGTTGGCCGCCTCGACGTGCTTTGCCGTCGCGGCCCCGCCCACTCCGCAGGACTGCGCGGACCCCGACCTGGGCGCTCGCATCCGGTGCAAGGCCGGGAACGTGCTGGATCAGCAGCAAGAGACCACCCGGATGCTGAGCGAGATGCCCGAGATCCCGGAGAAGCGCAGGCGGAACCTCACGAGCCAGACCCAACGCTCGATGCAAGTGCACGGTCGCTCGGGGTCGGACGAGTTCAAGCTGCTCGCGAAGAAGAAGAACCCGAGCTGCCAGATCGCCGAGATCGAGAACGACGGCAAGGGCGACGACGACGGGGTCTGCAAGGGGCAGGAAGACTGTCTCGAGCGAATCGGCGACCAGATCGGCGACGACGTGCAACCGTGCAAGCGCGCCGGAAACCCCAAGGAACGAGAGATGTGCGTCGAGATCTGCGACAACGAGGCGATCGAGTCGGACCCCGACAACTTCGACGAGACGGGGCGCGGACCGGAGATCGAGGCCGAGCTCGACGACGTCACGGAAGAGTACATGGTGCTGAACGAGCGGCTCGAGGAGGCCGCAACGCTGCGCGCGGCCTCACGGATCCTGTTCGAGAACGGCGATCCTTGCTCCACCATGTTCGGCAACCGCATTGCGGCGGGCTTGCTGTGGGCCAGCCTCGGGGGGAAGCTCCTCATCGAGGGGATCACGGACGTTCACGACAAGTTCTGCAACCAGGATGTGGGCGGCTTCAACGGCGCGACCGCATGCGCCTGGTTCGAGGTCGTCAAGGCCGTCGCGGTGTCGCAGTTCGAGATCCTCGACAACATCGACGGCAACCGGGACTCGGACACGATCGACACCACCTTCGCGTGCCTCAAGACGCTGAACACCTCGGTCGGCGAGAGCAACGATGCGCTCGAGTCGATCGAGACGAAGGTCGATGGGATCGATCAGCGGGTCATGACCCTGCAGCGCGATCTGCTCGAGGTCATGACTCTGCTGAAGACGCCGCTGGGTCGTCGCGAGGGGTTCCCCAAGTCCAAGTGAGAGTCGGCGGGAAAGCGGGGGCGGGACGGACGTCCCGTCCCCCTTCGGTTACTGGGCGATCTCGGTCAGGATCGACGTCGCGCTCCCGCCGCCCATCTGCGCGGGCAGCGCCAGCTCGGCCCGGATCGTCCTGCGCGGCGCGTCGGCGGAGAACCACAGGATCGCCCCGCCGTCCTCGCCGTCGAGCGGATCGACGCTCGTCTTCAGCACGCTGAACTGGCCGGCCGGAACCTCGATCGACTCGGCGCTCGTCACCTCGACGGACCACAGGCGCACCTTCTGCGTCTGCAGCTCGAAAGTCCGCACCGTCGTCTTGTACCCCGGTGCGAGCGGCAGAGTCGCCAGAACCAGCTCGAGCGCGGCCTCGTTGCCCATCACCGGCGCATCGAGCTTGACGTCGACGGGCAGCTCCTGCCCCGGGAGCTTCATCGTTCCCTTGATCTGCTGCGCGGTATAGTCGAGCGAGATGCTCACGGGCCCCTGCGTGACCGCGCGGCGCAGCGGAGACAGGCTCTCGGCATCGAGGTAGAACACGTCCTTGGCCTCGCCCATCGGCGACTTGGCCGTCGTCTCGACCCGCCACACCGGCCGATTTGCGAGCGTGTCGCTCACGACCTGGCGCGTCGTCTCGACGTGCATCTCCTGGCCTGAGGCGAGCTTGAGGTCGGTCGAGTACTGGAGCGTCGCCGGCCGCATCGCCGCGGCGTCGGGCCGGGGCAGCGGCGCCATTCGCGCCTGATCCGCGCCGGGCAGCGTCTTCGGCATCTCGACCGTCTTCACGTCGACCCGGAGCTGCCCGATCCGCTCGGCGACCTCGGCCGGTGCGTCCTTCTGGTATCGGCCGCGGATGCGCTTGGCCAGGAACTCCTCGATCGCGGTGAACATGGCGATGCGGTTCGTCTTGCCCTGGAACCCGTGGCCCTCGTCGGGAGCGACGAGGTAGTCCACCGTACGGCCGAGGTCCCGCAACGCGACGACGATCTGATCCGACTCCGCCTTCTTGACTCGCGGATCGTTCGCGCCCTGGATCACGAGCAACGGGGCCTGGATCTGCTTGGCGTGGAAGAACGGCGACTGTGCCACGAGCCGCGCGTTCTCTTCGGGCACTTCCGGGTCGCCGACGCGCTTCAGGAACATCTTCTTGATCGGGCCCCAGTAGGGCGGGATCGAGTCGAGCAGCGTGAGGATGTTCGACGGTCCGACGATCGACACGCCCGCGGCATAGAGATCCGGCGTGAACGTGAGGCCGGCGAGCGTTGCGTAGCCGCCGTACGACCCGCCGAGGATCGCGATGCGCTCGGCGTCGGCGACGCCCGACGCGATCAGGTACTTCACGGCGTCGGACAGATCGTGCTGCATGATGCCCGTGCCCCATCCGCCGTTCCCCGCGTTGAGGTGCTGCTTGCCGTACCCGGTCGAGCCGCGGAAGTTCGGCTGCAACACCGCGTAGCCCCGGTTCGCCAGGAACTGCGGCAGGCCGCTGTATCCCCACTCGTCGCGGGACCACGGGCCACCGTGCGGGAGCAGAACGGCCGGAACCTTCTGGCCGCGCGCGCCCTTGGGTACCGTCAAGTACGCCGGAATCTCGATGCCGTCGCGGGTCGTGTACCGGACCGCGCGCATCGTCGCCAGGTGCTCGCTCGGCAGATCGGGCCGCGAGTCGTAGAGCTTCGTCAGCGTGCGCTTCGTGCGGTCGAAGACGAACAGCGTCCCGGGGTTGACGTCGCTCGCCACCCCGACGAGCCAGATCCGATCGTCCTCGGTCGTCGACACGACGTCGAACTCGCCGTCGGGGAGCTTCTTGCGCAGGTGCGCCAGATCCTTGCGTGCCTCGTCGGTCCGCGGATAGATGCGCAGGCGGTCGCCGACGTAGGCGGTCGCCACGAGCTCCTCCGTCTTGTCGGAGAACACGGCGCTCCCGAAGTCGACCTCGCCTTCCGGATCGGCCTCGACGATCTCGGTCGCGCCCGTCGCGACATCGAGGAGCATCAGACGCGAGCGATCGACGTCCGCGCCCTTGTCGCTCTGGATGTAGACCCGTTTGCCGTCCTTGTGGAACCGCACGGGCGAGCACGACTCCTCGGACGTGCACGTGTAGAGCGCCTTGCCGGGCTTGCCGCCCTCGACCGACAGGATCTCGCTCCCGCCATCGGCGGTGAGCCGGTACGCCAGGCGCACGCTGCCCGCGAGGTCGGTGATCCAGGCGACGACGTTCGCGTCGTTCGTGATCAGTAGCTCGCGCTCTCCCGTCTCGAGGCTCAGGCGGTAAACGTCGTGCATCGCCGGGTCGCGGTCGTTGAGCCCGATGAGGATATGGCTCGCGGTCGCCTCGGGCACGGCATAGATGGTCGCGCGAATGCCGTCGAGCGGCGTCAGGTCGCGCGCCGGCGGGACGCCATCCTCGCCCGCGGGGGCGCGTGGGTCGACCGCGTACACGTGATAGTTCTCGTCGCCGCCCTTGTCCTGAGCGTACAGGACGTAACGGCTGTCCTCGGTCCAGAAATACACGATGACCGGCCGCTTCTGGTCCGCGGTGATCGGGCGGGCCTTGTCGAACGGCTCGTCGATCGTCTTGACCCACAGGTTCATGACGTCCCGATACGGGCGACGGAACGAGATCCACTTGCCGTCGGGCGAGATCTGCGCGCCGGAGATCTTCGGGTCGTCGAAGAACAGGTTGCGATCGAGGAGCGGTGGCGTCGCGTCGCGAGCGGCCTTGTCGCCGGCGAACAGAACCGACGGGCCGGCGAGTGCGAGCGCCACGAGGGCGGCGAGGATCAGGCTGCGGTGAAAAGGCATCGTTCCTCCTGGGTCGTGAAGTCGCGGCTCGCGACAGCGTACAACGCGTGGCGGGTCCCGGCGACGTTCATACGGTCCGGGACGGCAGAGGTTCTCGCGGCTCGCTATCGCTCGAGTTTCGTGTCGAACTGCCAGGGTCCCGGCCGCGTCGGCCGGGCGAGCGCCTCGTCGAGCGCCTGGAGGTACGTGGCCCGGGGCCACGGATGCGCACCGAACCGCGCGAGATGATCGGTCTGGACCTGGCAGTCGACGAGTCGGATGCCCCAGCACTCGAGCTGCTCGACGAGGACGACGAACGCGACCTTGGATGCCTCGGACTCGCGGTGGAACATCGATTCGCCGAAGAAGGCGGCGCCGAGCGACACGCCGTAGAGCCCGCCGGCGAGCCGTCCGTCGCGCCACGCCTCGACCGAATGAGCCACCCCACGGCGGTGCAGCTCGATGTAGGCCTCTTGCATCTCGACCGTGATCCAGGTTCCGGGCTCGCCCGGTCGCGGGGACGCGGCACACGCCTCGATCACCTCGCGAAACGCGGTGTCGAGGGTCAGCCGGAACGGCGCGCGGCGGATCGTCCGTCGCAGGCTCCGCGGAACGAGCATCTCGTCGGCGCGCAGAACGGAGCGCGGATCCGGCGAGTGCCACAGAATCGGCTCGTCCTCGCCGTACCACGGGAAGATCCCGAGCGAGTAGGCGAGGAGGAGCCGTTCGGGCAGCAAGTCCCCCCCGATCGCGAGCAGGCCGTTCTCGGCTTCCTCGACGGGCGGGAACACGAGCCGGTGGTCGAGGCGGTAGACCGGCACGGCGGATCGTCCGTCAGACGCGCTCGGGTGTCGGGGGCAGCGCGGTCTCGGGACGCACGGCGCCCGGCGCGACGCGGAACGCGAGCGCGTCGCCCTCGAGGACGATCGTCACCGTCCCTCCGTTCTCGAGGCGGCCGAACAGGATCTCGTCGGTGAGCGGATCCCGCACCTCGTTCTGGATCAGCCGCTGCAGCGGTCGCGCGCCGTAGGTCGGGTCGTATCCCTTGCGGGCGAGCCACACGCGGGCCGCGGGGTCGAGCTCGATCGCCACGCGCCGCTCCCGCAGCTGCGCCTCGAGCTCGAGCACGAACTTCTCGACGATCGTCTCCATCGTTTCCGGTGTCAGCGACTGGAACGTCACGATCGCGTCGAGCCGGTTGCGGAACTCGGGGCTGAACAAGCGCTCCAGCGCCTGGCGACCCCGGGCCGCCGCGTCGCGCGGCCCGTCCCCCGCGAGGCCGATCGCCCGCGCGCTGATCTCGCGCGAGCCCGCGTTCGAGGTCATGACCAGGACCACCTGGCGGAAGTCCGCCTTGCGCCCGGTCGGATCGGTGAGCGTGGCGTGATCCATCACCTGGAGCAGGATGTTGAACAGGTCCGGGTGCGCCTTCTCGATCTCGTCGAGGAGCACGACGCTGTACGGCTGGGCTCGCACCGCGTCGACGAGCAGGCCGCCCTGGTCGAAGCCGACGTAGCCCGGCGGAGCGCCGATCAGCCGCGCCACCGCGTGCTTCTCCGCGTACTCGCTCATGTCGAACCGGTGGAACGCGTTGCCGAGATGCCGGGCGAGCTGCTTGGCCAGCTCGGTCTTGCCCACACCGGTCGGCCCGGTGAACAGGAAGCAGCCCGCCGGCCGCTCGGGCTGTCCGAGTCCCGCGCGCGAGCGCTTGATCGCCCGTGCGACGACGCGCACGGCCTCGACCTGCCCGAACACGACCCGGCACAGTGACTCCTCGAGCGTGCGCAGGCGCTCCCGCTCCGACAGCGTGGCCTGCTTCTCCGGGATCCGCGCCATCCGCGCGACGATACGCTCGACCCCGGGCACGTCGATCGTCGGCCGCTCCCCGGCCGCGGCGGCGAGTCGCGCCGCCGACCCCGCCTCGTCCATCACGTCGACCGCGCTGTCGGGCAGCCGGTGCTCGCGCAGGTGCCGCCCGGCGAGTCGCACCGCCGCCTCGAGCGCGGCCTCGGTGTACCGGACCTCGTGGTGCTGCTCGTAGCGCGGGCGCAGCCCGTCGAGGATGCGCACCGCGTCCTCGCGCGACGGCTCCTCGACGGCGATCTTCTGCAGCCGGCGGTGCAGCGCGCGATCCTTCTCGATGTGCTTGTATTCCTCGAACGTCGTCGAGCCGATCAGCCGGATCCGCCCCTCGGTCAGCACCGGCTTGACGAGGTTCGCCAGGTCCATCGTGCCGCCGGTCGTCGACCCCGCGCCGATCATCGTGTGGATCTCGTCGATGAACAGGATCGGCCTGGGGCGCCGCGCGAGCGCGTTCATCAGCGCCTTGAATCGCTCCTCGAAGTCTCCGCGATACCGGGTTCCGGCCAGGAGCGCGCCGCTGTCGAGGGCGAACACCTCCGCGCCCTCGATGAGCTTGGGCACGCTCGGACCGAGCAGTCGCTGGGTCAGCCCCTCGACGAGGGCGGTCTTCCCGACCCCCGCATCGCCGACGAAGATCGGATTGTTCTTGCGCCGCCGGCACAGGACCTCGAGCGCGCGCTGGATCTCGCTGGACCGCCCGACGAGCGGATCGAGGCGACCCTGCCGCGCATGCTCGGTGAGCGGCACCGCGTACGCCGCGAGCGGGTCGGCCGCCGGGCGTGGCGCGTCCGCTCCTCCGGCGTGCGCCGCATCCTCGTCCGGAGCCGGCTGGGGAATCTTGGATACACCGTGGGAGATGAAGTTCAGGACGTCGAGCCGCGTCACGCCCTGGCCCGAGAGCAACCGCGCGGCCACCGACTTCGGTTGCTGGAGCAGCGCGGCGAGCGCGTCGCCGACGCTGGCCTCGTCGCGGCCGGCGCTGTGCACGTGGAGCACCGCGGCCTGGAGCACGCGCTGGAACGCGAGGGTCTGCAAGGGATCGAGGTCGGAGCCCTTGGGCAGCACCTCGACACGCTCGTCGAAGTGCTTGCGCAGGTCCGCGCGCAGTCGATCGAGATCGGCACCGCACGCGCGGAGGATCTCCTCTCCCGCGGGATCGTGCGCCGCGGCGTACAGCAGGTGCTCGAGCCCCAGGTGGGTGTGCCGCCGCGCGACCGCCTCGCGGAACGCGACGTTCAGGATCAACTCGAGAGACGGGCTGAACATCTCACGCCTCCTCGAGGCTCGCCCGGAGCGGGAACCCCTGGGCGCGCGCGCGGTCGTGGACGATCGAGACGCTCGTCTCGGCCACCTCGTAGGGGTAGAGGCCGCACATCCCCACGCCTTCGCGGTGCACCTGCATCATCACTCGGTGGGCCTCCGCCGGGGACTTGTGGAACACGGCCTCCAGGACCTCGACGACGAATTCCATCGTCGTGTAGTCGTCGTTGTGCAGAAGGACACGGTACAGCGGCGGCTCGGCGGTCTTCGGACGGGTCTTCTCGAGGACCGCATCGCCCGTCTTGCGCTCGGCCTGGCTCACGCCGTCGATTGTAGGGCACGCGCGGCCGGAAGGCCGCCCCAGGGACGGCTCAACGACGCTTCGGCCGGAACACGTGCGTGCTCTGGCCGAAGAACACCTCGGCAGCCTCCATCACGGTCTCGGACAGCGTGGGGTGGGGGTGAATCGTGAGCGCGAGATCGCGCGCGGTCGCGCCCATCTCGACCGCCAGGACGCCCTCGGCGATCAGCTCGCCCGCGCCCGGCCCGACGATCCCCACACCGAGCACGCGCCCGGTCCCGGGCTCGAGCACGAGCTTGGTCAGTCCGTCGTCGCGCCCGAGCGTCAGCGCACGCCCCGATGCGGCCCACGGGAACCGCGCCACCTCGACCGCCCGGCCGCGGGCCTTGGCTTCATCCTCGGTCCACCCGCACCACGCGATCTCCGGGTCGGTGAACACTACCGCCGGAATCGCGGCGGGCTCGAATGCGACCTTGTGGCCCGCGATCGCCTCGACCGCCGTCCGGCCCTCGTGCGACGCCTTGTGCGCGAGCATCGGCTGCCCGACGAGGTCGCCGATCGCCGAGATCGTCGGCTCCTCCGTCCGGAGCTGCGCGTCGACGAGGACGAACCCGCGCTCGTCGACGCGGACCCGTGTTGCTTCGAGACCGAGCCGCTCGGAATTGGGACCGCGTCCGACGGCGACCAGCACCCGGTCGAACGTCTCGGCCTCGGCCTGGCCGTCGAACCGCACGGACAGGCCCGCCCCGCGCTCCTCGACCTCGGCGACGCGCGTCTCCAGGCGCACGCACTCGAGGTCCACCTCGAGCCGCTTGGCCAGAGGCCGCACGAGATCGCGATCGACACCCGGCAGGAGGCCGGGCAGCATCTCGACGACGGTGACCCGGCACCCGAGCGCCGCGTAGACCGAACCGAGCTCGAGGCCGATGTAGCCTCCACCGACGACGAGCATTCGACCGGACACGTCCCCGAGATCGAGCGCGGAGGTCGAGTCGAGAACGCGCGGGGATCGCGGGAATCCCGCCAGCTCGAACGGTCGCGAGCCCGTCGCCAGGATCGCGTGGCCGAAGGCCAGGCGTCTCGTTCCATCGGGAGCGCCCTCGATCTCGAGCGTGCTCGCATCGAGGAGCCGGGCCCGACCCTGCACGTAGCGCACCTTGCGCTGGCGGGTGAGCTGACCGAGACCGCCCGTGAGCTTCGCGACAACGCCGTTCTTCCACGCGCGCAGCTTGCCGATGTCGATCGCCGGATCGCCGAAGTGCAGGCCCAGCTCCGCAGCCGCGCGTGCGTCGTGGATCACGCTCGCCGCGTGGAGCAACGCCTTCGACGGGATGCACCCGCGGTACAGGCACACGCCACCGGGGTTGGCCTCGGGATCGACGAGCGCGACGTCGAGGCCGAGATCGGCAGCGTGGAACGCGGCGGCGTAGCCGCCCGGGCCCGCTCCCACGATGACGAGCTGCGTCTTGTCCGCCACGGCGAGCGCTCAGGGTACGCCCGCGAGCGGGACCCGGCAAGGGCGGGACTAGCGCGGCGGTGCGAGGAGGCCAGCCTCCCGCTCGCGAATCCCCGCGATCCAAGCCTCGAGCGTGGTCACGGCCTCCAGATCCTCGCGACGCAGATACTCGGAGACGAGCCCCTCGAGTCGCGCGGCGAGCGCGGCGTCGTGCGGCAGATAGTTGCGGAGAAAGATCTCGTAGGGTCTCGCCCGCAGGGCCTCGACGTCATCCTCTTGCCTCTGCTGCGCCCAATCCCAACCGAGACGCTCGATGTAGTGCCCGAAATCGGTCGCGTGCAAACCTCGCCGACGGCCGGTGGCGGCTGCGCCTCTGGCGGTCCGAGCGCCAGGAGCAGCTCGGCGACCGCGGCGCCCTGCATCGCCTCGGCGTCGTCGAGCTCGCCGAGGGAGTAGTAGATCAATCCCAGCTCGTCGAGCGTCTCCGCGAAGCGCCAGTCGCGCGGCCCGAAGCCCCGCGCCGCGTCGAGGGCTCGGCAGAACTCGCGCTCCGCCTGATTCCACTCGCCACGCCCGACCGCGCGAAATCCTCGCGCGTAGCTTCGGTTCCAGCGCGCCTCGCGTATCTCGCGCACGAAACGGTGGCGGCGTCCCGCCACGTCACCTGCTCCTTGTATTTGCCGGTCATGAACGCCACCAGGCGCGGGATCGCGGGAATGCATCGTGGCCCGAACGCAAGGACCGATGTCTGCAGCTTCAGCGCTTCGATCTCCTGGGACCGCGCGTCGAGATCAGCGGATTTCTCCTGGAGCTTTTCGTTCTGCTCCGCAGGCGCGCCTGCTGTTCCTCGATGAGCCTCTTCAGCTCCTCGAGCCGGAGCGCAAGTTCCTCCACGGCCAGCTCTTGGCCGGCTCGTCCGGTGTGACTTCTTGCGCAGCGGCAGGCCTCTCCTGCGCCACGAACGGCAGCGCCACGAGGGCCACGAGCAGGAATGCGGTCGCGCGCAATTCGGCCGGCACCACAACGCGACCCCACCGTCTGAGCGCCGGGCGAGCGCCTCCTAGCCTGGGCTAGGTCGCTGCGGGCTTCGGGGAAGCGCTCGCTCCGAACACCGCCCCGAGCTGCTCCATCTCCGTCTTCACCTTGGCGGCGGTCTTCCTCGACTTGAACTGGTCGAGCAACTCGCCGGTTTGCTTCACGAACTCCTCGACGAGCCCCTTGGCGTCCTTCTCGCGCGTCGTTCCACGGACCGTGCTCTCCTTGACGGCCGAATCGAAGCTCGAGCGAAACTTCTTCGCGTCGTCCGTGAGGTTCATGAGGGTCGTCACGTCCTTGTCCGACATCCGCTGCGGCGCGTCCTGCGCAGCGACCGACCCGAAGACGAAGAGGAGCAGGATCGTCGAGAGGACCAGCTTGGTCAGGTTCCAGGTCGCGGTTTCGTTCACGGGTTCTCCTGTCAGCGGCTAGAGCGCCCCATGCGAGCACTCGAGGCTCGCCCGACGGGCGCCATCTTGGCCGATGGCAGATCCGCTCACCCCGGCCGTTCGGGACAGCCTACCCAATGCGCTGCGCCCGGTGCTAAGCTGAGTTGGCTTCGAGCCGCGATCCCGGCACGGGGGCCGGCCGCCGACCGACGTTCGAAGGAGGCTCATCCATGCGAACCCTGTTCGTCTCGTTGATCGCCGCCGCGATCGCGATGCCCTCGCTCGTGGAGGGCCAGACGCAGCCGGTCAGCCAGCCGACCAGTCAGAAGTCGCTCGCCGCGACCATGAACGTCTACGTGTTCCCCAACGACGGGCAGAAGCCCGAGCAGCAATCCAAGGACGAAGGCGAGTGCTACAACTGGGCGGTGCAGAACACCGGGACCGACCCGTTCCAGCTCTCGAAACAGTCCGAGCAGCTGAAGCAGCAGACCGATCAGGCCAAGAAAGATGCCCAGCAGGCGACGAAGGGGGCGGGAGCCAAGGGCGCGGTCGGCGGCGCCGCGGCCGGAGCGCTGATCGGCGAAGTCGCGAGCGACGACGCGGGAAAGGGAGCCGCGTACGGGGCGGCCGCCGGCGCACTGATCGCACGTCGTCGGGCGCAGGAGGCCTCGGCGCAGGCCACGCAGCAGGCCGAGGCGCAGGGCCAGCAAGCCCAGCAGGCCACCCAGGAACAACTCACGAATTTCAAGAAGGCGTTCAGCGTTTGTCTCGAGGCCAAGAAGTACATGGTCAAGTACTGAGCGCGTAGCCGGCTTGCGGAGGGAACCGTCATGAGAGTCCCGTTCGTCCTCGTCGTGGCATCCGTCGCGCTCGTCGGCGCGGGCACACTGGCCGCCGAGCCGGTCAACGGCGCCACGCGCATCCTGTGCTCGAGCACCAACCTCGGCGTGTGCGTGGATACCGGCGAATGCGAGGTCGGTCCGGCCTGGACCCTCGACGTCCCGGAGTTCATCGAGGTCGACCTGGCGAAGAAGACGCTCTCCTCGACCGAGGCGAGCGGCCGGAATCGGGTCTCGCACGTGGTCAACATGAACCGGGACGGCGGTTCGATCGTGCTCCAGGGCGTGGAAAACGGCCGGGCCTACTCGATCGCGATCGAGGAATCGACCGGTCGAATGACCGCCGCGGTGACACGCGACTGGCTCGGCGTCATCGTGTTCGGCCAGTGCACGCCACTCCCGGCCGGGATCTCGGCAAAGTAGAGCATGTCGCTCCATTTCGTTCCCAGCGGCCAGGTTGCCGCGTTCGGAGGCACGATGATCGTTCGAACGACCGTTGCAGCAGTGCTGTTCATGGCCCTCGCTCCGGGCATCCGGTCGCAGGACGCCGGCGCCGCGAAACCGGCCGGCGAGCAGGACCACGTGGCGGCGCTCAAGCAGTCGCTCCAAGCGGGCACGGCCGCGCTGCGCCAGTACGAGTGGATCGAGACCACCGTGATCTCGCTGAAAGGCGAGGCGAAGGGCAAGAAGCAGAACCGCTGTTACTACGGCGCGGACGGCAAATTGGAGAAGGTCCCCGTCGGCGGCGAGCCCGAGGCGGAGGCCAAGTCGCCGCGCGGGCTGCGTGGCAAGATGGTCGAGAACAAGAAAGAGGAGATCTCCGAGTCGGCGCAGGAGGCCGTCGCGCTGGTCAAGCAGTACGTGCCGCCGGATCCGGCCAAGATCCAGGCAGCCAAGGACCAAGGCCGGCTTTCCCTGACCCCCCCGACTCCGCCGGTCGGACGCGCGTCGTCATCCGTGACTACCTGAAGGCCGGCGACTCGCTGAGCATGGACCTGGATCTGGCGTCGAATCGACTCACGAGTCTCGCCGTGTCGACCTACACCGACAAGGCCAAGGATGCCGTCGCCCTGAACGTGACCATGACGACACTCCCCGACGGTGCGATGTACGCGGCGAAAACCGGGCTCGACGTCGCGAAGGAGAGCCTGCGCGTGGACATCGAGAACGGCGGGCACCGCAAGATGGGCTCTTGATACGAACCGGCCCTGCGACCGTAGCCCGGACTATTCATGAACGTCACGGGCCCGGGCGCGATCGACTCCGAGCTCCGGCGTCCGCGGCGTCTCGGCAGGCGGCGACGATCGCCTGGAACCCCGCGTCCTCGGCCAGCGTCCGGAAGTGCACGTCGCGCAGCAGCTCGTCGGCATCCGCGTAGCCGCCGTCGATGACCGCGCGCCTGAGCCGCTCGACCGCTTCCTTCGCTCGACCGTGCACCGCCAGGTACGCGGCTTCGTGGTACAGGAAGATCGGCGTATCGAGCTGGTTGGCGCGGCCGTAGACGGCGAGCGCCTCGTCGTGCAACGCGGTCGCGCGCCCGCGGTCGCCGTGCCGCGCGCTCAGGATCGCGAGCGTCAAGAGGCTCTTCGCCACCTCGGTGTGCTCCGCGCCGTAGACCGCGCGGCGCAGCTCGAGCGCCTGCTCGTGGTAGCGCGTGGCGGTGGCCAGGTCGCCCTGCGCCTCGGCGACGTGACCGAGCCTCTCGAGCGTCTGCGCGACCTTGGGGTGGTTCGGCCCATGGACGCTGCGCCAGATCGCGAGCGCACGTTCGTAGAGCGGCCGTGCCGCGACGTAGTCGCCCGTGCGCTCCAGGAACGCGGCTCGATTGGCCATGCTCAGCGCGAGGTCGGGATGGTCCGGCGGCAGAAGCTGCTCGCGAATCGCGAGCGCCCGCTCGTGGAACCGCGCGGTTTCGTTGCTCTGTCCGATCAGACCGAGGATGCTCCCCAGATTCGAGAGGCTCGACGCGACCTCAAGGTCCAGCGGGCCGAGCTGAGCCTCGCGCGTGGCGAGCGCGGCCTCGTAGAGCGTCCGTGCGCGGTCGAAGTCCCCCTCGTGCACGAGCAGGCCGGCCAGTCCGCTCTGGGACTCAGCCACGTCGAGGTGGGATTCGCCGAGGTGGGCCATCCGGATGCGCAGGGCCTGCTCGAGCAGCGGGAGGGCGTCCTCGAAGAGGCCCGCGCTCGTGTACACCTCGCCCATCGTGTGCAGCATCCGGGCCTGGACGAGCGGCTGCTTCTCGAGCTCCTCGATCCGCTCCCGTCCCCGCGTGAGGATCTCGCGCGCCGTCACCGTCGCCCCCAGGGCCTTCGCCGGATCGCTGCTTCCGAACAGCTCGACCAGGTAGTCCGCCACCTCGCCCGCCGACTGCGCCTCGAGGTTCGCGCGATCGCGCTCCTGTCGCGACTGGTCGCGCGCCCGCGCCAGGGCCGAGGCGTAGATCGCCATCGTGGCGGCAAAGCCCGCGAGCAGCACCACCAGGACCGCGGCGAACGTGACGCCGACCTTGTGCCGCCGGGCGAACTTGCGCAGCTGGTACAGACCGCTCGGCGGGCTGGCCGTGACCGGCTCGTGGCGCAGGTGCCGCGTGACGTCGGCGGCGAGCTCGGACGCCGCGGCGTAGCGCTGCGCCCGGTCCTTCTCGAGCGCCTTGACCGTGATCGCGTCGAGGTCGCCGCGCAGCGCGCGGACGAGCGCCTGCGGATCGGTCGAGCGCAGGCGCGCGGCCTCGCGCGCCTCCTCGGGCTCGCGCGCCGCGAAGCGCTCGCTCGGGCGGAGCGGGTCGACCTCGACGACCTGCCGCCGATACTCGGTCAGCCCGCGCTCGTGGAGCGTCTTGGGGTCGAAGGGGAGGCTCCCGGTGAGCAGCTCGTGCAGGAGCGTCCCGAGCAGGTACACGTCGGTCCGGGTGTCGACGTCGAGGACGCGCAGGTCGGCCTGCTCCGGGCTCATGTACTGCGGCGTACCCACGAGCTGGCCCATCTCGGTCAGGAACGTGCGCTCGGTCAGGCGCTCTTTCGTCGCCTTGGCCACGCCGAAGTCGATGATCTTGACCGCGCGCTCGGCGCCGGCGCCGGCGACGAGGACGTTCGATGGCTTGATATCGCGATGGATGATCCCCTTCTGATGCGCGTGCTGCACGCCCTCGCAGACCCGGACGAACAGGCGCAGGCGCTCGCCGACGTCGAGACGCTCGCGGTCGGCGAGCTCGGTGATCGGCACGCCGTCGACGAGCTCCATGGCGAAGAACGGACGGCCCTCGGCCGTGACGCCGGCGTCGAACACCCGGGCGATCGCCGGATGATCCATCAGGGCCAGCGCCTGGCGCTCGGACTCGAAGCGCAGGCGCACATCCTCCGAGTCGAGGCCGCTGCGAATCACCTTGAGCGCGACGCGCCGGCGCACCGGCCGGACCTGCTCGGCCTCGTAGACGACGCCCATCCCGCCCTCGCCGAGGGTGCTCAGCACACGGTAGTTCCCGACCGTCTCGTCGGGTCGGGCCGCAGCCCCGCCCGAGCCCTGAACCCAGGTCCGGTCGCTCGCTGGGGCCGGTTCCTGCGGGTCGTTTCCCACCTTGCTCCGTCCGAGGCGCCGTTCGCGTAAGCTTCTCGATCCTATACCACTTCCTCGATCGGACGCGGATTGCGGAGCGTCGTGCAGCAGCCGGATCGAGTCCCGGGTTGTCTACGGCGGCCGTTTCCTGTATTCAACAGCCAGCGGACCTTGCGGGGCGACCCGCGGAGGGGGTGTCCATGAAGCTGCGCGGCATCGCGGCCATCATCGGCACGCTCACTCTAGCGGTCGGGCCGGCGTACGCGGTTTCCGGGACGATCGATCCCGGGAGCACGGGAGACGACATCGAGGAGGATATCGAGAACGGCTGGGACGTCCCCCCGTGGTTCTGCAGAAGGATACCGCAAACGCTCGTGGTCTATACGCTGACCGGAGGCTGCGTGGGTCGGGAGGCGACCATCGTCGCGACGGTGACCTCCGGCAGCGGCACGACGAACATTTCCCACACCTTCGACTACAACGTGTTCTGCAGCGGAAGCAACACGATCCAGCACACCATGCAGTTCGACGCCGGCCCGGTGACTCCGATCGACAGCGGGACGTTCGACTTCAGCCTGAGCGGCGGCGACACGGTGCGGCTCGTGACGACCGAAGGCCTGGCGCCGATCGACGGGCCAGCGATGAGTCGCGGGGCGCTGCTCGCGGCCGCCGCCGCGGTGTCGCTCGGCCTGCTGTGGCTCCTGCGCCGTCGTCGCGCCTGAACGGATCGGCCGCGGAGCGCCCCCCGCGCCGTCACTCGGCGGTGGCGTCGCGAGCCGGTTCGGGGAGCCACTGAGTCGCGACGGCTCCGACGACGGCGAACACCGCGGCGACGCTCGCCGCCACGAGCGCGATCCGGGCCGGGCTCGGCGGGGTCGACGCCGACAGCGTGAACGTGAACCAGGCGGCCGCCGTGCCGAGGATGCGACCGCCGATGTTGGCCGCGAAGCTCTCACCCGTGCCACGCAGGTGCACCGGGTACACGAGCGGCAGGTAGTTCCCCCAGAAGCTGAACGTCGCGACGACGAAGAACCCGGCGAGCGCCGCGCCCCACTTGACCAGCCCGAGGTTGCCCGCCCCGTCGAGGTGATGGCTGAGCCAAAAGAAGACTGCCGGGACCACGAGCAGCGCCGGAAGGTGAAACACTCGCAGCAGCGTGCGTCGGCTGACGATCCACAGCGCAGCGAACGCGAGCGCGATGCGCCCGAGGAGGCCGCCCGTCTCCTGCCACAGCTGCACCTCGGCGGCCTTGTCCTCCTCGATCCGCTTGCCCGCGGCGGCGACCGCCTTCGGCGGCGGCTTGGGCTTGCCCGTCGACTCGGCCTCCGCCACGACTCGTTCCTTCGCGGCTTTCGCCACCGCCTGCACCTCGGCGAGTCCGGGGACGATCTGCGGCAGGTGCTGGATCGCGCCGAACGCCATGCCGTAGCAGCTCGCGACGACGACCGCGGTCACGAGCGTCGTCCTGCGCAGCTCGGGCGAGAAGATCGCGGCGAGGCTCGGTCGCTTCAACTGTCCAGTCTCGCGCTTCCGCTGCCACACCGGCGACTCGGGCAGGAACGGCCGGATCGCGATCAGCGGAAGCGCCGGGATCAGGCCCGAGATCAGCGTGTACCGCCAAGCCTCGTGCGAGCCCTGGATCGCGGGCAGGAGGTCGGCCCACGCGATGGCGTACTTGTTCGCCGCGGCGACGAGGAAGCCCCCGACCGACGAGAACGCCTGGGTGTAGCCGAGGGCTTTCTCGCGCAACCGCGGATCGGGGAACAGCTCGGCGAGCCAGGCCACTGCAGCGACGAACTCGACGCACACGCCGATGAACACGAAACAGCGCAGGATCAGGAGCTGCCAGAGGTTCGTCGAGAACCCCGCGGCACACGCCGACGCCGCGTAGAGCAGGATGCTGAAGGTCAGCACCCGCCGCCGTCCGAGCCGGTCCGTGAGGTAGCCACCGAGGAGCCCGAAGATCCCGCCGAACAGCGCGGGAACGAAGAACAGCGCGCGTGCCCACGCGGTGTACCCGGGCGTGCCGGGAACGAGCAGCGGCCCCGCCCCGTCGGGCGACATACCTCCGAGCGTCGCCAAGGCCGGCTTGACGATCAGCGGCAGCATCAGCAGCTCGTAGATGTCGAACAGGAAGCCGACCGCGGCCATGAAGCAGACGAGCCACTGGGTCGGGGTCAGCCTCAGGGACGCGGGGCTCGATGGTTTCACGGGCGTCGACCTCGAGATCCGGGACGGTCAAGGGCCGGGAAGTATAGCCGCTCCGACTAGAGTCGCTCGCTACTCCTCGACCAGGAGCAACAGCGGCTGCTCGAGCGCCTCGGCGATCCAGCGGACGAACCGCGCGGCGTCGGCGCCGTCGATCGCGCGGTGGTCGTAGGACAGCGAGAGCGGCAACATCGAGCGGGGCTCGAACGCGCCGTTCGTCCACACCGCGCGGTGCTCGGCGCGCCCGACGCCGAGAATCGCGACCTGCGGCCAGGGGACGATCGGCGAGAAATGAGTCGTCCCGAGCCCGCCGAGGTTCGACACGGTGAAGCTCGCCCCGGCCATCTCGTCCGGCGTGAGCTTGCGCTCGCGCGCGCGGGCGGCAAGCTCGGCCAGCTCGTCGACGATCTCTAGCAGCCCTTTCGCGTTCGCGTCCCGGATCACCGGAACGAGCAGGCCCCGCTCGGTGTCCACGGCGACGCCGACATGCACGTACTTCTTGCGCACGAGGACCTCGGTCGCCAGATCGAGGCTCGCGTTGAACCGTGGGAACTTCTCGAGCGCGGCGGCGACCATCTTGATCACGATCGCCGTCATCGTGAGCTTGCGTCCGCGCGCCTCCTCGCGTGCGTTGAATTTCTTGCGCAGCTCGTCGAGTTGCGTCACGTCGGCTGCGTCGAACTGCGTGACGTGCGGCACCTGGGCCCACGCCGCCGCCATGGCCTTGGCCGTCGCTCGACGCACACCGGACAAGGGCTCGGTCTCGACCTCGCCCCACGCCGAGAAATCGGGAAGCGGGGCCGCGACGGCGACGGCGGCCACTGCGCCTGAGGCGCCGCCGGCAAGCAGACGCTTGGCGTGCGCCTTCACGTCGTCGCGCGAGATGCGGCCCCGCGCGCCCGTGCCGGGGACGTGCAGGATCTCGAGGCCGAGCTCGCGGGCCAGCGCGCGTACCGACGGCGCCGCGGGCACACTCGGGCCGATCTCGGGGCGGCGGCGGAGCGCGGGCACGGGGAAGGCGATGACCGCGGGCGCCGACCGCTCGGGAGCGGGCGCCGCGGCCGGTGCGATCGGCTCCACGACCGGTGCGACCGAAGCGACGACCGCCGCCCCGGCGGTTGACTCGATGCGCAGGATCGGCGCTCCGACGCGGATCTTGTCTCCCGCGCGCACCAGCACCTCGCGCACGGTTCCCTCGTCGACCGCCGGAACCTCGAGCGTCGCTTTCTCGGTCTCGACCTCGAGGACCGGCTGGTCGCGACGCACGTGATTGCCGGGCTGGACCAGCACCTGTGCGACGATCGCGGTCTCGATGTTCTCGCCGAGCTCGGGCAGCCGCAGCTCCACCATCGTCTTCCTCACCGCGCCGGGGTTCGTGGTCGTCCCCGGACGACTACAGACGGGTCGGGTCGGGTCGGTCGCGATCGATCTCGAGATCCTTGGCCGCTCGTGGAACGAGCTTGCGGTCGACGCGCCCTTCGCGCGCCAACGCCTCGATCGTGGCCCACGTCACGTGCCGCGCGTCGATGCCGAAGTAGTCGCGCAACGCCGGGCGCGCGTCGCTCCGGCCGAAGCCGTCGGTGCCGAGCGCGACGAGCGACCCTCCGATCCACGGACGGATCGAGTGCGGCAGCACCTTCATGTAGTCCGACGCGGCCACGACGAGCGCCGCCGGGTCGCCGAAGCAGCGCTGCGCGTACGCGACCCGGGGCGTCTCGGTCGGGTGCAGTCGGTTCCAGCGCTCGACGTCGAGCGCCTCGCGCGACAGTTGCTGGTAGCTCGTGACCGACCAGACCTCCGACGCCACGCCGTACTTCTCGTGCAGCGTTCGCTGGGCCTCGAGGACCTCGTTCAGGATCGCGCCGCTGCCGAGCAGCTTGACCTTGGCCGCGTCGCCCGCATTGCCCATGGTCCGGAACCGGTAGGTGCCACGCAGGATCCCGTCCTCGGCGCCCGCGGGCATCGGCGGCATCGGGTACGGCTCGTTGCCCACGGTCATGTAGAAGCAGACGTTCTCGCGGTCCACGTACATGCGCCGGATGCCGTCGCGCACGATGACAGCGATCTCGTAGGCGAACGCGGGGTCGTAGGCCACGATGTGCGGGTAGGTGTAGGCCAGCACGTGGCTGTGCCCGTCTTGATGCTGCAGGCCTTCTCCGGCGAGCGTCGTGCGTCCCGCGGTGCCGCCGACGAGGAACCCGCGGCAGCGCATGTCGCCCGCGGCCCACACCAGGTCGCCGATGCGCTGGAACCCGAACATCGAATAGAAGATGAAGAATGGGATCGTCTGCACGCCGTGCGTGGCGTACGCGGTGCCGGCGGCGATGAACGAGCTGATCGAGCCGGCCTCGGTGATCCCCTCCTCTAGGATCTGCCCGTCCGTCGCTTCCTTGTAGTACAGGAGCGTCTCGCGGTCGACCGGCTCATAGCGCTGGCCGACGTGGGAGTAGATGCCGACCTGGCGGAACAGCGCCTCCATGCCGAACGTCCGCGCCTCGTCGGGGACGATCGGGACGATCAGGCGCCCGACGCTCTCGTCCCGCAGCAGCTTCGCCAGCAGGCGCACGAACACCATCGTCGTCGAGGCGCCGCGGTCGTCCGAGCCCTCGAGGAACTCGGCGAATACCTCGGCTTTCGGCGGTGGGATCGGCTCAGGGTCGCCGTTGCGGGTGGGGACGAACCCGCCGAGCCTCATCCGGCACTCGCGCAGGTAGCGCAACTCCGGGCTGTCGTCGGCCGGCTTGTACACCGGAGCTTCACCTACCTCCTCGTCCGAGATCGGGATGCCGAAGCGGGAGCGGAACTCTCGCAGCTCCTCGAGGTTCATCTTCTTCTGCTGGTGCGTGATGTTCTTACCCTCGCCCGCTTCGCCCAGCCCGTAGCCCTTGATCGTCTTCGCCAGGATCACGGTCGGGCCGCCGCGGTGCTCCACCGCCGCCTTGTACGCGGCGAACACCTTTTCCGGATCGTGGCCGCCACGGCGCAGCTTGCGCAGCTCCTCGTCCGTGTACCCCTCGACCATCGCCAGCAGATTCGGATGGGCGCCGAAGAAGTGCTCGCGGATGTGGCTGCCCGGCTTGACGCTGTAGTTCTGGTAGTCGCCGTCGACCACCTCCTCCATCCGCCGGACGAGCAAGCCGTCCTGGTCCTTGGCCAGGAGCGGATCCCACGCGTCGCCCCAGATGACCTTGATCACGTTCCAGCCCGCGCCGCGGAACACCGCCTCGAGCTCCTGGATGATCTTGCCATTGCCGCGGACCGGACCATCGAGGCGCTGCAGGTTGCAGTTGATGACGAAGATCAGGTTGTCCAGCTTTTCGCGCGAGGCCAGGCTGATCGCGCCGAGGCTCTCGGGCTCGTCCGTCTCGCCGTCGCCGACGAACGCCCACACCCTGCCCGTATTCTTCCGCAGTCCGCGGTCCTCTAGATACCGGTTGAACCGGGCCTGGTAGATCGCGAGGATCGGCCCGAGCCCCATCGACACGGTGGGGAACTCCCAGAAGTCGGGGAGCGCCCGCGGATGCGGGTAGGACGGGAGGCCGCCCCCCGGGCGAAGCTCACGCCGGAAGTTGTCGATCTGCTCGGCGCTGATCCGACCTTCGAGGAACGCCCGCGCGTAGATCCCGGGGCTCGCGTGGCCCTGGAAGTAGATCTGGTCGCCGCCGCTCGGATCGTCCTTGCCGCGGAAGAAATGGTTGAACCCGACCTCGTACAGCGTCGCGGCCGACGCGTAGGTCGAGATGTGCCCGCCGATGCCGCTCTCCTCGCGGTTCGCGCGCACAACCATGGCCATCGCGTTCCAGCGCAGAATGCTCTTGATGCGTCGCTCGATCTCGCGCTGGCCCGGGAAGCGCGGCTGGTCCTGGCGGCTGATCGTGTTCACGTACGGCGTGTGGGTCGTGTACGGGAGCGAGATCCCGAACTCCGCGGCCCGGCGCTGCAGCGCGCGCAGCAGGTCGCGCACCCGCTCTTCGCCACCGTGCTTGATCACGTAGTCGAGCGAGTCGATCCACTCGCGCTCTTCCTGGAGGTCGGTTTCCCGGGTCGCTGGGCTGTTCCTCGTCTCGGCCATCCGCTTCGTGGTTCCTTTCGCCCCTCGCGCGGAGCATCGTTCGTATCCTACCGGATCCGGCGGGACGGCGTCCAACTCGTTGGCGGCACGGGAGTTGATGCGTTAGGCTCGCTCGTTCTGCGATGCGACACGCGACCCAGAAGCTCGGTCGGGCAGCGGCGGTGCTCGCGCTCTGGGCTTCCGGCGGCCCGGCGCCGGCTGCGTCTGAGATCGCCGACGCGCCGCGGCCCGCCGTGACGGTGCGGTCGCTCCACCGCGCGCCGACGCTCGAGGAGTTCCTGTCGATGGAGCCGCCGGCGGACCTCGCCGACGAGCTGCTCCTCGTGAGCGACTTCATCCAGCGCGAGCCCGAGGACGGCCAGCCCGCGAGCCAGAAGACCGACGTGTACCTGGGCCACGACGACGACCGGCTGTACGTCGTGTTCGTCGCCTTCGACGACGACCCGAGCCGGGTCCGTGCCCGCATGAGCCGGCGCGAGTCGGTGTTCGGCGACGACACGGTCGAGATCCAGATCGACTCGTTCAACGACCAGCGGCGCGCGTTCTCGTTCCTGACCAACCCGTTCGGGATCCAGTGGGACGCGATCTGGACCGAGGGGCAGGGGTTCGACGGCGCCTGGGACACCGTGTGGGACTCGCGCGGCCAGCTCACCGACCGGGGGTACGTCGTGTGGATGGCGATCCCATTCAAGAGCCTGCGCTTCCCGCAGCAGGCCGTCGGCGAGCCGCGGACGTGGCGCATCGTGCTCGTCCGCGACATCCAACGCAACGGCGAGACGTCGTTCTGGCCCCGCGTGTCGAGCCGCATCGAGGGGCGGCTCAACCAGGCCGCGACGGCGACGGGCTTCGCGGGAATCGAGCCCGGTCGCAACCTGTGGCTGATCCCGTATGCCACGGCGATGTCGAGCCGCGTCGATCCGGACGCGGGTCCCACCTCGACGCGTGACCGAATCGAGGCTGGCGGCGACCTGAAGTGGGTGTTTCGCGAGAGCATGGCGCTCGACGTCACGCTGAACCCCGACTTCAGCCAGGTCGAGGCGGACGTCCCCCAGGTCACGGTGAACGAGCGGTTCGAGGTGTTCTTCCCGGAGAAGCGGCCGTTCTTCCTCGAGAACGCGGACTACTTCCAGACGCCGTTCAATCTGCTGTTCACGCGCCGGATCGAGGAGCCCAGCGGGGGCGTTCGTCTGACCGGAAAGACCGGCCCGTACTCGCTGGGCGTGCTCGCGATCGACGACGAGGCCCCGGGCGACGAGGCCCTACCGGGCGATCCGCTCGAGGGGGAGCGCGCATGGAACGGCGTCCTGCGAGTGCGCCGGGACGTCGGACGCCAGTCGAACGTCGGTGTGCTGTATACGGACCGCGAGCTGGCCGACGGCAGCAACCGGGTCGGCAGCCTCGATGCACGGATCAAGCTCGGCACCAACTGGGAGGCGAAGCTCCAGGGCGCGCTGTCGTCGACGCGCGAGGCGTCGGGCTCGTCCTTCGACGACACGGCGCTGAGCGTGGAGTTCAACCGCGAGGGCCGGACGACGGAGGCCCGCCTGCACTATCGGGACATCGGGCCCGAGTTCCACACCGACCTCGGGTTCGTGCCGCGCGTCGACCTGCGCGACGCGGGCGGCCGCTTCCAGTACCAGGTCCGGCCGGAGGGCGCTCATCTCATCGCGTGGGGGCCCGAGATCGCCGCCAGGAGGATCGTCGATCACAACGGGACGAGGCTCGACGAGTTCGTCGTCCCCAGCTTCGGCTGGGAGTTCCGCCGCGACACCTCGATCGAGATCGAAGCGCGGCTGGGGAACGAGCGCTTGCGGCAGCAGGACACCCCGTCCCTCACCGTCGATCGGGACTACTCGATCTCGCTGCTCGAAGTGGACTTCGAGTCGCAGGCATTCGCAGCGGTGGGCGTCGAGGCGCGCCTGCGCACGGGCCGCACCGTGAACTTCGACCCCGCCGCAGGTGCCGAGCCCGAGCCCGCGCACGTCGACGCGGGCCGCATCGAGCTGACCCTGCGTCCGATCTCGCCCCTGCGCCTCGATGCGATCCTGCTCGAGACCCACCTCGAGGACGACGCGACCGGGGCCGAGATCCTGCGCGATCGCGTCGTGAGCCTGCGGGCCTACGGTCAGATCAACCGCCGCCTGTCGTTGCGGGCGATCGTCGAGCGCGCTCAGACAAAGGTCGATCCGGCCTGGACCTCGGAGGAGCCGCGGGATCGGTGGGACGGCGAGATCCTCGGCACGTATCTCGTGAACCCGTGGACTGCGCTCTACCTAGGGTACGGCTCGGGGCAAATCGACGAGCCATTCGACGATCGCGGCAGCGCCGCCCGCGTGTTCTTCAAGGCCTCGTACCTCTTTCGCCCGTGAGGGGTCAGGTCTTGAATCTTGAGGTCGTGGCAACCACGACCTCAAGATTCAAGACCTGACCCCACTCCGGATGCGGACGAGGCGGTTCTCTTCCATGCACCACGCGGTGAGCTCGTTTCCGTAAACGCAGCCCGAGTCGAGCCCCATCGTGCGGTGATCGCGGTAGAACCCGCGTCGGCCCCAGTGCCCGTGGACGATGAGCTCCGGTCCGTTCCAGAACTCGTCCCACGGACGGAACGGCGCGTCGCAGCTTCCTGGCGGCCCCGTCTCGTCGCTCATCTCGCCCTCGGCCGTGCAGAACCGGACGCGCGTGGCGAGCGCGACATCGGGGCTCGTGAGCCACGCCTCGTCGTGAGGTCCGGGATTCGCGCGCTCGGCCACGAATGCGAGATCGCTCCACGCAGGATGGAGACCGGCATGCACGATCCAGACGTCGCGTGTGCGCTCGTCGCCCGTGAAACGCACGAGGATCGGAAGTTGGCGCAGACGCTCGAGGAGCACGGCCGCGTCGGGCGCCTGGAACAGCGGGTCGAGCGTGTCCTTGCGGCGCTTGCGCGTTCGCACGAACGCCCGCAGCGCGTAGATGTCGTGGTTGCCCAGGATCCCGCGGCCCGAGACGTCGCGCCACAGCCGGAGGACGGCGAGCGAGTCGGGGCCCGTATTCACGAGGTCCCCGAGGCACCACAGCTCGTCCTCGTCGGGGTCGAAGCGGATCGTCTCGATCAGCCGCTCGAGCTCCCGCGCGCAACCGTGAACGTCTCCGACAAGCCAGCGCACGGGCGAGACGGTATCCGAGACAGGCACCAATTTCCAAGTCCCGGCTCGCGGGGCAGCCGGTCGGGGCGCACCATCGACTATCCTGTCCCCGAAAACCGGGCTGGGAAGACGTCCCCACATGAAGACGATCCTGATTCTGCGCCACGCGAAGTCGAGCTGGGACGACCGCGCCCTCTCCGATCACGACCGGCCGCTGAACAAGCGTGGGCTGCGCGATGCACCGCGGGTCGGTCAGGTGCTCGCCGCGGCGGATCTCATCCCGGATCTGATCCTCGCCTCGACAGCCGTCCGCGCGCTCCAGACTGCGACCTTCGTGGCCCAGGCCTGCCGCTACGACCAAGAGCTGCGGACGCTCCCGCAACTGTACCTGGCCGAGGCCGAGGTGTACCTCGCCGTGATCCGGGGCCTCGCCGAGGGTCATGAGCGCGTCCTGCTCGTCGGCCACAACCCCGGGATCGAGGCGCTGGTCCACGCCCTGAGCGGCGACGAGGAGCCCATGCCGACCGCGGCCCTGGCCCACGTCCGGTTCCCGGTCGCCCGCTGGGCCGATGTCGCCGTGGCCGGGCCGGGAGAGCTCGTCCGCGTGTGGCGAGTGAAACGCGAATCGTAGGCCGCGGACGGGGCTCGGGAGCGCCCGCTCGAGCCGCGACTGCAACCCGGGGCGCCCCCAGGGAGTTCTAGACGCTGGAGGGGACGATGACCCGGCCGAAACCGGCCTCGGAGACGCCGTTGCACGAAGCCGGATTCTGGGCGACCACGTTCCAGGAGCACTCGTCGTCGGTGCTGGCGTTCCTGTCGAGCCGCACGGGCCGACGGGACGTCGCCGAGGACCTGCTCCAGGAGACGTTCGTACGGGTCATGCGCGCCGAGCCCCGGCGCGACGACCCGGTCGGGCTTCGCTCGTACCTGTTCACGACGGCGCACAACCTGCTCTTGAGCCGGTACCGCCGCAAGCGACCGGTCCTGTTCTCCGAGGTGTCCGAAGCGGACACGCGGGCGCTCGAGGAGCGGGCCGATGGGCGGAGCGACTCTCCGGAGCAGGTCGCCGACTTCCGCCGGCTCGAGGATCGACTGCACGAGGTGCTCGAAACGCTGCCCGCCGCGCACCGCGTGGCGTTCGAGCTCGCGGTGCTGAAAGAGCAGTCCTACGAGGAAATCTCCCTGGCCCAGGGCTGGACGCTCGGCCAGGTCAAGACCAACGTCCACCGCGCGCGAAAGAAAGTCATCGCCCGACTCGGCGACTGGCTGGGTCCCTCGACGGAGGAAAGCACATGAACCGCTGCGAGCATTTCGAAACACTGGTGTCGGCCTGGCTCGACGGTGCCCTCGAGCGCACCGAGCAGATCGAGTGCCTCGATCACTTCGCGCGCTGCGCCGCGTGCCGCAAGTTCTACGTCGACGCACGGGCGCTCGACGGCCTGCTCGCCGGCGTGCGCACTCCGGCGGTCGCTCGTCCGCCGGTCGTCGCGACGTGGCCTCGCGTCGAGCGCGCCGCACGTCCCTCCCCGCGGATCGCACCGCTGTGGATGCTCCAGGCCGCCGCCGTCGCCGCACTCGCCGTGGGCCTGTACGTCGCAACGTGGAGCGTGGACCGCGTGACCCCGTCCGGACCCGCGCGGGAGGACATCCGGCTCGGCTCCGGTGGAACGATGACTGACACACGCTTCGTCGAGCTGACGAAAGAGGTCCTGCGGGCCGAGCCGCGGTACCACACGGCGATGCACCAGGTCATGGATCAGGCCGTGCGCGACTCTGCGCCGCGCGAGGCCTCGTTCGGGGACGTCGCTGTCCCGGCAGTCGAGCGCAACGGACAGGAGCCCGAGACGCGGCGGCGCATGCCGGCCTGACCGCACAACCAGCCACGATGGAAACGAGGACGAAGACGATGCGCACGAGAGCGATCACGATCCTGGGGCTGCTACTCGCCGCGACGGGCGCCACGACGTGGGCCGCCGATCGGCCGGCGGCGGGTCCGAGCGGCTTCCTGTACGGCACGATCGAGACCGACAGCCGCCAGACGCACACCGGGCTGCTGCGCTGGAACACCGAGGAGTCGTTCTGGGACGACCTGTTCAACTCGACCAAGGACGAGGTTCCGCACCTCGAGGCTCACGAACGGTCGGGGCAGCGCCGGCGCGAAGTGCGAGTCTTCGGCTTCTCGTTCGGCTACAAGTGGGACGACTCGCGGCAGTTCGTCGCGCGGTTCGGCGACATCCAGACGATCGAGCCGCTGCGCGGCGAGAAGGTCCGACTCACCATGAAGGATGGGACGAAGATCACCGTCGACGGCGGGTCGAACGACATCGGTGCGAAGGTGTCGGTGCGCGATGACGCGCTCGGCGAGGTCAGGATCGACTGGGACCGGATCGAGCGCATCACGTTCCGCGCGACACCGGCGAGCGAGCGGCCGGGGGTCCTCCGGCTGTACGGCGTCCTCACGACGCGACACGGCTCGTTCGAGGGCTACGTGCAGTGGGACAGCGAGGAGTGCCGGTCGACGGACAAGCTCGACGGCGATTCGGCGGACGGCGACGTGTCGATCGAGATGGGGAAGATCCGGACGATCGAGCGACGCGGCCGTAGTGGGAGCCGGGTCGTGCTCGAGGACGGAAGGGAGTTCGAGTTGCACGGGTCGAACGACGTGGACGACTCGATCCGTGGCATCCTCGTCGAGGATCCACGTTACGGACGAGTCAAGGTGTCGTGGGACGAGTTCGTGCGGCTCGAGCTGCGATCGGTCGATCACAGCGGCCGGGGCTACGCCGCGTTTCCGGCCGGCCGACCCCTGCGCGGGACGGTGACCGACGCTTCGGGCCGCGCGGTGAGCGGCCGGATCGTGTTCGACCTCGACGAGGAGTGGACGTGGGAGATGCTCGACGGCCAGGCCGACGGCGTCGAGTACATCATCCCGTTCGCCCTCGTCCGGTCGATCGAGCCCCAGCGCGGCGACCGGTCGAAGATCGTCCTGCGGGCGGGCGGCGAGATCGTGCTCGAGGACAGCCACGACGTGTCGGAGGACAACAGCGGCGTCTTGATCTTGGGCGCGGGCGACCGCGAGACGTTCGTCGAGTGGGACGACGTGAAGCGCATCGACTTCGACCCCTGAGGATCGTCGGGGCGCCGCGCTCCTCGCTGGCAATGCAGCGGGAGACCGGCCAGGCGGACCGCCCGCTCCGGAGCGGACGCGATTGATCCCTCGGTCTCGACCCCGTACCATGCCCCGCAGGATGGCTACGGACGACGGAGGGGCGGTTCCGGTCCTGCTCCCTGGCGCGAGGGCCGGCCGCTACGAGATCCTCGAAGCCCTGGGACGCGGCGGGATGGGCGTTCTCTACCGCGCTCGAGATGCCTCGCTCGACCGCGACGTGGCGCTCAAGTGCCCGGCTCGCGACCTCAGCGACGACGAGGTCGCCCGGGAGCGCTTCGCCCGCGAGGCCCGGGCATCGGCTCGCCTCTCGCACCCGCACATCGTCCACGTGTACGAGGTGTTCGAGCAGGACGATCAGCCGTGGCTGGCCATGCAGCTCGTCCGCGGCCCGAGCCTGAGCAAAGTCCTGGCCCAGCGCGGCGCCCTTCCGATCCCGGACGTCCTGCGCTGGGGCGAGCAGCTTGCGAGCGCGCTCGCGCACGCGCACGAGCACCGGATCCTCCATCGCGACATCAAGCCCGGCAACATTCTGATCGACGCGGACGGCCGAGCGCTCTTGGCCGACTTCGGTCTGGCGCGAACGCTGGCGCCGCCCGAGCTGGGCACGTCGCGACCGACTCCGTCGGACAGCCTCACCTGGAGCGGAGCTGTCCTCGGAACGCCAGCGTACATGTCCCCCGAGCAGGCCCTAGGCGGGCCGGTCGACGAGCGCAGCGACGTGTTCTCGCTCGGCGCGGTTCTGTACGAGATGTGCACGGGCCACCCGCTGATCCCGCACGGCGCGATGCGGGGGGCGTTCGAGACGCCCGGTGGACCCGAGCCTCCCTCGGCTCGAACCGTCAACCCGACCGTGCCCGCGGATCTCGAACGCATCGTCTGCAAGGCGGTGGCGTGGCGTCCCGAGGAGCGCCACGCGAGCGCGAGCGCGCTGGAGGAGGAGCTCCGAGCGTTCCGCACGAAGACCGCGTCCGCCTCGTGGAGGCGAACCCGCGCGGCGCTGGCGCTCGGCATCATCGCCCTGCTGGCGGTCGTCGTCGTCGCGGGTCTCACCGGCCGCTTCTCGCGGCGCGATGCCGGACACGAAAGAGCCGGGGGCGTCGCGACTGCGATCGTCACCTGGCCGAGTCGCGAGGTGGAAGGTCGTGTTTCGCCCGACAGGCGCTGGCTGTCGTTCCTCTCCAACCGGGATGGTTCGTTCCGCGTCTGGCTGCGCAGTCTCGCGGGAAGCCTCGAGCAGCCGTTGACGCGGCCCGACGAGAACGTCGAGAGCCACCTGTGGTCCGAAGACGGGCAGGAGATCGCCTACAGCGTGGATATCGACGAGGAGGCGTTCGTACGGATCATCCCCGCGCTCGGTGGGCCGCCGCGAACCGCCTGGAGCTTCGATGCGCGGCGCGGGGACGCCCGGCTGATTCGATGGATCGGGACACGGCTCTATCTCGAGGTCGAGTCGACTCTGGTCCGGGTCGAGCTGACGACGCGGGTGGTCACCGAGCTGCAGGTCCACCGTCCGGGACCGATCTACCGACAGGGCTTCGACGTGCGGAAGGACGAGCGTCGAGTCGTGTACTCGGAGGGGCGGGACCAGGGCTTCGCTCTGTGGACCAGCGATCTCGATGGTCGCAATCCGCGCCGCGTGACTTCGGGAGAATCTCTCGACTACGGTCCGCGCTGGACGGGACATCGCGGCGACCGGATCGTGTATACGTCGAATCGGAGCGGGCAGATCGACCTGTGGGACGTCGACGTCGACGATGGATCCACCGAGCCCATCACCTTGAGCCCCGGTGCCGAGCACGCGACGGACGTCTCCGCGGATGGCTCTCTTCTGGTCTTCGTCCAGTCGATCGACACGTCGCACCTCTGGACATTGCATCATGAGACCGCAGAAACGCACCAGCTCACCGCAGACGCACTGGGCGACTTCTGGACAACCACCGCCGCGGACCTACCGGCCGTAGCGTTCGAGCGCGCCAAGCCGCGCCTCGGCGAGAGCGCGCGCTCTCTCGGGGTGCAGATCCTTCTCGGCCGGGTGGCGGACGATCGGCTGAGCGACACACGGCCGCTCACCGCGAACGGCCACGAGCCCGGCCTGTCGCCCGACGGCCGACGACTGACGTACGTGCGGGGCGACGAGCTGTGGGTGCAGGACGTGGAGACGGGCGATGAGTTACTGGCGACACCCGAATTCGCCTGGTCGGGGCTGCGCCAGTTTCCCTACGCATGGACGAACCACAACGTCGCGTGGACGCGGTCCGGTTCGGCGCTCTACTTCGTGACGCGAACGCAGACCGGGATGGCCGTGATCGGCCTGCAGATCGAGCCGAGGCAAGGCGAGCCGGAGACCATCCTGTTCGGACCTCCGGACACCCTGATCCGGGACGTCCTCGTTTCGGAGGATGCGACAGGCCTGCTGTACGTGGCGCAACGGCCGAACGAGTCCGAGTTGCGGTGTCGTCATCTACCCTCGGGACAGGACCGCGTGCTGCTGACGGCCCGCGCGGGGGTACGCCCGTTGGGTTGGGTCGACGAGAACACGATCCTCGTCGCGCTCGGGACGGACAATCCCGACTTCACCCAATCGATCGAGCTTCTCGCCGTCGGCATGTCCGGGCAACGTCGTCGAGTGGGGTCGCTCGACCGTGCGTACGTGGATACAGCCACGCTCGATGCGCGCAGGAGAACCCTGTACGTGACCGCCCTGACGAGCGACAACGCGCACAACGTCGTCGCGCTCTCGCTCGCAGACGGGCACCATCGCGTGCTGACGGACAATCAGTCGCCCGGCGTCACCTTCACCGCCATCCAGGTGTTGCCCGATGGCGTCCTGATCCATGCTCGCCAAGAGCGCAGCGAGGACATTTGGATCGTCGAATCATCGCGGCGGGACTGAGGGTGGCAGGCTCGGTCGGGGTCGATCACCCGGAAACTGGGGACCGCACGATCTCCTACACACTCCGTTGCAGCATATCAGCGGGGGCGTACACTGGGCGGGCTCGATGCACATCACCCTCGGCATCGGGAGCTGTGTGAAGGCGTCCTCGAGCGCTCGCCTCAAGTCGGGGAATCTTCCTGGATCCGTCAGATAGATGTCGATCGCCTGGGACTCCAGCCTACGCGCGAGTTCCTGAATGACCAGCACGTTCAACCACTCGGGGTTGGGCGTGGCAGCGGCGGCGGTCGATGGCGTCGCCTGCGCGACGGCCGGCGGTGGCGCCGAGAGGCCGACGACCACCGCCAGAAGAATCAGCACCGTCGCGAGGGTCGCGACGCCGGACGTCCATCCCATTCGTCTCATGGCTTCCTCCTGGCGGGTTGCGGATGTTGCGGCCGAGGATCCCGGGGTGTGGCCCCGTTCCAACTGGGGCGAGCATACGCCTGGGCTGTCCTGGGATCAAATAGCGGCGCTTCGCTGCCCGTCGCGTGAAGGGACGCCGAGTTCCGGAGGTATACTCCGCCCTCCCGACCGTGCGTTCCGGAGCCGCCTGCGCGTGACGAATCTCGCTCCATGAAGGCCTCGCTGCGCTTTCTCGGCGCGAACCGGCAGGTCACCGGGTCGTGCTACCTGGTCGAGGCCGCCGGCCTGCGGATCCTGATCGACTGCGGGATGTTCCAGGAACGCGATCTGCTCGAGCGGAACTGGAAGCCGAAGCCGGTCGACCCGTCCCGCATCGACTGTCTGCTCCTGACCCACGCGCATCTCGATCACGTCGGGTTGATCCCCCGTCTCGCGCGCGACGGCTTCGAGGCGCGGATCCTGGCCACCGCGCCGACCGTGGAGCTGGCCGAGGTGGTCCTGCGCGACTCGGCGCAGATTCAGGTGGAGGACGCCGCGATCAAGGCCAAGCGTCACGCCCGGGAGCGGCGCACCGGCCCGCATCCGAGCGTGCCGCTGTACACGCCGCGCGACGTCGAGGCGGTGCTGCCGTTGTTCCGCGGGACCTCGTTCCGCACACCGATACCGCTCGGCGACCGGATCAGCGCGCGCTTCCTCGAGGCGGGCCACATCCTCGGCGCCGCCAGCATCGAGCTGACCGTCCGCGAGAACGGGGCCTCCCGGCGCATCGTGTTCTCAGGCGACGTCGGTCCGCCGGGGGCGCCGATCGTTCCCGACGCGGCCTCGGTCGAGGAGGCGGATGTCGTCGTGCTCGAATCCACGTACGGCGACCGCGACCACGCGCCCCGTACGGAGGCACGCGAGGCGCTGGCCGAGGCGATCGTCGACACGCTCGAGCGCGGGGGGAACCTGCTGATCCCGACCTTCGCCATCGAGCGGGCGCAGGAGCTGCTGCTCGAGCTCGGCGAGCTGATCGAGTCCCGCCGCGTGCCGCCGGTTCGCGTGTTCCTCGACAGCCCGATGGCGGCCGACGCGACCGAGATCTACGGGCGCTACCCCGAATTCATGGACGACGAAACGCGCCGCACGATCGAGAGCCAGCGACTCGCCGGCACGCGCCGTCTGCTCACCGTCGTGCGCACGGCGGAGGAGTCGCGGGCGCTCAACCCGCTGCGCGGCTGCATCATCCTCGCGGGCGCCGGCATGTGCAACGGCGGGCGGATCAAGCACCACCTCCGGCAGCACATCGGGCGTCCGGAGTCGACGGTGCTGTTCGCTGGCTACCAGGCCGAGGGCACGCTCGGTCGCCGGATCCTCGACGGACATCCGGAGGTGCGCATCTTCGGCGAGAGCCACGCCGTCCGCGCCCGGATCTGCCGGGTCGACGGCATGTCGGGCCACGCCGATCGAGGCCAGCTCCTCGACTGGCTCGGGCATCTACGGCGCGGACCGACGACGCTCGCTCTGACCCACGGCGACGAAGCCGCCTCGGTGGCGCTGCGGGAGAAGGTCCTCGATCGATACGGCTGGGACGCGATCATCCCGCGGTACGAAGAGACGATCGAGCTGTAGGCCCGTTGCAGGCGCTGGCCGCGGCCGCCGATACGATGTGTTGCAGATCCTCGGGCACCGTGAAGAACGTAACCGCACAGATGCCGCCAGTGACGGTGCACGCGTGCGGGGCGAGCGACTCCGACAGGAGCGACCGGAGCCGCTCCAGCGCCACGGCCGCCTGGCGCTGAACAGCATCGCCGACTCGCTCTCGCCGCCATCTTACGTCAGATGCGCCCGCGCCAGTCGCCGGTAGAGGCGCCACAGCCGCACGAGCTCGCGAAGGCGTGCGGGCCGGGTCCCTCGCTCGCGGTTCCTCCGGCCGATCTCGAACGCGATGCGCCATTGCTCGAACAACGTCTTGTACGCGCCGAGGAGCCCGGTGCGGGGATCGTAGATATGCGTCGCCTCCGACGTCACACCGTTCAGCTCGATCACCTTGAAGTTCCGGCCGGCGCGGAGGTCGTCCACGCTGTCGGTGCGGATGTCATAGCGGCCGAAGTAGAACCCGTCATAGCGCCGACTCAGCTCGTCGATCGCGCGCTCGAGCCCGGGACCGCGGGCCCAGGCCCCATCGAGGAAGATCGCTCCGCGGCAGTGCGTGCCCAGCTCGACGAGCTCGACGGGCTCGCCCGGCTCGGGGACCCGGGTGCTCTGGTGCGCCTGGAGGTCCAGGTACATCTCGGCCAGGGTCACCGCGCGCGTGTCGAGCAGGATCAGGTCCTCGACCGTGTGGGTGCCGTCCCCCGTGACGACGGGCATGCGCTTCTCGGTGATCGAGAAGATGCAGCCGTGGGGCTCGTCCGGGTAGCGGTAGTAGAACACGCCGAACTCTTTCCCGGGCACGTACTCCTGCACGAGCACGTCGCAGCGCGTGCGCGCCAAGTAGTCGCGCAACTGCTCCTCGGTGCGCGCGACGAGCACGCCCGAGCCTCGTTGTCCCGCGTCGGGCTTGAGCACGACGGGGAGCGTGAGCCCGTGCTCGGTCCGAAACTTCCGCACGGCCTCCTCGCGCTCGGCCGCGTCGTCGTCGTCCTCGATGAGCTTCGTCCTCGCCATGAGCGGTCCGGGCTTCAGCCCGCAAAGGATCTGGGCCTTCGACTCGGCGATGAAGCCGCCCGCCGGGATCGCCGGGTTCGCCGCGGTGAAGAGCAGCAGCGAGCGGTGGCGGATCCCGAGCCAGATCACCCAGACGACGACCGGCGGGTAGAACACCCAGGGTGGCCAGAACTCCCAATTCCAGATCCTCCGCACCCGGCCCCACACTCTGCGGCGCCCGCCGAAGGTCAAGAGCGGCAGGATTCCCTTGAACAGCAGGAACACGCCGAGCGCGACGAGCACGACCGCGCCGAGCACGCTCTTGCGGAATGCCTCGAAGTACGCGATCGCCTGCTCGCCGACGAGCGCCGCGAGGCCGACGAGCACAGGCGCCCACAGGAGAGAGGCCAGGAGGAGCCAGCCCAGGAAGCGCCAGAAGCCCATGCGCAGGATGCCCGCGGCGAGGAACGTCGGCAGGCGCATGCCGGGAATGAAGCGGCTGAAGAAGATCATCGCCGTGCCGCGGCGGTCGAACCAGTGCTCGGCGATCTCGACGTGGCCCTCGTGGACGAACCAGCGCAGCGGCGCGCGACGCAGCACACGCAGGCCGACCCATCGGCCGACCAGGAACAGGCCGAGATCCCCGAAGAAGATCCCGACGAAGCTCGCGCCGATCGCCGCAGCGAGCCCGAGCTGACCGTGCGCGACGAGCAGGCCCGCGCCGATGCAGGCCAGGTCCTCGCTGATGAAGGTGGCGAGGACGATCAGCACCATGGTCAGGACGAGGGCCAGGCCTTGCGCGGGCGGGATGCTCTCGGGATCGAAGGGCAGAGCGGCCCGGGCCACCCGGTCGGCCGGGGCGGCCGCGCGCCGTTCGGCCTGACCGCGATCGACGCGGTCGAGGAACTCCGCGATCGTCTTGCCGATCCCACGACCCTCGACGAACACGAGGAAATGGCTCCCCGCTACGACGAGCAGCTCGCTCTGCGGCACGATCCGCGCGTGCTCCCGCGCCGCGGCCACGGGGACGAGCACGTCGCGCTCGCCGTGGAAGATCAGCATCGGGGCTTCGAAGCGGCCGAGCATCTGGCGCAGCGGGCGCTGATCGGTGTCCCAGAAGTTCCGCGCGTAGGAGACGCTGAACATCGAGCGATCGAGCCAGCCGAAATGCGGCAAGCCCTCGCGAGCCGCGACGAGTAGCGCGAGCTGCGCGCCGTGCACCATGCGGTTGAGCCTCGCGTCGCCGAAGAGCTCGAGCTCCTGCACCCCGATCGACGACAGGAGCGTGACCGAGGCGATCCGCTCGGGCGCGAGGTCGGCGAGCTCGATCGCCACGCCCCCGCCCATGCTGAACCCGACCAAGTGGACCCGACCGACGCCAAGCGCGTCGAGCAGCGCGGCCGCGTAGCGCGCGTGGGCCGCGATCGAGTAGTCGGCGATGTCCCGGGTCGAGCCGCCGAACCCCGGCAGGTCGGGCACGAGCACACGACGCCCTTCGGCGAGCACGGGAGCCAGGTCGGCGAAGTCGCGGCGGCTCCCCGGACTGCCGTGAAGCAGCAGGACCGGCAGCTCTTCGATCTCGCGCGGGCCGAGATCGTTGAACGCGATCGTGACAGGCCGGTCGAGCGCGGGCGCACCGCCGACCTCCGGGACGCGAACGGCCGGGGCGTCCGTCTGCGGAGGCGGACCTGCCGCCCAGCGCACTCCGTGCGACAGGGCGAGCAGCCCGAGGTAGGCGACGACGCTCCACGCGGCGCGGCGCGGCGCGCGCCGATCGGATGCGCTCGCGACCGCCGGCATCAGGGGGCGAGGGTGCCGGCTTCTCTCCAGTGGCTCAGCGTCGAAGGCGCCACGCCGAACTCCGGGAAGTCGCGGCGCACGTCGTGGCCCTGGAGCTTGAGCACCGCGGCGATCAGGGCGTAGTGGTGGATCGTGTGGCTCACGAGAAACTGCAGCTCGCGCCCGACGGTCGAGCCGCTCCACTCCCGCCCCGGCCGCGGCGGGAGATCTTCGGACCGCACGACGAGCGTGTGATCCGCCGCGTCCGCGCCGATGGCGAGCAGCCGCTCGCGGACGCTCCCGGCGGCAGCGATCGCATGCTCGCGGCTCGTCTCGATCGCCGGATCGCGTCGTCTCGCACCGTAGTCGACACGGCCCGCGGCGAGCCCGTCGAGGAAACAGGCGTAGAAATCGACGCAGTGGCGGAACTGTGCGCCGACCCCGCCCCGGAGCCCGTCCGGCGCGTCGCGGTACCGTTCGTCGTCGAGGCGGCGCACGAGATCCACGCCCTGCTCGAGATACAGGACGTTGTCCGCGGCCAGCCGATCCTCGGGCCTCATCGCGCCTCCTCGCCCCCGAGCAAGCCGCTCCCTGATACCACAGGTCGGAACCGCCGATCCACCGCTTCGTGCAGCCGGCCGGCGAGGATCTTGCGGTCGCGCTCGACGAGCGGGGCGTCGCCCCACGCGACGGTCGCCCGGATCTCCCGCAGACCGAGCAGCCGCAGGGCGTGGGAGCCGAATGGCATCCCGCCCCACCAGCAGACGGTGAGATGCGGGGGGGGCACTCCCGGTGTGCGCTCGTAGGACACGGCCGCCCACGACACGGGGATCCCGCCGCGCGCCGGGATGTCGAGCAGCGACGGCCGGAAAGGCAGCACCCCCTCACCGGCCGAGCTCGTCCCCTCCGGAAACACGACCACGCCGGCCCCGTCGGCCAACACCTGCTCCACCTGGGCGATTGCGCGCGGGATCGCTCGCTTGTTCGTCCGATCGATGAACACCGTTCCTGCGCTCCGGCACAATCGGCCCGCGACCGGCCAGCGGGCCAGGTCCCCGCGGGCGACGAACACGCACGGCACCTGGGACGCGAAGACGATGACGTCCAGATAGCCCAGATGGTTGCTGACGAGAAAGAACGACCCCGAGGGCGGGGTTCCCGAGGCCTCGACGCGTACGCCGAGGAGTCGGATCATCGAGCGCGCCCAAAGGCGCAGCACCCGCCCGCGGAACGCGTATGCCGGACGATGCGTGCCGGCGAGCCGGCGCGCGAGGTCGAGCGCTCCGCCCGCAGCGAGGAGCACGACATACGCCGTGAACGACGCGGCGGCCACACCGGCGAGTCGGAGAAGCGTGCGGGGTCGCGTCACCGGAAGAACATCGCGTGAGCCTCGGGATCGAGGTCTTCGATGTCGAGCAGCAAGAGGTAGTCGATCGTCTTGAAGTGCCGGTCGAGCGCCGGCGGCCCGCACACCTTGCCGCCGTAGCGCAGGTAGAGCGAGAACAGCTTGGGCACCTCGACGGGCGGCGCATCCGGGAGGGCCGTCGGCTCGAAGTCGTCGGCGTAGCAGCGCCACTCCGGGCGGGGCGTGACGGGCAGGTCCGTTCGCACGTGGCCCTGCCGCACGAGGTGATCCATGACCCGCCGGCCTTCGACCGGATCCTGGCTCGTGAGCGAGCAGCATCCGAACAGGTAGCGCTTGCGGTTCCGCTGCAGGTAGGCCGCGAGACCCTTCCACAGCAGGAACAGCACCTGGCGGTTGCGGTACGGCTTGGCCACGCACGCCCGCCCGACCTCGATCGAATCGAGAAGCACGTCGGCCGGGAATCCGCCGAGGTCGAACTCGTCGGCGGTGTAGAACCCTTGGTAGCGCCCGGCCATCTCGCTCGATTGCATGCGATACGTGCCGATGGTCCGGTCGGTCGTGCGATCGGTGACGATCAGGTGGTGGCACACAGGGTCGAACCGGTCGGCATCGAGCCCGGTGGCGAACGACTCGTCGAGCCCCTCGCCAAGCTCGAGGTTGAACACCTCGAACCGCAGACGCTGGATCGCTCCGAGGTCCTCCGGGGTCCGGGCGAAGGACAGGTGGAATTTCCCGACGTCCAGGGCCCCGGGGAGAAAATCCGGGCAGACCGGATACGTCCAATCGTCGCTCGGCTGCTCGCTCGCCGACACCCGGTTCCCCGCGGCCCCGCTTCCTCGCGGTGCGGGGCATAGAATATCCGCACAACGCGGGCCGGCAAAGCGGCGCCGGGACGGAGGCATCGATGGAGCCGGAATTCCAGCGCTTGCACGTCGTCGTGACCGGATCGACCGGCGCGCTCGGCACCGCGATGGTGACGCACCTGGCCGAGCGCGGGGCGATCTGCCATCTGCCCGTTCGGCGGGCGGGTGGAGCAACCGGCCTGCCCCCGACCTGTCGGGTCGTCGCCGGGGTCGACCTGACCGACGAGGCCTCGATTGCGACGTTCTACGCCGGACTACCGGAACTGTGGGCCTCGATCCACTGCGCGGGCGGGTTTGCCATGGCCACGATCGCGGACACGAGCCTCGACCTGTGGACGAAGATGTGGTCGCTGAACGCGTCGTCGGCTTTCCTGTGCTGCCGCGAGGCGGTCCGCGCGATTCGCCGCACGGCCGGGGGTGGCCGCATCGTCAACGTCGCCGCCCGACCGTCGCTCCAGCCGGCGGCTGGCGCGGGAATGGCCGCATACGCCGCGAGCAAAGCGGCGCTCGGTGCGCTCACGATCGCCCTGGCCCACGAGCTGATCGAGGACCGCGTGTGGGTGAATGCCGTCGCGCCGTCGATCCTCGACACACCCGACAACCGCCGCTCGATGCCCGATGCCGACTGGTCGCGCTGGCCCAAGCTCGGGGAGGTCGCCGAGCTGATCGCGTTCCTCGCGTCGCCACGCAACGCGACGACCTCGGGCTCGATCGTGCCGGCCTACGGGCGGGCCTGATCCCTACTCCTCGGGGCGGCGACCGAAGAGACCGGCGCCGACGCTCAGCGCTCCGGCCCCACACAGGGCCCACGCGACGAAGCGCGGGACCCGTACTTCCTCCTGCACCGGCAGCTCGACCGAGAGCGGGCCGATCTTCCGGGACTCGGTCCGCTCGAATACGAACCGGTCGTACACCAGGCCGAGGCCCCCGAGAACGAGCAGAGCCACGCCGATGAGAACGAGCATGCGCGTCCGTCCCACACGACCTCCCCGCTCCGTGCGTCGGAGCGCGGGAATGATAGCCGTAGAATGGCCGTATGGATTCCAGCACTGCGGGATCGGGGCCGAGCGCACCCATCGCGGCCACCGAGCGCGTCGAGATCCTCGACATCCTGCGCGGCGTAGCGATCCTGGGGATCCTGCTCGTCAACGCGCGCATGTTCTTCGAGCCGATCGCCCTCCACGCCTCCGGCGGGCGGTGGTGGCACGGTTGGCTCGACCAAACGGTCGGGGCGCTCACGGTGTTTCTCGCGCAGGCCAAGTTCTACGCTCTGTTCGCGTTCCTGTTCGGTCTGGGGTTCGCGATCCAGAGCGAGCGTGCCGCGGCGCGGGGGGCGACGTTCGCCGGCTTCTTCGCGCGGCGTCTTGTCTGGCTCGCAGCCATCGGTCTGGCCCATGCGCTCCTCGTGTGGTTCGGCGACATACTGTTCCTCTACGCGATCATCGGGTTGCTGCTGATCCCGTTCCGCGGCCGCAAGCCGCGAACTCTCGCGATCTGGGCGGGCATCCTGTTCTTCCTTCCGGTCGCGTTCCAGGCGCTGCAGCTCGGAGCGGTCGAGCTGGGTCGGATCTTCGCCGCGGACGAGATCGAGCGCAGCCTGCTGGAGAGCCGGGAATCGATGACGGTGTGGGCCACCGATGCGCGGGCGGCCTACTCCACGGGGGACCTGGGCGATCTGTTCGCGATCCGGTCGCGCGAATGGGGCCTCGTCGTCGGGGTCGGTCTCATCGGCGTCGGCCCACAAGTCCTGGGGCTGTTCCTGGTGGGTCTGGCGTTCGGTCGAGCGCGGTTCTTCCAGAACCTGCCGGCACACCTCCCGGGGATGCGCCGGGCCGCGCCGGTCCTGCTCGCTTGCGGCGTCGCCGGGGGCCTCGTGCAGGTCGTCGGCATGCTGCGCGCGGACCCGCTGGTCCCGTCCGTACTCGGACTCCTCGCGAGCATCTCGCAGACGTTCCTCGCCCCGGCGATGACGGCGTTCTACGTGTCCGCGATCTGCCTGCTCGTGCAGCACGAAGCGTGGCACCGCCGGCTCGCGCCGCTCGCGGCTGTGGGGCGCCTTGCGCTGTCGAATTACCTGATGCACTCCGTGGTCTTCTCGCTCGTCTCGTATTCGTACGGATTGGGTCTATACGGGAGGGTGCGCCCGTCCGTGGCGCTGATCTTGGCTCTCGCGCTCTACGCCGCGCAGATCCCGCTCAGCCAGTGGTGGGTCGCGCGCTACCGATTCGGTCCCGCGGAGTGGTTGTGGCGCTCCCTGACCTACGGGACCCCCCAGCCGATGCGCCGAGCGCAACCGCATGCGGCGCCGGGCTGACGCGCCCTCCCGCGACGTCTATACTCTGCGGACCTCCGGGACAAAGACCGCGGCGGCCTCGGTGCACGACACGGACCCCGACGTCTACCGTTCGGTCGAAGACGGCCCCGAGGTCGAGGTGCGGGTTCTGAGTTCTCGGTTCCTCGGCCGCGCGTTCCGGCTCGTCGACGTCGCGGGCGCAGCGAGAGTTCTCGACGCGGTGCGCCGCGAGCACCACGCTGCGACCCATCACGGTTGGGCGATGCGAGCGAGTGTCCCCGGTGCGGTCGTCGAGCGCTCGGACGACGACGGCGAGCCGGCCGGGACGACCGGGCGCCCGATCCTCGCGCGGATCCGGGCCCGGGACCTCGAGGAGACGCTCGTCGTGGTCACACGGTACTTTGGCGGCACGGAGCTCGGGACTGGCGGCCTCGCGCGCGCGTATGGGGCGACGGCAGACTGTGCGCTCGACGCGGCGCCCGTGCGCACGGTGCCGATCGTCGTGCGGCTCGAGGTGGCCTGTGCCTACGGCGACCTGGGAGCGGTCGAGGCGACGATCGCCCGCGCAGGCGATCGTGTGCACGAAGTGAAGCGCGCGTACGATCCGCGTCCGACGTTCTCGATCACAGTACGACGAGGCGCAGGAGCCGCTCTCGCGGCCGCGATCGTCGAGGCGACGGCCTCCCGGGCGGCCGTGCGGAGTGCGTGACATGAGCCGGGTCTACGAGGAGCTGCTCGACAGGATGCGTCAGGTGGCCACACTGAATTCCGTGGCGAACCTGCTGAGTTGGGACCAAGAGACGATGATGCCGCAGAAGGCCGGCGACTTCCGCGCCGAAGCGCTCGCCACGATCGGCCGCCTCGCGCACGAGCGCGCGACCGACCCGCGGATCGGAGAGCTGCTGTCCGAGTGCGAGGCGGACGCCGCGCTCGTCACCGCGCCCGACGTGGCGGCGAACCTGCGCGAGATGCGCCGGGACTACGATCGTGCGGTCAAGCTTCCGTCGGACCTCGTCGCCGAGATGAGCGAGGTGTCGTCGCGAGCGCTCGAGGCGTGGAAGGCCGCGCGCGCGGCGAGCGATTTCGCCGCGTTCCGGCCGTGGCTCGAGCGCCAGATCGGCCTCGCGCGGCGCAAGGCCGCCTGCTACGGCACGCCGCCGGGCGGCGAGGCATACGACGCGCTGCTCGACGAGTACGAGCCCGGCACGACCGCGGCCACGCTCGAGCGCGTGTTCCGCCCGCTGCGCGACGAGCTGACCCCGCTCCTGGCCGCGATCGCGGAGGCCGCCGCCTCGCGACCCGACGAATCCGTGCGCGCGCTCCCCGTGCCGCTCGAACGCCAGCGTGAGCTGAACGCGGTGATTCTCGGCCGGATCGGCTTCGACACCGCGGCGGGCCGGCTCGACCTGTCCACGCACCCGTTCTCGACCGGGATCGCCCCGTACGACACCCGGATCACGACCCGCTACAAGGAAACCGACTTCGCCGATGCGCTCAACAGCACGCTCCACGAGGCCGGACACGCGATGTACGAGCAGGGCGTGCCCGCAGCGGAGCGTTGGGGCGAGCCGCTCGGCGAGCCACTCGGGCTCGGCGTCCACGAGAGCCAGTCGCGGCTGTGGGAGAACCACGTCGGGAGGAGCCTGGCGTTCTGGCGCTTCGCGCTGCCGATCGCGCGCGAGGTCGTCGGGCCGGTCCTCGACCGCTACTCGCCGGAGGACCTGTACCGCGCGGTCAACGTCGTCCGGCCGGGCCTGATCCGCGTCGAGAGCGACGAAGCGACATACAACCTGCACGTGATGCTGCGCTTCGACCTCGAGCGTGCGCTCGTGCGTGGCGATCTCGCCGTCCATGACCTGCCCGGCGCCTGGAACGACCGCGTCCGGCGCGACCTCGGGCTCGAGGTCCCGGACGACGCCCGCGGCTGCCTCCAGGACATCCATTGGTCCATGGGCGCGATCGGCTACTTCCCCACGTACACGCTGGGCACGCTGTATGCGGCGCAGCTCTGGGAAGCGATCGGGAAGGCGATCCCCGACGTCGAGGCGGAGATCGCCCGCGGCGAGTTCGCGCCGCTGCTCGGCTGGCTACGGGTCCACGTGCACGCGCACGGGCGCCGCTACCCGGCGAGCGAGTTGTGCGAGCGACTGACGGGCGCGGCGCTCGGCCACGCCCCGCTCTTGCGCCACCTTCGGTCGAAGCTCGGATCGATCTACCAGGAGACGCTTTCCGAACCCGGGATCCGGGGACAGGATGCTCGACCGATCCGCGGATGATCTCGTCCCCGAGTGCGGTGTCAGGAGAACGTCCCCGTGGCCCCACTCGTACATCGCCTGCAGATCCTGGCGGCAGCCGCGCTGTTCTCGACCGGAGGCGCGCTCGTCAAGGCGTGCTCGCTCACGGGCGGGCAGATCGCGTGCTTCCGGTCGGGTCTCGCGGCCCTCGTGCTCATCGCCGCCCTCCCGGCGTGGCGACGCTTCTTTCGCCCCCGGAGCCTGGCGGTCGGTGCGGCGTACGGCGCGACGATGCTGCTGTTCGTCACGGCCAACAAGCTGACGACCGCAGCGAACACGATCTTCCTTCAGGCCACGGCACCGATGTACCTGCTGGTGCTCGGACCGTGGTGGCTCGGCGAGCGCGTCCGAGCGAGTGACTTCGTGTTCGCCGCGGCGCTCGGTGGGGGGCTCGGGCTGTTCTTCCTCGGCCTCGAGCCCGCGACCCTCACGGCGCCGGACCCGCTCTCGGGCAACGTGCTCGCGGCGATCTCCGGCCTGACCTGGGCACTCACGCTCGTCGGGCTGCGCTGGCTCGGTCGCTCGAACTCCCCGACCGGGCGCGACGCGGCGGGCGAAGCCGTCATCGCGGGTAACGTCCTCGTGTTCGCGGTGGGGCTCCCGCTCGCCTTGCCGGTCGAGCGGATCGCCGGGCTGGACTGGGCGCTGCTCGGGTTTCTCGGACCCGTGCAGATCGGGCTGGCCTACGTGCTCCTCGCGCGCGGGGTCCGTCACGTCCGCGCGCTCGAGGCCGGTCTCCTGCTCCTGCTCGAGCCCGTCCTGAACGCGCTGCTCGCGTGGGTCGTTCACGGTGAGACCCCGGGGCGCTGGTCCCTAGCCGGATGCGTGGTGATCCTCGTCGCCACGTCGGTCCGCACACTCCGCGGCTGAGCCGCGTGGCGGGGTCTGGGTAAAACGACCCAGTCCTGCGCGAAAGCGACCACGAGCCACCCCACGTTGAGGGCGAACCGCCTCGCTTTCCCGGGGAGCGCGTTGGCATGGGGCCTGCGTTAGGGACCAATTCCATCCCGATGGAACGGAGGAGTGCCATGGGAATGAAGCTCACAAGCGCCGGCGACTACGCGATTCGCGCCATGATCCACTTGGCCTGCCTGCCGGACGGAGAGTTCGTCCTGCGTGCGGATATCGCCGAAGCGCAGAAGATCCCGTCGAGCTTCATGGCCAAGATCCTGCGAAGCCTAGTCCGCGCGGGTTTGCAGCGCTCCTCACGCGGAGTCCATGGCGGCTTCGTGTTGGCGCGTCCGGCGGCGGAGATCCACATGCTCGACATCGTGGAGGCGATCGAGGGCCCGCTTGCCCTGACCGATTGCACGCCGGACGGCAGTGGGTGCGACTGGTCCCACGAGTGTCCGGCCTCGCTCGTCTGGGGTCGCCTTCAGGCCGCGATGAAGGACACACTGCGGAGCGTGACGCTCGAGGAACTCGTGAGCACGCCGCGCCGGAACGGGCGGGTCACTCACACCGGGTGCGCGGACCAGGCCGACTCGGTGCCGTGCTCGATCGAGGCGCCGAGGCGTCGGCAACACGGCACTCCAAGCGGTGCTCGCGACTCGTCGGGTCAGAGCTGAGAACCACTGGGATCCGTGGACAGTGCGAGATCAGCCGTCCGATCGTCTCGATGCAGTCCATCTCCCGGTTTGCGGCATCCAAGATCACGACATCCGGCGAGGCTGTGTCGAGCATGGTCAGGCCTTCCAGCGTGGATCCAGTTGCCACCACTCGGTAGCCCTCACGCTCGAAGTCGCACCGGTACGCCTCGCGCAACCGGGCTTCCTCCTCGATCACGAGGATCTTGAGCATTGCACCCCCTGAGGGGCCGTGCCGTGCCGCGCCGGACCGACGCGCATCGCGCGGCCGGCACCGGGAGTCCGCGGCCATTGTGCGTCGCGGCATCGCCGACGTCAAGACTCGAACGCGGCCCTTCGCGCTCATTGGAGTCGTTTGAGCGAGTGCAGGTTTCGCGACAGGTCGAAGTCGTTCGAGACAGCGCTGTCGCGACGCGGCGCGGGCCGAGGGGTAGACTCGCCGTCCATGGACCCGATGCTCGCGCTGTGGGTGGTGGCGGCGTTTCTCGTCGTCGTCGGCTTCGTCGGTCTCGTGGCGCCGGTGATCCCCGGAGCGCCGATTCTCTTCGCGGGGCTCCTGTGCGCCGCTTGGGCCGAACAGTTCCGCTACGTGGGCTGGCGCACGCTCGCCGTCCTCGCGGCCCTGGCGCTCGCGACATACGGCATCGACCTCGCGGCGACGGCGTACGGCACGCGCCGCTTCGGGGCTTCGAAGCGGGCCGTGGTGGGCGCGATCCTGGGCGGGCTCGTCGGGCTCGCATTCGGGATCCCCGGCGTTCTCGTCGGACCGTTCGCCGGTGCGGTCGTCGGTGAGCTGACGGCGCGGCGCGACCTGCCGGCTGCCGCACGCGCCGGGATCGGCGCGACGCTCGGCCTGGTGCTCGGTGCCGCGGCCAAGCTGTCGATCGGGGTGTCGATGATCGGGCTGTTCCTGACGGTCCGTCTGCTGTCGGGTCCCGCGGTTTGAGCCCGCAACGGAGGCGCAGCCCGAGTGTCCGGGCTAGGGCGTCGTCTTGCGCGGGGCCTTCTTGGCCGGCGCGGGGGGCGCCGCCGGCCGCTTCGTGGCCAGTGGCGTCCGCGTGACCGCGACCTTTTTCTTGTTGGCCTCCTTCCGCAGGCGGCTCTTGCCGAACGTGCCGCTGAACAGCTTCCCTCTCCGGCTGCGCTGGTCGCCCTTACCCATTGAAACCCTCCCGGCACGCGAGTCGCGCTCGCGGGCGCGTCGCATGATACCAAGAGCGCCGGGCGGCGCTAGTGTCGAGGGTCGAGGAGCCCGAACTTCTTCATCCGATAGCGCAGCGTATCGCGGGAGATGCCGAGGAGCTTCGCGGCACGCACCTGGTTGTGGCCGACCTTGTCCAGGGCCCGCTCGATCGCCTGCTTTTCCATCTGTTCGAGCGTCAGGAGACCGACCGGGACGGCACCGTGGCCGCGCTCGCCGGCGGCCGCCTGCGCGGCCGCGACCGACTCGCTCTGGCGCATCCCCCGCGGCAGGTCGCCGATGTCGATCGACTCCTTGTCCTCGAGGATCATCACGCGCTCGACGAAGTTGCGCAGCTCACGGATGTTGCCGGGCCAAGCGTAGGCCTGGAGCCGCTCGAGCGCCCTCGGGCTCACGCTCGTCGTGTTCTTGCGCAGCTCGCGATTGAAGTGGTCGAGAAAGTGCTGGAGCAGGAGCGGAATGTCCTCGCGGCGTTCGCGCAGCGGCGGCAGTCGGATCGGGATGACCTTCAGCCGGTAGTACAGGTCCTCGCGGAATCGACCCTCGCGCACCGCGCGCTCGAGATCACGGTTCGTCGCGGCGACGATCCGTACCTCGACCTCGATGTCCCGCGTCCCGCCGACCCGCTTGAACGTCTTCTCCTCGAGGAACCGCAGCAGCTTGGACTGCATCGCCATGCCCATCTCGCCGATCTCGTCGAGGAACGCGGTGCCCCCATCGGCGATCTCGAGCAGCCCCTTCTTCTGCATCTTCGCCTCGGTGAACGCGCCGCGCTCGTGACCGAACAGCTCGCTCTCGAGCAGCGTCTCGGTCAGCGCCGAGCACGTGATGGTAACGAACGGCCGCTCGGCCCGCGGGCTGCCGTAGTGAATCGCCTTGGCCACGACGTTCTTACCCGTGCCGCTCTCGCCTTCGAGCAGAACGGTCGTCGCCTGACTCGCCCCGACCTTGCGCACGAGATCCAGGACGTCGCCCATCGCCCGGCTCCGCCCGATCACCTGGACGCTGCCGTTGACCTCCCGCTGCTCGGTCTGTAGCCGCCGCACCTCGCGCCGCAGGCTCGTCGTCTCGAGCGCGCGCTCGGCGACGACCAAGAGCTCGTCCAGGTTCACCGGCTTGGTGAGGTAGTCGAACGCGCCGGACTTCATCGCCTGCACGGCGCCCTCGACCGTCCCGTACGCTGTCATCATCACCACCGACACCTCCGGGCTCTCCTGGTGCACGCGCCGGAGCAAGTCGAGGCCGGTCGTGTCGGGCAGGCGCAGATCGAGCAGCAGGAGGTCCCAGTCCTCCTGGCCGAGGAGCGCAAACGCAGCTCGTCCGTCCTCGGCCTCGCCGACCGAGTACCCGTTCTCTTGCAGGTGGGCCTTGAGGGCCCAGCGGATCAGCTTCTCGTCGTCGACGATCAGCACGCGCTCGTTCGCCATCACGCCCCCGCGTTCGCGGGAAGGGTCAACGTGACCGTGGTGCCCCGCCCCGGCTCGCTCGCGATCTCGATCATCCCGCCATGAGCCTGGACGATCTTCCGGCCGATCGGCAGTCCGAGACGCGAGCCCCGGTGTTTTGTCGTGAAGAACGGCTGGAACACGCGCTGCAGGTCGGCCGCGGCGATGCCCTTGCCCGTGTCGCAGAAACTCAAGCGCACCGCGCCCGAGTCGGCCTGCGTGGCGACGGTCAGCGTCCCACCGTCGTCCATCGCCTGGAACGCGTTGTGCAGCAGGTTCAGGAACACCGGCTCGAGCTGCTCTGGATCGGCCTCGATGGATCCGGTCCCGGGGCCGTAGATCCGCTGGACCGTGATCCCCGACGCATCGATCTCCTCCTTGTACACCCGAAGCAGCCGGTCGAGCAGCTCGTTGAGGTCACAGGGCTGCACGCTGAGTGCGGTCGGCCGCGCGAACGTGAGCAGGTCACGCACCAGGTTTTCGAGTCGGCCGATCTGTGCCAAGAGCTCGTCGACGATCTCACGGTTCGCCGGCTTGATCGCGAGCTCGGCGTGGAGCACCTGCAGCGCGCCCTTCATCCCCGCGAACGGGTTGCGCACCTCGTGGGCGATGCTCGCCGCCAGCTCGCCGACCGCGGCGAGCTGTTCCGCCTTCTGAACCTCCTTGCGGTGGCGCGTCTCGTGGTACGCATCGAGCGCGAGCTGCATGTCGAGGATCACGAGCTTCGACAGAGCGATCGAGGCGCGGATCGCCTTGGCCGGCTCGGCCCGGAAGTACTCGTGGACCAGCGGGAGCAGGAGCTCCATGTACAGGCCGTACGTTCCGAGATGCCACTGCGGATCGAGCCCGATCCGCTCGTGGGTCCAGCCGATGCGCCGCCGGCTCTCGGCGTAGGCCTCGCCGTACGAGCCGGACACGAGGCTCCGCAGGTACTCGGCCTGTGAGGCACGGCGCAAAGCCGAGGCCGAAGGGAAGGATCCCCAGCAGGCGAAGCCCGCGGACAAGGCGCAGAGGAACTTCACCGATCCGGAGTCGCGGATCCAGAAGACGTCGGACGGCTTCATCCAGGGCTACAACGCGCAAGTGGCCGTGGATGAGGAGTTCCAGATCATCGTGTCGCAGGACGTAACGCCGACCGCACCGGACGTGAACGAGCTGATCCCGGCGGTGGAGCGGATCGAAGACACGCTGGGGAGCAAGCCCGAGCGGGTGCTCGCCGACGCCGGCTATTGGTCGGAGGAGAACGTCCGAGCTCTCGAGGCGAAGGGGATCGAGCCGTTCATCGCGACGGAGAAGCAGAAGCACGGGCCGCCGCTGCCCGCTCCGCGGGGCCGCCCACCGAAGAATCTGACGATGCGGGAGCGCATGGCGCGGAAGCTTCGAACCAAGCGAGGCCGCAGGATCTACGCGGGGCGGAAGGTTCTCGCGGAGCCCGTGATCGGACAGATCAAGCAAGCCCGCGGGTTTCGGCAGTTCCTGCGGCGGGGTGCGCAGCAGGTGCGGCAGGAGTGGGCGTTGGTGTGTTTGGCGCACAACCTGCGGAAGCTGCACACCGCGATGGGGACGGTATGAAGGGCTCGAAGGGCGCCGTACCGGCCGGCGGAGTCCCCGTGATCGCCGCCGCACGGGCGCCTCAGGCAACCGATCAGGCCGCGTCAGACCCGAAGAGTTGATGTCCGACCTCCGCGACAACAAGAACCTGTTTGTCCGGTCCGTTACTCGGACGGGCTCCTAGGAACGGGCGCAGGGGTGGGGTGGCCAGCAGATGCTCGTAGAAACGGTCGACGAAGGAACGCGCGTGGCGGTCGATCGTCGGCTGGAGCTCGGCCAGCAACCGGGCGTCCTCCTCGGCGAAGCAGCCGAAGCGCTTGCGCTCCTCGAGCGTCGCACCGTCGACGGTCGCATCGACAACCGGGTCCTTGGCCGAACGGGGGATTAGTTTCCCCTCCCGCACGCGGAACCTGTGTGTCCTTTCGGCCATCGTCTGGCCGAGTGTAGCATCGTGATCGCGCCTGACTTTCGAAGGCAGTCCGCGCCGATCCGCACGTTTCATGCCACGCGTCCGTGCCGGATACGAACTGGGGATCGCCGGGTCTCCGCGGCGCGTCGCTGCGGCGGTTGGCATGCGGGAGGAAACCCCGGGCCAGCGCGCGACGACACGGGCGTCCTCCTAGCACATTGAACCGACATGCCTTTCGGCGCACAATCGGCGCCGCGTCCCGCGCGATCGCGGGCGTCCCCACGCGGGAGGTCCTCGACGATGAGTGGCACGTTCCCGGATCTGCGCGCGTTTCTCGATCGCCTGCGGCGGGACGGGGATCTCGCGGTCGTCGAGGCCGAGGTCGACCCGCGCTTCGAGATCGCCGAGATCCACCGACGGGTGATCGCCGCCGGTGGGCCGGCCCTGTTGTTCACGCGGCCGCGCGGCGCCCACTTCGCCCTCGCCTCGAACCTGTTCGGCACACCGCGCCGCGCCGCGCTGGCGTTCGGGACACACGCCGGACGCATGATCGGCCGGGTGGTCGAGCTGGCCCGCGAGCTGCTTCCGCTATCGCCGGCCAAAGTCTGGGGAGCGCGCGACGTGGTCGGGAGCCTGTTGCGGGTCGGAACGCGCCGGCGGCGACGCGGCCCCGTGACCGAGGTGGTGACGTCGGACGTTCGCCTCGGCCGACTGCCGGCCTCGACAGCGTGGCCCGAGGACGGCGGACCGTTCCTGACTCTTCCGCTCGTCTACACGGAGCATCCGGACACTCGCGTGCCGAACCTCGGGCTCTACCGGATGCAGGTGTACGACGACCGGACGACCGGCATGCACTGGCAGATCGGCAAGGGGGGCGGGTTCCACCACGCGCGCGCGGAAGAGTTAGGGGTGGACCTGCCGGTCACCGCGTTCCTCGGCGGCCCGCCGGGGCTGATCCTCGCGGCGATCGCGCCGCTGCCGGAGAACGTGCCGGAGCTGCTCCTCGCGTCGCTCCTGGCCGGCTCGCGGCTCGGCGTGTGCGAGGGGTGGGGGCCCCATCGCCTGCTCGCCGCCGCCGAGTTCGCGCTGATCGGGCGCGTCCCGGCCCACGCCCGACGTCCCGAGGGACCGTTCGGCGACCACTACGGCTACTACTCGCTCCAGCACGACTATCCGGTATTCGAGATCGATCGCCTGGCGCACCGGCGCGACGCCATCTTCCCGGCGACCGTCGTCGGCAAGCCGCGCCAGGAGGACTTCTTCATCGGCGATCTCCTGCAGGAGTTGCTGTCTCCGCTCTTTCCGCTCGTCATGCCCGCCGTCGAGGATCTGTGGTCGTACGGCGAGACCGGCTACCATTCGCTCGCCGCCGCCGTGGTCCAGCAACGCTACCGCCGCGAGGCAATGGTGTCGGCATTCCGGATCCTCGGTGAGGGTCAGCTCTCGCTGACGAAGTTCCTGTTCGTCACCGACCGGCCCGTCGACCTGCGCGACTTCCGCGCGACCCTGACCCACGTCCTAGAGCGCACGCGGCCCGAGATCGATCTGTATGTCCTGGCCAACTTGGCCATGGACACGCTCGACTACAGCGGTCCGACGGTGAACGAGGGCTCGAAGGGCGTCTGGTTGGGTCTCGGCGATCCCGTGCGCGAGCTTCCGCGCGAGTTCCGGCTCCACGGCGCGGCTCCCGCGGGGCTGGGGGACGTACGCGTGTTCTGCCCCGGTTGCCTCGTCGTGCAGGGTCCGCCGCGGTCCGCAGACCCAGACGCCGCAGAGCGCTTCGCGTCCCACCCCGCGTTCGCCGATTGGCCGCTCCTGGTCCTGACGGAGGAGTCGGCGCGGGCCGCGGCGAGCCCGATCAATTTCCTCTGGACGACGTTCACGCGCTTCGAGCCCGCCGCCGACGTGCACGCGGCCGAGCGCCGCATCGTGCGCAACCACGTGTCGTATCGGCCGCCGATCTTGATCGACGCCCGGCTCAAGCCGGGCTTCCCGGCTGAGCTGTTCGCGGATGGTGCCACGTCGCGACGGGTCCGCGACCGCTGGCGCGAGTACTTCCCGTCGGGCAAAGTGGAGATGGGCGACTCGGATCGGGCCCACCTCGACGATGCGGCCGTGCCGACGACCCCGGGAGGCGCAAGGCGATGACCCATGCCGTGCGGATCCACCGGACCGGTGGCCCCGAGGTCTTGATCTACGAGCAGCTCCCTCTCGATCCGCCGGGACGCGGCGAAGTGCGCATCCGGCAGACCGCGATCGGACTCAACTTCATCGACACGTACCACCGGTCGGGTCTCTATCCGCTGCCGAGCCTCCCCGCCGTTCTCGGGCGCGAGGGCGCCGGCGTCGTCGAGGCGGTGGGGCCGGGTGTCGACGGCGTGTCGGTCGGGGACCGCGTGGGATACCCGCTGGCCGCGGGAGCCTACGCGGTCGAGCGCAACCTCGCGGCAGATCTTCTCGTGCGCCTTCCCGACGGCATCTCGGACCGCCTGGCCGCCGGGATGCTGCTGAAGGGGCTCACGGCGCAGTACCTGGTCCGGCGGTCGTACCGCGTGCATGCGGGCGACACGGTCCTGATCCACGCAGCGGCGGGCGGCGTCGGGATGATCGCATGTCAGTGGGCCAAGCGGCTCGGCGCGACGGTGATCGGAACCGTCGGAAGCGCCGAGAAGGCCGCGCTCGCGCGCAGCCACGGATGCGACCACCCGATTCTCTATCGCGGCGAGGACTTCGTCGGCCGGGTGCGCGAGATCACGAAGGGCGCCGGGGTACCCGTGGTCTACGACTCGGTCGGCCGCGACACGTTCCTGCGTTCGCTCGACTGCCTCGCCCCGCTCGGCACGCTCGTGAGCTTCGGCCAGTCGTCCGGCTCGGTCGAACCGTTCGACATCGGGATTCTCGCAGCGAAAGGGTCGTTGTTCCTGACGCGTCCGACGCTCGCGACGTTCATCGCCCGGCGCGACGACCTACGCGCCGCCGCCGAGGAGCTGTTCGACCTCGTTCTCGAGCGCGCCGTGCGCATCGAGGTGCGCCAGACCTACCCGCTGGCCGAGGCCGCCCGCGCCCACCACGACCTCGAGTCCCGCAACACCGCCGGCTCGACCCTTCTCTTGCCGTGAAGGGGGTCAGGTCTCGAATCTTCGGGTGCGCGCTGCGGCGCCACAGCGGATCCTCGTCAAGCCGTTTGGTTTTCGCAACGGGATTCTGACTCGAGCGGGTGACGACCGGGCGCGGCGCGGGCGAAAATCCCTTCGTCCAAGCCGATCCTCCCGAGATTTCATGGCCCGGCCGCTCCGCCTCTTGATCTCCGGTGGGACGTACCACGTGGTCGCGCGAGGCAACGCGCGGCAGTCGATCTTCGCGGACGACGGCGATCGGTGCCGGTTTCTCGAGACCCTCGAGACCACCCTCGTCTCGTACGCCGCGCGCTGCCACGCGTACTGCCTCATGAGCAACCATTACCATCTGCTGATCGAGACCGGGCGCCCGAATCTCTCCCGAGTCATGCGGCAGGTGAACGGAGTCTATGGCCAGCGCTTCAATCGGCGGCATGAACGAACCGGCCACGTGTTCCAAGGTCGCTTCTCGGCGACCCTCGTGGACAGGGACTCGTACCTGCTGGAGGTTTGTCGATACATCGTCCTCAATCCCGTTCGCGCGGGTCTCGTGGAGTGGCCTGCGGACTGGCGCTGGAGCAGCCACCGGGCCTACCTCGGGATCGAGGCTCCGCGACCGCTCCTCTGCACTTCATCGCTCCTGGCCGCGCTCGATCCTCGGGGAGGAGCCTACGCTCGGCGATCCTACATCCGTTTCGTCGATGAGGGACTGCCGACGGGCCTCGTCGCTCGAATCGAGAACGAGCCGCCGCTCTTGGGCACCAAGGAGTTCGCGCGTGGACTGGAAGCCGCTCTCGCACCGGCGGCGGCGGTCGATTCATTCCCGAAGATGCAGCGGTTCGTCGCTCGCCCGAGTCTCGATACCCTGTTCCGTGAATGCGCTGACCGCGTCGAGCGGACCCGCCGGATCCATATCGCGTACTCACGCCACGGTTTCACGCAGCGGGAGATCGCGCAGCACCTCGGGCTGCACCCCTCGACGATCAGCCTGCTGCTCCGCTCCGGTGGCGCGGCGCCTCCCGCGTGGCCGAGCGAGACCGGCGGCGCGGGCCGGATGCGAAGATTCAAGACCTGACCCCGAGTTATGTTTCGAGCTGGCGCAGGGCGCGGCGCACGAGCATCGTGCACAGGCCGGCGAAGACGATCAGCGCGAAGATCGACGCCGACCAAACGCCCATTGTCTCTTGCAGGTGCTCGCCCGGATTGTTCAGCAGATCGGCGAACCCGCCGGCGGCCCCGCCGAGCGGGATCTGCCCGATCAATACCGTCAAGAGGCCGGCGATCGAGCCTCCCGCCACGAGACCCGTCGCGAACAGCATCCCCGACGAGATCTCGCTCTCCTCGGCCTTGCCGCGGATGCGGTCGGCGAGCCAACGCATCGCACCCCCGACGAAGATCGGGAACGTCGTCGAGATCGGCAAGTACGCGCCGACCGCCCAGGCGAGTCCGCTCACGCCGCAGAGCTGGACCATCACGGCCATCGCCGCACCGACGAAGATGAACCCCCACGGCAGGTCCCGCGACAGCACACCCTGGATGATCGTGGCCATCAACGTGCCCTGCGGCGCGGGGAGCCGCTCCGAGCCGATCGGGCCCCACGTCGAGTTGTGCATCAGGATCAACGTGAAGCCGATGACCGCGACCGACGCGAGAACGCCGATGAGCAGCCCGACCTGCTGGTGCACCGGCGTCGCACCCACGATGTAGCCGGTCTTGAGGTCCTGCGACGTCGCCCCGGCGTTCGCCGCAGCGATGCACACGATCGCCCCGACCGACAGTGCCGCCCCCTGGACCGCGGCCTGCGACACCCCCGGGTTGGCCCACCCCGCTAGCACAAAGATCAGACACGTCCCGAGCAGCGTGGCGATCGTCATCCCCGAGATCGGATTCGACGACGAGCCGATCAGGCCGACGATGCGTGACGAAACGGCCACGAAGAAGAACCCGAAGATCACGATCAGCAGGCTCACGAGGAGCGACCAGGGGAACGATACCGGCATCTCCTGGATCAGCGGGATCAGGAGCGCGAGCGCGATCGAGCCGATCGCGACCCAGGTGATCGGGATGTCGCGCTCGGTCCGCAACTGGCCGCTGGCACCCACTCCCTGCCGCAGCTCGCGGATCGAGTCGCGGATCGAGCGGTAGATCACCGGCAGCGTGCGCAGCAGGGTCATCAAGCCGGCCATCGCCACCGCACCCGCACCGATGTAGCGGATGTAGGCGCGATACACCCAGTTGGCCTGGCTGTTGGCCGCCATCCAGCCCTCGCTGAACCCGAGCTTCGTCAGGTCGGCTCGGATCGTCTCCTCGGGAACGAGCAACGACAGGAGCGGGATCAGCGCGAGCCACGACAGCACGCTTCCCGACACCATGATCCCCGAGATGCGCGGACCGATGATGTAGCCGACGCCGAGGTACTCGGGCGTGATCTCGCTCGTGAGCGTCGCATTCTTGAACGCGTGAGTCGGGCCGGTGACGAGCAGCCGCGGCACCTCGCGCCACAGCGCGAACAGCTTGTTGGCGAACGTGTACGCCATGGCGATCCAGAACCCGATGAACACGGTCTTCGCCATCTGCCCGCCGCGCTCGCCGGCGACGAGCACCTCGGCGCACGCCGTGCCCTCCGGGTACGGGAGCTGGCCATGTTCCTTGACGATCAGCGCGCGGCGCATCGGCACCATCATCAGGACGCCGAGGATCCCGCCGACCGACGCGAGCGTGACGATCTGGACGACGTTAAACATGCCGGCCGCCGCACCGCCGGCGATGAACAGGAACGCCGGCACCGTGAACACCACGCCGGCCGCGATCGACTCGCCGGCCGAGCCGATCGTCTGCACGATGTTGTTCTCGAGGATCGTCGAGTTCCCCAGCTTCTTGAACACCGCGATCGCGAGGACGGCGATCGGGATCGACGCCGAGACGGTAAGGCCGGCGCGCAGCGCCAGGTACACGGTGACCGCGCCGAAAAGGATCCCGAAGATCGCGCCGAGGAGAACCGCCTTGGCCGTGAACTCGGGCACGCCGAGCTCGGCTGCCGGGATGAACGGCTTGAATTCTCGCGCCGGTCCGCCGCCTTCGGTCTGCCCCGCATAATGCATCGCTCCCCCGCTCCTTCGCGCCCCTGCGCGGACGCACGAGCATAGGGAGGGCGTTCACCGGCTGTCAACCGGTCGAGGGGTCAGGTCTCGAATCTTGGTGTGCCGCTTGTTCGGCCAGCCGGATCACGAGGGCGCACGTTGCAAGTCGGCAACGCCGAACCGCCAGATTCCGCGTGCCGAGTAAGGTGAGACCCGAAGATTCGAGACCTGACCCCTACAGGAACGACTGCGCACGGGTTTCGGGGAGGGTCCAGACCCAGGCGCCGGCGGAGGCTGCGAACACCGCGGCGAGACCGATCCCCGCGGCGAGGCCGTAGCGTGGCTCGAGCGCGGCGATCAGGATCGGCGCGAGGAACTGCACACCACGAGCCAGGTTGAGGATCGAGCCCATCGCCGTGTTGCGCAGTTGCGTCGGGAACAGCTCGGCGAGCAGCGGCCCGAAGTTGCTCCACGTCCCGGTGCCCACACCCACGAGCAGCATGGAGCCGAAGATCAGCGCCGGGACGTGCGCGAACTGATCCCACAGCACCGTCAGCGGCACCAGGCCGACCGCCATCGTCGCGGCGAACAGCGAGAACGCCGGCCGGCGTCCCAGGCGGTCGGACACCCAGCCGAACGCGAGATAGCCCGCGAGCTCGCCGCCGATAATGACCGCGTAGTATCCGCCCGATGCGGCGAGCGTCAGCCCGCGCCCGCGCAGGTACTCCGGGAGCCACGAGTACGTGAGCCAGTACGAGGCGCCGTTCAGCGCGGTGAGCACGAACGCGAGCCAGAATCGTGGCGCCAGATCGCCAAGGACCAGACGGCGCGCTCCCGCTCCGAACCGGCGCGTGGCGCCCGCGAGCCACAGGTCCGATTCGGGCATCTGGCGGCGCGCGACAAACGCGAGGAGCGCGGTCGCGCTCGAGCCGACGAGGCACGCGCGCCAGCCGATCGATGGCGCGACGAACGTGCCGACGATCGTCGCCAGGGCGACCCCCACGGGCGCACCGGTCTGCAGCAGGGCGCCGGCACGCCCGCGCCGGTCGGGTGGAAACGTCTCGGCGACGAGCGCGTGTCCCGCGGCCCACTCGCCGCCCACCCCGAGCCCCGTGATCGCGCGTGCCGCGAGCAGCGCCGGCAGGCTCCCGGCGAGGCCCGACAGCAGGCTCCCCAGGCTGTACAGCAGGATCGTCCAGGACACGAGCGTTCGCCGCCCGAACCGGTCGGCCAGGATCCCGCTGGCGATGCCTCCGACCGCCGTCGCGGCGAACGAAACGGCAAGCGCGTGCGCGTGGTCCATCCGTGTCAGGCCGAGGTCTTCGCTGATCGCCCGAGTCAGGAACGTGTACAGGATCAGGTCATAGAAATCGAACGTCCAACCGAGAAATGTCAGGCCGAGGATGCGCCGATGCACCGACGTGATTCGTGGGGATTCACACAGCAGCATCGCCGCCTCCGGGCCGGCCGACTATAACAAAGGAAGCCGCGGGGGCCGGGAACGGCCGCCAGCTTGCCCGACCGCCCTCCGGAATCCAGATTCCTCCCTGACCGTCCGACCGGGGGTGCTGAGGACCGACCATGCGTGATCGGGATCCCGAGGGTTACTACGCCGCCCTGAACGTCTCGCCGGAAGCGAGCGCGGAAGAGATCCGGCTGTCGTACGAGTTCCTCAAGCGCGCGCACCTCGCGGGCCAGAGGGTCAACGACATTCCGAAGGTCCTCGCCGCGTACGAAGTGTTGAGCCAGCCGGCGAAGCGGCAGGAGTACGACACCGGACGATCGGCGTCGAGCGCTCCGATCCCTCGAATGTTGGAGCAGGCGAGACCGCTGCTCGGCTCGACGGTCACGCTCGCGATCACGACGGTCGTGCTCGCCGCGATCGTCGGTCTTTTCTTCGCGCCCGCCTGGGTCGCCGATCTGCGGTCGTTCTCTCCGGGCGACGATCTCGTGTGGAAGGAGAACGGCGCGCCGATCGGTCGCGTGGTCGCCTACGATCGGAAGCACGAGTTCCCCAACGGGATCCGCGCCGCGGGATATCGGATCCAGACGGACGCGAGCGAGCCGGTGTGGATGCCCGCAAGAGACTTGCAGCGCTACGGCACCCAGCGCCAAGACGGCTAGCCCGGCGACCCACGACCGCGCGGCGGTCTCATTTTTCCATCGCTTTACAGCGGCGCCCCGGCGTTCGGGCTACGTTCTCTGCGTGATCACGCTCCGCCGGTTCGCGCTCGTCGCCGTGCTCGCCACTCTCGCCGGATGCCGACCGGGCGCACCCGAACTCGTACGCGGCGACGACCCGAAACACCCCCGCGTCCGCTACACGGACGGGCTCGTGACGTGCAACGACCGCTGCCCGGTGAAGCGTAATGCGCTCAACCCGCGGATGGTTCCGCTCTACGCGAATGGCCGGCCGGTGGGGTTCTGCTGAAAGCCCTGCTTCGGGGTCTTCGTGCAGGACCCGGAGATTTACCTGGCGCAGCTGGGAGTCCGGCTTGCGTGCCCGGTCGACACCGCCCGAGACGCGGCTCTCGACTCCCGGTTGCGGGTCTGGGTCGGCCACGAAGTATTCTTCTTCTCGACCGCCGACGCGCGCGCACGGTTCGAGGCCGATCCGAACCGTTACTACACGGTGTTGACCGACCCCGTGACCGGGCGGCGCTTCCGGCCGGATCACGCCTCGCCGCGGGAGGTCCACGACGGTCGCCTGTACGTGTTCGCCGATTCTGCGAGTCGCGCCGAGTTCACACGGGCTCCGCGGCGCCACTCCGTGCCGATGGCCGCGATGCTCGACATGCGTCGGTAGAGACCGCGCGTCAGGCTCGGCCAAGCCCCCCGGCGCTCGGAAGAGCCTTTCTGCCGCGCGCCGACGCGGGCCGGAACCCCGCGGCCGCGGCGTGGTGCGCGACACCGCCGGCCCCTACAATGGCGCACGCGATCGTACGGGCGCGGCGCGCAGCCGCGACGCGCACCGCGACGAAGGAGGAATGAACATGCGCAGATTCCGCTCGTGTCTCGCGGCGCTCGCCGTTTGCGCCAGCACCGCGGCGCTCGCCGGCGAGATTTACGGCACGGTCACGGAGGGCGGGAAGTCGGTCGGAGAGGGCGTCGGGATCGGGGCGAAGTGCGGGGAAAAGGGGTACCCGGCGGTGCAGACCGACAAGTCGGGGACGTACCACGTCGTCGTCGCCGAGAACGGCAAGTGCACCTTGACGCTGAGTTACAAGGGCCAGTCGCCGTCGATCGAGGTTGCGTCGTACGACGAGGGCGCGCAGGTCGATCTGGTTCTCGAGGTCAAGGACAGCAAGTACTCCGTGCGGCGCAAGTAGCGGCGGACCGCCATGAATCCGTCGTCAGGATCCAAGGACCGGTGGGACAAGTTCGGCGTATTTTTGCAGCCGCTCGGCGGCCTGTTCACCGCGTTGAGCGTCGCCGCCGTCGGTCTCGCCGGCACGAACATGATCGAGCGCCAGCAGACCAAGACGACCGACGCGCGGCTGTACTCGGAGCTGATGAGCCAGCGTGAGCAGGCCGAGAGCAACCTGCGAAAGGACATGCTCGTTTCAGTGATCCAATCGTACCTCGCCCCCGAAGCGGGCGCGCTCGGCGCGCGCCTCTTGCATCTCGAGCTGCTGGCATACAACTTCCACGACTCGCTCGACCTCAAGCCGCTGTTCCTCGATCTCGGCCGGCAGGTCCAGACGACGACGCACCCGGACCGCGAGTTCTATGCGCAGCGATTGCGGCGCGTCGGCCGGGAGATCGCCGACCGCCAGCGGTTCGCGCTCGAGCTGCGCGGCGACTCGTTCCGCCGCACCGTCGACCTGGCCGAGCTGGCCGCGGCCGGCCGCGCCGGCGTGGCGCTCGACCCGGCGACGCTGACGGTCGATGGAACGACGAGCAACGTCAGCTTGCGTGTGCTGGCCTCGAACCCGAAGACCGAGCAGCTGCTCATCCGCCTCGAGGTCAGCTCGGCCGAGACCGCCGAGGTCACGCGGGCCGAGTTCGAGGTCGGGTTCTTCGACTTCCCGATGATCGACAGCTCGCGTCTGGCCAACGGCCAACGCTGCGCGGTCATGCTCGGCGCTTTCGGCGAGGCGACGGCCGACCTCGTCACGGTGTGCTTCCCCGGCGAGTACGCGAGCCTGAAGGACCGGCCGTACTACGACGAGGTCGTACGGCAACTCCGGCGGGAAGAGCGGCGCGCGGAATGACGGGCAGCTCTCGAATCGTCGTACGGCCGTACCGCGCGGGTCGCCCCTCGGCAGCCAGCGCCCTGCCCCTCACTCCCGCCGCAACGCCGGATCGGCGAGCCAGGCGAAGTCGGTGTTGCCGCCGCTGAAGATCGCGCCCACGCGCCTGCCGGCGATCTCGCCTGCACACGCGCGAAGCGCCGCGAGCACGGTCGCGCCCGACGGCTCGACGACGAGCTTCATGCGCTGGGCGATGTCCCACGCGGCGCGCAGCGTCTCGGCCTCGCTGACCGTGACGACGCGTACTCCCGCGCCGCGCAAGACCTCGAAGGCGAGCGTCCCGAGCCGCGTCAACAGGCCGTCCGACCACGAGCGCGGATCGGCGACCGCCGGCTGGTGCTCCCCCGACTCGAGCGAGCGCCGCGCGTCATCCACGACCTCGGGCTCCGCGCCCCAGATCTCGCTGCGCGGGCAGAGCGCTCGGAGCGTGATCGTGCTGCCCGTCAACAGGCCTCCTCCGCCGACAGGTGCGACCACGAGATCGAGCTCGCCGACCTCGTCGAGCAGCTCGAGCGCAGCGGTCCCCTGCCCGGCGACGACGTCCGGGTGCTCGAACGGATGGATCAGCACGAGCCCGCGCTCGGAGACGAGCCTGCGGCACGTCTCCTCACGGAGCGGCCGCTCGCAGAGCATCACCTCGGCGCCGTACCCGCGGACCGCACGGACCTTCGTCGCAGGCGCGTCCGTCGGCATGACGACGACGCACGGGATCCCACGCGTGCGCGCTGCGTAGGCCAGCGCCGCGCCATGATTCCCCGAGGAGTGGGTAACCACCCCTCGACGCGCGGCCGTCTCGTCGAGCCGCAGGACCGCGTTCGTGGCGCCGCGGGCCTTGAACGCGCCGACCTTCTGCAGGTTCTCGCACTTGAAGAACACGGTCGCATCGAGCTCGTCGTCGAGCGTCCGTGAGACGACGATCGGTGTGCGATGCACGTACGGCGAGATCCGCCGCGCCGCTGCCCTCACGTCGTCGAGCGTCGGGATCGTTCCGTGCACGACCGTTCTCCGTACCGCCCACGGTACCATGGTCGGCGTGCCTGAGCTGCCGGACGTGACGGTATACGTGGAGTCCCTCGAGCGCCGGATCGCGGGAGTCCGGCTCGACGGCGTGCGCCTCGCGAGCCCGTTCGTCCTCCGCTCGGTCGATCCGCCGCTCGACGCCTGCCGCGGGCGAACGGTCGTGGGCGTCGAGCGCATCGGCAAGCGCATCGCGATCGGGCTCGACGACGATCTGTTCCTCGTCGTCCACTTGAGGATCGCGGGACGGCTGCGCTGGCGCACGACCGGCGCGAAGATCCCGGGACGATTCGGTCTCGCCGCGTTCGACTTCTCGTCGGGCACGCTGTTGCTCACCGAGGCGGGCACTCACAAGCGCGCCTCGCTCCACGCGGTGCGCGGACGGGGCGGGGTGCGCGCGCACGATCCCGGCGGGATCGACCCCCTCGGCTGCACGGTCACCGAGCTCGCGTCTGTGCTGCGCCGGGAACCGCATACGATCAAGCGCGCGCTGACCGACCCACGCCTCGTCAGCGGCATCGGCAACGCGTATTCGGACGAGATCCTGCATCGCGCGCGAATGTCGCCGTTCCAGAGGACCGATCGTCTCGACGATGCGGCGGTGGCGCGGCTCCACGCGGCAACGCGTGCCGTGCTCGTCGAGTGGACCGATCGCCTGCGCCGCGAGGTCGGCGACGGGTTCCCCGAGAAGGTCACCCCGTTCCGCGACGGCATGGCCGTGCACGGCAGGTTCCGCCAAGGCTGCCCCGTGTGCGGGACAGCGGTCCAGCGCATCGTGCGCGCCGAGAACGAATCGAACTACTGCCCGACGTGCCAGACGGGCGGACGCCTCCTGGCCGACCGCGCGCTGTCGCGCCTCCTGGGGAATGACTGGCCGCGGACTCTCGAGTAGCGTCTCGGATCGCGGGTCAGCGGGGGTGGGTCGTCCGGGCTCGCGGAGCGATCAGAAGCAGCCCGCGCTCGTCTCGGCGATCAGGTGGTCGACGACGCGCTTGAGGTCGCCCGTCTCGCGGTACACGCGGAGCTGGCGGTCGGCGCTCGTGCCGTCGCGCAGGATCGTGTGCACGTACTCGACGTCGCGGCGAATGTCGAGCTCGTCCACGACGTCGTCGATCCAGTCGAGCAGCTCGAGCGCCAGGTCGCGCAGCGGCACCTCGGCGTGCTTGCCGAAGTCGATCAACTTGCCGTCGATCCCGTAGCGCACAGCGCGCCACTTGTTCTCGGTGATGAGATTGCGCCGGTAGTTCCGCCACGCCACGTTCGCACGCCGGAACTGGATCAGCTTGGCCACGATCCCCTGCAGGACGGCCGCGATGCACACCGCCTCCTCGACCGTCGTGCAGATGTCGGGGAAGCGGAACTCGAGCGTCGGGTACTTCGGGTTGGGCCGCATGTCCCACCAGATCTTCGTCGGCTCGTCGATGCAATTCGTCTGGATGAGCGTCTGCACGAACCGCTCGTACTCCGACCACGACGCGAACGACGGCGGGATTCCGGCCCGCGGCAGATTCCCCAGGATGATCGTCCGGTACGACTTCAGGCCGGTTTCGCGCCCGTGCCAGAACGGTGAGCTGGTCGACAGGGCGAGCAGATGCGGAATGAAGTACCGCGCCTGGTTCATCACGTCGATGCGCAGCTCGGGATCCTCGATTCCCACGTGCACGTGCATGCCGAACACGAGCATCTGGCGCGCGATGTCGGCCATGTTCTCGGCGTGTTTCGTGTAACGCTCGCCCGCGGTGACCTGCTGCGTGATCCAGCGCGAGAACGGGTGCGTGCCCGCGGCGGCGACGCGCAGTCCCTTGGACGCGGCCATCTCGCAGATCGTGCGGCGCAGCCGGATGATCTCCGATCGCACCTCGGCGATCGTCGCGCAGATGGTGCTCCCGACCTCGATCTGGGACTGCAGGAACTCGGACTTGATCTGCCCGGGCAGGATCTCGCGACCCTCGGCGAGAAACTCCTGGATGTAGGACTTGAGCTCCCGCGTCTCGGGGTGGATGATCTGGTACTCTTCCTCGATTCCGAGGGTCATCCGGGGCTCGATCATGACGCGGAGCGCTCCTTCCCGACCGCAGGTCCCGAGCCGCGGGATTCTAACACGGCGGTCCGTCGACCGAGCCGGCCTCCACGCACCTCGACCGACGCGGAGATCCCGATGACGCGCACGACGCAGGTCTTCGTCGGCTGCGCCGTCGGGTGCGGCCTCCTCGCGCTCGTCGCCGTGGCGTCGTGCGCCGGATTCGTGGTCTGGCTGGGGCGCCCCGGCGAGATACTCGAACCGGGGCTCCTCGTCGACGAGGCAACCGTGGCGCACGCCGAGTGGACGCTGCGGCTCGACGATCCCGGCACGGAACGGGCGCTCCGCGAGATCCTCGATGCGCTCGCGCGAACACGCTCGGACGTCACGGTCGTTCCGAACTTCGTCCGAGAATGGTCGCGCCGGCGCGACGAGCGCGGGATGCGCGAGCTGTTCCCGCTCGTGCTGACCTGGAGCCTGCGCCAGGGAGACGCCGGCTCGCGCGATCATCTGTTCGGCGCGAGCGTGCCGAGCTTGGGGAACCGGATTCTCTTGGCCGACTGGTTCCTGGGTTTCGCGTCCGGCCGGAACACGGACCTCTCCTCCGTGGATCATCTCGGCGAGCAGATCTACCGGATCCGCAAGACCGGCACCGCGTTCTTCATCCGCCGCTCCGGCGTGTTCGTGACGAGCGACGTCGAGCGGGCGCGGCGCACGGTCGAGGCGCTCGACCGGCAGCGGACCGGCAGCGCGGCGCCGGAGCTGCGCCGCCTGTTGGACGAGATCGCGGAGACGGCGACGCTGCGTGGCGCGGCCCGGAACGAAGCCGGGGCCTGCGCCGCGATCCTCGGCTGGCTCACGGGCGCTCCCGTCGACGACGTCGCTCTCGGGACGGTGCAGTCCCTCGCGCTCGCGGGTGGCTTCACGGCGGCTGGCGCGTTCGAGGCGACCTTGACGGTGCGGAGCGACGATCCCGTGTGGGGTGCGGCCAACGCCGATCGAATCGCGAACGCGCTCGCCACGCGACTCGGCGTGGACGTCACGCCGGTCGATCCCCCGGCCGACCCGCTCGTGCTGCGCATCACCGTCGACGACCCGGCGGGCGCCGTGCGGCGAAACATCGATTCCCTGCTCAGCGTCCCAGCGCGCGAATGAACGCCGCGACCGCCCCGGTCGCCTGATCCAGGTTGTCCGCGTGTGTCCTCCCGGAGCGGACGCGCGGCTCGAACGAGTGATCCCCGTCCTCGAGGAACACGAGCCGGATCGCGGAGGACAACGCGTACCCCGCGATCTCGCTCCGACTCCCGAGCGCGTCGCGCTCGCCCTGCACGATCAGCGTCGGTGTGCGCAACCCCACGAGGTGCGCCGTGCGCAGCCGCTCCGGCTGGCCTGCGGGATGGAACGGATACCCGAGACAGACGAGCCCGCGCGGGGAGCAGTCGTCCGCGACGAGGCTCGCGATCCGACCACCGAGCGACTTGCCGCCGATCACGAGCCCGGTTGCGCCGCCGAGACGCCCGATCACCTCGAGCCATTCCGCGCGTAGCGCGCGCTCCGGATCGGGCGGGCCGCGCCGACCACCCGCTCTTCGCGCCCGCCTGTACGAAAACTCGAAGCGCACGACCTCGATGCCTCGCGCGACGAGACCCCGCGCGACGGACTCGAGGAACGGCGAGTCCATCGGCGCGCCGGCTCCGTGGGCCAGCACGATCCGGTCCGGTCCCGCACCGTCGATTCGCAGCTCGAGATCGGTCATCGATCCATCGTAGGGTCCCCCGCTCAGTAACGCTGCGGCACGTCGACTTGCTCGCCGCCGCTCGCCACGACGCGCGGCCAGTACTCATCGGCGAAGCGCAGGTTCCCGGACGGGTCGTTGTTCCACAACCGGACCGCCCGCGCATTGTGCTGCAGCACGAGGCGGCCGTCGACGATCGACCAGGTGTCGATGCGGATCGGCGCGGTGCGCCCGAGCGACACTGCCAGTGCGCAGTAGGCACCGAACTGCGGCGCGTAGCGTGACGGGGCGGTATCGAACAGGCTCTTGTGCTCGGCGGATGCGAACTGGTAGATCGCGCCCTGCCACCGGCTGCGGAATCGCGGGTTCCCCTTCACCGGCGCCGTATCGGTGAAGAACGCGACCGCGTCGTACCCTTCGAGAATCACCCCCGCGGCGTCCACGTTCACGAGGTTTCCCTCGACGACCGTCGGACCACCCGAGCTGGTCGTGATCGTGTACCCGGCGACGCCCAGAGCGGCCACGATCACGAGCGGGATCACGAGCTTCTTCTTCATGGCGTTCCCTCCGCGCTCGTGCAGGCCTCTGCACGGCACCGGATTCGATGGCACAGGACCGCGAGGAGTTTCGGGGCCTCGGACCGTGCAAGCGTGGAGGGTCCAGCGTCCAGGGCGGAACTTTCGCGAGTGTATTGCATCGGATCGGCGACGGTGATAGACCTTCGGCCGGCCCGGAGGACACCGTGAGGATCTTTCCCCGCGAAGTGGAATTCTTCGACCTGCTCGAGAAGCAGGCCGCGGTCGTCGCCAAGGCAGCGGTGACGCTCGCCCGGAGCCTCGAGTCGAAACCCAGCCCGCAACAGATCGCCACGATGAGCGAGCAGATCCACACCATCGAGCACGAGGGCGACGACCTCGTCCACCAGCTCATGGACCGGCTGAACAAGACGTTCCTGACCCCGCTCGATCGGGAAGACATCTACCAGCTCTGCATCCGGCTCGACGACGTGCTCGACTACATCGACGCCGTGGCCAAGCGCCTCGTGACGTTCAAGATCGAGACGCTGACACCCGAGGCGATCGAGTTGGTGCGGATCATCGAGTGCTCCGTGGGCGAGGTCGAGGGCGGTGTGCGGCTCCTGCGCGACCTGCGGCGTCACGAGGAGATCGTCCGCCAGTGCACGCGGATCAACCAGCTCGAAAAAGAGGCCGACCAGGTCATGCGCGAGGCGCTGAACCGGCTATTCAACGGCGAGCACAACCCGATCGACGTCATCAAATGGAAGGATCTGTACGAGCACCTCGAGCTCGCCACGGACAAGTGCGAGGACGTGGCCAACGTCATCGAGACCGTCCTCGTAAAGTACTCCTGAGCCGGGGCGGGACGCGAAGATGGGTCTGTGGGACACGCTCCAAGCGCTCACCGGCGAGCCTTGGATTCTGCTGATCCTGCTCGTCGCCTTGACGTTCGACTTCGTCAACGGGTTCCACGACGCGGCGAATTCGATCGCTACGATCGTCGGCACACGCGTGCTGCGCCCGGCGACCGCCGTGCTCTGGGCCGCATGGTGGAACTTCGCCGCCGCCTGGTTCTTCGGCGTCGCGGTGGCGAATACCGTGGCCAAGTGGGTCGAGCCCGAGTTCGTCACGGCCGAGGTGATCTTCGCCGGCCTCGCCGGCGCGATCGTGTGGGACCTCGTGACGTGGTACGTCGCGCTGCCCACGAGCTCGTCGCACGCGCTGCTCGGTGGGTTCGCCGGGGCGGCGATGGCCTACGCCGGGTCCACGTCGGGCGTCGTGCAGCTCGGGAAGCTCCTCGTGACCTTGGAGTTCATCGTGCTCGCCCCGCTGATCGGCTTCGTCCTCGGGTTCCTGCTCGTGCTCGCGGTCGTGTGGACGTTCCGCGGCGTGTCCGCGTCCAAGATGGACCGTGGGTTCCGGATCGTGCAGCTCGGCTCCGCAGCGATGTACAGCCTGGGCCATGGCACGAACGACGCTCAGAAGACGATGGGAATCATCGCCGCGCTCCTGTACGCCAGCGTCTGGAAGTCACAACAGCACGCGTTCGAGGTAGGCGAGGTCGAGTTTCCGTTCTGGATCGTCCTCGCATGCCATCTGGCGATCGCGCTCGGGACGATGTTCGGTGGATGGCGCATCGTCAAGACGATGGGGCTCAAGCTCACCCGCCTGCGCCCGTACGGCGGCGCGTGCGCCGAGACCGCTGCGGCCGTGTCGCTGTTCCTGACGGCCCGGCTCGGCATCCCGGTCAGCACGACGCACACGATCACCGGCGCGATCGTCGGTGTGGGGTCGGTGGCGCGCCTGTCGGCGGTGCGTTGGGGCATCGCCGGTCGGGTCGTCTGGGCGTGGGTGCTGACGATCCCGATGTCGGCGCTCGTGGGCGCGTTGACCTACTGGGCCGTGGCGCTCGTCCGGTAGCCGGTGCCGGGCAGGCGCGCGGCCGGCTAGTCCAGGCAGTCGTACGACAGGAACTGCATCGTGAACGTCGCCCGGCCCTTGGTCAAGGAGCGCAAATCGGTCGAGTAGCCGAACATCCTGCGCAGCGGGACGTGGACCTGGATCCCCTTCACGCCGGAGCGGGCCGAAACGTCCTGCACCTGCCCGCGCCGCGCCTGAAGATCGCCGAGGACGGCACCGAGATACTCCTCCGGGACGAGCACCTCGACCGCCATCACGGGCTCGAGCAGGAGCGGCGAGGCCTGGGCCACCGCGTGGCGCAGCGCTTCGGCCGCGGCCACCTTGACGCCGATCTCGGGCTGAGCTTCGTCGCGCCAGGCGACCGACACGAGCTCGGCCTCGATGTCCTCGAGCGGATAGCCCGCGGGCCCCGACTGCGCCGCCTCGGTGAGCCCGGCGAGCGCGGCCTCGACGATCGCGGGCCGCACGTCGCTCGAGCCAGCGAGCGCCGCCACGATCCGGTTTCCGGCGCCGCGCGGGCGCGGTCGCACACGGCACCCGGCCTCGCCGAACAGCTCGGCTTCCTTGAGCTCGCGGTGGAACGTCGCCCGGCCTGGCGCCTCGGCTCGGATCGTCTCGCGGCACACGACCTGCGGGCGGCCGACGTTCGCCTGCACGCCGTACTCGCGCCGCAGGCGATCGACGACGACGTCGAGGTGCAGCTCTCCCATCCCGCTGATCAGCGTCTGGCCGGTCTCGGGATCCTGGCGCACGCGGAAGGTCGGATCCTCCTCGACGATCTTGGCCAGGGCGAAGTCGAGCCGCTCCCGCGCGGCCTGGGTACGCGGCTCGATAGCGATCGAGATCACCGGCTCGTAGGTGTCGATGCGCTCGAGCAGGATCGGTGCGTTCTCGGCGCACAACGTGTCGCCGGTCGTCGCGAGCTTCAACCCGGCGGCGGCCACGATGCTTCCCGCACCCGCCCGATCGGCCCGCTCGCGCTTGTCGGCGTGCACGAAGAACAGCCGCGCGATCTTCTCGCGCTGGCCCGCGCGCACGTTGTACACCTCGGCTCCCGGCTCGAGCACGCCGCTGAACGTCCGCAGGTACACGATCTTGCGCCCTTCGTCCATCGCGACCTTGAACGCGAGCGCCGCGAGGGGCTCGCCATCGGCGGGCTTGCGCTCGACCTTCCGCGACGGATCCCGCGGGTCGACCCCGGCGACGGGTGGCAGGTCCGCGGGCGATGGCAGGTAATCGACGACCGCATCGAGAAGCTGGCGAATCCCCTTGTTGCGCAACGCGGTTCCGCACAGCACCGGCACGAGGCCGAGACCGATGCAGCCACGGCGAATCCCGCGCCGGAGCTCGGCTTCGTCCGGCTCGCGCTCGACCAGGTACGCTTCGGCGATCGCTTCGTCGACGTCCGCCGTGGCCTCAACCAGCCGTCCGCGGGCCGCCGCAGCCGCCGTGCGCAGATCGTCTGGGATCGGCACCTCGACCCCGGCGTCGCCGAGCTCTCCGCTGAGCAGGATCGCGCGCATCCGCACGAGATCGACCACGCCGTCGAGGCGATCCTCCCCCCCGATCGGGATCTGCACGGGAACCGCGGGCGCATGCAGCCGCTCGCGGATCGTGCCGACGACACGCGAAAAGTCCGCCCCCACGCGGTCGAGCTTGTTGACGAACGCGATCCGCGGAACGTGGAACTTGTCCGCCTGGCGCCAGACCGTCTCGGACTGCGGCTCGACGCCCGCGACGCCACAGAACACGACCACCGCGCCGTCGAGCACGCGCAGGCTACGCTCGACCTCGATCGTGAAGTCGACGTGGCCCGGCGTGTCGATCAGATGGATCTCGTGATTGCGCCACGGGATCATCGTCGCGGCGGCGGTGATCGTGATCCCCCGTTCGCGCTCCTGGGGCATCCAGTCCATCTGCGACTGCCCGTCGTGGACCTCGCCCACGCGGTGGATCTTGCCCGCGTGGTGCAAGAAGCGCTCGGTGACGGTGGTCTTTCCCGCGTCGATGTGCGCGACCACGCCGATGTTGCGGATCGACTCGATCCTGGCCATGCGGTCCAAGATAGCCGACTCGGGTCGGAGCCGTCAGCCGCGCGCGACCTCCACAGTGCCCGGCCCCTGCGGCGGGGCGTGTCGGTCGGCGGATCGTAACGCTACCGTGAGGCCGGCCCCACGGGGTGCAGGATCCAGCCGGTGCGCCAGCGCTCGGCATGGACGACCCGGCCGTCGCTCTCGATCCACGAGAGCTGCGGCCCGCGGTCGGTCACGGAGAGCGTGAGCCCCGTCACGTTCCGATCGAGCGTTCGCGCCGCGACCGTGGCCTCGATCTCGCGGTCGTTTCCCTGCGCCCCGATGACGATCTCGGTCGCGTCGCCCGCGCCACGCCGCAGGTAGGCGATCCAGACCAGGCCGTCGGCGACGGCGAGGGCCGGTGTGCGCGCGCCCGAGGCCACGATGCGGTCAGGCGACCAGCCGCCGCTGACGGGATCGCGCCGCGCGTGCACGACCTCGTCGCGCTCGCCGCGGCTCCACCAGACCACATGGAGCGCGCCATCGGCACCGAACCCGAGGACGGGATCGAGATCGTCCGTCAAGGTCGACGTCAGATACGTGACTCGCCCGAAGCGGCCGTCCCCCCACTCGCCGAGGGCGATGTCGTGATCGCCGCCGACGGGAGCGGCCCACACCGCGACCGATCGGCGCGTGTGCGGATCGCGCGGGAACCCGGGCTCGTTGCCCGTTTTCACGGTCGCGGTCTCCCAGGCACACCGCCCGGTCAGGGGGTCCGGTCCCTCGATGATTCCGAGAATCGGGTGCTTGCACTGCGCGGGCGAGCCGGGGTCCACGCTCGAAGCGGTCCGACCGGTCGTCGCGACCAACGCCAGGACCAGCAGCGCGGCCCTCACGATGTTCCTCACGATGCTCATGGCTCAACCCCGTCCCCGCCGGGTCTGGCGCGCAAATGCTGTTTGAACTCCTGGATCTCCTCGATGCCCTCGTGCTGATCGAGCTGCAAGAGCAGCTTGCGCAGGGCCTCGAGCCGCGGGCGGTCGGTCACGGCGCCCTGGCGAACGGACACCTGATGCCGCAGCCACTCCGCCCGGAAGACGGTCAACACGTGCTCGCGCGGACGCGCGATCCGCAGCGCGGCGAGCGCGAGGCGCTCGGCTGCGGGGAGGTCGCCCAACTGCAACTCGAGCTTGCCCACCTCGACGAGCCAGCTCGCCTCGAGCGCCGGCTGGACGTTCGTCCGCGCGTGATCGATCGCGCGATCGAGCCACTCGCGCGCCTTCTTCAGGTCGCCAAGATGCATCCAGCACACACCGACGTTCCCGTCGATGTGCGTCTGGTGCTGACGGTCCCCGCTCTCGCTGGCGCAGCGGCGTGCGTCGAGGAACGCGTCGCGAGCCTCCTCGTACCGTCCGGAAAGGAACCGTACCCGTCCCTCGACGATGTGGGCCCAGCCCCGGGTCTGCGGCCCAGCCCCCGGAGCGAGCTCGACGGCGCGGCGCGCCGCGTCGCTCGCGAGCGGAAGGTGGCCGCGGTGACACTGCAAATCGGCCAGCACGACGTACGCGTCGGCCTGGATGTCCGGGAACCTGGCCGCAAGGGCAACCGCTCGCTCGGAGGTTGCGATCGCCGACAGCAGCGCACCCGCGCGCTTGAGCGCCGTGGCCCGGCGGATCTCGAGCCGGGCGATCCTCCGCGCCGTCGTCTCCTCCTCGATCCCGCCCTCGAGAGCGATCTTCTCCAGGATCGCGTCGTACACCGACAGCGCCTGTCGGAAATCGCCGGCCCAGAAGAACTGCTCGGCGCGCCGCTCGAGAGTCTCGTACGTCATGCCGGTGACGTCGACCGGGACCACCGTCGACATGCGGGCGCGCTCGACGAGCTCCTTGGGGTCGATGTACAGGACGTGCGACAACGCGAGCATCGCCTCCATCCCGGGGAAGTTCTGCCCGCGTTCGATCGCGCTGATCGCCGCGCGTGAGAGTTGCCAGGGCGACTTGCGCGTGAGCGTGGCGACCTGCTGCTGGGTCAGATGCTGCGCGGCCCGCGTGGCGCGGAGGAAGTTCCCGATCGCCTTCTGCGCCGCAGCGAGCCGCGCCGAGGGCGCGCCGGCAGCGGGGGGCTTCGGCCGGGAGCCGGCAGCCCGATTGCGAGCCTTGGACCTCGGGGTCTCGGCCCCGCTGCGGCGGCCGCCCGTATCCGACCGGTCCTGCACCGTGACCCCGCCCCCAACTCTGGGGTGAACAAGCCCAACCTACTCCGGGTCTCGGGCGCATGTCAACGCCCGGCCCGCGGGCCAGCGGACCGACGTTCGATGGTGGACTCGACCCCTCCTGGTTCCGCCCCGGGGCTTCGGGTACGTTATCCGGACCAGCATGCAGCGGAACTCGTTGATTCACGGGGCGATCCTGGCCCTTCTGTTCGGCGGCGTACCGGCGGCGGCCGATCCGCTCCCGAGCCCGAGTCCCTCGCCGGTGGCTGAGTTCTCGTCTGGTCCGGCCGATGCCGCGCTGCCGGAGGCCGTGCGCCGGCAGATCGAGACCCTGCGCGATCAGGTTGCGCGAGCCCCGGAGGACGACGAGCTTCGCCGCCGTCTCGCGATCGCGTGCCACGGAGCTCTCCTGCGCGAAGAGGCGGTCGAGCAGTTCGAGATCCTGGCCCGGCGCAAGCCGGACGACCCGCGGGCGCTGCTCGACCTCGCTCTGGCGTACGGGAGCGGTGCTCGGCTCGACGACGCCGCCGCCACGTACCAGCGATTGCTCGTCGTAGCGCCGGGTCACCCGGTGGCGCTGCACAACCTGGGCAACCTCGCGTACAAGCGTGGCGACGCCACGACCGCGATCGCGTGGTACGAGAAGGCGATCGAGAGCAAGCCCGACTACTTGATCGCCTGGTATCACCTCGGCGACGCGCTCAAGCTCGGCGGGCGGTTCCGCGACGCGTACCGCGCGTACGAGAGCGTGCTCGAGCGCGAGCCGCGCACGCCCGAGGAGCTCGACGCGTACAACGACTCCCTGTACAAGCTCGCCTCGCTCGATCTGGCCATGGGAGCGGTCGACCGCGCGCGGTCGATGCTCGAGGAGCTGCTGCGCGCGAATCCCGAGCACGGCTCGGCGCACTACGCGTACGGACAGGTCCTGTTGCGCCTCGGACGGTCGGACGACGCCCGCCGCGCGTTCGACCGGCACGCGGCGATCCAGGCCCGCAAGGCACCGACGTCCCCCATGGCCACGGAAGAATGATGACGATCGTCCTCGCCCGTTGCGCGTGCCTCGCCGCCGCGGTCGTGGCCTTCTCGCCGCCCGCCGTCCGCGCCGAGGAGCCGCCGATCCGGTTCGCCGACGCCACGCCCGGGTCGGGCATCGACTATCGCAACGTGTGTGGAGCTCAGGCGGCGGACAAGGGCTGGCTCGTCGAAGGAATGGGGGCCGGCGCCGCGTGGCTCGACTACGATCTCGACGGCAGTCTCGATCTCTATGTGATCAACGGCTCGACGTTCGATCGGGCGGTGGGCCAGGGCGAACGGAACCGGTTGTACCGTGGCGACGGCAAGGGCCGGTTCGCCGACGTGACGGAACGGGCCGGCGTCGGGGACCGCGGCTGGGGCTACGGCGTCGCCGTCGGAGACTACGACAACGACGGCGATCCGGATCTCTACGTGACGAACCTCGGGCCGAACATTTTGTATCGGAATCGCGGGGACGGGACGTTCGAGAACACGACCGAGAAGGCGGGGGTGGGAGACGGCGACCGGTGGTCGTCCTCCGCGGCGTTCTTCGACATGGAGGACGACGGGGACCTCGACCTCTACGTGGCGAACTACATGGTGGGCACTCCCGCGACCGTCCCGCGGGCCGGCAGCCCAGAGGCGCGGGTCAAGAACTGCGCGTACCGCGGCATCCAGGTGTTCTGTGGGCCGCTCGGCCAGGTGCCGGTCCAGGACGCGCTGTATCGCAACAACGGCAACGGAACGTTCACGGACGTCACCAAGGGCTCCGGGGTGTGGCTCGACACGCCGCGCTTCGCGCTCGGCGTCGTCACCGCAGACTACGACGGCGACGGAGACCAGGACGTCTACGTCGCCAACGACAGCGTATCCAACTCGCTGTGGGAGAACGACGGGCGCGGGAGCTTCCGCGACGTCGGCCTGACCCGGGGGGTCGCGCTCAACGCCGACGGGCGCGCTCAGGCGGGGATGGGAACCGACGTCGGCGACTACAACGGCGACCTTTGGCTCGACGTCGTCACGACGAACTTCTCCCAAGACCTGAATACCGTGTATCGCAACATCGGCGGGAAGTTCTTCGTCGACGAGTCCCAGCTCGTGGGATTGAACGTGACCTACATGGCGCTGTCGTGGGGCGTCGGGTTCCACGACCTCGACCACGACGGCGACGAGGATCTGTTTATCGCCAACGGCCACGTCTATCCGCAGGTCGACGGCCACGGGATCGGCACGTCGTTCCGCCAGCGGAACCACGTGTTCCGCAACGACCAGGGCAAGTTCGTCGAGGTCGGTGCGACCGCGGGCAAGAGCCTGGCGGTCGAGCGCTCGTTTCGCGGGGCGGCGTTCGGCGACTACGACAACGACGGCGACATCGACGTGTTCCTGACGGCGCTCGACGAAGCGGGCATGCTGCTGCGCAACGACCACGCCCCGGCGGAACGGCACTGGCTCGAGGTGCGTCTCGTCGGGACGAAGTCGAATCGCGACGGCGTGGGCGCGCGGGTCCGGGTCTCCACCGGCGGCGTGACGCGCATCCGCGAGCGCAAGGGTGGCGGGTCGTACCTCTCGGCGCACGACCCGCGACTGCATTTCGGGCTCGGCGCGATCGGACGGGTCGAACGCGTCGAAGTCCATTGGCCGGGCGGGCAAGTCGACGTGATCGGCGACGCTCATGTCGACCGGGTGTTGACCGTGCGCGAAGGACAGACCGCCGGACGCGGCAGCTGAGCCGTGCGGCTCCGTGGCAGAGTGTGCGTGTCTCGGCCGTGTGCCGAGAGGGAGACAGTCATGATGAGATCCGCGCTCCTGTGCTTCCTGATCCCCGCGACGCTCGCCGCGGCGCAGGCTCCGGCCGACCCGGGGTCGGGGCCGACGGACGTTCCGCCGAACGTCGCCGTGACGCTGATCGTCGGCCAGACCGGGGGACCGTCCGGTCCCTCCGAGCGGACGTACCGGATGCTCGGGCAGGACGGGTCGCCGGCCCGCTTGCTGATGGGCTGGCGCGCGCCGATCCCCACTCGGCACTCGGCCGATGACCCGGCGGCGACGGCCTCGACCTCCGTCGTCTATCAGAACGTCGGCGTCAGCGCGGATCTCCGCACCGAGATCCTCGCCGACGGACGATTGCGCGTCGATGGCCAGATCGAGATCAGCGGCGCGCGCGGCACACCGCTCGGGGATCTGTCGAGCGGGAAGGCCCCGGTGATCGGCACGTTCCAGCAGATGCTGCGCGTGGTGTTACAGGACGGAAAGAGGCTGCGCGTGGCGGAGGCGCCGGACCCCGACGGCGGGACGGTCTACCTCGACCTCGAAGCAGAACGCCTGCAGTGACACGGCAGCCCGCGGACTCGCGTCGGGGCCGCTTCCCGCTCGCTCTGGTAGCGGCCGTCCTGGCGGTCGTCCTCCCGTTCGCGCGGGCCGCCGCCGACGCGTACCTCAGGCTCACGGACGGCCGAGTGCTCGAGGGGGTCGACGTGCGCCGCGACGGAGACGTCTACCTGCTGTCGCTTGCGGGCGGCACGGTCGTCCCGGTCCCGGTCTCACTCGTCGCCGAGGTCGGGATTCGCGGCTCGGCCCCCGCGACGGCTCCGACCGGCTTGACCGCTGCCGAGCCGCGCGTCCTGGCCGGCGTCGAGGTCGAACCCACGACACCGGACGAGCAGCTCGCCGTCTTCGGCAAGCCGGCGCAGTTCCAAGAGAGCGTCGTTGCGTCGAATCTCGGTCCGAGCTACTGGCATCCCGATCCGGACCAACACAATTTCGCCCCGTCGACCTGGGCCAAGGCGCCGGTCGACTCGGAATGGAAGCCGACCTCGGCGTACGACCCGAACGCGAACGTCATGGCGCACGGCGAAACGAACTGGCAGAAGAGCGTCGTGGACTCGAGCTGGACGCCCACGGACGGGTTCGTCAGGTAGCTCGGACGGTGTGCTATTCTCCCGATTCCGCGTTACGAGCCCGGGAGGTTGAACATGCAGAGTCGGCTCGCCATTGCGGGATTGCTCGGCGCGATCCTCGCATCGTCGGTTCCAGTCGTAGCCGAGGAGCCCGCGGGCCAGGCCCAGGCCTCGAGGATCTGTTCAAGGTCACCCGGGGAGAGCTCAAGGCGCGCCGCGACTCGGCGCTCCGGACGTTGATCCAGCTCGAGGACGGGGAATCGAAGAAGTTCGCGCCGATCGTCCAGGCGTACGATGCAGAGCTGGCCAAGATCGGCGACGCGCGACTTGCGCTGACGACCGAGTTCGGCAAAGTGAGCGACAAGGCCACGCCGGACCAGGCGCGCCATTTCGCGGACCGCTTCTTCAAGCTGGAGGGGCTCTGCGCCGAAAGTACTACGACCGCATCGCGCAGGAGATCTCGCCCGTCGTCGCGGTCCAGTTCACCCAGCTACAGCGGCAGTTCGAGACGATGGGAGATCTGAAGCTCGCGACCGTCGCGCCGTTGGCCCTGCGGTAATCGCCGCGGACGCCCGCGAGCCGGTTGGCTGGCATCCCTCCCGGGAACGACGTAAGCTCCCCGCATGCGTCGCTCCGCCCTCGCGGTCGCCGTTCTCCTCGTGGCGCGCGTCGCGGCCGGGGCGACCTCGGCCCAGACCGCGAGCGGCGACGAGAAGGTGCGCCTGTACACGAACGCCGATCTTGTGGGTCTCCCGCCGATCCCGACCTCGGCTCCGACCCCGGCGAGCGACGAGCTCGGCTGGGAGTTCGTGATCGACTTCCTGGCCGAGCAGCACGCCCGCATCGACGCCCAGCGCACGAACGATCTCGATCGGGCCTTCGTCGAGGCGACCGCGCGCCGGCCTCGCGAGTCGTCACCGCGGTACCCGCTTCCGCTGCGCTACGCTCCGTGGCTCGATCCATACCGCGCGCCGCACACGGCACGTCGGCCGTCCACGGTGCCCGCGCCCACCCGCGGACCGCGGGACTGGATCGTTCCCCTGCACGCCCGCCCCGCGCGTCGCCCGAGCTGATCGGGAATCACCAGACGTAGGCCGCGTAGAGAACCGCACCGTCGTAGTCGATCTCGATGTCGACCGTGGTGCCGCCCGAGTCTTTGAACTTCCTGCGGACGAAGTTGTATCCCGCACCGAAGCCGAAGTGCCGGAACGGGTACCACAGCAGGTCGGTCCGCAGATCGGCCAGGCTGCCCTCGATGCCGCTCACGTTGATGCCGAAATACTCCACGCTGCCCTTGAAGAACACTTCCGACCCGAGAAGCACCTCGGCGTGAAGACCGAGGACCGGCACCGGAGCGACGACATTCTCGCTCTCCCGGACCACCTGGCCTCCCGAGCCTCCCGAGATGCTGCCTTCTCCTTCGAGCTCGATCCGCTCGATGTAGGTGCTCAGGCCGGCGGAAAAGCCCACATCGACGCGCGCGTTGCGGACGAACGAGTAGCGATAGGCCGTCTTGAGCCAAGTCGTGTCGAACTGGGAACGGAGCGAGGCGTCGATCTCGAACGTCGCGTCGCCGAACATGATCTCTTCGTCGATCACGCGTTGCGCGTCCCGGCGGAGGAAGAAGCTGCCGAACTCGAGGCGGTGCTTGCGCGAGAAGCGCCAGTATCCGTCGATTCGCGTCTCCGACCGATCGGTGTCGACCCCCGTGTCTTCCTCCGGGTCGATCGTGGTGCCCTGGCCGGAGTCGGAATCGACTCGTATGGAACCGTCGAAGTTCATGAGAAAGCCGCCAACGGTGACCCCGAAACGATCTTTCTTGCCCCGACCGAACGGGTTCTCGTGCGTGCTCTCCCCGGCCGCGGCGCGCGGCGCCGAGGCCGCGAGGAACAGAAGGGCGAGAGCGGTGCAGACGCGCCTCATATAGGGCGCTACGATGCCAAATCCGGCGCGGCTTGTCAACGACACGACGCTCCCGCACGGCTCGGACGGCCTGTGCGCCGATGCTAGACTCCCCGCCGATTCGCGCCAAGGAGCGCGACGGAGGACCTGAGGAATGAGATCTCGCGTACTGATCGGGCTCGTCTGCGCCGGTCTGCTGCTCGGCGGTTCGACGATGGCGCAGCCCAAGAAGGACAAGGACTGGACGGGCAACATTGCGATCGGCTGGAGCGGATTGGAGGGCACGGCCGGCGATGCCCTGGGCGACGACCTGATCCTCAACGGCGGAGCCGTGTACAAACCCTCCGACTGGCCGCTCGGCGTGTTTTTCGACATGGCGTACAGCAACTACGACATCAAGTCCGCGGAGCTGGATGCGGCCGGGCTCCAGGGCGACGTGTCGGACGTGTCACTCTCGAGCGGTTTCCTGTGGTCGAAGTCGTTCGGGGGCAAGGTGGGGTTCTACCTCCAGGGGGGCATCTCGGGGTACTACCTCGACGCCGAGGTGACGGAGACGACGACCGTCGTCGTGTGCGACCCGTGGTGGTGGTGGTGCTACGTCGACGACGGCGAGATCGTGTGGGCCTCCCAGGACTCGACGGAGTTCGGGTACAACGCCGGCGTCGGCCTGACGTTCGACATGGCGAGCGACTCCCAGCTCTACGTCGAGGCCCGTTATCACTGGATCGATGCGGACCAGACCGTCGAGTACATACCGATCGTCGTCGGATACCGCTGGTAGGCGCGAGCGAAGCCCAGGCGGAACCGCGGGGAGGGCGAATGATCGGCAGAGCGAACCGCGCGATGTGCGTTGCGAGACTCCGTCGCGATCGGGCTGGCCGTCGCGCCCTCCTTCGTCATGGCGCAGTCGAAAGCGTCGACGAAGTCGGTCGACACCCGCGCGGAGGCTATCCAGGAGATGACGAAGGTCCGCGGGCGCGTCCAGGGAACCCTGGACGCGCTGAAGCGGTCGCCAACGGCACGATCGTGCTGAAACGCATCGACACGTTCCTCTCGACGCTGCGAGAGGTCCGGGCCGCGGTTTCGCCGAAGACCAAGTAGCATTCGGCCCGAGATGACCGCGTCATGTCTGCGCGACCGTGTGGCGGGCATCGTCGGTGTCGGGCTGGTCGCCGTGGCCTGCCGAACGAGCGGCCCCCCGGCGGCACTCCCCGAGCCGACCTACGTCGGACTCGTTGCGTGCGCGGAATGCCACCGTCCCGAGGTCGTGGCTTGGCGCGGGTCGCACCACGACCTGGCCATGCAGCCGGCGAGCGCGGAGACCGTGCTCGGCGACTTCGAGGAAGCGACCGTCAACGCTCATGGTGTGACCTCGAGGTTCTTTCGCCGCAACGGCGAGTTCTTCGTGCGGACCGACGGCCCCGACGGAGCGCTCGCCGAATTCCGTGTGGCCTACACGTTCGGCGTGGAGCCGCTCCAGCAGTACCTGATCGAGCTCCCCGGCGGGCGCACCCAGGCCCTCAGCCTGTGCTGGGACACGCGCCCCGCCTCGGCAGGCGGCCAGCGCTGGTTCCACCTGTACCCCCACGAGACGATCGACCATCGCGATCCGCTGCACTGGACCGGACCGCAGTACAACTGGAACTTCATGTGCGCGGAGTGCCACTCGACCGCGCTGCGGAGGAACTACTCCCCGGAAGCCGATCGTTTCGACACGACGTGGTCCGAGATCGACGTGGCGTGCGAGGCCTGTCACGGACCGGGCTCGATCCACGTCGCCGGGGCCCGGCGCACGCGCGCGAGCGCGCCCGCCGAGGATCCGGACCGCGGGTGGATCGTCGGCCTTGGCGACACGAGCGGGGGTGCGTGGGTGTTCGACGGAACGCGCCCCACGGCTCATCGGACCGTTTCGCCTTCTTCCGACGCGGTGGTCGAGACCTGCGCGCGATGCCACGCTCGGCGGGGCTGGCTGTGGGAGGAATACCGACACGGGCCGCTCGCCGACTCGCATCGCGTCGCTCTGCTCGACGCGGGGCTGTACCACGCGGACGGTCAGATCCTCGACGAGGTCTATGAGTACGGCTCGTTCCTGCAGAGCCGCATGTACCGCGAGGGAGTGACCTGCTCGGACTGCCACGATCCGCACTCCGGCCGTCTGGTGCTCAATGGAAACGCGCTGTGCGGACGGTGTCACGTGCCGTCGGCGTTCGACACGCCGGAGCACCACCACCACGACGAGGGTGAAGCCGGCTCGCGCTGCGTCGACTGTCACATGGTGACGCGCGACTACATGGTCGTGGATCCGAGGCACGACCACAGCTTCCGCGTCCCGCGCCCCGACCTCTCGGTGAAGATCGGTACGCCCAACGCGTGCACCGATTGCCACGGCGATCGCAGCGTCGAGTGGGCCGCCCGGACGACGGCCCGCTGGTTCCCGCGCGGCCGGACCGGCAGCTTCCACTATGGCGAGGCGTTGCATGCGGCTCGGGCCGGGCAACCCGGGGCGCTCGATCTCTTGCTCCGGGTGTTCGATGACGCGGCCTGGCCGTCGATCGTGCGCGCGACCGCTCTCGCCGAGATGCGTCGAAATCCCGTCCCGGGCGCGCTGGCAGTCTTCGAGCGTGCAGCGCAGGACGAGAGCGCGCTCGTGCGCCGTGCGGCCGCGGAGATCGCGGCCGGCCTCGACCCCAAGGCGCGCGTCGGGGTCGGTGCGGCGCTGCTCGACGATCCCGCGCGCACGGTGCGCCTCGCCGCGGCGGCGGCACTCGCCGGAACGCCGGCCGATCGTCTGACGACGGATCGGACAGAGGCCCTGAGACGAGCGGTCGCGGAATACCGTGAGTCGCTCGATTTCGAGGCGCCCCGGGCGGAGTCGCGACTCAACCTCGGCAACCTCGAACGCCAGCTCGGCCGGCCGGCCGAGGCGGAAGCTGCGTATCGCCGTGCGATCCGCCTCGACCCTTCCTTCGTCCCCGCGTACGTCAACCTGGCCGACCTGCTCGGATCGGTCGGCCGCGACGCGGACGGCGCGCGCTTGCTGCGTGAGGCCCTTGTCCGCATCCCGCGCTCGGCGGACCTGCATCACGCCTTGGGGCTCGCGTTGGCCCGCGATCGCCAGCTCCTCGGCGCGATGGAGCATCTGCGTGCGGCGGCGGAGCTACGGCCGGAGAACCCGCGCTATGCGTATGTGTACGGTGTGGCGCTCCACGACGCGGGCGACGCCGAGGGAGCCGTGCGAATCCTGACGGCGGCGCAGGAGAAGCACCCGGCCGACCGCGATATCCGCGAGGCGCTGCTGAGCTACCGATAGGAACACGTCGGATCCGCGATTTCGTCCGCGCGATCGAAGGAGTCACACGCGTGTCGATCGAGCCCGACACGAGCTGGCGCACCTGGTTGCGCGAGCCGCTGCTGCATTTCATGGTGCTCGGCGCGGCCCTGTTCCTGCTGGCGGGACTCCTGGGCAAGAAGGATGCTCCCCGCGTGAGCCGCATCGTCGTCTCCGCGGGCACCATCGAGAGCCTGAGCCTGGCCTGGCAGCGCACGTCGGGCCGCCCGCCCACGCCCCAGGAGCTCGACGGCTTGATCGAGGACCACCTGCGCGAGGAGATCCTGTACCGCGAGGCGCTGGCGCTCGGTCTCGAGCGCGACGACACGGTCGTCCGCCGGCGCCTGCGCGAGAAGTTCGAGTTCCTGTTCGAGGACGCGGCGCAGCCGGCCGAACCCACCGACGCGGAGCTCGAGGCTTACATCGAAGCGCACGCCGACGCATATCGAGTGGAGGCGCGGTTCAGTTTCCGTCACGTGTTTCTGCGCGCGGAACGCCGAAACACCCTTGCGGCGGACATGGAGCGCCTGCGCGACCGGCTCCGCGCCGCTTCCGCGTCGAGCGGCGTGGCCCTCGGCGATCCGTTCCCCATGGGACACGACTTCGAGGCGCTCCAGGCGAGCGACGCGGAGCGGATCTTCGGCACGCCTTTCGCGTCCGCGCTCGAGGCGCTCCCGCTCGACGCGTGGGTCGGCCCCGTCGAGTCGGCGCAAGGCCGACATTTCGTTCGGGTCCACGAGCGGATCCCGGAACGGACTCCCACCCTCGGCGACGTACGGAACGTCGTTCAGCGAGACTGGCGCGAGGCACGGCGGCGCGAGGCGAACGAAGCGCTGTACCGCGAGCTGCGTGCGCGCTACGTCGTGATCGTGGAGCCCGAGTCAGGGCCTGGCGGAAGGTGATCCGCCCGGTCCGACTCCGTGCCGAGGGGGCGCCCGTTGCGGTCCGATGTCATCGCGTCATATGCTGGGCCGGCGGTTTCGGACGAACCGTCAAGAGGAGAACGAGATGAAGAGAGGCTGGATCTGTGCCGCCGTCGCGTGTGCGCTTTCTGCCGCTCCTGCGCTGGCCCAGAAGGTCTACATCGACTATGACAAGGCCTACGATCGATCGACGATCCATACCTACGCGTGGGGCAAGACCGATTCGACCCTGGCCCAGGCGAACCCCCGGGCGCACGCCTACGTCGTCGACCAGATCAACACCCACTTCACGACGGCGGGACTCAAGCAGGTCGATCAGGACCCCGACGTGTTAGTCACGTACCACACGAACTCGAAGGAAGAGTTGTCGGTCAACACGGACAGCTGGGGCTACGGCTATCCGTCGAGCTTTTACTGGAATCCGTACTGGGGCGGGGGGGTCGGCTCGACCACGACGACCGTCACGTCGTATACGCGCGGCACGCTGATCATCGACATCTGGGATCCCGACAAGAAGCAGCTGATCTGGCGCGGCAGCGCGAGCGACATCGTCCCGGAGAATCCCGAGAAGGCGTACAAGACCATCGACAAGGCCCTGAAGAAGATCGTCTCGAAGTGGGACAAGTTGGTGAAAAAGGAAGGCTGATGATTCGGGGGGCAGTCAACTCCATGGCGGCGAATCCGGTAGCTGTCCCCTGAATCGACTGTATCGCGATGTTCCCCGGGGTAGACTTCTACGACGTCGACTCCCTGCTCTCCGAGGATGAGCGGTCCGTCCGCGACACGATCCGCACCTGGGTGGATGACCGCCTACTTCCCATCATCGGCGCGTGCTACATCGAGCGCCGCTTCCCCAGGGAGCTCGTGCCCGAGCTGGCCGAGCTGGGTGTGCTGGGAGCCAACCTGCCCGCGCGCTACGGCTGCGCGGAGCTGAACGCCGTCGCCTACGGCCTCCTGATGCAGGAGCTGGAGCGCGGGGACTCCGGCATTCGCTCCTTCGCCAGCGTCCAGGGCGCTCTCGTCATGTACCCGATCCTGGCCTTCGGCTCGGACGCGCAGAAGGAGCACTGGCTGCCCCGGCTCGCGCGTGGCGAATCGATCGGCTGCTTCGGCCTGACCGAGCCCGACCACGGATCGGACCCGGGCGGCATGACCACGCGGGCGGTGCGGGACGGCAACGCCTACGTGCTCAACGGCAGCAAGATGTGGATCACGAACGGATCGATGGCCGACGTGGCGATCGTCTGGGCCAAGACCGGCGCGCTCGACGATTCCTCCTCGGTGCGCGGATTCCTCGTCGAGACCGACCGCAAGGGCTTCACGGCCACGGACCAGAAAGGAAAGCTGTCACTCCTGGCCTCGGACACGAGCGAGATCTCGCTCGCCGACCTGCGCGTGCCCGAGGAGAACCTGCTGCCCGGGTCGTCGGGACTCAAGAGCCCGCTGATGTGCCTGAACCAGGCGCGCTACGGCATCGCCTGGGGCGCCGTCGGCTCGGCCATGGCTTGCTACGTCGAGGCGCTGTCCTACGCCAAGAGCCGAACCCAGTTCGAGCGGCCGCTGGCCTCGTTCCAGATCCAGCAACTGCGCCTGGCCGAGATGCTCACCGAGATCACGAAGGCGCAGCTCGTGTGTCTCCAGCTCGGTCGACTGAAGGAGCGCGGCGTCGTCACGCACACCCAGATCTCGCTGGCCAAGCGCAACAACGTCAGCATGGCCTGCGACGTCGCGCGCGAGGCGCGCCGGCTCCTCGGCGCGAGCGGCATCCTCGTCGAGTACCACTCGATGCGACACATGGCGAACCTGGAGTCCGTCTACACGTACGAGGGGACCCACGACATCCACGGCCTGATCCTCGGCGAGGCGATCACCGGGATCGGCGCTTTCTCCTGATCCCGGCCGGCCCCAGCGGGGCGAGCTGGCCGAGCGGGCCGGCCGGCCTATCTTGTCCCGTCAGGGGGAAGGAGTGCCTCGGATGCGCACCACCTCATGGCTCGGCAGGCTCGCTATGCTGGTCCTATCGCTCGTCGCCGCTTCGCCCGCGCTCGCCATCGGCCCCGTCGACGGAGAGTTCGGGGCGGTGTGGTGGGCCAACGACTTCACGGTCACCGAGGGTGGCTTCGATGCCTCGGCCGACGGCGACGCTCCCGGCTATCGCCTCGAGCTGTGGCTGTTCCAACGCTTCGGGCTGCAGGCTGCGGCGTACAGCTCCGATCTGGGCGACATCGGCGCCGATTCCTCGGACTACCTCAACCTCGACCTGCTCTGGCGCGCGTTCTCGCCGTCCGACAACAACTTCGTCGCGATCGGCGCGGGCTGGCAACAGATGGACCTGGCAACGATCGGCCTCGACGGCGACACGCAAGGCGTACGGCTGCTGCTCGAGGGGCGGGTCGGCCTGCCGGGGCCGGTGTACCTGTTCGGGCTCGGGTCGTATCTCCCGTCGCTTGACGATACCCCCGCCGTCGACCCGACGCTGGGCGAGTTCCGGGACATGAGGGGCTACGAGCTGGACGCCGGGATCGCCTGGACGATCGTGCCGTTCGTGTCGCTACGGGCGGGCTACCGGACCCAGGCGATCGAGTACACGCGCAGCGGGTACGTGC
>Ga0247727_10000385_pt1 | contig 107394 bp, 103 predicted proteins | sample WisWelCaveWW1625_FD_202498 | JGI IMG/M metagenome (GOLD analysis project Ga0247727, IMG submission 202498) | Biofilm microbial communities from Wishing Well Cave, Virginia, United States - WW16-25 | ecosystem: Environmental > Aquatic > Deep subsurface > Groundwater > Cave microbial mat... | reverse complement strand
GGGCCAAAGGCTCGCCATCGGGGAGGAAAGACATGACCACCGCTTCGACCACCACCCGCGCACGCCAGGCCCGGGCCTGGCCGTTCGACACCACCCGCCACCGCCGCGTGATGCGCCGCGGCACCGTCGGCGACAAGCCCTGCTAGAAGCCTATTGGCCGTCAGCGGGCGGCGTCGGTTTGGCGCAGCAGCTTGTCGTATTCGGACGCGGTGGTGCCGATGTGCTTGCTCAGGAACGCCTTGGCCTTGACGGTCTCGCCGCGGCCGACCAGGCGCGCCAGCGTCCTGTGCTCCTCCACCGAGCGGGCATTCAAGTCGGCATCCTGCGACAGGCGGTTGCGCAGGGACTGCACCCGGAAGGCGATCGTCTCGTAGCAGCCGGCCAGGAAGCTGTTGCCGCAATGCTCGATGATGCGCTGATGGAAGAGCCCGTCGAGCTCCCGGTACCGGTCGGCGCGGCGCGAGGCCAGCGCGCCTTTCATGTCGGCGACGATGGCATTGAGCGCCTGGCCCAGCGTACGCGCGTTCCCGCCCATGGAGAACGCCAGCGCCGCCGTTTCCAGCACGTCGCGAAAATCCGAGAGCTCCTGCACCTCCCGCGCCGTCATCTGGAAGACGAAGGTGCCGCGCTGCGGCTGGATATCGACCAGGCCCTCGGTCTTCAAGCGCAGGAAGGCTTCGCGGACCGGCGTCTTGCTGACCCCGAGCTCGGCTGCCAGCGCCGTCTCCGACAGCGCCTCGCCCAGCTGAAAATCGCCGCGCACGATGCGAAGGCGGATCTGCTCGGCGGCTTGCTCCGCCAGACTTCTCGGCCGCTGCAGCTGATAGGCACTCACCAATACGCACTCCCCTTGCCAGCTCGCATCGGCGCGGCCACCCATGTGGCGACGGCGCCAGCGTGTCAAGACCGTGTTGCCCAAGATCGGGGGCCTTGTCCTCCACGTACTAGGATATCAAAAATCCAACGCTGCCGCATCCGGTTCGGCGCGCGACCGCGGCGGTGATCCCGTGCATTGCGGGCTGGCGTTCAGCAGCGCCGCTAGCATCGACAACTACACGCCGCCGGTGGGCGCGGCGATGTTGGTGGTGTGCCAGGTGCTGTGCTGTCCGATCGGCGAGTACACGCGCTAGTCGGTCCCGTTCCTGATCGCGGTGAGCATCGTCGCGCTGCTGCCGATGTGCATGCCCGAGGTGGTGCTGATCGTGCCGGACCTGATGTTCGGCAAGTATTGAGCCCCCGCTGCTGCCATCGGGCGGAACGAGGCGCCTGCGCATCGACGCCCGTGTTGCATTGCCAGGAACCCAGCAATAGCATCACACGCTTCCAGCGCGCGCCGTGCGCCGCAAGCGGGAGACGCGCAACGCATGGCGGATGAGACGGCTGGCACGGTCGATCCGGCCCTGTTCCGCAGGGTGATGAGCAGCTTTGCGACCGGCGTCACGGTCGTCACCACCGAGCGCGACGGCGAGGTCCGCGGCATGACCGCCAACGCGTTCATGTCGGGCTCGCTGACCCCGCCGCTCTGCATCGTCTCGGTGGCGACGCGGGCGCGCACGCACGCGCTGCTGATGGAGACCGGCGCCTTCGGCGTCAGCATCCTCGGCCAGGGCCAGGAGAAGCTCTCCATCCACTTCTCCGGCCGGCCGTTCCCCGATCTGGAGCCCGTATTCGAGCGCCTGGGCGGCGTGCCGGTGCTGCCGGGGTCGGCCGGCGCCATCGCCGCCGAGATCGTCGCCCGCCACGACTGCGGCGACCATTCGCTCTTCGTCGGCGGCATCACCCACATGCGGGCCGGCATCACCGCGCCGCTGCTGGTGCACAGCGGCCGCTATGCCGCCCTCCTCTATTCGGACGAGGAGCTGGCGGCGCCGACCTTCGATTTCTGGTGAGGCGCCGCCGGACTTCTCGATCTGAACCACACCGGAATCAGCAATTTGCTGGTGTCTTTGAGATCGCGAAAATTCGTGTTCGCCGCTCACCGAGGTCGCGATCAGGACCTAGCGGGCGCCACGCACGTCCTTCAGTGCCGCCATCAGGAGGTGGCGCCGTTCCGCGCCCAGCTCCTGCTGCACGCGGGATTCGTGCAGCGCCGCCAGCGCCTTGATGCGCTTGAGCGCCTTCTGCCCCTCGCGCATCAAGAACAGCGCGTGCGAGCGCCGGTCGCTGGGCGAGGCCAGGCGCTGCGTGAAGCCGCGCCGCTCCAGCCCGTCGAGCAGGCGCACCAACCGCGCGCGCTCGATGCCGAGCGCGTCGGCGAGGTCGGCCTGCGAGAGGCCCGGATTGGCCTCGATGACGACCAGCACCGAATACTGCGCCGGCCGGATGTCGAACTCCGCCAGCGTGCGCACGAAGTCCTGGAAGATCCACAGCTGCAGCCGCCGCGCCCAGTAGCCGAGGTGGCCGTCGAGCACGCCCAGCGCTAGGGCCTTGCGCCGCGCGCTCCCCCCGCCGGCCGGGGCTGCGCCGTCATGGCCCTCGGCTGGGTCTCTCGCCTGTCGCTCGGTCACGGCCCGGTCTCCCATTGTTGTTGACCGCATCTGTTGTTCTAAGCAACAATCATTGCCAAGTGGCGGATGAAGTCAAAGAACTTCTCGGCTACAACACAACCGCAAGGTTGCCGTTGCGCAGCGGCCGGCAGGTTGGGACCGCTGCCAGCTCACGATGGGAGGATCGACAATGACCGACAAATCGCGTCGCAGCTCTGCTCGCCTCACCCGCCGCAGCTTCGCCGCCGGAGCGGGCGCCGCCGGCATTCTCGCGGGCACCACTCCGTTCCACATCGGCCGCGCCCAGGGAGCGGCCCTCAAGGTCGGCGTCCTGCTGCCGCGCTCGGGCGTGCAGGCCGGTATCGGCCAGGACTGCCAGCGCGGCGTCGAGATCGCCGCGGGCATCCTCAAGGACCTGAAGCTCCCCGATCTGGCCATCATGAACGGCGACACGGAATCCAACGTCGAGGTCTCACGCGCCCGGGCGGAGCGGCTGATCAGCGAGGGCGCGCAGCTCCTGGTCGGCGCCTTCGACTCCGGCCAGACCACCGCCATCGCCCAGGTGGCCGAGCAGAAGGGCATCCCGCTGGTGATCAATATCGCCGCCGCCCCGCCGATCACCGAGCAGGGCTACAAGTTCGTGTTCCGCAACTTCCCGACCGCGCCGATGATCCTCGGCGATGCCTTCGCCAACCAGAAGGAGATCTTCGACGCCGCGGGCTCGGCGCCGAAGTCGGTCGTCTTCATGCATGTCAACGATACCTTCGGCACCGCCATGAAGAACGGCATCGGCGCGGTGATGCCGAAGTTCAACTTGTCCTTCAACATCGCCGAGACGATCGCCTACGATCCCGCCGCCCGCGACCTCTCCGTCGAGGTCGCCAAGGCCAAGGCGACGGGCGCCGACGCCCTGCTGATGGTGAGCCGCCTCAACGACGCCATGCTGATCACCCGCGAGCTCGTCAAGCAGCGCTGGACGCCGACGGCCGTGCTCAGCATGGGGCCCGGCTGGTACGAGGACCAGTATCTCAAGACGCTGGCCAAGCTCGCCGACGGGCCCATGAGCTTCGTGCCCTGGTACGACCCCAACAAGGCCATGAGCAAGCAGCTGGAGGCGGCGCTGGCCAAGGCGCATCCCGGCATCAACCTCAACACCAACCACATCTACACCTTCGAGGCGCTGCTGATCGCGGCCGACGCCTACAAGCGCGCCGGCTCCGCCGACCCCAAGGCGCTGGCCGACGCCATCCGGGCCACCGACATCACCAACAACGTCAGCATCGGCCCCGGCATCAAGTTCGACGCCAAGGGACAGAACGCCACCTTGAAGAACGCCGCCATCCAGAACCGCGGCGGCAAGCTCGTCACGGTGGCGCCGAAGTCGGCCGCCACCGCCAAGGCCGAGTTCCCCATGCTCGCCTACGACAAGCGCGGCTGAGGCTGCCATCGCCCGATCCTGCTCCGGCTGCCCACGCGGCCGGAGCTTTGCCTGGCAGGATCCACCCGTGCCTGCAGAAGTCTATCTCAACGTCGCCGTCAGCGGCCTTCTGACCGGCCTCGTCTACGGCCTGATGGCGCTCGGGCTGTCGGTGATCTTCGGCGTGGTCAGGGTCGTCAATTTCGCCCACGGCGAGATGATGACGATCGCGATGTATATCGCGGTGGCCGCCTTCTCCGCCTACCGGCTCGACCCGCTGGTCCTGCTGGTGCCGATCGCCGCCGTGCTGTTCGCGCTCGGCTACGTCATGCAGCGCGGGCTCATCAATCCCTTCATCAACCGGCCCGAGCACAGCCAGTTCATGCTGCTGGTCGCCATTGCCCTCATCATGGTCAACGGCCTCCTCATCATCTTCGGCCCCGACGCCCAGAGCGTGCAGACGCGCTACGCCTTCGACAGCTTCGCGCTGGGGCCCCTGATCGTCGACGCCACCAAGGCCTATGCGGGGGCCGCCGCCGTGGTGGTCGCCGCCGCCTTGTTCGCCTTCTTCCGCTTCACGCTCGCGGGCAAAGCCATCCGCGCCTGCGCCGACAACTATCTGGGCGCCCTGGTGGTCGGGCTCGACGTCAAGCGCCTCTATGCCCTCACCTTCGGCCTGGGCGCTGCCTGCGTCGGGGCGGCCGGCGCCATGATGGTGCTGCTGATCGATGTGACGCCGCCGCTGGGGCCCGCCTACACGCTGCTGGCCTTCGTCATCGTCATCACCGGCGGCCTCGGCTCGATGGCGGGCGCCCTGCTGGGCGGCGTGCTGATCGGCATGACCGAGGCCCTGGGCGGGCTCTTGTTCACGCCGTCGGCCAAGAGCATGTTCGCCTTCGGGCTCCTGGTGCTGGTGCTCCTGTTCCGCCCGCAAGGCATCCTGGGCAAGAGCCCGTCATGAGCGAGCTGCTGCTCAAAGGCGTCCCCCGCCGCGCGCTGGTCCTGCTCTCGGTGCTCCTGGCCGTGCTGCTGGTCGTGCCGCTGGTCGCCAACGACTATCTCATCACCGTGCTGATCTTGATCCTCTATTTCGCCTACGTGGGGCAGGCCTGGAACATCATGATGGGCTTTGCCGGCCAGCTCTCGCTCGGCCACGCCCTCTACGTCGGGCTCGGGGCCTACACGGCAGCCGCCCTCTACGTCCACTTCGGCATCAGTCCGTGGATCGGCCTCGGCGCCGCCATCGCGGTTGCGGCGGCCGCCGGCGCCGTCATCGGCCTGCTCGCCTTCCGCTTCCGCGTGGCCGGCGTCTACTTCGCCATCCTGACGATTGCGTTCGCCGAGTTCGCGCGCATCGGCTTCGACCACTGGAGGTGGATCGGGGGCTCGGCCGGCTTCTTCCTGCCGGTCGCCAACTACACCCGCAACGACCTGCTGTTTCTGCGCGGCAGCCCGACCATGTTCTACTACCTGACGCTCGCCATGACGGTCCTGGCGTTCGTGCTCTGCCACGCGCTGCTGCGCGGCCGGGTCGGCTACTACTGGCAGGCCATCCGCGAGAGCCCGGAGGCAGCCCAGGCGCTCGGCATCGACATCTTCCGCTACAAGATGTACGCGGTGGTCCTCTCCGCCGCCATGACCTCGCTCGGCGGCGTACTGTTCGCCTTCTACTACAACAACCTGTTTCCCGAGCAGATCTTCCACATCTCGCGCTCGATCGAGATCATCCTCGGGCCCATCATCGGCGGCATCGGCACCCTGGTCGGCCCGATCGTCGGCGCCTTCCTGCTGACGGCGCTGGCCGAGAGCCTGGACGAGGCCATGCGGGCGTTCGGCATCGACATCCCGGGCATCAAGCAGGTGTTCTACGGCGTGTGCCTGCTGCTGGTGGTCGTGTTCCTCCCCGAGGGCGTGTGGCCGCCGCTGAGCCGGCTGCTGGGGCTGCACCGCAGGGACGGCGAGGGCTGACATGGCCGCTCTGCTCGAGCTCGACGGCGTCCACAAGAGCTTCAAGGGGCTGCGCGCGGTCCAGAACGTGAGCTTTGCCGTCCCCGAGGGCGCCATCGTCGGCCTGATCGGGCCCAACGGCGCCGGCAAGACCACCTGCTTCAACGTGGTGGCGGGCGTCTACCGCCCGGACGCGGGCGAGGTGCGGCTCGCGGGCAAGCGCATCGACGGCTGGCGCTCCGACCAGGTCTGCCGCGCCGGCATCGGGCGCACGTTCCAGCTGGTCAAGCCCTTCACCGGCCTCACCGTGATGGAGAACGTCGTCGTCGGCGCCCTGAATGCCAGCGCCGGCGTGCGCGAGGCCGAGCGCAAGGCGGCCGACGTGATCGAGCAGCTCGGGCTCGCGCCCAAGCGTGGGCACATGGCCGCCTCCCTGACGCTGCCCGAGCGCAAGCGCCTCGAGGTGGCGCGCGCGCTCGCCACCGGCCCGCGCCTGCTGCTGCTCGACGAGGTGATGGCAGGCCTGCGGCCGACCGAGATGGACCATATGGTCGCCCTGTTCCGCGAGCTCAATGCCAGGCTCGGCCTGACCATCCTGCTGATCGAGCACGTCATGCGCGCGGTGATGGCCTTGTCGAGCCGGGTGGTCGTGCTCAACCACGGCGAGGTGATCGCCGCCGGCACGCCCGGCGAGGTGACGCGCGACCCAGCCGTGCTCGAATGCTACCTGGGCGAGGAGGCGGTGTGATGCTTTGCACTCTCCCTCTCCCCGCGCTACGCCAACCTCGCCACGCACTCCGTCAGCGCGGGGAGAGGGGATGGCCGCCATGATCCTCGACATCGAGCGCCTCGATCTCTACTACGGCGACGCCCAAGCGCTCGACGGCATCACGATCGGCGTCGGCGAGGGCGAGCTCGTCGCCATCGTCGGCGCCAACGGCGCCGGCAAGTCGAGCCTGATCCGCACCGTCGCCGGCATCGAGACGCCGCGCGCGGGCCGTGTGCGCTTCCGCGGCCGCGACATCACCGGCCTGCCGAGCTACCGCATCTGCGACCTCGGCATCGGCCAGGTGGCGGAAGGTCGCCAGGTCTTCCCCAGCCTCACAGTGGAGGAGAACCTGGAGATGGGCGCGCTGCTGCCCCGCGCGCGCCGCTCGCTCAAGACCAGCATGGCCGAGGTCTACGCGCTGTTCCCGCGGCTGGCTGAGCGGCGCGACCAGGCCGCCGGCACCATGTCGGGCGGCGAGCAGCAGATGCTGGCGATCGGCCGCTGCCTGATGGGACGGCCCGAGCTCATCATGTTCGACGAGCCGTCACTGGGGCTGGCACCCGCGTTAGTGCAAGCATTGTTCAAGACCATCCGCGCGCTCAACGCGGGCGGGCTGACCGTCATCCTGGTCGAGCAGAACGTGGTGGCCTCGCTCAAGCTGGCAAACCGGGCCTATGTGCTGGAGAACGGCCGCATCGCCATGACCGGCACGGGAGCGGAGCTGCTCAACGACGACCGCGTGCGGCAGGCCTACCTCGGCATCGACGGCGCGCCCATTTGAGTTTGGGCCTGAGCCGATCGCGTCAGCGCCCGCCCCGGACCGGGCCCGAATAGTGGCCGCCGCCGAAGAAGCCCTTGCCCCCAGGCCCCCTGATGATGGCATTGGCGATGACCGTGCCGACCACCGTCACGATGATGCCGATCACGATCTGCGACATCCAACCCTTCATGCGCGATTCCATTCCCCCGCATGCCCGCCCAGGGCCGCAAGTGCTACCCGGGCTCGAAGGCGGAATTGGGACGGCGCCGAGACCGGGGCAAATCGGCCGGGTGGCCGGCCGGCGCCCGTTGCGATATGCGTCTGGGCCGAGGACGACAGCCGGCGAGCGCTGAAAGGGAGCCGATGACAACAACCGCCACCGTCACACGCGAGGCCATCGCGCGCACCTACGAACGCATCAAGCCTTACGTTCGTCGCACGCCGGTCATCGAGGTCGCCGCCGCCGACCTCGGCCTCGAGGGCTTTGCGCCCACGCTCAAGCTGGAGCTGACGCAGCGCTCGGGCTCCTTCAAGGTGCGCGGCGCCTTTGCCAATCTCCTGCTGCGCGAGGTGCCCGCCGCCGGCGTGGCGGCCGCATCCGGCGGCAATCACGGCGCGGCGGTGGCCTTCGCCGCGCACGCCCTCGGCCACAGGGCGCGCATCTTCGTGCCGGAGATCTCCTCGCCGGCGAAGATGGCGCGCATCCGCGACTGCGGCGCCGACCTCGTGGTCGGCGGCAAGGTCTATGCGGATGCGCTGGCCGCCTGTGACGGGTATGTCCGAGAGACAGGCGCATTGTCGGTGCACGCCTTCGACCAGGTCGAGACCATGCTGGGCCAGGGCAGCGTCGCCCTCGAGCTCGAAGCCCAGGCGCCGAACCTCGACACGCTGCTCGTGGCCGTCGGCGGCGGCGGGCTGATCGGCGGCATTGCCGCCTGGTACGAGGGCCGGGTGCGGGTGGTCGGCGTCGAGCCGCGGCTGGCACCGACACTCAGCATGGCGCTGGCCGCGGGCCGCCCGGTCGATGCCCCGGCCGGCGGGATTGCCGCCGACTCGCTGGCGCCCAAGCGCGTCGGCGAGCTGATGTTCCCGATCGCGCAGCGGCATGTGGCGCTGGCCGTGCTGGTGGAGGACGAGGCGATCGCCGCGGCCCAGGTCAGGCTATGGGGGAGCCTGCGCATCGTCGCCGAGCCGGGGGCGGCCGCGCCCCTCGCCGCCCTCCTGAGCGGCGCCTACGTGCCGGCCAGCGGCGAGCGCGTCGGCGTCCTGGTGTCGGGCGCCAACACCACGGCGGTGTCGTTCTAACTGCCGGCGCGTGTCGTGGGGTGATTGCCCTTCACCCCACCTGCATGGCCTGCTATCGTTGAGCCATGATCAAGATCCTGGAAGATGCGCTTGGAAAGGTGCTGCGCCTGCCCGAAGCGAAGCAAGAGATCGCAGCCGAGTTGCTCGAGCAGCTCGCCGCCGACGACAGCGAGCCCCATCACTTGTCGGAGGAAGAGCGACGTGTCCTCGAAGAGAGGCTCGCGAGCGCCGAGCGCGGCGAGTTCGCAGAGGATGCAGAGGTAGATGCGGTGCTGCGGCGGCCATGGGCGTGAGGCTTCGGTTCGAGCCCAGGGCCCTCGACGATCTCACGCAAAATCAGAAGTTACATCGCCGAGCGCAATCCTCGCGGCGCCGAACGCGTGCGCCAGCACATCGTGCGCACCATCGACTCACTTTGTGACTTTCCGTTCTTGGGTAGAGCAACGGACGAGCCGAATGTGCGCTGTCTTGTACTCACCAAGTACCCCTATTTGATCTTCTACTCGGTCATGAAGGACGAAGTCGCGATCCTCCAGTTCGGCACGGAGCACGAAAACCCATCGACCCCGCCTCGTTGTAGCGAGTGGATGTTCTCCGGCAGGCTCAGGCTGCCTTGACGCTGCGCGCGGCTTCGAGCCAGCCCTTGATCTTCTCGATGTCGGGCGGATCGCCGTTGCGCAGCACGCGCTGGCCGACGGCGGAGGCCGCAAACGCCAGCACGTCGGCGCACAGCTTGTCGGCATCGACATCGGCGATGGCCTCCCCGGTCCGATAGCCGGCCCCGACCAGCAGCTGGGCGTGCGTACCGCGCAGGCCCGGCACGGTGCAGACGAGCCGCGCCTGGTCCTGCCAGTCGGCGATGGTCTCGGCCGTGATCTGGCGCGCATCGATCAGCACGGCGAGCGCCACCGGATCGGCCTTCAGCAGGTCGCGCACGGTCTTGATGCCGTGCGGGACCAGCCGCTCTGCCGTCTTGGGGCCGATCGACGGGCCGTCGACCACATCGTGGTCGGGCGTCAGATAGAAGCGCGCGTCTCCCCCTTGGACGGCGGGCGGCGCGGCCTCGCGCGGCCGCAGCGGCGTGACTGTGACCCGCTCCAGGCGCTCGGCGAGGCCAGCCGAAGGCCTGGGCCTATAGGCCGCCACCTCGGCCGGCGGGGTCTCCTCGGGCATCGCCTCGCGCTCTGGCTGCGGCACGAGGCGCAAGGACGGCCGGCCGACCTCGGCTGCCGGTGCCGGGGTCGGCGGCGGTGCGGCGGCGGCCTCGCTCATGCGCTTCTGGTCGACGCGCGTGACGACGCGCTCGCGCGGCTTGAAGGGGAACACGTTGGCTGGCTCGGGCTGCGGCGCCTGCCTGGCCAGCACCTCCGCCTTGTGCAGCTCGCGCACGGCGCGGTCGTCCTCGGGCAGGTTCTTCTCCACCGTCCCCGTCGTCAGCAGCTCGTCGTACATGCGCTCGATCAGGCGGCGCTCCTCCTTGTCGGCGATGCGCTTGGCGATCATTTTGAAGGGCACCTGCGCGGTGGCAATCAGCAGCGCGGGCGTCAGCGATACCTCGGGCGCGTGCACGTTGGACTCGCCGATGGCGCGGTCGAGCACGGCGGCAAAGCTGAGCCCGGCGTAGCGGATCAGCTCGGCGATGATGCGCCGCGCCACGCGGTCGAGGCCGGCCGGCGGATCGACCACCCCGCGCGTGATGTCGTAGTGCGCGATCAGCTTCTCGTACTGGCCGTTGGCCATGCTGGCGCCTTCGCATACGAGCTGCGCCAGCCAGTTAGGCCCCGCAGGCAGGTCGATATACATGTTGCGGAATTCGGCCTCGCCCTGCGCGGCGAGCTCGTCGTAGGCCTTGGAGATGCTCCACTCGACGGCGCGGTGGATGTTGTTCTCGGCCTCCGACTGGTGGGTGTGAAAGGGATGCAGCGGGTCGGTGTAGTAGTGGCTGAGCACGCCCGCGCAGTAGACGGCCGTCTGCCAGTCCTGCTGCACCAGCGCCTCCACCAGATGGTTGTACCAGCTGCGCACCTTCTCCGGCGCGCCGCCCCAGAAGCCGTCGCGCGTGTGCAGCACGTGGTTTTTGAAGTCCTTGAACTCCTTGTCGGGCGCCTTGGAGCCGTCGAGATAGAGCTTGGCGTGCGCCAGGAACAGGCGCTGCCACAGGTCGGCGTCCATGCATTTGAGGTTGCGCAGCGCATCGAGCGCCAGCTTGTGGTGCGTGCCGGTGGCGTGGGCGGCGTAGACGATGCGGAAGAGGAGATGCATGGGGCGACGGTCTCGGAAAGAGGGGCCAGAACTCTGGAGAGTACTCTGCAAGAACTATGTGAGAACTCTGCGGGGCACGCACACCTCCACGTCTGGCAACGATAGGCCGAGTCGCCCGTTCGCGAACGTGGATATCCCCAGGCTTTGCCGCCGCGCCCCGCGCGGAGCCGTCACAATCAGTCGCCCGCGCGATCGCACCTTGACAGGCGACGTGGCCGGGCTAAAGTTCAACCATACGGTTGAATGATAGCAAACCCCGCATGGCCCGCGTCACCTTCACGCCCAACCTGCAGCGCCACATCTCCTGCCCGCCGGTGGAGGTGGCAGGCGGCACCCTGCGCCAGGTGCTCGAGGCCGTCTTCGCCGGCAACGCGCTGGCGCGCGGCTACGTGCTCGACGACCAGTCGGCGCTGCGCCGGCACATGGCGGTCTTCATCGACGGCGCGCCGGTCCGCGACCGCGTGCATCTCTCCGACCCGGTGCCGCAAGGCGCCGAGGTTTACATCATGCAGGCCCTGTCGGGCGGATAGAGCGAGGCAGACATGAGCGATCGCGTCCTGGTGGCAACGCGCAAGGGGCTGTTCACGGTCGGGAGGGATGCTGGGCGCCAGTGGTCGCTCGGGCGCGCCGAGTTCCTCGGTGACAACGTGTCGATGGTCCTGCAGGACACCCGTGACGGGCGCCTCTACGCCGCGCTCGACCACGGCCATTTCGGCGTCAAGCTGCACCGCTCGGCGGGGCCCGGCCAGAGCTGGGAGGAATGCGCGGCGCCGGTCTATCCCAAGCAACCGGAGGGCGAGGTCGACAAGGACCCGATGGGCCGGGTCATCCCCTGGACCACCTTGAAGATCTGGTCGCTCGAGACGGGCGGCCAAAACGAGCCCGGCGTGCTGTGGTGCGGCACGATCCCGGGCGGGCTGTTCCGCTCGGGCGATGCGGGCGCCTCCTGGGAGATGCTGCGCGCGCTGTGGGATACGCCCAAGCGCAAGGCCTGGATGGGCGGCGGCTACGATCAGCCGGGCATCGATTCGGTTTGCGTCGACCCGCGCGACGCAAGGATCGTGCGCGTCGCCATCTCGGTGGGCGGCATCTGGACCACGCGCGACGGCGGCGCGAGCTGGGACTGCGACTATCGCGGCATGTACGCGGCCTACTCGCCCCCCGAGACCAGGGAAGACCCCAACGCCCAAGACCCGCATCGCCTGGCCCAGTGCCGCGGCGAGCCCGACTGCCTGTGGGTGCAGCATCACAACGGCATCTTCCGCTCGCGCGATGGCGGGCACACCTGGCGCGACGCGCCCAACGCCAGGCCCTCGGCGTTCGGGTTCGCGGTCGTCGTGCACCCGCAGGACGGCAACACGGCGTGGTTCGCGCCCGCCATCAAGGACGAGAAGCGCATCCCCGTCGACGGCCAACTCGTAGTCACGCGCACCCGCGACGGCGGCGAGACCTTCGACGTCCTGCGCCGCGGTCTGCCGCAGAGCGACGCCTACGACCTGATCTACCGGCACGGCCTCGACATCGATGCGACCGGCAGGCAGTTGGCGCTGGGCAGCACCACCGGGGGTCTGTGGATCTCGGAGGACCAGGGCGACTCCTGGCAGGCCATCTCCCAGCACCTGCCGCCGATCCACTGCGTGCGCTTCCTCGCCTAGGCCGTGTATTCATGGCAGGACGACGGATGGCCATTATTTTGCTGGTGGCCGGGTATCGGGCGTGCAGACATCGCCTTATGATGTCCAAGGGGTGATCCGCCATGATCCTAAACCGACGCTCCGTCCTGCTTGCAGCCGGTTGCAGCCTGATCGCGTCAGCGTCACGCGCGCAGCGGCTCTCTGAGCGTACCATCATCATCATCGTCCCCTTTACCGCCGGCACCGGCATCGACATCCTGGCGAGGCTGCTGGGTGAGGAGCTCCGCCAGCGCTGGGGGCAATCGGTCGTCGTCGAAAACAAGCCCGGCGCCAGCGGCAACATCGGCACTCAGCAGGTCGCTCGCGCCGAGCCGGATGGCCACACGCTGCTGATGACCGCCAACACGTTCGTGATGAACGCCGGTCTCTTCAAGAGCCTGCCGTATGATCCGCAAAAAAGCTTCGCGCCGATCATGGAGGTCGCGACCGGCTCACTCGCGCTCGTCGTGCATCCCGCGCTCGCTGCCACAAGTGTTCGCGCGTTTGTCGAAGATGCCAAGGCCCGGCCGGATCAGATCAACTATGCCACCCCGGGGCGGGGCACGCCGCAGCATCTGGCCATGGAGCTACTCAAGCTCACGGCTGGAATCTCGCTCAGGCATGTGCCCTATTCGGGCTCGGCAGGCGCGGTCAGGGATCTTGTTGGCGGCCACGTCCAGGCGATGTTCCTGCCTCTGCATACGGCGTTGCCTCTCGTCGCCGACAAGCAGATACGGCTGCTTGCCGTCGGTGGCGGCGAGCGAACAGTCCTTGCGCAAGACGTGCCGACGCTGAGCGAGCAAGGCGTGAGCGGTTTCGATGTCGATTTGTGGTACGGCCTGCTGGCGCCGGCCGGCGCCAGCCCTGAGATCATCGCGCGCTACAACCGGGTTTTGAACGAGATTCTGGCGCAGCCATCCGTCCGCGATGCGCTGGCAAAGCAGGGGCTGCGGCCGCGCGGCGGGCTGCCTGAGCAGCTCGCCGGCTTGATTGCCAGGGATCAGCCCCGCTGGTCCAAGGTGGTGAAGGATGCGGGTATCGCGCCCGAGTGAGACGACATGCGCATGCACGGCGAGGTCTTTGTCATCGAGCCGCAGCATTCCACGACGTGCAAATGAACACACCCGCAATGAACCATCCGAGCACCGCGCAGGTCATCATCGTCGGGGGCGGGCCCGTCGGCATGGGGCTGGCCATTGAGCTCGGGCAGCGCAACATCCGCTGCATCGTGATCGAGCGCTACATCCGTCAGCAGCCTATTCCGAAGGGGCAGAATCTGACCCAGCGGACCATGGAGCACTTCCATTTCTGGGGCGTGGAGAAGGAGGTGCGGGGGGCACGAACGATTCCACAAGCGTACGGGATTGGCGGGCTGACGGCCTACGGCAAGCTGCTTGGCGCCTACAGCTATGATTGGATGCAGCGTGAGCTCGTCAGGCCCTACTATTTCACGGACAACGAAAGGCTGCCGCAGTACGCGACGGAGGCGGTGCTGCGTCGGCGCGTTGGCGAACTTGCAACCGTGCAGACGCTGTATGGCTGGAGCGCGGAGGACGTGAGCCAGGACGATCATGGCGTGCAGGTCGTGATCGTGGACCGGGATGGGAAGAGCCGCCGGGCGTTGCGGGGCGACTATGTCGTCGGCTGCGATGGCAGCCGGTCGACGATAAGGGCACAAGGTGGCATCACCGAAACCCTGTCGGACCACGACCGGCTCATGGTGCTCCTGGTGTTTCGCTCGCACGGCCTGCACCGGCTGCTGGAGCGGTTCCCCGCCAAATCGTTCTACAGCGTTCTTCATCCCGACCTTCAGGGATACTGGAAATTCCTCGGCCGCGTCGATCTCGGCAGCACATGGTTTTTCCACGCGCCGGTCCCGCAAGGGACGACGAAGGACAACTTCGACTTCCGTCAGCACATCCATTCTGCGGTTGGTACAGAATTCGAGGTCGAGTTCGAGCATATCGGGTTCTGGGAGCTGCGGTTCGCCATCGCCGACGCTTACCGCCATGGGCGGCTCTTCATCGCCGGCGACGCCGCCCACAGCCATCCGCCCTACGGCGCCTATGGCGTCAACACGGGCCTTGAGGACGCAAGGAACCTCGGTTGGAAGCTGGCCGCTCGCCTGCAAGGTTGGGCCGGACCCGAACTCCTCGATTCCTACGAGGGGGAACGCCGGCCGGTGTTCCAGTCGACAGCGCGAGACTTCATCGAGAAGGCGATCGAGAAGGATCGGCAATTCCTGGAAGCCTTCAGCCCGGAGCGCGACCAAGGCGCGTTCGAACGCGAATGGACGGCGCGCCAGTCCAGCGCGCGCTCCGAGGTCAATGCCTTCGAGCCGAATTACGCGGGCTCGTCCATCGTGTTGGGCGTCCCCGGCAGCACCTGCAGTGCCTTGGGCTCGCATGCTTTCAGGGCGCGGGCGGGACACCATCTGGCGCCTCAGCCCCTCTCGTCGGGCCGCAATGTCTTCGAGGAGCTCGGCGACGGTTTGACGCTCATTAGTCTCGACGCCGATGCCAGCATCTCCAGCGCGTTCGCAACGGCTGCCGAGGCGATGCGCATCCCCCTGAAGGTCATCAGGGACAGCCGCGCCGGCGGCCGCGAGCGCTACGAGGCTGCGCACGTTCTCGTCCGTCCTGATCAATTCGTCGCCTGGGCCGGGAATGATCGCCCCGTCGAGCCGATCGAGATATTGAGGAAGGTCACGGGCGCGGGCTAGGTGCTCGCACGACCAGCCCCTGCGCCCAAATGCGCCGTCACGACGCGATCCGGCCGCCGCCCTGCTTGCGCACGGCCACCACCGACGGCCGCGGCGGCATGTCCGGCTTGAAGTCGGGCCAGCGCGTCGCCGGGTCCTCGAACGTGGACTCCCGGCCGAACGCCTTCCAATCCTTGACGCCGTCGGTGGCGGGATGCTGCACCGACAGAAACAACGTGCCGCCGTCCGGCGTGAAGCAGGGGCCCGTCATCTCCGCCCCGACCGGGCAGCGGAAGAACAGCTTGGAGAGCCCCCGGGTCGCGCCCTCGGTACCAACCGCGTAAAGGCCGTCGGCGTGCTGCGTCTTCTGCGGCCACAAGACGCCCTGGTCGGTCGTCACCCACAGCCGGCCCTGCACGTCGACGGCGCAATTGTCGGGGCAGGCAAACCAGCCGTTGTCGCTCGTGTCCGGGTGCCAAAGCGCCCCGACCGCGGCGATCTTGGGGTCGCCGCACTTGATGAGGATGTCCCAGCGGAAGGTCGCCGCGGCGTGGTCGCCGCCCGGCGCCGTCATCTCGATGATATGGCCGAACTCGTTTTCGGGGCGCGGATTGGCCTTGTCGACCTGCTCCGGCCGGCGCCGCGCGTCGTTGGTCAGCGACACGTAGATTTTGCCGGAGGTGGGATGGGGCTGCACGTCCTCGGGCCGGTCCATGGGCGTCGCCTTCAGCAGGTCGGCGGCCAGGCGCGCATCGATCAGCACGTCGGCTTGCGAGCGCAAGCCGTTGGCTGGCGTGAGCGGCCCCTCGCCGAACACCAGCGGCAGCCAGGCGAGCGTGCCGTCGGCGTCGAAGCGGGCAACGAAGAGCGTGCCCTCCGACAAGAGGCGGCGGTTGTGGGGGCGGTTGCCCGGCCGGAACACGCCCTTGGAGACGAAGCGATAGACGTACTCCATGCGTGAATCGTCGCCCGAGTAGACGACCACGCGGCCGTCCTTGTTGACGATCATCTCCGCGCCCTCGTGGCGGAAGCGGCCGAGCGCGGTGTGCTTCACCGGCGTGGAGGCGGGATCGAACGGGTCGATCTCGACGATCCAGTTGAAGCGGTTGCACTCGTTGGGCGCTTTGTCGACGTTGAAGCGGTCGTGAAATCGGCCCCAGCTCAGCCAGTTGCTCGGGATGCCATAGCGCTCGTGGCTCGCCTGCTCGGGGCCGCCGAGCCCCTTGGTCAAACGCTTGCCGTCCGCGCCCTTGCGCTCGGTCCAGAAATAGCCGTTGCAGTTCTCCTCGCCGGTCAGGTAGGTGCCCCAGGGCGTGCGCCCGCCCGCGCAGTTGTTGAGTGTGCCGAGCAGCCTGCGCCCGCTCGGATCCTCCTTGGTCTTGAGCCGGTCGTGCCCGGCCGCCGGGCCGTCCACGCTCATGCGGGTGGAGGCCGTGATGCGGCGGTTGAACCTGCCGCCGAGAACCGGGCGCCATTGACGGCCCTGCATGGCCACCTCCACCACGCTGACGCCGTGCGCGGCCATCTCGACGGCCACGTGCGCGGCGGTGATGTTGGCGAAATCGTTGCGGTCGGGACGGCCGCCGATGCCGGCAAACATCACCTCGGGATTGGTGTACTCGTGGTTGACGCACAACAGCCCGCGCGTGCTCGGCCGATTGAGGCCGAAGAAGGCGATGTAGTCGTTGTTGTAGCCGAAGCTGCGCGCCTGCCCCTCGCCGGTCAGCGAGCGCGGGTCGAACGGCTTCTGGCCGCGAAACAGCGGGTCGCCCCAGCGCAGGACGATGCTGGCCTCGTAGCCCTCGGCCACGTGGTGCGTCTCGTCGACCCCGGCGGCGAGCTCGCGGAAGGCGAAGGGCGGGCGCGCCGCGGCCTGCGCCGAGCTCGACGCGCCGGTGAGCGCTGCCGTGCCGAACAGCGCCGTGGCGGCCGTGACGCCGAGCGAGCCTTTGAGCATGTCGCGCCGGCTGTAGCGGCGGGCGATGATGGCGCCGATGGTGTCCTCGCGCGGGGGCGACAGCGGAATGTTGTCGAAGGCCTGAAACGCCTCTGCGGTGCTCGAGAAATCGTCCCTCTGCATCGACCCCTCGCCCCCTGTCCGCCGGCGACGCCGCACCGGCCGCCCATGCCTGCTATGCCACCGCGCCGCTGCCGATGCAGGCAACCCCCAGCGCCGCCAAGCGGTAACGTGTTGCGGCCACCGATCCGTCGATGTCGATGCCGCGGCAGGCATCCTCGACCACCATCACCGCAAAGCCCGAGCGGCTCGCATCCTCCGCCGAATAACCCACGCAGAAGTCGAAGGCGAGACCGGCAACGAACAGGCGCCGCAGCCCGCGCTCGCGCAGATAGCCGCCAAGCCCGGTCGGCGTGCGGCGGTCGTTCTCGAAGAAGGCCGAGTAGAAATCGATCGCCCGATCATAGCCCTTGCGCAGCACCAGCTCGGCGCGCGGCAGCTGCAGCCCGGCATGGAGCTCGGCGCCGGGGGTGCCCTGCACGCAATGGTCGGGCCACAGCACCTGCGCCCCGTAGGCCGCCTCGATCGTCTCGAACGGCTGGCGCCCCGGATGCGAGGAGGCAAACGACAGATGCCCCGGCGGATGCCAGTCCTGGGTGAGGATCACGTGCTGGAAGCGGGTGGCCAGGCGGTTGATGACCGGCACCACGTCGCCGCCCTGCGGCACGGCGAGGCGGCCGCCCGGACAGAAGTCGTTCTGGACGTCGACCACGAGCAGCACGTCGCTGCCACTGGCGATGTCGACCTGGTTGGGCAGGGCTCGCTCCTCTGCTCGTTGGCCCTCTGCTCGTTGGCCCTCTGCTCGTTGGCAAGATGGCGACCCCATGAGTTTAGGTGAGCAGACGCGGCTTGAACAGCGCCGCCCCCGACAGCAATGCTCACCGAGCGGGCCCCCCGTCCCCGAGCACGCGCACGCCGAAGGCGTAGGCCCTGGCGAAGTCCTCCAGGGTGTCGAAGCGGCCCGAGCCGCCGCCGTGGCCGCCGCGCGTCTTGACCAGGAACAGCACCGGATTGGCGCCCGTCTTGAGATGGCGCAGCCGCGCCACCCACTTGGCCGACTCCCAGTAGGGCACCCGCGTGTCGTTGAGGCTGTGCGTGACGAGCATGGGCGGATAGGCCTGGGCGCGCACATTCTCGTAGGGGTCGTAGCCCTGCAGGGTGAGGAAGGCGGCCTTGCTGTCGATCGGGTTGCCGAACTCCGAGAAGCTCGATTCCGTGAGCGGCAGCGTGCGGTCGAGCAGCGTGTTGAGCACGTCGACGAAGGCGACGTCGGCGTAGATGCCGCCAAACAGGTCGGGCCGCAGGTTGGCGACGGCGCCGACCAGCGTACCCCCCGCCGAGGCGCCGGAGGCGACGATGCGGCCGGGCCTGGTGATGCCGAGCGCGACGAGATGCTCGGCGACGGCGATGAAGTCCGTGAAGGTGTTCATCTTGGTGCCGAGGCGGCCGGCTTCGTGCCAGGCATCCCCCTTCTCGCCGCCGCCGCGCGCGTGGCCGATGGCATAGACGAAGCCGCGGGCGACCAGGGACAGCCGCTCGGTACCGAACTCAGGATGCTGGACGTCGCCGTAGGCGCCGTAGCCGTAGAGCCAGACCGGCGCCGTGCCGTCGAGGGGAGTGTCCTTGCGGTAGAGCAGGCTGACGGGAATGCTGGCGCCGTCCTTGGCCGGGGCGCCGATTCGGCGCGTGACGTAGTCGGCCGGATCGTGCCCGCTCGGCACCTGCTGCACCTTGCGCAGCGTGCGCTGCCGCGTCTCCAGGTCGTAGTCGAACACCTGCTCGGGTTGCGCCAAGGATTGATAGGTGTAGCGCAACGTGCGCGTGTCCTGCTCGAAGCCGCTCGTTACCTCCACCTTGGCCGGCGCCTCGCCGAAACTGACGGCATGCTCGGCCCCGTCCGACCAGCGGCGCACGATGATCTGCTGGCTGCCGCGCTCGCGGTCGCGCTCGAGCCACACCAGGTGGTCGCGGTAGGCGATCACGTCCTCGATCACCCGGCCCGGCCGATGCGGAACGATCTCGCTGAGCGGCGCATTCGCCGGCGCTGTCAGCGCCTTCTCGGCGATCTTCCAGTCGATGGCGCCGTCGGCGTTGGTCATGAAGATCAGGCGGTCGCCGAGGTGGGAGACGGCGTACCGGTGCCCCGCCTTGCGCGCGGTGACGGGGCGCGGCGTGGAGTCCGGCTGGCTCAGATCGAGCAGTCTCAGCTCGGTCGTGGAGAAGTCGCCCGCCTCGATGATCAGGAACCGGCTGGACAGCGACTCCCGCAGGCCGACCGTGAAGCCCTCCTCGGCCTCCTCGTAGACCAGCTGGTCCTGCGCCACGGGCGTGCCGAGCCGGTGGCGGTAGATCTGCCGGCCCCATTTCTCGGCGTCGCGCCGCACGTAGAACAGCCACTGGCTGTCGGAGGACCAGACGGCGCCGCCGCGCACATCGGCGATGCTGTCGGCGAGATCGCGGCCGGTGGCGAGGTCGCGCACCTTGACGGTGTTGCGTTCCGAGCCGTCGGCATCGAAGGCATAGGCCAGGAGCTTGTGGTCGGGGCTGATCTCCGTGTCGTCGACCGAGTAGGCCCGGCGGCCCTGCGCCAGCCTGTTCTCGTCGAGGATCACCTGCTCGCCCCCACCGCCGCGCGGCCGCCGGCAGTGCAGCTTGCGCTGGGCGCCCTTCTCGAAGCGCGCATAGTACTCCCAGGGGCCGTACGGCCGGGGCACGCCCGCATCCCGCTCGGCTATCCGCCCCCGCATTTCGGCGATCATCCTGCGCTCCAGCGCGCGGTTGGGCGCCAGCATCTGCCGCGCGTAGCGGTTCTCGGCGTCGATGTAGCGGCGGATCGCCGGCTCCAGGCTCTCGGGGTGTTGCAGCAGCGCGTCGGGCTTGGCGGTGCGCAGCCAGCCATACTCGTCGGTGCGGCGGATGCCGTGATGCTCGACCGTCACCGGCCGCCGCTCGGCCACCGGCGGCCGCGGCGGCTCCGCCGCCACCCCTTGTTGAGCAAACAAGCCGGAGGCCAGCGCTAATGTCACTGCCGTGAAGGCTCCGAGCTGTCCCGGGAAACTGGCGCCCCCTTTCCCCCTCCCCCTGTGCCGAAGGCAGGCCTGAGGCATGTCGAGGCGGGAGGATGGAACGCCACGGGCTTGGGCCGCCCATCGGCCCGCGCGCAGCTGCCTCCAACCGGCGGACCAAGTCCGATGGCGTTCCTGGTGGGGGTGACCGGCGGCAATCGCGGGAGACACCCCCACCTGACGCGCCAAACGGGTTAGCGCCTCAGCGATCGTCCGTCGGACCGAGGGGAGCCAACAGTCGGCGCCAACTCGTGGCGCGTCTTCCTCCCCCCTCTTCGTGTCGTGTCGAAGACGCGCCTCCGGCACGAAGGCGAGCGCCTTCGACGCAGGGGGAGTGGGAGGGGAAGCGGCAGCCAAGACGCAACGACTAGCCAGCATTGATGCGGGCCTCGCGATTGGAGAGGGCGAGCACGCAGCGGCAGACGCCGTCGGCGAAGGGCACGACCGGCGGATCGTCCCGGCTGCAGCTCTCGAGCCGCTCGGAGCATCGGGGATGATAGTGACAGCCAGGTGGCGGCCGGTCGGGCGAGGGCACGTCGCCGAGCGCCACCGGCCGGGTGCTGCGGCGGTCTGGATCGAGCGATGGGATCGAGGCGAGCAGCGCCTTGGTATAGGGGTGGCGCGGCGCCGAGAAAATCCGCTCCGTCGGTCCCACCTCGACGATGCGGCCCAGATACATGACGGCGACGCGGGTGGCGAAGTAGCGCACCACGCCCAGATCGTGCGTGATGAAAAGATAGGTGAGCCGGCGCTCGGCCTGCAGATCGGCGAGCAGGTTCAGGATCTGCGCCTGGATCGACACGTCGAGCGCGGAGGTGGCTTCGTCGCAAATGAGGAGCGCGGGATCGACCGCCAGCGCCCGGGCGATGCAGATGCGCTGGCGCTGGCCGCCGGAGAACTCGTGGGGGTAGCGCCACATGGTGTCGGGGTCGAGGCTGACCTTGCGCATGAGCTCGGCCACAGCCTGCGTGCGCGCCTCGGCCGAGGCACCGATCGCGAATGCGTCCATGCCCTCGGCGATGCAGTCGCGCACGGTGAGGCGCGGGTCGAGCGCCGAGCCCGGGTCCTGCATCACGATCTGGATCTGGCGCCGGTAGGGCCGGAAGGCGTCGGCCGACAGCATCGACAGGTTGATGCCGCGAAACCAGATGTTGCCCCCGGTCGGCTCCACCAGCTGCAGGATGGTGCGCCCGACCGTGGTCTTGCCGCAGCCCGACTCGCCGACCAGTGCCACCGTCTCGCCCGGGAACACGGTGAGGTCGACGCCGTCGACCGCGCGCACGTGCCGGTCGACGCGCTGCAGGATGCCGGTCCGGATCGGGAACCAGGTGCGCAGGTCGCGGATCTCGAGCAAGGCGTCGGCGCTCAGCACCGTCATCGCTGGCTCTCCTCGGCGACCAGGTGGCACCAGGCGCCCTGGGTGGGCGAGACGGCGGTGCGCTCGGGCTCCAGTGTGGGGCAGGGCGCAAAAGCCGACGGGCAGCGCGGATGAAAGCGGCACCCAGCCGGCCAATGGCCCGGGCGCGGCACCGCGCCCTTGATCTCCTCGAGCCGCTGCCCGCGCGCTTCGGGGCGCGGAATGGACCGCAGCAGGCCCTGCGCATAGGGGTGGCGGGGCCGGCTCAGCAGCTCGCGCCGCGTCCCCTCTTCGACGATGCGACCGGCATACATCACCGCCACCCGGTCGGCGACCTCGTTGACCACGCCGAAATCGTGGGTGATGAGCAGCAGCGCGGTGCCGGTCGAGGCGCTCAGGTTGCGCAACAGCTCGAGGATCTGCGCGCGGATGGTGGCATCGAGCGCCGTGGTCGGCTCGTCGGCGATCAACAGGCGCGGCTTGGCCGCCATCGCCATGGCGATCATGACCCGCTGCTTGAGCCCGCCGGAGAGCTGGTGCGGGTAGGCCGAGAAGCGCTGCTTGGGGTCGGGGATGCCGACCAGTGCGAACAGCTCCAGCACCCGCTCGCGCGCCTGCGTCTGCGCCAGGCTCGCGTGCAGGCCGATCGCTTCCATCACCTGCTCGCCCACCATCGTCACCGGGTTGAGCGAGGTCATCGGCTCTTGGAAGATCATGCCGATCTGCCCGCCGCGCACGGCGCGCATCTGCGGCACCGACAGCGACCGCAGCTCGCGGCCGTCGAAGCGGATGTGGCTGCCGGCCTCGATGCGGCCGGGCCGCGGCACCAGCCGCATGATGGCGAGCGCCGTCATCGACTTGCCGCAACCCGACTCGCCGACCAGCGCCAGCGTCTCGCCGGCCGCGATCGACAGGTCGACTCGGTCGACCACGCGCACGTGGCCCCCCTCGCCCGGAAAGGCGACGCTCAGGTCCTCGACCTCGAGCAAGGGCGCGCTCATTGCCCCTCCCTCCTCGTGCGCGGGTCGATGACGTCGCGCATGGCATCCGCCAGCATGTTGACGGCGAGCACCAGCGCGAACAGCAGCACCGAGGCGCCGGCGAGGTTCCACCACACGATCGGCGTGCGGGAGAGCTCGTTGCGGGCCTGGTCGATCATCTGCCCCCAGCTGCCTTCCAGCCCGATGCCGAGATAGGACAGGATGGTCTCCGACAGCACCAGCGCCGTGAAGGAGAGCGCAAAGGTGATGATGATGAGATGGGCGATGTTGGGCAGGATGTGGCGCACGATGATGCGGCCCTCCGATACCCCGAGCGCGCGCGCCGCCGCCACGAAATCGGCCTCCCTGAGTTTCATGGTCTCGCCGCGGGCGATGCGGCAGAAGTGCACCCAGCCCGTCACGCCCAGCGCGATGCACACCTGCAGCGTGCCCTTGCCCAGCACCATCACCAGCGCGATCAGCAGCAGCAGGCTCGGCACCGAGGCCAGCACCGTCATCACGAAGAACACCGCATCGTCGATGCGCCGGCCGTAGTAGCCAGCCGTCACGCCAAACAAGAGCGCGATCGGGATCACCACCAGACTGGTCAGTCCGCCGATCAGCAGGGCGACGCGCACGCCCTTGAGCGCGCGGTAGACCACGTCGCGGCCGAGGATGTCGGTGCCCAGCAGGTGGGCGCCCGGGTGCTTGAGCGGCTGGCCGCCGTAGAAGCTCACCCCCGCCATGGGCGCCGAATAGCTGGCCTCCTTGAAGGTCTCGGGCTGGAAGACGCGGTCGATGATCGTGCGCGGCCGCGTGGCGGAAAAGCTATCGGCCGCGCCGCCGCCGACCCAAGCTACTGAATCGAGGAGGCCGACCAGCACGAAGACGGCAATCACCACGATCGTCACCGGCCGCCGCCGCCACAGCTGCACGGCGTTCTCACGCCAGAAGCGGTTGCGGGCGACGACGCGGGCGACCCACGCGCCCCCGATCACCAGTAGCAGAACGACGGCGTTGGAGGTCCAATGCACCTGCGCCCTCCTAGTGGCCCGCCATCGCGGCACTCGCCCGCCCCAGACCGACGCGCGCCGCCTCGTGCCACGCGATGGCTCGGTTCTCGCCTCCCCCTGTGCCGAGGGTGAGCGCTGCCTTCGACGCAGGGGGAGGCGAGGGTCTCCGAACCAGGCAGGCGTGAGATTGCAACCGTTTTGGCTTCGTCGGGGTCATGCGCTAGCTCAATCGCACCCTCGGATCGGCCAGCGCGTAGCTGAAGTCGGTGAGGATCTGGCCCAGGATGAACAGGAGCGCACCCAGATAGACCATGGTGCGCAAGGTCGAGAAATCGTTGCCCTGGATCGCCTCCACCGTCAGCGAGCCGAGCCCGGGGATGCCGAAGAAGGATTCCAGCAGCAGCGCCCCGGTGAACAGGAACGGGATGGCGACCACGACGTTGGTCAAGATCGGGATCAGCGCGTTGCGCAGCACGTGGCGCACCATCACGCGGGCGTCCCCGCAGCCCTTGGCGCGGGCGGTGCGCACATAGTCCTTGTTGATCTCCTCCACGAAGATGGTGCGGTAGAGCCGGGTGTCGGCGCCGAAGCCTGAGACCACGCCGACCAGCACCGGCAGCGCCAGGAAGCGGGCGATCACGGATGCGTCCGCATCAAAGCCCGAGATCGGGAACCACCTGAGCAGCATGCCGATCAGATACTGCCCGCCGATGATGTAGAGCAGGCTCGCCAGGCTCATCGTCAGCATGCACAAAACCAGCACCAGCCGATCGATGTAGGTCTCGCGGAAGAAGGCGACGAACAGGCCGAGCACCACCGCCACCCCCAGGCCCAGGATGAACAGCGGCACCGTCAGGGCGAGGCTCGGGCCCGCTCCTGCCCACAGCCGCGCCGAGATCGGGGAATCGTCGGCATCGCTGCGGCCGAAATCGAAGGTCAGCATGCGCCGGTAGTGCTCAAACAGCAGCGTCTGGGTGTAGCGCCGTCGGTCCGAGGCGGCAAAGGCGTCGTTGAAAATGCGCGGCTTGTCGTAGCCGTGGTTCTTCTTCCACTGCTCGTAGACCTCGGGCCGCGCCCGCTCGCCCACCGCCTTGCGGGCGATGTCGTCGGGGTGGGTGACGGCAAAAAACAGGATGAAAAGCAGGAACAGCACGCCCAGCACCGTGAGCGCGCCATAAGCCAGGCGGCGGACGAGATAGGCTGCCATCAGAGCCGCTCCCGGTAGTAGGTCTGGATCGCCGGCAGCGTCAGGCCGACGACCACCAGCAGCAGCACGTAGAGCGGCCAGCGCAGCGGCGCGTTCCACTCGCCCTGCAGGCGCGCCCGCCCCTCGGGCCGCACGTCCTTGTATTTGAAGGCCGGATTGGAGATGCCCATCGGTTTGGAGTTGACCAGCCAGGCGTGGCTCAAGGTGAAGTCCTCGCGATGGAACAGCTCGATCCAGGGCCGCTCGCGCTCGAGGATCTGCAGCATTCGGGCGATGAGAGCGGCCCGGCGCGCATCGCTCGGGATGTTCTTCATCTCGCGGTAGAGCCGGTCGTACTCGGCATCGCAGAAGTTGGCCGTATTCGGCCCACCACTCTTGGAGCGCGCGTTCTGGCATTCGAGCAGGAACAGGAAATTCTCCGGATCGGGGAAGTCGGCAAGCCATCCCCAGGTGAAGAGCTGGTAGGCGCCCCGGCGCACCTTGTCCTGGAACTGGTTGTAGGTCGTGGCGCTGATCTCCACATCGAGCCCGAGCTCGCGCCAGGCGGCAGCGAAGAACTCGTACTGCAGCAGCGCCTGGGCCGTCGTGTTGCCTGTATCGAAGGTCAGCCGCAAGGGTGCGCCCTTGGCGGGATCGATGCCGTTCTTGTAGCCGGCCTCGGCCAGCACCTGGCGGGCGCGAGCGAAATCGGGTTGACGGAACGGATTTTTGTAGCCCTCGGCGTAGCCGAAAATACTCGGCGGCAGGGGCGATTGCGCGGGCACGCCGCGGCCGTTGAAAAACAGCCGCAGATATTCCTCGGAGTTGATCACGAGGCTCATGGCCTGGCGCAGCTTGCGCCCCCGCTCTCCAGCCGGCGCGCCCACGACCGGATCATCCATATTGAAGCCCAGGTAGAACACGGTCGGCTCCACCTCCTTGTCGAGCCGCATGCCTCTGGCCGCCATCTCCGGCGAGAGGCCGTCGGCTCGGACGATGGCATCGAAGCTCTCCTTGATGATGCCGCCGTCGTCGTAGTAGCCCTGCAGGAACTTGTTGAAGCGCGGGATGTCCTCCCGCTCGCGGCTGAAGGTGATGCGCTCCAGGAACGGCATGCGCCGGCCGGCGTAGGCGGGGTCGACGCGGCCGGCCTCGGCGTCGGCGCGGTCGATGCCGCCCGGGAAGACGGCGCCCGGCGCGTCGGCGGCCGACGGCAGCGCCCCATACCAGGCCAGGTTGCGCTCCAGCACCATGCGCGCCTGCTTGTCGTAGAGCGCCAGCCGGTAGGGCCCAGTCCCCACGGCCCGCTCGGCGAAGTTGGGGCGGCCCTCCTTGCCGTCGTAGTAGGCCACCGCCTCCCACGCGATCGGCACGGTGAAGGGCATGGCGAACCAGTAGAGGATCTGGGCGTTGGGCTCGGCCAGGATGATCTCGATCTCCCGGTCGCCGTGCACCACGACGCCGGCGATGCCGCCGGCGCGCTGGTATTGCTCGTGCGCCGGCAGCGCCGCGAAGGCGGGGTCGGCGGCGCGCAGGTCGGCGAGCCGCTTGCCGAAGGCGGCGAAGCCCTCGACCTGCGCGAAGCTGCTGGCCGCGGGGCTGTTGACGGCCGGATCGGCGAGGCGCGCGAGCTGGAAGGCGAAATCCGCGGCCGTTACCTCGCGCGTCAGCCGGCCGCCCTGGCCCAGCGCGAAACAGGGGTCGTCGTGGAAGAGGATGCCCGGGCGCAGCCGGTAGCGGTAGGACTGCCGGCCGCCGGGGAGCTGCTTTGGCTCGGGCACCGCCTCGGCCAGCCCGCCGACGAGCCGATAGGGCCGCGCCAGATAGTGGTACTCGAGCAGCGTGTCGTAGACGTTGGCGGTGATGACATGCTCGGCCGTGGAGTAGGCCACCGCCGGATCGAGCGTCTTGGGCGGCTCGCTGAAGGAGGAGTAGAGCACCTTGGCGTCCCGGTCGGCGTCCGGATAGGGATTGTTGGTGCAGCCGGCCAGCGCCAGGAGCCCAAACAGTGCCGCCAGGACCATGAGCTGAGACAAGCTGCACCTCATCGCGACGCGCGCAGAAGTCCAGGCTCGCACACCCGTCCCGCGTTAACCACGGCCGACCTTATCCCCGCCGCTCCGGGCTGTGGCATACTGTGCCTTGGCCCGCTCCCGAGGCGGGCTCTGCTCTTTGACATCGTTAACAGGCTCCAAGCCCCGGCAAGCTTACAGGCAAATCGGGTCTTGTCGCGACCTACCTCACCCGTCACCCGGGAAGCCGACGCCTTGGCGGAGGCTGTCTGGGACCTTGCGGCAGGTGCTGCGGGTTCTGGCAAGGTCCCGGATCGCGCTAAGGGGCGTCCAGGATGACGGGTGGGTGGGGCCTGCGCGCTTTCCTAGAACCCGTAAAGGCGCGCTGGGTTGTCGACCAGGATCTGGCGCCGCACGGCCTCGTCGGGCGCCCAGTCGAGCAGCAGGTCCAGGAGGTTGGCGTCGTCGGGATACTGCTCGCCTTGCGCGGAGGGGTGCGGCCAGTTGGAGGCCCACAGCATGCGCTCCGGCGCGGCCTTGACCAGCGCCTTGGCAAGCGCCCCCGCGTCGGCATAGCCGGGCTTGCCGGTCTTGGACACCTCGTAGGGGCCCGACAGCTTGACGTAGCAGTTGCCGCGACCGACCAGGCCGAGCAGCACCTTGAAGGCGGCATGCTCGGGCGCCACGATGTCGAGGAACTTGCCGGAGTGGTCGATGACGTAGTCGCCCTCGATGCGCTCGAGCTGGGCCTTGCGCTCGGGGAATTCGCGGCCGTCGAACTGCACGATTGGGTGCCAGCCGAAGGGGCGCACGCGCGCGATCATGGCGTCCATGACGTCCCATTTCAGGTGTCCCCCGGGCAGGCACATGATGCGCACGGCGCGCGCGCCGGCCTTGGTGAGGCGCTCGAGTTCGGCGTCGCTCACCCCCGGCTTGACCACCACCACCGCCCGCGCCCTCCCGACACCGAGCTCGGCCACGGCGTCCATTGTGCAGCGGTTGTCGTCGCCGTAGGCGTTGGGCTGCACGACGACGACGCGCTCGGTGCCGAGCCAGCGCTGCAGCGTGCGGTAGTCGGCCACCGTCGCGTCGGGTGGCGGCGGCGGGCCGTCCGGGTGCTTGGGGTACTTGGCCACGTAGATGTGGATGTGCGTGTCGCAGGCCCCGGCCGGGGCGGCCAGCCGCGGTTTGCGGCCGGTGAGTGGCCTCATGACGATGTGCTCCCGAATGACTCTATGGTTGATCGGTCGACCGCAATGCCGAGGCCTGGGCCGTCGGGGATGCGCACGACGCCGCCCACGTGCTCGATCGGCTGCGTGAGGATGGTCTGGCGGAAGGGGTGCTCGCTGCGGTCGAACTCGAGCATCGGCTCGAGCGGGGTGTGCCGCGGCGGGTTGTGCGGGATGACGGCCAGCAGCTGCAGGGCGGTGGCAAGCCCGACGCCCGTGCCCCACACATGCGGCACGCAGCGCACGCCGAAGGCCTCGGCCATGTCGGCGATCTTCTTGGCTTCCGACAGCCCGCCGGCGGCGCAGATGTCGGGCTGGGCGATGTCGACCGCGCGGGCGGCAAAGACGTCGCGGAAGTTCCAGCGCGTGAACCAGGTCTCCCCACCCGCCACCGGGATCGGCTGCCCGCGCCGCACCTCCGCGTAGGCCTCGAGGTCCTCCGGCACCACCGGCTCCTCGAACCAGCCGATGTCGCAGGCGGCGACCCTGCGGCCGAGCTCGATGGCCTCGGTCACGTCGTAGCCGTGGTTGGCGTCGAGCATCAGGCCGACCTTGGGGCCGATCGCCTCGCGGCAAGCAAGGATCAGCTTGGCATCCGCCGCGACATCGAAACCGATCTTGAGCTTCACGGCCGGAAAGCCCTCGCGCGCATAGCCGGCCACCTCATCGACGATGTAGCCCATGGGATCGGCGGTGCCGCGCCGGTAGGTGCCGGTGGCGTAGGCTCGAACCTCCCGGCGCAATGGCCCGCCCATCAGCACGTGGATCGGCGCGCCGAAGTGCTTGCCCTTGATGTCCCACAGCGCCACGTCGACGCCCGACAGCGCCGTGATGGTGAGCCCCTTCTGGCCCTGGTCGCGGAAGCGGTTGTAGAGGTGCATCCACAGCCGGTCGCTGGCGAGCGGGTCGGCGCCGACGAGGTGCGGGCGGAAGGCGCGCACGATGGCCGCGTTCAGCGCCGCCGGCCCGAAGCACTCGCCCCAGCCGATGCTGCCGTCCTCGCAGATGATCTCGACCAGGCAGGTGGATCGCGTCGCCGTGCTGTTGAACGACCAGGCGAAAGGTTCGCTGAGCGGCGCCTCGAGCACGTGGGTCTTCACGTCGGCGATGCGCATGCTGCTTCCTCGCTGCGTAGGTTGGGTTGGCGCGGCCGCCGCCGCCGAGTTGAGGCTGGAACGTCGATCCGCGCGTAACCCAACGTCGGCGTGTGATGTTGGGTTACGCGCGGGACCGGCCGATGCGCACAATACGCGCCGTCGCGGCCGACGCTATCCCAACCTACATCGCCCCGGCAAACCGCCCGAGCCGATGCGCGCGGTCGGCGTTGACGGCGCCCTCGGGCGCACGCCCGGCGACAATCTCGCCGACCTGAACCACGGTCTCCAGCGCCTGGCCTTCGATGGCGGGCTGGGTGAGCCCGGCCATGTGCGGCGTCGCCACCACGTCGGCGCGTTGAGCCAGCGCCGGCGAGGGCATCTGATCGGGCGCCCGGCCGACGTCGAGCGCCGCCCCGGCGATGCGCTTCGTCGAGCGCGGTGGCGAGTGCCGCCTCGTCGACCAGGTTGCCGCGCGACAGGTTGACCAGGAAGGCGTCCGCCCGCATCAGCCGCAGCTCGCCCGCGCCGATCAGGTTCTCCGTCTCCTCGGTCGCCACCGCCAGCGGCAGCACGAAGTCGGAGCGTCGCAGCAGCTCCTCGATCTCGACCTGCTCGATCTGATCGTGCTCGACCATGACGTAGGGGTCGCTGACCAGCACGGCCATGCCGAACACCAGCGCCAGCTCGGCGACGCGCCGCCCCAGCGGCCCATAGCCGATGATGCCGGCCGTCGCCCCGGCGAGCTGCCGGCCCATGCCGGCTTGCGGCGCCCGACCAGCCTTGTAGGCGGCATCGGCGCGCGAGATGCCGCGAGCCGCGTCGATCATCAGGCCGAGCACCAGCTCGCTCACCGCCGGCACCCAGCTGCGGCTCGCCTGCGTCACCAGCACACCCTCTGCGCTCGCCGCTTCGACATCGATGTTGCGGATGTCGACGGCGACGCGGCACACCGCGACGAGATCGGGCAGCGCCACGAACGCGGCCGCCGCGCAGGCCGTCGCCCGGTCGGCGACGATGATCCGGCAGCCCCGCGCCGCGGCGACCAGCGCAGCCGTCCCGAGCGGCTCGGCGCCCTCGTGCAGCACGACCTCGCCTGCCGCCAGCAGGCCGGCGAGCGCCCGCTCGCCGTAGTAGTTGCGGCGCATCTCGGGCGTGTGGGTGAGCAAGATGCGCGGCTTGGCGCTCAGGGCTGCGCTCATTTCCAGATCCGGCTCGTGTCGCCGTCGAACTCGGCGCTGCAGAACGTGCCGCCCTGGAAGAAGTCACCGACCGGATCGGCCGCGAGCTTGGCCTGCGCGGCGAGCGCCTGCTCGCGGTGATCCTCGGCGCGCCCCGTCGGGCGGTAGCCGAAGGCATGCGCGCGGCTGTTGTCCCACCAGGAGCGCTCGTTGTTGGAGGCGCCGTAGAAGATTTCGAACCTGAGCTCGGGGTGCTCGAGGCCGATGCGCACGAGCTGGGCCAGGTCCTCAGCCGAAATCCAGATCGACAGCCGGCGCTGGTCGAGCGGCTTGTCCCCGACATTGCCGATCCTCACGCACAGCACGCGCAGGCCGTGCTTGTCGGCATAGAATGCGCCGGTCGCCTCGCCGAAGGCCTTGCTCACGCCGTAGCGGCTGTCAGGCCGCACGGTGACGTCGACGCCGACATGGGTGTGGCGCGGATAGAAGCCGACGGCATGGTTGGAGGAGGCGAAGATGACCCGCTTCACGCCCTTGCGGCGCGCGGCCTCGAACAGGTTGTAGCAGCCGATGATGTTGGACTGCAGGATCGTCTCCCACGGCCCCTCGATCGAGTGGCCGCCCAGATGGATGACGCCCTCCACGCCCTCGACAGCCTTCTCCACCTCCTCGATGCGCGCCAGATCGGCGGCCACGAACGGCTCGTCGGCGCCGAGATCGACCGGCTTCTTGACGTCGCTCAGCCGCAGCTCCGGATAGACGCCCTTCAGCAGCTTGCGCAGGCGCCCGCCGACATCGCCGGCCGCACCGGTCAACAGCACACGCTTCATCGTTCGCTTTCCTCCATGCAGTGTGACGCCGGCGGCGGATCAGCCAGCGCTCAGCTTGCCTTCCACCAGCCGGCGGTAGCGCGTGAGACTGCGCGTGAGGTGGATGCGCATGAGCTTGCGCGCATCGACGGCCTCTCCGCCGGCGATCGCCTCGTAGATGCGGCGATGCTCCTTCTGGATGCGCAGAAGATAGTGCCGCTGCTCGCGCGCGGTGCCAATCGACACGCGGATGCTCTGGCGCGGAATGACGTGGCGGCCGAGAAACTCCAGGAACTCGGCAAAGCGCGGATTGCCGGTGGCCTCGGCGATGGCGCGATGGAAGGCGAAGTCCTCGGTGACGGCGCCCTCGCCGCGCCGGATGGCCGCCTCGATGGCGCTGAGCGCGCGGCCGATCGGCGCCAGCCGCTCGGGCGTGACGCGCTCCGCCGCCAGCGCCGCCGCCTCCACCTCGATGGCAAGCCGCAGCTCCATTACCTCCAGCACATCGGCGATCGAGCTCAGGCCCTCGGGATCGATGCGGAACGGGATCCGGCTCGCATCTGCGGCCACGAACGCCCCCGAGCCCTGGCGCGTCGTCACCAGCCCCTCGGCGCGCAGGGCGGCCACAGCCTCGCGCACCACGGTGCGGCTCACCCCCATGGCCGCCATCAGCTTGTGCTCGGTCGGCAGGCGCGAGCCGGGCGCCAGCCGGCCGCCGCGGATCTCGGTGGCGATGCGCGCCACGACCTCGCCCGACAAGTTGCGCACTGGGCGCAGCGGTCGCATCAGCCCGAGCTTGTCACCCGCCGGCAGTGCGGCTAGACTCTCAATTCGTCGGGTCATCGTACAACTTGGTTTAGTGCGGTTCCGCCAGCAATGCAACAGCAGCAGACGACGGCGCGGGCCTGATCGCGATCGCAACAAGCAAGACGTTCATACTCGAGGAGGAAAGCAATGGACAGACGTTCAGTCATCAAGGTGGGACTTGCCGGGCTAGCCGTGAGCAGTGTGCGGGTCCCGTCCGTCTTCGCCCAGGCGAAATTGGTGCTCAAGGCGACCGACGTGCACCCGCTCGGCTACCCCACCGTCGAGGCCGTGGTGCGCATGGGCAAGAAGCTGGAGACCGCCACCAGCGGTCGCATCAGCATCCAGATGTACCCCTCCATGCAGCTCGGCGGCGAGAAGGAGATGATCGAGCAGGCGCAGGTCGGGGCGCTGGCCATAGCGCGCATCAGCGTCGGCCCGATGGGACCGATCGTGCCGGAGCTCAACGTCTTCAACCTGCCCTTCATGTTCCGCGACGACGCGCACATGGAGAAGGTGATCGACGGGCCGATCGGCGTCGAGATGCTCAAGAAACTTACCGATTCGAAGGCCAACCTGGTCGGCCTGTGCTGGATGAACGCCGGCACGCGCAACGTCTACAACAGCAAGAAGCCGATCAACTCGGTCGATGACCTCAAGGGCCTCAAGATCCGCATGATGGGCAATCCCGTCTTCGTCGACACCATGAACTCGCTCGGCGGCAACGGCGTGTCGATGGGCTTCGATCAGCTCATCAACGCCATGCAGACCGGCGTCGTCGACGGCGCGGAGAACAACTACCCGACCTACGAGAGCGGTCAGCACTACCGTTATGCCAAGTACTATTCCAAGACCGGTCACCTGATGATCCCCGAGATCCTCGTCTTCTCCAAGAAGATCTGGGAGGGCCTGTCCAAGGACGACCAGGCGCTGCTCGTGAAGGTCGCCGGGGAGGCGCAGCAGGAAGAGCGCAAGCTCTGGTACGAGCGCGAGAAGGAATCGCTCAAGAAGATGATGGAGGCCGGTGCGGTCGTGAACGACATCGCCGACAAGCGGCCATTCCAGGCCGCGGTCAAGCCGGTCTGGGACAAGTACGGCGCGCAGCACTCGGCCCTGATCCAGCGCATCCAGGACGTGAAGTGAAGTCTGTGATCGTGTCGTGGAGGCCGGCTGGTTCCCGAATCGGAACCTGGCCGGTCTTCATTTTCGGGGGTTAGGGGATGAAAGCGCGCTACATCCGGGCGATGGACGCTATCCACAACGCCTGCCTTTTCATTGCCGGCGCCTGTCTCATCGTGATCACGCTCATCATTCCGTGGGGCGTGTTCACGCGCTTCGTCCTCAACAGCGCCTCCTCCTGGCCCGAGCCCATGGCCGTGCTGCTGATGATCTGGCTGGCATTCCTGTCGGCGGTCGTCTGCTATCGTGAATATCTGCATATCGGGGTCGGCATCTTGCCCGCGCTGCTGACCGGCGCGCCGCGGGAGATCCTCGGCTTCACCATCGAAATCTGCATGCTCGTCACCAACCTGTTCATGCTTTGGTGGGGCATCAAGCTCGTCAATACCCTTTGGTATCAGAGCATCGCCGAATTCCCGATCGTCTCAGCCGGCTTCTCCTATATCCCGGTTCCCCTCGGCGGCCTGCTGATCGTGCTGTTCGTAATCGAGCGGATATGGACGAGAGTGTGGTTCCAAGAGCCGACGCTCGAGACCACCAGCACGCTCGCGACGGAATAGCCTCGGCCGGGAACCAGCGCTCATGGATGCTCTCATCCTCATCGGCAGTTTCACCGTGTTCTGCCTCATGGGCATGCCGGTCGCGTATGCACTCGGGCTTGCCTCCATCGTCGGCGCCGTGTGGGTCGGCCTTCCGCTCGAAGCGATCATGTTGAAGACCTCCGACGGCATGGACAATTTCTCCTTGCTGGCGATCCCGTTCTTCATTCTCGCCGGCACGATCATGGCGGTCGGCGGCATGGCCGAACGGCTGATCAATCTCGCCAAGGTATTCGTCGGCGCTCTTCGCGGCGGAATGGCGCTGGTCAACATCGTCGCCTCGACGATGTTTGGCTGCCTTTCGGGCTCCTCCGTCGCCGATACCGCCGCCATCGGCTCGGTGATGATCCCGCAGATGATCAAGAACGGCTATCCGCGCCTGTTCGCCGTCAACGTCACGATCTCGGGCTCGCTGCAGCCGCTTCTAGTGCCGCCGTCCCACAATATGATCATCTATTCGATCGCCGCCGGCGGAACGATCTCGATCGCGCATCTTTTCATGGGGGGCATCATCCCGGCGCTCTTGCTCGGGTTGTCGCTGATCATCCTCGTTCTCATCATCTCGTACCAAAAGAATTACCCTAAAGGCGATGTCATTCCCCTGCGTCAGGCCTTGAAGATCGCCTTGGACGCGGTCTGGGGCCTGGTCACGATCGTGATCATTCTCGGGGGGATTCTTTCGGGCGTCTTCACGCCGACGGAATCGGCCGCCGTCGCCGTCGTCTATTCCTTTCTCGTCACCATGTTCGTGTATCGGGACGTGAAGTGGCACGAGTTGCCGAAACTGGTCGCGCGCGTGGTGCGCACGGTCGGCATGGTCATGATCATGATCGGGTTTTCCATCGCCTTCGGCTACATGATGGCGATCATGCGAATTCCGGCCATGGCGACGGAATTCTTCGTCAGCATCTCCAGCGACAAGTACACGTTCCTGCTCTACGTCAACATCCTGCTGCTGCTGCTCGGGACGTTCATGGATCTGGGGCCGATGCTGCTGATCTGCACCCCCATCTTCATGCCGGTCATCGCCACCTTCGGCATCGATCCGGTTCACTTCGGGATCATCATGATCCTCAATCTCGGCATCGGCCTGCTCACCCCCCCGGTCGGGCCGACGATGGTGGTCGGTTGCGCGATCGGCAAAGTGTCGATGGAAGCCGTCTCGCGCAGCATCCTCGTGTTCTACATCCCCATGCTGATCGTGCTCGGGCTCGTTACCTATATCCCGGCGCTGACGCTGTGGCTGCCATCGGTACTGCTGAAGTGATGCCGATTTGGCCGCGTGCGGCGGGGACTGCGCTGGCCTCTCCACCCCGCCTGGGGTAAGGTCCACCATCCCCGGCACAGGGGAGCAAGATTTACAAGTAGCCGTGGCCCTCACGGCGATCTGAGGAGGAAACAGAAGCCATGCAACGCAGAGCATTTCTCGCCGGCGTCGGCGCAGCAACCGCGATCGGCACCGGATTTCCCGGCCTCATCGGCAGGGCGCAGGCGCAAACGCTCACACTCAACGGCGCCGTCCAGTTCAACGACGACCACGCCTTCACCAAGTCGCTCGTCAAGTTCGAGGAGCTGGTCAAGAAATATTACGGCAAGCCGATCAACTTCAACCTGCACAAGAACTCCGCGCTGGGCCTCGAGAAGCAGTATTTCGAGTACATGGCCCAGGGCAAGGCGGTGGACTATGGCATCGTCTCGCCGGCGCACATGTCGACGTTCTCGAAGGCGGCGCCCTTCATCGACGCGCCGTTCCTGTTCCGCGACCTCGCGCACTGGAACAAGGTGCTCGACGCCGACATCCTCAAGCCGGTCGCCGACGAGATCGCCCAGAAGGCCGACGTCATGCTGATTGGCTATGCCGGCGGCGGCACGCGCAACATCTTCATCAACAAGCCGATGGGCTCGCTCGCCGAGATCAAGGGCCTCAAGGTGCGCGTGCAGGGTGCCCCGATCTGGTCCAAGACCTTCCAGGCGGCCGGCATGGCGCCGACCGTCATCGCCTACAACGAGGTCTACAACGGCATCCAGAACGGCGTCATCCAGGCCGGCGAGAACGAGGCGGCCGGCGTCGAATCGATGAAGTTCTACGAGGTGGCGCCGCATCTGGCCATGACCCAGCACGCCATCACGATCCGCCCGCTGTGCTTCTCCGGCAAGACCTTCAAGGCCATGCCGGCGGACCTGCAGGCCGCGGTGATCAAGGCGGGCAAGGAGGCCGGCGCGCATGGCCGCCAGATCGAGTCCTCCGAGGACGAGCAGAAGCTCGTAACCATGGAGAAGGCCGGCAAGATCAAGCGCGTCCCCTTCAAGGACCGCGCCGAGATGGAGAAGCTCGTCGCCCCGGTGATGGCGGCCTACGCCACGGAGATCGGCGCCGACGCCATCTACGCCAAGATCGCCGCCATCAAGTGAGCTTGCAACGGCGAAGCATCTGAACTCTACCGGCGGCCGGGAGGCTTTCCCGGCCGCTTTCTCCTGATCGAGCGCGCCTCCTCGCCATGGCCGAAACCTCGCAGATGACCCGCCCGAGCCTCTGGCGGCGGTTCACCAGCCTCTACGCCGCGCTGCTGTCGTGGGTGGTTGTGCTGTCCGTGGGCATTCTGGTGATCCCGGTCAGCTTGCAGATTTTCTCGCGCTACACGGCGCTGATCCCCTCCTACATCTGGACCGAGGAGATGGCGCGCTTCCTGTTCATCTGGACCATCATGATCGGCGCCATGATCGGCGTGCGCGAGTCGACGCATTTCGAGGTCGACGTGTGGCCGCAGCTGTCGCGGCGAGGCGAGGCCATGGTGCGCCTTGCCGGCCGCCTCGGCGTGCTCGCCGCCGCCCTGGTGTTCGTGTGGGCCGGCATCCAGTTCACCAAGTTCGCCTGGCACCGGACTTCCGAGCTGGCCGAGCTGCCGCTCTGGCTCATCCATGTCGCCTGGCCCTTCACCGGCCTGACTTGGATCGTCTTCCTCGGCGAGCAGGTCGTCGACGACCTCAAGTTCATCTTCGGGAGACACGCATGACGGGCGCCGTGCTGTCGCCGGGGGTCGCGGCGCTCATCCTGTTCGGCATGTTCTTTCTGCTCATGTTTCTGCGCGTGCCGGTGGCGTTCGCGCTGGGCCTCGCCTGCCTGCCGATCCTCCTCATCGAGCCCAGGCTCGATACCATGTCGCTGATGCAGGAGACCTTCAACGCCTACAACTCGTTCATCCTGCTGGCGGTGCCGTTCTTCCTCTTGACCGCCAACCTGATGAACGTCGGCGGCACCACCGATCGGCTGATGACGCTGTCGCGCACGTTGGTGGGGCACTTCCCCGGCAGCCTGGCGCAGATCAACGTGGTGCTGTCGATCTTCTTTGCCGGCATCTCCGGGTCCTCGACCGCGGATGCGGCCAGCCAGTCGAAGATCTTCATCCAGGCACAGGTCAAGGAAGGCTACGACCTGTCGTTCTCGGTGGCGATCACGGCGGTGTCGGCAGTGCTTGCGGTGATCATCCCGCCGTCGATCTTGATGATCGTGTGGGGTGGCCTGCTCACGGTGTCGATTGGCGCGCTGTTCCTGGCCGGCATCCTGCCCGGCCTGCTGATCGGCTTTGCGCAGATGGCGACCGTGCACGTTTACGCGAAATTGCGCAATTATCCGACCTATCCGCGCTCGACTTGGCGTGAACTGCTCTGCGCCTGGTGGATCGCGATCCCGGCGCTGATGACGCCAAGCATCATCATCGGCGGCAAGATCTTCGGCTGGTTCACGGCCACCGAGTCGGCGTGCGTCGCCGTGCTCTATGCGGTGGTGCTGTCGCTGTTCGTCTATCGCGAGATGGACATGAAGGGCCTCTACTCGGCCTTGCTCGATACGGGCAAGCTCGCCGGCATCGCGTTGTTCTGCGTCGGCACCGCCAGCACCTTCGGCTGGCTGCTCGCCTACTACAAGATCCCCGAGGCGATCCTGTCGGGCGTCTCGGCCTGGGGCATGGGCTTCGCCGCCACCGGCTTCTTCGTTGCCGGCGTGTTCCTGGTGGTGGGCTGTTTTCTCGATGCCATCCCCGCCATCATCATCTGCGCGCCGATCCTGGAGCCGCTGGCCAAGGCGGTGTCGATGGACCCGGTGCACTTCGCCATGATCGGCATCGTCTCGCTGGCCTTCGGGCTCGTCACGCCGCCCTATGGGCTGTGCCTGATGATCGCCTGCTCCATTGCCGGCATGCGCGTCCGCGACGCCATCAAGGACACCATGATCATGCTGATCCCGATGCTGATGGTGCTGGCGCTGGTGATCATCTGGCCCAAGGTGTCGCTGTTCCTGCCGAGCCTCATCTCGCCCGAGTTCCTGAAGTAGTCATGTAGGTTGGGTTAGCGCGGCCCCCGCGGCCACGATCGTGACGCGACACTGATCCGCGCGTAACCCAACAGGAGTTCGACAGGAGGTTGCGATGTCTGAGATCTCGGTGCGCAAGCTCTCCGACACGCTCGGCTGCGAGATCACCGGCGCCGTCATCGGCGCGGACATGAGCGACGTCGACTTCCAGGCCGTCGGGGACGCGCTGCACGAGCACCTGGTCGTGATCGTGCGCGACCAGGAGCTCGCACCCCAGGGCTTCGTCGCCTTCGCCAGGCGCTTCGGCCGCCCCGAGCCGCACGTCATCGACCAGTTCCACCATAAGACCGATGCCAACATCCTGATCCTGTCGAACCGCAAGCACGCCAACGGCACGCCCATGGGCCTCGCCGACGGCGGCACCTACTTCCATACCGACTACTCCTATCTCGACGTTCCGGCGCGCTGCACGCTGCTCTACGCCATCGAGATCCCAGGCCAGGACGCCGGCACCACCTTCGCCAACCAGCGCAAGGCCTACGAGGATCTGGCGCCGGACGAGCGCAGCCGCATCGACAGCCTGGTCTGCCGCCATCACTACGGCAACCGCGATACCCCCGACGAGGCTAGTCGCACCGCGGCCTCCAAGCTGTCCGGCGACCAGAAGGCCAAGATGAGCTGGGTCAGGCACCCGCTGGTGCGCTCCCACCCGCACACGGGCCGCAAGTCGCTCTATGCCGTGTCCGGGTCGTCGTTCGGTGTCGAGGGGCTCGGCGACCGCGAAGGCGTAGTGCTGCTCGACGCACTGAAGGCGCACTCGACCGCCGACGCCTACTGCTTCACCCCGCAGTACCGACCGGGCGACGTCGTCATCTGGGACAACTGCTCGCTCCTGCACTCCGCGCCCCTGATCGACCCGGACCGCGCGCGCACGCTCTGGCGCATCACCGTCAAGGAAGCCGGCCCGACCATGTGACGGCCCCGCGGGCTGCACCGCGTCGCGTAACGGCTTGGTGACGCCCCAAGGCGGTTCTGCGACGACAAATCGCGATCGGTCCTTGATCGCCCGGTGGGCAGCCCCCTATCTTCGCGCATGCGATTCGAGGCAACACCGCTCGCTGGCGCCTACCTCGTACGGCCCGACCGGCGCGAGGACGACCGCGGCCACTTCGCGCGCACCTACTGCCGCGACACGTTCCGCGAGCGGGGCCTGGCGGATTGCGGCCTGCAGTGCTCCACGTCATACAACCGCCGGCGCGGCACGCTGCGCGGCCTGCACTTGCAACGCCCGCCGCACATCGAAAACAAGCTCGTGCGCTGCACGCGCGGCGCCGTGTTCGACGTCGCCGTCGACCTGCGGCCCGGCTCGCCCACGCGCGGCCGCTGGCACGGCGTTGCGCTCGATCCCGGCAATGGTTTGGCTTTCTACATCCCCAGCGGCTTCGCCCACGGCTTTCTGACGCTCGCCGACGACAGCGAGGTCTACTACCAGATGGCGGAGCCCTACGTGCCAGAGGCGGCGGCCGGCGTGCGCTGGGACGATCCGGACCTCGCCATCGCCTGGCCGTTTCCACCCCTGGTCCTGTCGGAGGCCGACCGCCGGCTGCCGGCGCTGCGCGAGGCGGAGGGCCTGTAAGCCATGCGCCGCGTCCTCGTCACCGGCGGCAGCGGTCTCATCGGCCGCCCCGTGGTCGCGGCATTGGTTGCCCAGGCTGCAGCGTCAAGGTCGTGAGCCGCTCTTCGCCCGCTGTGCCGTTCGCGCCTGAGATCGAGGTCGTGCCGGTGGAGCTGCTGGAGCTCGACGATCCGGGCCTCGACCGGCTGGTCGCGGGATGCGACACGCTGGTGCACCTCGCCTGGGACACCCGGCACGGCCTGTTCTGGCGGGCGCCCGAGAACCTCGACTGGTTGGCGGCCAGCGCCCGGCTGCTGCACGCGTTTGCCCGGACCGGCGGCAAGCGCTTCGTCGGGGCGGGGACGTGCGTCGAATACCGGGCGCCGGCCGAGGGGCCCTGCATCCCCGGCGTCACACCCGTGGCCCCGACCACGCTCTACGCCGTGGCCAAGAACAGGTTTCACGAGCTGCTCGCCCGCCATGCCGATGATGCCGGGATGGAGCATGCCTGGGGCCGCGTCTTCCACCTGATCGGGCCGGAGGAGCCTTCGGCCCGGCTGGTGCCGAGCCTGATCGACGGCCTTCGCGCCGGCAACCAGGTGGCCTGCTCCTCCGGCCGCCAGATCCGCGACTTCATGGATGTACGCGACTGCGGCGAAGCGTTCGCGCGCCTGGCCGTCAGCGATGCCGCCGGCGCCTTCAACGTCTGCTCGGGCCAACCTGTGTCCATCGCCGAGGTCGCCATGACGATCGGTCGCATGCTCGGGCGCGAGCACCTGGTGGCGCTCGGTGCGCGACCAGACAACCCCGACGAGCCACCCAACCTGTGGGGCGACGACGAGCTGCTCAGGCGTGCGACCGGCTTTATTCCGCGCTATGATTGGCAGGCGGCGGTCCGGCACGCGATCGACCGCCGGCAGGACCAGACGGCTCCCCGCTGACCGGAGACTGCAAAACGACATGGCCATTACCATCGACGAGGACAGCGGGTCGCTGGTGGTCAGCGGCGAGGGCGGCAACCGCACATTGCCGCTCTACTCGGATGCGGCCTTCGCTGAGATCAGCCGGTTGTTCGTGAAGGTCGGCTGGAACCAGAAATACCCCTACACCTTCACCTGGCTCGGGCGCCCAGTCATTCAGTTGCCCGAGGACATGATCCGCATTCAGGAGGTGCTCTACCGGGTGGCCCCCGACGTTATCGTCGAGACCGGCGTCGCCCACGGCGGGTCGTTGATCTTCTACGCCAGTCTCTGCGCGGCGATGGGCCGGGGCCGCGTCATCGGCGTGGATATCGAGATCCGCCCCCACAACCGCCAGGCCATTGCGGCGCACCCGCTTGCCAAATACATCTCGCTGATCGAGGGCAGCTCGACGGCGCCGGAGGTGGTCGATCGCGTGCGCTGGCAGATCGAGCCCGGCGAGAAAGTGCTCGTGATCTTGGACTCCAACCACAGCTACGCGCACGTTCGCGACGAGCTCGCTGCCTATGCGCCCCTGGTGACGCCGGGCTCCTACATCGTCGCGACCGATGGCGTCATGCGCGATCTCGCCGACGTGCCGCGCGGCCAGCCGGGGTGGGCGGCGGACAATCCGGTGCGTGCCGTCGAGGAGTTTGCGAGAGCGACCCTCGGCTTCCGCCTCGAGCAGCCGCCCTGGCCGTTCAACGAGAGCACCCTCACCGAGAACGTCACCTACTGGCCCGCGGCCTACCTGCGGCGCCTGGACCGGTCGGCGCCATGACGAAAGCCGCATCGCCGAGCACCTGCTGCCCGGTGTGCCGTGCGGCCGACCTGGAGGCGATCCTCGATCGCGGCGCGGTTCCGGTGTTTCAGAACGCGCTCTACCGCACGCCGCAGTCGGCGCGGGCCGCGGCGCGGGGCACACTGGCCGTGCGGCGCTGTCGCACCTGCGGCTTCATCACCAACGCGGCGTTCGAGCCCGACTGCATCGTCTACGGCCCAGACTACGACAGCTCCCAGCTCAACTCGGCGACCTTCCAGGCCCATCTCGCGGATCGGCTGGCGCGGATCGCCGCAACGCTGCCCGCCGCCGGCGACCGGCCTCTCGAAATCGTCGAGGTCGGTTGCGGCCAGGGCGACTTTCTCATCGATCTGGCGAGGGTCGTCGGCGGGAACCGGCCCATCCGCGCCTTCGGGTTCGATCCAGCCTTTCGCCGCGGGCGCCCGCTGCCGGCCGGCCTGACGATCGAGCCCGCCTACTTCGACACCGCCGCCTGCCGGCGCCTCGGCCTCTCCCCCGATATCGTCGTCTCCCGCCACACCATCGAGCATATCGCCGACCCGGTCGGCTTCCTGGCGAGCATGCGCGACGGCTTGGCGCGCGACGCGCCGGTCCACCTGTTTCTGGAGACGCCCGACAGCCGCTGGATCCTCGCCCACGAGGCGTTCCACGACTTCTTCTACGAGCACTGCTCGCTCTTCGACTTCCGCTCGATGGCAACCGCGTTGCGGCGCGCGGGGTTCGATCCGTCCCGCATCGAGAGCTGCTTTGGCGGCCAATACCTCTGGGCCGAGGCCGAGACGGGCCGTGGGGGCACGACGACAGAGGACCTCGATACCCGCCTCGCGAGCTACGTCGTGCGCTGGCGGCAGCTGATCGACAGCCACGATGGCCAGGTCGTGATCTGGGGCGCCGGCGGCAAAGGGGCCACGTTTGCGCTCCTGGTCGACCCGGACGCGCAGCGCATCGCCGCCGTGGTCGACAAGAACCCGGGCAAGCAGGGTGGCTTCCTCCCGCTGACCGCCCATCCGATCGTGGCCCCCGCCCAGCTGGCACGCCAGCCCATCGATCTCCTGCTGGTCGTGAATCCCAACTACGAAGCCGAGATCCGAACCGAGGTCGCACGCCTAGGCCTCTCGCCGCGGATCATCGTCGTCGACTGAAGGGCGGCGTCACCACACCTTCCAGGGCGCCGTCTCGCGCTGCCAGACCGTGTTCAGATAGTCGGCGTCGCGCTGCGTATCCATGCAGGCCCAGAAGCCGCGATGGCGGTAGACCATCATCTGCCCCTCGGCGGCAAGCCGCTCGAGCGGCCCGATCTCGAGATCGCAATCCTCCTCGTCGGTCAGGCTGTCGAAGATCCGGCGATCGAAGACGAAGAAGCCGCCGTTGACGAATTCCGTGGCGTTGCTGGGCTTCTCCATGAACGACAGCACGCGGTCGCCGTCGGTCCTGAGCTCGCCGAAGCGTCCTGTGGCGCTGACGCCGGAGACGGTGGCGATGCGCCCATGCGAACGATGGAACTGGACCAGCTTGCCGATATCGATATCGGAGACGCCGTCCCCATAGGTCATCAGGAACGTATCGCCGGTTATGTACTTTTCCACCCGCTTCAGGCGCCCGCCCTTGAGGGTGCGCAGGCCCGTCTCCGCCATCGTCACCCGCCAATCCAGGGCCTGCTTGTTGCCGTGGAACTTGATGCTGCCGCGCTTGGCGAGGTCGATCGTCACGTCGCTGTGCATGAAATCGTAGAAATAGAAATATTGCTTGATCACTTCCGCCTTGTAGCCGAGCGCCAGAACAAAATCGTTGAGGCCGTAGTGCGAGTAGATCTTCATGATGTGCCAAAGGATCGGCTTCTCGCCGACGGCAACCATCGGCTTCGGCACGAACGTGGTCTCCTCGCGGAGCCTGGTGCCGAGCCCGCCGCACAAGATGACAACCTGCATCGCCGTGGTCCCAGTGACGAGCGCCTGAAGTGGCTGCCCATGGCAGTCAACACTACGTGCCGCGCGCGCGCCACTCCAATACGCGTATCCTCGCGCAAGACCAGGCGCCAGGCGGCTTTGCAACCGCCATCATCGAGGACGGGCCGCCGCGCTCCCACTTGCATCGGCGCCTCCTGCTCGTCCCCGGCGGTGATCGCCGGAGAAGCCGGCGGGCTCAGACGGTGCTAACAATGATTGCTAACAATGATTGCCGGGCGCCGATAGTCTCGGGCCCGGCTCGCTGTTATTGCTATCGCCCGCAGCGCAGGGGCTCGTTCGCATGAATGCCATCTATCCAGTCGTTCTCTCGGGGGGCTCCGGGACGCGGCTGTGGCCGCTGTCGCGGGCCATGTATCCCAAGCAGTTCATCCGCTTCTCCGACGATCAGGCGTTGAGCTTCCTGGCCGCCACGCTCAAGCGGCTGGCCGGCGGGCCGGGCATCGCTGCCCCAATCGTCGTATGCAACAACGATCACCGCTTCCTGGTCGCCGAGGAGGCCGAGCGGGCCGGCATCCGGCCGCGCACGATCGTGCTCGAGCCGGTCGCGCGCAATACCGCCCCCGCCGTTGCCGTCGCCGCCCTGATGGTGGCGCGCGAAGACCCCAAGGGCATCCTGGCGGTGATGCCGTCGGACCATGTCATCGCCGACGCCGTGGGCTTTGCCGCCGCCGTGCAGCAGGCCGCCAAGGTGGCCGCCACAGGCAAGCTGGTGCTCTTCGGCATCGAGCCTGAAGGGCCGCACACAGGCTACGGCTACATCCGGCGCGGCACCCCCCTGGAGGGCTTTGCCGGCGCCTACGCGGTCGACGTCTTCACCGAGAAGCCTGATCCGGAGACAGCCCAGGGCTACCTCACGGCCGGCTCCTACTACTGGAACAGCGGCATCTTCGTGCTCGGCGCCCGCGCCTTCCTGAACGAGCTCTCCCGCCTCGCCCCCGACATCCTCGAAGCCGCCACGCAGGCTCTCGCCGGCGCTGCCGAGGACCTGGGATTCCTGCGCCTGGACGCCACGGATTTCGCTCGCGCGCCTTCCATCTCCATCGACTATGCGGTGATGGAGCGCACGGCCTCCGCTGCGGTCCTGCCGATCCGCATCGGCTGGAGCGACGTCGGCTCCTGGTCATCGCTGTGGGAGCTGGCACCCCACGACGCGCACGGCAACGCCGTCAGGGGCGACGCTGTGCTCGAGGACACGGTTAACAGCTACGTCCATTCCGAGCGGGCCCTTGTCTCCACCATCGGCGTCAAGGACCTCGTCATCGTCGACACGCCCGACGCCCTGCTCGTGGCCGACCGCAGCCGGGCCCAGGACGTGTCGGGCATCGTTGCGCGCCTCAAGCTGGCGGGCCGCAAGGAGCATGCCCAGCACATCCGCAACTACCGGCCGTGGGGCTTCTTCGAGACGCTGAGCATCGCCCCGCGCTTCCAGGTCAAGCTCCTCCACGTCAAACCGGGGGCCAAGCTCTCGCTGCAGATGCATCATCACCGCTCGGAGCATTGGGTGGTGGTGCACGGCACGGCCAGGGTGGAGATCGGCGGCGAGAGCAAGCTCGTGCGCGAGAACGAGTCGGTCTATATCGTCGCCACGCAGTGGCACCGGCTCGAGAACCCCGGCAAGACCCCGCTGGAGCTGATCGAGGTCCAGATCGGCAGCTACCTCGGCGAGGACGACATCATCCGCAGCGACGACGTCTACAACCGCGCTCCCGAGGAGACGAAGTAGGTTCCCCTCGAGGTGAGCTCCCTGAGACTCGCCGGTGCGTCCGTCCGCATGTCGGACATGTAGACAGCTCTTAATGAATGACGTTAAACTATTGATCCACAACCCTTTAGCCGGTTTGGATGGGCAGACTTCATGCGCGAAGGAATGAGCAGGAACCTGTGCCTGACCGCGGCCATGGTGGCGGCGTTGACGCCGGCGTCATCGACGCTCGACGCGCAGGCGCAGGCCGACCCGCTCTCGACCCGCAGCGTGTTCATGACCGGCGTCAACCTGGCGAGCGCCGGCTTCGGGCCATGGTCTGGACCGCACGGTCCGCGCGGCCGCCATGGCGTCCAATACGTCTACCCCAGCGACGCCTACGTCTCCGACTACAAGTCGCCCACCTATTTCCTCTCCAAGGGCATGAACACGTTCCGCCTGTCGTTTCGCTGGGAGCGCATCCAGCCCAAGCTGATGCAGCGCCTCGACCCCGACGAGCTCGAGCGCCTCGTGCGCACCACCAACAGCCTGACCCAGCTCGGCGCCTGGGTGATCCTCGATCTGCACAACTATGCACGCTACGGGGGCGTGCCGATCGGCGCCAAGGGCGTGGAAATCGAACTCTTCGCCGATGCCTGGTGGCGGCTCGCCACCGTCTTCCGGCAGAACCGCCGTGTCCTCTTTGGCATCATGAACGAGCCTCACGACATGTCGACCGAGGTGTGGGTCGATGCGGCCAATGCCGCCATCCAGGCGATCCGCAAGGCCCAGGCGGAGAACGTCATCCTGGTGCCGGGCAACGGCTTCAGCAATTCCCATCTCTGGTACTACGACACCTACGGGACGCCGAATGCCGCCGCCCTGCAGAATATCCGCGATCCGCTGGATCGGGTCGTCTTCGAAGCCCACCTCTATCTCGACAGCAATGCGTCGGGCCAAAGCGACACCTGTGTCAGCGAAACGGTCGGCGTCGAGCGCCTGGAGCCGTTTGCCAACTGGCTCAGGGAGCGCAGGAAGGTCGGCTTCATCGGCGAATTCGGCACGGGAACCGGCCGGGTTTGCCTGGCGGCACTGTCGGCGATGGCCAAGTACATGCTGGACAACCGCGACCTGTTCCTGGGCTGGACCTATTGGGCTGCCGGTCCGTGGTGGCCGCGCGAGTACTTCATGCTGATCGAGCCGGGCGAGACCGACGCACCGCAGATGATGGCGCTGATGCCGCATCTCCAGCCGGCACGCAAGGCCACGGCCTCTCCCTGAGCCGGCCGCCTCGCGCCGCGCGAGCATCACCCGGCAGTGCTGCTTGGATCAGGTGCGTGCGCGATCGGGCGTGCGCGGGGCGACCGGAGCGGTCAGCGGCTCGAGACTGAGGAGCCCCTGCGGCGACAGCCGCTGCCTTGCCTGCAGGCGCAGGAGGTGGCGCCCGTTGCGCCCCAGCATCATGTGCACCCCGACGCCGGTAATGAACACCGTGATGACGTTGGCGACGGCCGCGCCAACCGCGCCGAACGGCGGGATCAGCAGCGCGTTGAGGAGGATGTTGACGACAGCGCCGACCAGCGTGCGTTTCATCGACACGATCAGGCGGCCCCGGGCAATCCACCAGTATTCCGTGGCCACGCCCTGGGCCACGAACACCAGGCCGAGAATCTGGATGGACAGGATGAGCGCCGATTCCGAATAGGCTCCGCCGAAGAGAAGCCGCACGATCCACGGCGAGAAGAGGCAGATCAGGACGCTGATCAGGACGAACAGAACGTTGAATGCCGTGAGCAGAACTTGGAAGAGGCTCAGAAACTGCTGCAGGTTGCTGCGGTAGATCCGGAACAGGAAGGGCGCGGCGGCCGTCATCAGCACCACCGGCGCAATCTGCGCCGCCTCGTAGACGCGCGTTGCGGCAGAGTAGATGCCGACGTCGTGATCGCCCTTGATGGCGGCCAGCATCACGACGTCGAGGCGCATGTAGACCATGTTGGCGAGCGTCGTCACGAACAGCGGCGCACCGAGCAGGAAGAGCTCGCGGACTTGGCTGGATAGGGTGGCATCGAACTTGAGCCTGAAGCCGCGGCGCAGGTAGAACGCCAGCAACAGGATGCCGACGAGCATCAGCTGGATCACGTGCGCAATGCCGACCAGTACGAGTCCCGCGCCGAAGGCGATGAGGCCGATTTTCAGTACGGAGCCGGTGAGCACTGACGTGATGCGCGCAATCGCCGGCACGGTTGCGTCCTTGCTGGCGCGGAACCAGGACTCGAGCGTCTCCAGCGGAATGAACAGCAGCACCGGGAGCATGATCAGCAAGAGCTCGCAGGCCTCCGCTTCTATCGGATGGATGGTATAGGCCGCGATCGCCAGCAGCAGCATGAAGGCCACGGCACAGATCAGGCGCATCACGATCGCGCTGGCCAGAAAGCTGTCGTGCGACTTGCTGTCGTCCGAGCACCGGCGAATGATGGCCAGGTCGAGGCCGTATTTCAGGCTCGTTGCCGAAACCAGCATGATGGAGGTCGCCAGGCTCCAGATGCCGAACTTCTCCGGCCCGAACGTGCGCGCCATGTAGATCGTGACCAGCAGCCCGAACACGATGTTCACGAGCTGCTCGCTGGCCTGGATGATGCTGCTCTTGCCGAAGGTCACGAACGACCCGGAGCCGAGCAGGGATGTCAGCACCTTGCTCAGGTCAGAGAACATTCACACCCCGCTTCGGGTTCAGACCGCGGTCGAGGTAGCGACGTCCACGCCGCATGGCGTCAAGGAGCGCTGGCGTCCGGCAGTGGCACTGTCTGTCCGTCATCGGCACCGGCCGCCAATCCCTGCAAATCACTTACCCGAAGCGGACCAACGCTAGGTCCCTCCGGCGAGGAGCGAAATACCAACGTCCCGGTAGGTTTAACAGCGACGCGAGCGTCGCCTTCACCTGTCCGCAGCGCCTGCGGCTCGGCGAGAACGGCCGGCCGCACGAGCTCCCCGAAAAACTAGGCACCGCCGGCTGCAGACCGGTCCGCAAAGAAAGCGCGCACCGTGGCGCAGACGCGGCGGGCATCCGCGTCCGAAATGTGATGATGCACCGGCAGGCACAGGCCGGTCGCCGCCAGCTTCTCGCTGACCGGCAGCGACACGGGAGGCTCGCTTTTCAGCTTGGGCTGCAGGTGCATCGGGTAGAAGAAGCCACGCGTTTCGATGTTGTTGGCGCGCAGGAATGCCTCGAGATCGGCCTTGCGCGCCGTCGTGAACGGCACGCGGAACGGGATCAGCTCCGAACTCGCGTGTACCCGCATCACCTTCACGTCGCCCACGCCCTCGAGCTCCTGCACATAGAGGCGCCACAGCTCGTTCCGGCGCCGGCGGATCTGGTCGAGCTTGCCGAACTGCACCAGGCCGATGCCGGCCTGCAGATCGGTGATGCGGAAGTTCATGCCGTGCTCGGGATGGATGAAGGTGCCGGCGTTGGGCCGGCCCTGGTTGCGCAACAGCTTCAGCCGCTCGAACAGCGCATCGTCCTGCACGAACAGCGCGCTGCCCTCTCCCATGGTGATCGACTTGTCGGAGAAGAATGAGAACATGGCGATGTCGCCGAACGTGCCGGCGTGCTGACCGTTGAAATGCACGCCGAACGCCTGCGCCGCATCCTCGATCACCTTGAGCCCGTGCCGGCGCGCCACGTCCATCACGCCTTGCATGTCGCACACCTGGCCGTAGATGTGGACCGGCATGATCGCCTTGGTCCGGGGCGTGATCTTGCGCTCAAGGTCTTCGACGTCGATGTTGTAGGTATCCTCGTAGCAGTCGACAAAAACCGGCTTCAGGCCCGCAAAGACCGCCGACGAGGCCGAGCCGTAGAAGGTGAAGGCCGGGATCAGAATCTCGCTGTCGCGCGGCAGGTCGAGGGCGAGCAGGCCGAGATAGAGGCCGAGCGTGCCGTTCGGCGCAAACGCAACGTGTTTAGTCTTGGCGTAGTCCCTGATCAGCTCGGCGAGCTTTGCCGCGTTGGGCCCCTCGGTCAGCCATCGATTGGTGAGCGAGCGCTCGATGGCCTCGATCTCGGAAGCGTCGAGATATAGGTCGACCTGGTTGATGCGCTTTTGCGGCTGCTCTTGAATGGTCATGAGGTGCTCGCGTCTCCTAGAAATCGCGCTCGGAACGGATTGGGTCACTGACCGGCCACCAGATATTGGCCCGGGGATCGTTCCACTTGACCGTGAACTGCTTGGTCTCGTGGTAGTAGGCAGTCTGCTTGTAATGGAAAATGCCGACGTCGGAGAGGACGAGGTAGCCGATCGCGAACTTGGCCGGCACATACACTTGCAGGCGGTTGCTGCTCGTCAGGTTGAAGGCTTCCCACTGCATGTATTGGCGGTGGTTTTCATCGGCCTGCACCGCCACCAGGTAGAGTGCCCCGTAGACGCACTTGACGAGCTTCTCGGTCTTGTTGTCGCCGTGCATGCCCCGCAGTACGTGCTTGCGGTTGGTGGCGTAGTCATCTTGCTTGAAGTCGGCGACGATGCCCGCTTCGCGGTAGATGTCACGGTTGTAGATCTCGACGTAGTCGCCGCGAAAGTCCTCGAACACCGTGGCCGGCGTCAAAATCTTGACACCGTCGAGCTTGCCGGCCCTACACGCGAAAGACATCTGGCACCCGCCCCCTTTCAAGCAACTCCCCGCCGCCGCGACGATATTGCTGCTGCGCCTGCGCTCCCCGCGCGCCCATGCTTATAGGCGACGGTCCAGGGCCGCCCAACGCCTAACTCGAATGCAAGTTAATCGGGCGAAACCGGCCGCCTGTCGCAAGCGAAGGAAGGCGGGAAAGGTTGGCTTTGGCGGCGCCGTCCGGGCCTGCGCCCGCAGCCTGCGATCGCCGATGGCTGATCGGCTCTACGGCAGAGCCCGCGCTCAGAACTTCACTTCTGCGCCGAGGTAGATGCGGTGGGCCGTGAGATCGTTGGTGGCGGGGCCGTCGCGCACTGCATACTCGTACTCGGCCCGGAGATGGGCAAAGCGCGAGGTTGAATAGGTCACCAGCATTCCCAGGCCGTGGATCACGTCCTGCTTGCCCGACACCTTGAAGTCGTCGATCTCGAAACGGTAGCGCGGCGATACGATCAGGTTGCGCCTGAGCTCATGATCGATGGTCAGGGAGATGATCGTGTCGAGTTCCTTCGGCGCGTCGGTTGTGAGCGACTGGGAGAAATCGCGCGATGCGGCAAGCGTGACCGTCCACAATGGCGAGGGGTTCCAGATCAACTCGCCGATGAACGTGAAGCCATCGACTTTGCCCACCGTCGGGTCCTCGAACCATTGCGAGAGGTAGCCGCCGAGCACCCGGCCGTAGGTCAACCGGGAGATCTCGAAGGCGGCACCGCTGCGCACCATGTAACCGCGCGAGTCCGGATCGCTGGTCGGCGTGCCCCTGTAGTCGCGGAAGTCGCCGCGCCCCTCGGTGACAACCACCAGCCCGGGGCGCACCTCGTACTCGACCGTCTGGCGCACTTTGAGGACTTCGCCGTTGCGCGGCTGCTGGTCGAGGATGGTCCCGTTGAGGGAGGGCACGTCGGAGTAGTCGAGCCTGGAATGCTCGACCTCCGTGACTGAGGCGAGCCGGTTCCAAATGCGGGTAAGCGAACCCGTGCTGCGGTAGAGCATGTAGGGCACCGGCTTGGCGGCATCGGCCGGAGTGAAATTGCCGCCACGGGCCTCGTGCAGCTGCGCTGCCATGAAGGAGCCGCCGACGCTCAAGCCGCGGTCGATGTCGATGCGGCCCTGCACCTCGCCACGATAGTTGAAGACCGAGTCGTCCTCGTTGTCCCGGAATTGGCGATTGGCAAAACCCGCCCCGAAGGCCAGATAGTGGCGGCCCCAGTTCGAGCGGGCCGCCACCTCGCCCTGCGTTTGATAGATCAGGTCGTCCTTGGACCGGATACTGCCAGCAGCGAGCGCTTGCCTGGCGCCGAGCTGCGACTTGCGGAACACGTTGCTGTCGTATTCGACTCCGAGCTGGGCCGCCGAGAAGAACCTGAACGAGCCGACCGTGACCCCCAGCGGCTCGTAGTCGGGCCTCAACCGCTTGCGCACCGGAATGGCGCGGTCGGAAAAGTCGACGCCGTAGTTGGTCTCGGCGCTGGCGGCGGCCCGCAAGTCCTCATCCTCCCAGGCCGGCGGCAGGGTCCAGCCCTCGGGAAGGGGCCGCGTCTCGTCGACCAGGGTAAAGTATCCGGCCAGCGTCGGATCGGGCACATCGAGCGTGATAGGGGGCGCTAGGACGCCCCTGGAGGCATCGCGGCCCACATCGTAGGCGTCGAGACCTCGGCGGTCGATGATGCGGCCGTCGAGGGTCTCGTAGGTCTCGGCATACACGGGGGGCGCCGCGGCGACCAGCAGCAGCCCAACCATCACAATCTGGCGCCAGAGGTGATGCATCCGCTTGCCGGGCCATCGCCGCCTAGAGAGGGGGCTCTCGAAGTTCGTCGGCACTTGCTACGCCGCGCTGACTGTCGCGCGGACCAGTCCGCCGCTTTCGGCCCGCGCTGGCGCTGCCCACGGGCCCGTCTGGCCGGAGTGCCATCCAAGCCGGAAGCGGGCGTCCAAAGACCGGCCCACCCCGCTCCTCACCACCGTCTCTCGGCGATGCGGACGTTGTCGCCCGGATAGACCCAGGCCCGCCCGACCAAGGGCACTTCCTCCTCGAAATCGGAATAGGCGCGCATGACGTAGACGTAGCGCTCGTTGGCCCGGTAGGTGTAGCCGCCGGCCAGCGCCACGGCGTCCTGCACGGTGAGGGCGGCGGCATAGGGATAGGCGCCCGCCCGCCTGACCTCTCCAGTGATGTAGAACGGCCGGTATTGTGCGATGTCGACGCTGACCCGGGGGTCCTGCACCAGGTCCCGCCCCAACAGCGATTCGATCTTGGTCTCGAGCTGGCGCACCGTCTGGCCCGCGGCCTTGACCTGACCCAGCGTCGGCACGCCGATGTTGCCGGCCGTATCGACGACGAACCGGCCCGACAGCTGCGTCTCGCGATAGACGGTAACCCTGACGTGATCGCCGGGCCCAAGCCGATAGTCGCGAATTGGGCCCGCGACCTCATAAGCCCCGGCGGCATGCGGCGGCTGGTGCCGATGCCCGCAGCCGACCAGCGGCAGCAGCAGGAGTGCCGCTCCGACAATAGTTGCGAATTGCATCCGCCCCCGCCCCATTGAAGATGCCGAACCTCGCTGCGGCTAACATGAGTCGCTGTACGGCAAACACCTAACGGCCGAGTTCACGTATGAAAGTTGCAGCAATTGTCGTTTGCGGGCCACAGGTGGAGGCGCTCGAGTTGCTAATGCTCACAGCTTATCAACTAGTTTCATGGCCAACCGACCGCTTGACGGCATGGTGGAATCATGGCCCAAGCAGGAACAACTCACCAAAGCTCGGGAGGCGCCGGTGTCTCGATGGTTGAGCGCATGGTTGATCGCCCTCGCGATCTGCTGGAGCCACACGGCACTGGCGCAAACACCGCGCGCCGGGCAGCCGCGGCCCGCCACGGCGCCAACGACGTGCACCACGACGATGCCGGCTCCCCCTCCGCCGGCTGCCGGTGCGCCCGCACCGGCCTCCGATGCGGCGATGCTTGCCGTGATGCGGTGCCTGGTTGAGCTTTCCGAGCGGCTCGCCCGCATCGAGAAGTTCTTCCCCAGCGATGGCCGCGGGTCGGCGGATTTCGTGGCCGACCTCGACGAGATCAAGCGGATGCTCAGCGATACCAACTTCCGCCTGCATCGCATGGAACAGACGCGCTAGCCGCCCTCGCCGCCGCATTGAAAGCGGTGCCGGCGTGGCGCTATGTCCGGTCGCGCTGCGCCGACGGGCGGCGGCGCAGCGGCCAGCGCTCCGACATCGAGATCGCCCGCACCAGCACCGCTGGAGCATAGACGAGATAGCGCATCGACAAGCGCCGCGGCTCCTGCATGAGCCGATAGAGCCACTCGAGCTTCGCGTTGCGCATCCAAAGCGGCGCCCGCGGCACGGTGCCGGTGAGGAAATCCAACAGCGCCCCGACCCCAATCCCCAAGCGGGCGCCTACCACGTCGATGTTGCTCGCGATCCACTTCTCTTGCGCCGGATTCCCGAGCGCCACGATCAGCACATCGGGCTTGGCCTGGCGAATGCGCTCGATGACTGCGTCGCTCTCGTGCGCCGCAAAGTAGCCGTGCTGCGCGCCGACGTAGTCGTGCTGGGGCGCCGACCGCCGCAGCACGTCGGCCGCCCTTTCAGCGATGCCCGGTCTGCCGCCGAGCAGGAAGACGCGGAACGTGTGCCGCGTCGAGCGCAGGTAGAGCGGCACGAAGTCGGTTCCGTTCAGGTTGTGCGCAAACCGCCAGCCGTGGAGAACCAGGCTCACGAGGTCGAGCCCCACTCCGTCGTTGAGGAGCGTGAACCGCTGCAGGGCGTCCTGGTAGGCCTGGTCGCGCGCAATCAGGTAGGCGGTGTTGATGTTGACGAAGCCGAGGCAGACCGGCTGGCGCACCACGGCCTGATCGAGCTCGGCGATGCAGTCGTCAGGAGCCGCCGAGCGGATGGTGACGCCGAGGATGGGCGCGCTCTGCCAGCGCGCCGGCTCCAGGCGGGTCTCTGCGATCGTGGACAAGGCCGGCCTCTTGCCTGAGCATCCTTCAGCGGAACGAAAGGACGGGCGCTAGGCGGAGGCCTGCTGCCTCGCCCCGACGCGTCCCGTGTAGCGAAGCTGGCGGTAGACGGCGGGCAGAGCGAGCCGCCCGATCCGCACCACGAAATGCACGGCCAGGATGGCCGCGCAGGTGGCCCAGGAGTACCCCAGGATGTCGCGGCGGCAGCGCCAGTTGTCCCACTCCCCCTGCCAGTAGTTGCGGTAGGAGTGGCCGCCGACCGGAAAGTCGGCGACGACGAAGGGCATTTGTATCGCGGCAGCGCCCTTGTGCAGCAGCTCGGCGGTGAAGGTGTAGTCGCCGCCGATGGCGTGCTCCTCGCGGTACTTGGCGATGTCGAAGCAGCGGCGGTCGTAGAAGATCGATTGATGGTGCGTGAACTGGCTGTACCAGACCCACGTATGGCTGCGGGCGGTGCGCAGGAACCGGCTGCCGTCGGCATAGAGCTCGTGGGCGTCGCCATAGTAGATGTCGCGGGAGGGATGGCCGGCGATGCAGTCGCGGGCGTGCGCCAGCGTCTCGGGGGCGGTGAGCAGGTCGCCGGCGCAGATGTAGATCAGATAACGCCCAGTCGACAGGGCGGCCGCCTTGTTGAACCCGTCGTAGATGCCGCGGTCGGGCTCCGACACCCAGCGCATGGCCTCGAGCGGCTGGCTCTCGAGGTAGGCGGGCGTGCCGTCGCTCGACGCCGCATCGATGACGACCCATTCCCAGTCGGTGCAGGTCTGGCGCGCGATCGAGGCGGCGGTGTCGCGCAGGCGCGGCAGGTCGTTGCGGCAGACGGTGATGATGGAGAAGAGCGGCTGAGAACCCATGAGACCCTTCGAGAGCGAGCGGACGCCGTGCGGGCGCACACTATGTGCAATGGAGCGTGCCTGTTAAGCGCAAGTCTGGCGCGTGGTGAATGCCGCGCGTCAGGCCGCGTAGTTCTGCGAATACGTCTCGCGCCTCGGCTCGGTGCGGTTGAGGACCACGCCGAGAAACTTGTCCCGCGGGAAGTACACCCGCTTGAGCGAGGACAGCACCTCGTCGCGCGTCGTGCTCGCCGACCTGACGACCAGCAACGCCCGGTCCGTATGCCCGATCAGCGCGTAGGTATCGATCACCGGCTGCAGCGGCGAGGTGTCGAGCACGACGAGGTCGTAGCGCTCGCGCGCCTGGAACAGGAAGCTCGCCATGCGCGCCGAGCCCAGCACGTCCATCGGGTTGGCGATCTGCGTGCCGTGCGGACCCGGACAGAAGTAGAGCCCGGACTCGCTGTCCTTCGCGATCACGTCGGCAATGCTCACGTCGCCCTTCAACAGGTCGACGATCGACGCCTTGGGATTGGGGTAGGCCGCGGCCGTAATCGACGTCGACCTCAGGTCGCAGTCGACGAGCAGCACCTTCCTGCCCGTCGATGCCGCATACTGAGCGAGGTTGAACGCCAGCGTCGACTTGCCCTCGCCCGGCAGCGCCGAGACCACGGCGATGACCTTGGCGGGCTCGTTGTTGAGGCTCTGGCTCTCGATGGCGTTCTTGATCGCGAAGATGCCTTGCGAATACTCCGACGACTTGTGGTCGAGGACGTAGCGGTAGAGATTGCCCTGATCGACGCGCAGCTGCGCGCGCGGCTCTGCCAACTGCTTGCCGGCCGTCGCCGCCGGCGTATCTGCGGCCCCGGCGGCGGACGCCGCGATCCTGAGCCCCGGCTTGGCGGCCCGGTGCGCGCGCAGGTCGACGGAGGGAAGCCAGGCCAGATAGGGCATGCCGAGCACCTGCTCGACCTCCTCGGGCGTGCGGAACACCTTGTTCATGAACTCGCGCGCCAGGCCGATGATGATGCCGAAGCTCAGCCCCGCTATCAGCCCGAACGCCAGCGCCAGCGGCTTGCGCGGATAGGTCGGCATGGTCGGCAGCGGCGCCTTGGCGATCACCCGCGCGTCGGCAGTCTGCAGGCTCTCCTGCTCGCTCGTCTCCTTGTAGCGAGTGAGCAGCGTATTGTAGAGGCCGCGGTTGGCGTTGGCCTCGCGCTCGAGTTCGCGCAGGCGAACCTTGTTGCGCTCTTCGACGGCGAGCCCCTTGGTCAGGTCCGCCAGCCGGGCCTTGAGCATGCTGACCTGGGTCTTGGCGTCCTCGTGCGCCAGGCCGGCGGCGGTGACGATGCGCTCGATCTCGCGGTCGACCTCGCCTCTGAGGCTTGCGACCTCCGCTCCAATGTCGGCGACGGCCGGGTGCCGGGGGCCGTACCGGCGCGAGATCTCCGCCGACCGGCGCGTGGCATCCGCCAAGGCCTGCCGCAGCGAGATGATGACCGGCGAGGCCTGCACCTCGGCCATCGACAGCAGCCGGACCGAATTTTGCGCGGCGGCCTGCAGCCTCGCGGCGCGGGTCAGCGCCGCGTCCTCGGCCGCGATCGCTTGCTCGAGCTTTGAGAGCACATCGCCGACCATGCGCTCGCTCGGCGTGGAGTCCGTGCTGCGGCCCGTCGAGTCTGTGACCCCGAAGAAGCTGTATTTGGCCTTGAGGTCGCCGATCTCGGCTTCCTGGGCCGCTACCAGCTGGCGCAGCTGCGCGAGGCGCTCCTTCAGCCAGACGTTGGCGTTGCGCGTGGCGTTGGTTTTGGCGTCGAGCTGGTCGGCAATGTAGGCCTCAACGAACGCGTCCGCGATCCTGGCAGCGCGCGCGGGATGGGTGGACGAGTAGCTGACGGCGATGATGTAGCTCGGCTCCTTGCGCGCCACTACCAGGCCGAGGAGAAAACGGTCGAGGTCGGTCTGGCTCAGCTCGTCGCGGCCGAGCATCAGCGCGGCATCGGTGCCCTTGCCCGACGGCCCGATCTCCTCGGGTGCCTCGCCGAACCAGGCGAGCACCGTGCGGGTTGCGCTCGACATCATCTCGCCGATCCGTTGGCCTAGCCCTGAGAAGCGGCCGCGCGTCTCCTCGCCATCGACCACGCCATACTGGTTGATCACCCGCTCGGCGATCGCCCTCGAGCGAATGATCCCGACCTGGCTGTCGATGATGGCCTTGTCCTGGCCGAGGCCCGGCGCAACGGCATCGGCCTGGATGACCTTGGTCGGCCGCGGATCGATCAGCAGCTGGGCGGTTGCCGTATAGATCGGCTTCGCCGACATCACGTAGAGGGTCGACACCAGCAGGCCGAGACCCATCACCAACAGGATCAGCTTGAGCTGCCGACGCAATCCGCGGAACACCTGCACTAGATCGACGGTGTCGGGCTGGACCACGCTATAGTAGTCCATGGTCTCGGCGGCCCTGTGACCCCTCGGAGGCATGCCGTTGGGAAAGCGCCGCACTACTGGCCCGGACATAGTGCCTCCGTGGTTCCGTTCGTCGCGATGACAGCTAGGTAGAAATCCCCGTCGCTATTGTATTGCGACTTGCTGCCGAAGAAATCGAAGTCGCCGGTCAGTGTTAATGGCGTGCCCCCAGGAACCGGAGCGCGGGTCAGGGTCGGTAACGCCGCCGTGATCGGCCGCACGAGCCAGGGCGTCACGCAAGCTAACCAATGGCGAAGCCTTCCCTTGTCTTCCTGGCGAGGGCTGCGATGGTGGGCGGGCGCGCAGGGCAGGGGATCGCGGGGATGTCGAAGGGTTCATCGACGCCCCAAACATGTCCTGGTCTGTGGCGAAGCATTGGTCGCTCGGCGGCCGCTGCCGCATGATCACTCTAGATGGTTGAGACGCTCAGTTGCGGAACTTCTGGCGTAACGGAACTCCTTTGCAGAGTCCGGTCCGGGACCAGCTCCAGCTCAATCAGGCCAACCAGACTGAGCGGGCGGCCTTGGGGCCCGCTCAAATATTGCCCCTTCAGCCCCAGCGATCGTCTCGGGAAGCGGCGCTAGCGGTGCGGGCCCCCGTCGCACTGTTCGTCTACAATCGGCCTGAGCACACGGTGAGGGCGATCAACGCGCTGGCAGCCTGCGACGGCGCCGCCCAATCCGATCTCGTCATCTTCTCCGACGCCCCAAAGAGCGCGAGTGCGGCGCCGGCCGTTGCGCTCGTGCGCCAGGTGATTGCGGGCGTGGGCGGCTTCAAGTCTGTCCGCTGCATCCAGAACGAAGAGAACAAGGGAGCCGCCCGGTCGATCATCAACGGCCTGACCATGATGCTGCGCGAGCACGGGCGGGCCATCGTCATCGAGGACGATCTCATCTGCTCGCCCCACACACTGACCTACCTCAACGCCTGCCTCGAACGCTACGCCGACTGCCCGAACGTCATGTCGGCCTGCGCCTACAATTTTCCGCGGCGGCTGATGCGCATTCCATCGGAATACGAGTACGACGCCTATTTCACGCCGCGCTTCTTCCCGTGGGGATGGGCGACTTGGGAGCGCACGCTCGGCGTAGTCGATTGGGCGGTCAGTGATTTCCATCGCTTCATGTCGACGGCGAGCGAGGTGCAGGCGCTGCGCGATATCGGCGATGACCTGCTCGATCTGTTGGTGCGGCAGCAGGCCGGCGAGTTCGACGATTGGGTGTTGCCGTACTCCTTCAGCCAGTTCAGGCACCACTACCTGTCGGTGTGTCCGGTGCGCTCACTCGTCGACAACATCGGCCACGACGGCTCCGGCCTGCACTGCCACGACACCAGGCTGTTCCAGAACGCGGTATCCGACGTAGCCCCCGTGCTGCGCCTGCCGGAGACGATCTTCGCCGACCAGCGCCTACTGCGGGCGAGCCAGATTGCCTCCTCCAACGCAATCGTGCGCCGCGCCTATCGCCGCGCCATGGACAGCGCGCTCAAGGTGCGCGAGTTGCTGGCGGCGCGGTATCCGCCAAGCCGCGGTCAGTGACGGCGGGCTCCACCTCGGACGCGGTCTCGAGCGGCGTTGCCGGCGACGGCTCCTCCATGCTGCGCCTCAGCACGAACCGGCCGCGCAACGCTTCCTGATTGCGATAGGCCGCCGCTATCGCAAACAGCAGGGCATAGAACTCGCCGGGCAGAGAGATGAAGCCCGATCCCATCGGCGCATTGACGACCAGCAGCGCCAGAATGCCGAGCAGCACGTGCCGCCCGACCGGGTCCTTGATCGGCTTCAGGAAGCAATAAATCGCGAAGAACAGCCCGCCATACGCCAGCGGCAGCAGCAGACCGAAGCGATAGAGCTCGCCGAGAACGCCCACGTCGGTGAGGAAAAAATGCCGGTCGTAGACGGTATGAAAGCCGCCGTTCCATTGCAGCGACAGGGATCCCATGCCCATCCAGTCGTTCGCCCTGAGCTCGGAAAGGATGATCGCGGCCGTGTGCGTGCGCACCGAATCCTCGAGCGACATCTCTGGCGGCCCGTGCGCGCCTTGGCTAGGGAAGATGGCGGCCACCAGCGCATGCACGTCTTCCACGAGCATGTAGAGGAGATCGCCGCCGAACAGGGCCGTCAGGAGGAGCGCAACGCTGCTCACCGCCAGCATCAAAAACCGCAGCGGGCTGCTCAGCCCGAAGATGACGATGCCGGCTGCCGCCATCACCACCATGGCGCTGCGCGTCTGTGAGATCAGCAGCATACCCGCCACGCCGACCATCAGCGGCACGACATATGACCAAACCTTGAACCTGATGATCATCACGAGGCTGATCGCCATTGAGATCATGTAGAGCTCGGTGCCGCTGAAGATGCGGTACTTGCGCGGATCGAGATAGGGAATATCCCGATCGGTGAGGTCGCCGAGAACGCCGGTCTGCAGGACGAGGCCCAGGATCAGATAGATGAGGACGGCGACGTGGATGGAGGAGAGCAGCGCGTGCGGATGCAGGCGGTAGCGCTCGATCAGGAAGAGAAAAATGAAGAACGACAAGAACGCTCCCATCCGCCTCTCTTCCAGGACGCCGAACGGCAACGGCTGGCCGAAGCTCAGGTAGGCGAGCGTGGCGCAGATGAGATTGAGCGCCAGCACCAGCGCCACCAGCGTGACGTCGGCGGCGTACCACCTGCCGCGGTAGAGCGCTCCGAGCACGAAGCCGATGGTGAAGAGCAGGGAGACGATCAGGTAGGCCTCGCGCAAGCCTGGCAGCGCGAGGGGATGTTGCTCGAATGAGAAGTTGGCCCAGAAGAAGAACTTGCCGTGCACCAGGATCAGCGCGAGCGGGATCAAGTACAGGCTATAGGGTTTGGCCACCGAGATCCTGGAGCGAACCCACGCACCCCTGGCGTAGCTGTCTAGACCGATCTGCGTCATGGAAACCCAAATTCGGCCGCTTGTGCAGCCTCATGCCCAGTGAACGGCTGATCCCCTAGCCGGTCCGCGATTGGGCACCCTCCGCGTGGCGGCGCATCGACCTTGTATGCCGCGTGGGAGGCTGTCAATTCGTTGCTCTCCACATGGTTCCGGCGGCATTGCGGTCCGCAGCACAACCGCCGGGAGGGCGCTTCTGACGCGAAATATCGGGCGCGCGGCGCCGATGCGAACTTCGAAGCCCGACCACCAATAGGCGCCGCCCGCGCCCATCCTTGCCAGGCAAAAGCCAATTAGGGTTAACGCCGGCTTCCCCGAGCGCGAGCGGCCGGTTTCAGACAAAGTCCGCGCCAAGTCCAAATCAAGCGGGGGAGTTCAGTTGCTGTGGCGGACAAAGTTGCCCTTGTACTGGGAATAACCGGTCAGGACGGCGCCTATCTCGCGCGTCTCCTACTCTCTAAAGGTTATATTGTTCATGGCGTTAGAAGGCGATCTTCGTCCTTCAACACAGGCCGCATCGACGACATCTACGTCGATCCGCGCGAAAGCTTCACCAGGCTGCATCTGCACTATGGCGACCTGACGGACGCCACCAACCTGATCCGCATCCTGCAGGAAACCCAGCCCACCGAGATCTACAATCTCGCGGCCCAGAGCCACGTGGCGGTGAGCTTCGAAACGCCCGAATACACCGCCAATGCCGACGCGCTCGGCACGCTGCGGCTGCTCGAGGCGATCCGCATCCTCGGCATGAAGGACCGGGTGCGCTTCTATCAGGCCTCCACCTCGGAGCTGTTCGGCAAGGTGCAGGAGACCCCCCAGCGCGAGACCACGCCATTCTATCCGCGCTCCCCCTATGCGGTCGCCAAGCTCTACGCTTACTGGATCACGATCAACTATCGCGAAGCCTACGGCATCTACGGTGCCAACGGCATCCTCTTCAATCACGAGAGCCCGATGCGCGGCGAGACGTTCGTGACGCGCAAGATCACACGCGCCGTCGCGGCCATCGAGCTCGGCCTGCAGCAGCGCCTGGTGCTGGGCAATCTCGACGCCAAGCGCGACTGGGGTCATGCACGCGACTACGTGGAGGGGATGTGGCGCGTCCTGCAGCAGGACGAGCCCGACGACTACGTGCTCGCCACCGGCGAGACCCACAGCGTGCGCGAGTTCGTCGAGTTGGCTTTCGCCAAGGTGGGGCGCAAGCTCGCCTGGCGCGGCAAGGGCGTCGAGGAGGTCGGCATCGATTCACGCAGCGGCCGCGACCTCGTGCGCATCGACCCCACGCACTTCCGTCCAACCGAGGTCGACCTTCTGCTGGGCGACGCGAGCAAGGCGCGCGCCAAGCTCGGCTGGGAGCCCAAGTGCAGTTTCCCGGAGCTGGTCGACGAGATGGTGACGGCGGACCTCGCCGAGGTGGCATCCGAGACCTGGCGCAAGGACCGCACCGCCTAGCTCCGCAAGCCTTCCGTTCGAGCCGACACAACGCCCGCGTTGCCGAGATGGGGCAGCGCGGGTTTCGTTTCGACATTCCCGTCGATGCCAACCTGGCGCGACGCGGGAGTGATGGCTGGCCACGTCCATCCCGCGCCTCCCGATGACCGCATTTGTCGCCGACTCTCTGGGCCCCAAGTGATTCGCGCTGAGAAGAGCCAGACATCGAGGGATGCCATGACAACTCTGATCCAGCAGATCGAAGACATGCGCGTGCGCATGAACGAGCTCGCCAGCAACGAGCAAGGCCTCGTCAAGGCACTCGGCGAGGCACTGAGCCGCACCGACCAGAAGCTTCTACATGAGGTGCACAATCTCACCGTCGAGCATGAAGCTCGCCGCGGCGCGATCCTGAAGGAGCTGCAGCTTCTGGCGGCCCGCATGGGTGCCTTTCCGTTGACCCCGCGCGAGCCCTTTGGCGCCATCGAGGGCGCGGCCAACGAGCCGCCGCCGCACGAGAAGCAGCGGCCGGCCCTCTCCGGCGGTGACTGGCGCCTTGCCGCCGCCAACATCCAGGACGAGCTCGAATTCCACCTCAACGCCCGCGCCGCCGCGGGGTGAGGCGATACAGGAATCCCGCTTGCGGGATTGCCTCGGTCCGGAGCCGCGCTAGTGTGATGATCGAGAAGTCCGCTCTCGAGCCTAGCCCAGCGCGATGGTGCGGACTTCTCGATCTGAATCACACTAGGATCATTGATTTGCTAGACTAGGCTTGATCGCAAGGCGATGCCCGGCTAGGTGAGGCCGCATGCAGCGCGCGGCCATCCCCATCCTGTCCTCCATCGCCCCCCTGGTCCGACCTGGCGGCGTCTGGATCGTCGACATCTGGGGCGTGATGCACAACGGCGCGCAGGCGCACGCGGCCGCCTGCGACGCCTGCCGCCGCTACCGCGCCGCCGGCGGCAGGGTGGTTCTCCTCTCCAATGCGCCCCGGCCCTTCACCGCCGTCATCCGCCAGCTCGACGCCATCGGCGTACCGCGCGACGCCTACGACTTCGGCGTGACGTCGGGCGACGCCACGCGCGGCCTGATCGAGGCGATGGTCGCTTCTGGGCAGGGCCGGCCCTTTTTGCATATCGGGCCCGAGCGCGACCAGGGACTGTTCGACGGCCTCGACGTGCGCTTGGCGCACGCCGAGGCCGCCGAGGTCGTGGTCTGCTCCGGGCTGTTCGACGACACCAGGGAGACACCGGCCGACTACGCCTCCCTGTTCGATGGCCTGCTCGCCCGCGGCGTGCCGATGATCTGCGCCAACCCGGATCTCGTGGTCGAGCGCGGCGACAAGCTCGTCTATTGCGCCGGATCGCTGGCGGCGGAGTATGCCGCCAAGGGCGGCAAGGTCATCTACGCCGGCAAGCCGCACCTGCCGATCTACGAGCGCACGTTCGCCGAGATCGAGCGCCACACGGGTGCGCCGCTGCGCAAGGACGCGCTGATCGCCATCGGCGACGGCATCGACACCGATCTCGAGGGTGCGGCCGCCGCCGGCCTGCGCTCCGTGTTCATCGCCAGCGGCGTGCACGTGTCGGGCGGGCTCAGCGCGCGCGTGCTGGCCGACCTCTTCGGCAGCCGCGACTTCGCCCCCATCGCCGCGCTGCCGGCGCTGGCGTGGTAGCGGGCCTTACCGCAGCCCGAGAAGTGCAAAGCCGATGGCGGCCGCGACGGCGGCGCAGGCCGTGCCGACCATGAGCCGGCGCAGAACCGAGGCGCGCCGGCGCGCCGCTTCCATCCTGGAGATGAGCGCATCCTGGTCGCGCTCGCTCATCTTCTGCCAGTCGTCGATGGCGGGAAACTGCGGCGTCGACCCGATCATGGTATCCTCGTGATCCTCCATGCGCCGGCGCCGCGCAGACGCGCTCGATGCGCACCGGCCGAATCGAATCATCATAAGCGATCGGCCGACCGCGGCCTTGCATGGCCCACCGATCAAGGCCAGCAACGCGGCGGGGGCCCTGGAGCGGCGCTACCGCGAGATCCGGGATGACGCCAGCTCAGACCGCCAGCACGACCTTGCCGACGTGCTGGCTGGTCTCGAGCCGCCGGTGCGCGTCGGCCGCCTTGGCCAGCGGGAAGGTCGAATCGATGACGACCTTCACCTTGCCCGCCGTCAGCAGCGGCCACACCTTGGCCTCGAGCGCGCGGGCAAAGCCCGCCTTCACCTCGCGCGTGCGCGGCCGCAGCGTCGAGCCGGTCAGGGTGAGGCGCTTCATCATCAGCCGCGAGATGTTGAACTTGACCTCGGCGCCGCCGAGCGTAGCGATCTGCACGATGCGTCCCTCGTCCGCCGCGGCGATGATGTTGCGCTCGGTGTAGTCGCCGCCGACCATGTCGAGCGTCACGTCGACGCCCTTGCCGCCGGTCGCCTCCTTGGCGATGGCGACGAAGTCTTCCGTTTTGTAGTTGACCGCGCGGTCGGCGCCGAGCGCCACGCATTCCTTGCACTTCTCGGCCGAGCCGGCGGTGGCGATCACCTTGGCGCCGAACGCCTTGGCGAGCTGGATCGCGGTCGTGCCGATGCCGCTGGAGCCGCCGTGCACGAGGAACCACTCGCCGGCCGCGAGCCGGCCGCGCTCGAACACATTGTTCCACACCGTGAAGAAGGTCTCAGGGACTGCCGCCGCCTTCACCATGTCGAGGCCGGCCGGGATCGGCAGCGCGATCGGCTCCTCGGCCAGGCAGTATTCGGCGTAGCCCCCGCCGTTGACCAGCGCGCACGCCTTGTCGCCGACCTTCCAGCGCGTCACGCCTGCGCCCAGCGCCGCCACCTCGCCCGCGACCTCCAGGCCCGGCAGCGGCGAGTGCCCGGGCGGCGGCGGATAGGCGCCCATGCGCTGCGCCACATCCGGCCGGTTGACGCCGGCGGCCGCCACTTTGATCAGTATCTGGCCCGCGCCCGGCTTCGGCGTCGGCAGCGTCTTGGGGCGAAGCACATCGGGTCCGCCGGGCGTGGTGATCTCGATCGCCGTCATCGTCTCGGGCACGCTGGCCATGGCTCGGCTCCGTCTTATTTGGGCGCTATTGCTGCCGGAGACTTGCCCAAGGGGCGGGTTGAGACAAGAGCCAACTCGTGTCAGGCTGGCGCGGTGCCGTTTCCCGCCATCAGGAGAGGGCCATGGACTGGGACGACCTCAAGCCCAAGCCTGCCAAGGGCATCACGCTCGGCGAGGACCTGGCGAAGCTCTCCGTCGCCGAGCTCGAAGGGCGCATCGCCGCCCTGCAGCAGGAGATCGAGCGCGTGCAGGCGGAGATGCAGGCCAAGAAGGCGCACGAGGCGGCGGCTGCCTCGCTGTTCAAGCCCTTATGAGCCGCGACGGCCCGGCGATGTCAGGAACTCCCACACATCTTGCCGCCATCGTCGCCGCCGGCCTCGTGCTGGCGACGGGAGCGTATGCCTGGCGCCAGAGCACCGCGCACGAGGCCCACGCAGCCGTTGCGCCCGACGGCCCGCCGAGCGCCGCCTCGGGCCAGTACGGCGCCGACGCCGATCGCCTGTGCGCCATCTATCACGCCCGCTTCGGCGGCACCCGGGCCCGCCTCGTGCGCATGATGCGCGACGATATCGCCAATTTCGTCGTCATCGAGCTCTCGCGCGGCGAGCGCGTCGCCGCCTCCGTGCAGCGCGCCTGGCTGCGCGCTTCCTACGGCGAGGGCGAGCCGGTCTGGCTCGGCGAGTTCGCCTCGCCGGAGAGCGCGCTCGCCAAGGCCGTGCGGCTCTGCCCGCAGGCGGCGCGCTGCGAGCGCGGCACGCCCGGATGCGGTCCCGAGGAACGGCCTTTCACCGCCTTACCGACGCTTTGATCCTGGCGAAGCCGCTGTCGCCGCCGGCGTCCGCACCGCGCGGCGCTACGCCGCTTTACGGTTTATTATCCAATCCGCGGCATCATCACGACTGTCCAGTTATCTGGATCCGAGTGGCTCCTGTCCACTCTGTTTGACGCCTCCCTGTTAACTCCTGAGCCGCCTTTTGGCGGCTCATTTTTTTTTGTGCCACCACCGTGGCATGCATCGTGCGTGGCACGCCGGACGCGGGGCCTGACCCTCGCGCAGCATGGTCCGCGATTGGGCCCGCAATTGAGGATGACTTGTTAACAGTCGCCTGCCAGGGTGGCCTGGTGTAGTATGCTCAAGCGAGAGTAACCGTTTGTACCAAGTTGCATCATGAGCACCAGCCCAGATACCAGCCTGCCCGCGGGCACCACCGTCTCCTTCGGCGAGCGCTTCGCCGCCTCCGACCAATTCGACGCCATCTTCAAAGAGGGCATGGGGCTCGTCGAGCGCACGGCCGCCTACCTCGATGGCCAAGGCCGCAAGGAGGCGCGACTGCTGCGCGGGCCGGTCGCGGTGCTCTACGCCACGGAGAACATGCGTCTCACCACGCGCCTCTTGGAACTCGCCTCCTGGCTGATGATCCGCCGCGCGCAGAAAGAGGGCGAGATCAGCGCCGACGAAGCGCGCGCCAAGCGTGAGCGCGTTCGCCTCAAGGGCGTCGGCCGCCCGTCGCACGTCAAAGGCTTCGTCGAGCTGCCGGAAGGGCTGCGTCGTCTGATCGACGCCAGCTTCGCGCTCAACGACCGCATCGTCCAGCTCGACCGCGCCATGGAGGTGATCGTCAACGAGGCGATCAACGGCGACAACCCCGTCGCCGCGCAGGTGACGCGCCTCGAGGAGGCGTTCAGCGCCCCGCGCAGGCGCGCCGTCAGGGCCTGAGGCCCGGTCCCTCGCGCCTCCCAGCGCGACTCAGTGCGTCCACGACCCCTTGCGACCGAAGCGGAAGTTGTCGGCGTAGGCCTTGCGCACGGCGCCCCGTGGCTTGGGCTCCACGACGCGATAGGCAATGCCGTTGCGCTCGGCATAGGCGATCGCCTCCTCCTTGCTATCGAAGGTGAGGCGGATCTGCGCCTTCATGTCGCCCGAGCTGGTCCAGCCCATCAACGGGTCGATCTCGCGCGGCGCCTCGGGCTCGAACACCAGGACCCAGTCCTTGGCGCGGGCCGGTCCCGATTGCATGGCGGTCTGCGCAGGCTTGTAGATGCGGGCAACCATGGGCAAGCCACCTCGAGCCAACCAATCCTCGAGCCGGCCCGCGGCCGCGGCCGGCTCCTGCCGCCAGAAGCAGGCGGCACGCGCACTTGTCAAGGGCGACGCGGGGGCAGCGCGGGGGCAACTCGGGGATCGCACGCGCAACGGCCCCGGCAGCTGTCGCCGCCGGGGCCGTCCTCCGAGACACGGGGCGCGTGCGGGTTGCGCTCCCGTTACTGCTTCTTGGTCTCGGCGGGCTTCTCGGTGGTCTTGGCGGCCGCACCCGTGCCGGGCTGGCTGCCGCCCGCAGGCATCGCCGGCGCGGCGGCCTTGGGATCGACCTTCTTGGCATCGACCTTCTGCGTGTCGGCCTTGGTGTCACCCATCTTCTTCTCATCGCCCGGTTTCACCGCCGCCTTGGCGTCGGCGGGCTTGGCGACTGGCTGGATGGCCTGGGTGGAGGCGGCCGGCTGCGGCTTGGTCGTATCCGGCGACTTGGCGGCCGGGGTCGTGGCCGCCGCGGGCGGGTTGGTCGCCACGCTGCTCTGGGCGAACGCCGGTGCGGCGATCGCCAGCGCCAGCGCTGCAACCGCGAGGGTCTTCGTCATGGATCGTCATTTCCTTTTGTTGCACATGGGCCTCATGGCGAGGCATCCCAAGCATCTGGCCCGAGCATTGGGGCGCGGTGTTGCTCGCGGACTAACGCCGGCATGAACCCGGCATTCAACGCCCATTCAGGTTCTGCCTCCCGCGCGCCCGACGTTGCCTCCTCATGAGTTCGAAGCGATGCGCGCGTCCCTATTGAAGTGACGCGTAATTGGGCAGCCTCTAGGCACGGGACTGCCTATAGCGCGTGCGCAAAGGCGCGGCGGCGGCGAGGCGGCGCCGCTCGATTGAAATTTTTCCCTCTAGATCAGCACGCTCCTCGCCCGCAGATGGCTGGCACAGGTCTTGCGGACGGCGTCGGCAGTATCCGTGCGCCCGCCCCGCCGCGGCCGAAAGAGGGAGCCTGCCCCATGCCACGACTCCTGCCTCGCATCGCCGACACGGCAGCCCGCGGCGGCCTCCTCCTCGCCTTGGTGCTCGGCCTGCTCGCTGATCCCGCCGCCGCGCAGGCCCCAGCGACGCCGACGCCCGACAAGGGCGACACCGCCTGGATGCTGATTGCCACCGTGATGGTCCTGCTGATGACCATTCCGGGCCTGGCGCTGTTCTACGCCGGGCTCGTGCGCGTCAAGAACGTCGTCTCGATGTTGATGCAGGTCTTCGCCATCGTCTGCCTGGTGGTGCTCATCTGGGTGATCTACGGCTACAGCTTGGCCTTCACCGGCGGCGGCCCGCTCAATGCCTACGTCGGCGGCCTGTCCAAGGCGTTCCTGATGGGCGTGACGCCCGAATCGGTGGTCGCCACCTTCTCCAACGGCGTCGTCATTCCGGAATACGTCTACATCTGCTTCCAGATGACGTTTGCCTGCATCACCCCGGCGCTGATCGTGGGCGGCTTTGCCGAGCGCATGAAGTTCTCGGCACTGATGCTGTTCATGGCGCTGTGGGTGACGTTCGTCTATTTTCCGGTCGCGCACATGGTCTGGTACTGGGCGGGCCCCGACGCGCTGGCCGACGCCGCCAAGAAGGTCGCCGAGGCTGCCGGCGCCGCCAAGACCGAAGCCGAGGCCGCGCTCGCCGCGGTGCAGGCCGATGCCGGCATCGCCTTCCAGTGGGGCGCCATCGACTTCGCCGGCGGCACGGTCGTGCACATCAATTCCGGCATTGCCGCCCTGGTCGGCGCGATCCTGCTCGGCAAGCGCGTCGGCTACCGCGAAGAGCCGATGGCCCCGCACAGCCTCACCTTGACCTGCGTCGGCGCCGCCCTGCTCTGGGTCGGCTGGTTCGGCTTCAACGCCGGCTCCAACCTGGAATCGAACGGCATCGCGGCGCTCGCCATGATGAACACTTTCATCGCCACCGCGGCGGCGGCCATCTCGTGGCTGTTCTTCGAGACCATCTTCAAGTGGAAGGCGTCCCTGCTCGGGCTGGTGTCGGGCGCGGTGGCCGGCCTCGTCGCCATCACGCCAGCGTCGGGCTTTGCCGGCCCGCTGGGCGCGGCCGAGCTAGGCGCGGTCGCCGGCGCGGTATGCCTCTTCTTTTGTACCGCCATCAAGCGCCTCTTTCGCTACGACGACAGTCTCGACGTGTTCGGCATCCACTGCATCGGCGGCATCGTCGGCGCGCTCGGCACTGGTCTCCTGGTCAACCCGGCGCTGGGCGGCACCGGCATCCTCGACTACGTGGTGAGCCCCGGCGCCGCCAAGGTGGCCGAGTACGTGCGCGACGTGCAGATGATGGCGCAGCTCAAGGCCGTCGGCCTGACGCTCGTGTGGTCCGGCGTCGGCACGGCAATCATCTTCAAGGTAGTCGATATGCTGATCGGCACGCGCGTGGAGGAGAGCGCCGAGCGCGAGGGCCTCGATCTCACCCAGCACGGCGAGCGCGGCTACGCCTTCGAGTAGGATGTGGGGGCGCAAAACGCGTTCGCTATTGCGCCCTACCTCTTCGCCGCCTGATAAGCGCGCCAGCCGCCGAACGAGGAGATGTCCCTGGCGCCGGGCAGCGCCGCCGTCTCGCACAGGAAGCCCTTGGGCCGGGTGCCGTCGGCAAGCAACAGCGTGCCGATGCCGAGTGGCGCCGGGATGCCGGCAACGAAGCGCCCGAACGTCTCGGGCGACAGCGCCCACACCTCGGTGGCGATCGCGTGCCCCTGCCCGCCCGCCACCCGCACGAGGCCCGGCCGCTCAGGCGGGCCGCCGGGCAGGGCGTAGAGCTCGTAGGCAGCCTCCGTCGCCACCGCGCGCAGGAAAGTCGCGCCGAGTGAGCGCAGCTCGTGGTTGAGCGCCATGCCCGAAAGATGCGCGCCCACCACCGCGATCTCGATCGCCCCGGCCGGCGCCGACGCCGCCAGCTGCCGCAGCGCCCGCAGGGGCCGGCCGGTAGCCCCGATCGTCGCCGCGGCGCGACCATGAAACGCGCGCCCCAGGCTCGCCAGCGCCGCATCGGCCCCGCGCCGGCCAATGAAGGTCACGCCCGCTGCGCGGCCGTCCTTGCGCATGGGCCCCGGCACGGCCAGCGCCGCGAGGTCGAGCAGGTTGACGAAGTTGGTGTAGGTGCCGAGCCGGGCGTTGGGCCCGAACGCATCGGCGGCGACCTCGGCAAGCGTCGGCGCGCAGGGCGCGGTCGGCACCGCCAGCGCATCGATGCCGCGCCACACGGGCTCGGTGGCGCGCCGCAGCGCCTCCAGCCGATAGAGCCCGGCAAAGGCGTCGGCGGCCGAGAAGGCCTTGGCCTTGTCGATGATCTGGCGCGTGACGGGGAATACCGCGCGCGGGCGCCGCTCGATGAAGGGGCGGATGGCGGCATAGCGCTCGGCCACCCAGGGCCCCTCGTAGAGCAGCGCTGCCGTCTCGAAGAACGGCGTCATGTCGATGTCGACGGCCTCGCAGCCGAGCCCCTCGAGCACCTCGAGGGCGGCGCGCCAGGCGGCCTTGGCCGCACCGTCGCCGAAGAATTTGAGGTCCTTGCCGCGCGGCACCCCCAGGCGCACTTTTGGCGGCATCGGGCTCGGCCGGCCGAGCGCGATCGGGCGCGAGAACGGATCGCCGGGGTCGACGCCGGCCATGACTTGGTACACGGCCCAGGCGTCGTCGACAGTGCCGGCGAACACCGACACGCAGTCGAGCGTGCTGCAGGCCGGCACCACGCCCCGGGTTGACACCGCGCCCACCGACGGCTTCAGCCCGACGATGTTGTTGAGGCCCGCCGGCACGCGGCCCGAGCCCGCCGTATCGGTGCCGAGCGCGAACGGCACGATGCCGCGCGCCACGGCGACCGCCGAGCCTGAGCTCGATCCGCCCGGCACCAGCGCCGGATCGATGGCATTCCTCGGCACGGGATAGGGCGTGCGCACGCCGACTAGGCCGGTGGCGAACTGGTCGAGGTTGGTCTTGCCGACGACGAGCGCGCCGGCCGCCACCAGCCGCTCCACGGCGGTGGCGCTCTGGATCGCCTGGTAGGCAAAGCCCGGGCAGCCGGCGGTAGTCGCAAGGCCGGCAACGTCGATGTTGTCCTTGACGGCGAACGGCACGCCCCAGAGGGGCTTGGCAACGGGATCGAAGCGCCCGAGCTTCTGTGCCGCCCTGGCCACGGCCTTGCGCTCGGCGAGCGAGATGAAGATGCCGGGATCATCGGCCGCATCGATCGCCGCGAATACCTGCTCCACCACTGCGGCCGGTTCGCGCCCCGCGGCGTACGCGTCATGTAGGCTGGCGATGTCGCCGGTCAGGTCGGGCCCGGCATCGGACCCGACATCGGCGCTGGGACGGCTGCGCCGCATCAGGGCTTGACCGGCGGCGCGCCGATCAGGCTCACGTGGGCGGCGACCACGCGCCAGCCGTCCTCGAAGCGCACCCAGGTCTGCATCTGCCGCCCGACCTTGCCGGGCATGCTGTCGCGGCGAAAGTGGGTGGAGGCGACAGCTAAGTCGCGGCCGTAGGTCGTGATCACGACCCGCTCGCGCGTGCGCATGAGATTGAGAGGCGAGCGCGCGGCGCGGAAGGCGGCAATCTCGCCGTAGCCATAGAGGTTCTCGTTGACGCCGTAGCGGATGGTGCGCTCGTCCTTGCGGAAGAAGGCGTCGAGCGCGGCCACGTCGTTGGTGACGAGGGCCTGCTCGTAGCGCTCGAAGGCCTGCCGGACCTCGGCGACCACCTCCGGCAGGTCAACCTGCATGGTACTCCTCCCTCACTCCGGCGGCCGCCGCGCGGCAACAATCTGGCCTGTCTCCAGCCGATGCGCAATGCGCAAGCCCACGTCCTCGCGCCAGGGCGCGGCGATGATCTGCACGCCGATCGGCAAGGGCTCGAGTGGCACCGGCACGGCCACCACCGGCAGACCGGTGAAGGAGATCGGCTGGGTATAGAGGCCGAGGTTGGGGCGCAGCGGCATCTCGACGCCGTCGAGCACCAGCGTCTGCTGGCCGAGCCGCGGCGCCGTGCAGGGCGTCGCCGGCGCCAGGATGGCATCGACCTCGGCAAACAGCTTCAAGACCTCGCTGCGGTACCAGCGGCGGAACTTCTGCGCCTGCATGACGAGCGGCGCCGGCACCATCGCCCCCGCGATCAGCCGGTCGCGCACCGCGGGATCGAAATCGCCGGCCTGCTTGCGCAGCCGCTCCAGGTGCAGCGCGGCACCCTCGGTTGCCGTGATGACGTAGGCGGCGGCGCGGGCGCGCGCGGCCTGCGGCAGCTCGATCTCGCGCGTGACACCCAAGGCCGTCGCCACGCGCTCGACGGCAGCGGCGGCCTCGGGAAAGGCACCGCGCTTGAAATGGCCGCTGGCGACGGCGATCCTGAGCCCATCGGTGCCGCGCGCCAGCAGCGGCGCCACCGGCTCGGCCGGCCGGTCGACGCACACGGGGTCCTCGGGGTCGTGGCCCTGCATGGCGTCGTAGGCGAGCGCCAGATCCATCGTGGTGCGCGCCAGCGGCCCCAGGTGATCGAGGCTGGCGACGAACGGGAATGTGCGGGCCCGCGACAGCCGGCCGTAGGTCGGCTTGAGGCCGAACACGCCGCACAGCGACGACGGCACACGGATCGAGCCATTGGTGTCGGAGCCGAGCGCGATTGCAACGAGTCCGCCCGCCACTGCCGCTCCGGTCCCGCCCGAGGAGCCGCCGGTCATGCGGCCGGTATCGTGCGGATTGCGCGAGGGGCCATCGTGCACGTTCTCGCCGGTGAAGTCGTAGGCGTACTCGCCCATGTTGAGCGCGCCGACGAGGACCGCGCCCGCGGCCTCCAGGCGCGCGATCAGCGTCGCGTCGGCCCCCGCCGGCGCCCGCGCCCGGTTGATCTTGGAGCCCGCGAGCGTCGGCAGTCCCGCCACGTCGAACAGGTTCTTGACGGCGAACGGCACGCCCGCGAGCGCCCCCAGCGGCACGCCCCGCGCGCGGGCGGCATCGATGGCGGCGGCCTTCGCACGCGCCCGCTCGGCCGCCACGGCCGTGAAAGCATTGAGGACCCCGTTCCGCTCGGCGATCCGCGCCAGCGCCGTCTCGGTGACGGCCGCGGCCTTCGTCGCGCCCGACGCGACTTTCTCGGCGATCTCGGCTGCTGACGCCCACGCATCCATGTCCGTCACGCCTCGAAGGTTGGTGCGGGCTCCGCCTCGTCGGGCAGTTCGAACTCGGCAACGACACCGGCTAGGCGCAGCGTCACCTGCAGGTTGGCCTTGATGGCGGATGTCCATGCCGGCTCAAGGGGCAAGCCCAGCACGCGTGCGCTCGCCTCGATGTAATCGTCGAGGTCATCGTCCTTTGCGTCGCTCATTGCGCTCTTTCCCCTAGCATGTAGCAACCGTGTTGTTTTAGGTGACGGCGCGCTTTGGGTCGACGGGTTTTTTGCTCCTTAGGATGGCGTTGAGGATAGCGAGCATCTTTCCGATGCAGGCGACGATGGACGATCTCCCGCCCGGCACCGCTCTTATCGCACACATCCGACAGACAAGGTTGGGTCGAGCGTCAGCGATCACCCAACCCAATCCTGGCGACAACAGGTGTTGGGCCTGCGCTTCGCTTGACCCAACCTAATATTCGCTACCTCGCAATTGTGGTGGCGTTGCCGGCTCGCACGATTGAAACTAGGGGCGTCGCACATCGGGAGACGCCCCCTTGAAGCTCTTCTTCAGCAGTACACAGCTCGCGCATCGGCCAACCCAGTACATGGTGCACGGACGCATCGTCGATCCGTTCGAGAACCCGAACCGGGCAACGACGCTGATCGCCTCGCTGGGGGCGGCCGGACTGGTGCGCGCCGAGCCGGCCGATTTCGGCCGCGCTGCCGTCCTGAAAGTCCACGCCGACCACTACGTCGCTTTCCTGGAAGAAGCCTACGCCCGCTTCACGCAGCTGCCCAACCACGGCCCGGAGGTGCTGCCCAACGTGCACCCCTATCGCGGCGCCGGGCCCGCCTACGCCGACCGCGGGCCGCCGCGCGCAACCGGCATCATCGGCCGCGCCGGCTGGTACATGGGCGATCTGTCCTGCGCCACCATGGAGGGCACCTTCGCCGCCGCCTACGCCTCCGCCCAGACGGCGATCGCCGGTGCCGAGGAAGTCCTGTCGGGCGCGCGCGCCGCCTTCGCGCTCTGCCGGCCGCCGGGGCACCACGCCTATGCCGATCGCTGCTCGGGCTTTTGCTATCTCAACAATGCGGCCATCGCCGCCGAGGTGCTGCGTCGCACCTTTGCCCGCGTCGCCATCATCGACTTCGACACCCACCACGGCGACGGCACGCAGGCGATCTTCTATGCCCGCAGCGACGTGTTCTACGGCTCGGTGCACACCGACCCGTCCGCCTACTACCCGCATTTCGCCGGCTACGCCGACGAGACGGGGGCCGGCGCCGGCGAGGGCGCCAACCTCAATCTGCCGTTGCCGTGGGGCGCGGACGATGCCGCCTTCATCGCCGCCAATGTGCGGCTCGGCGAGGCGGCGCGGGCGCACGGCGCCGACGCGCTCATCCTCTCGGCCGGCTGGGATGCGCACCGCGACGATCCGCTCTCCAAGCTCGCCGTCTCGACCGACGCCTACGCCCGCACCGGTGAGATCTACGGCCGGCTCGGCCTACCGACGCTGATCGTGCAGGAGGGTGGCTACTCGCTCGAAGCGGTGGCCGAGGCCTCGCGGGCGTTCGCGGTCGCCTTCCGAGGCGCGCACGGGTCGTGACCGCTCCACGCTGCCACGCCTCACCACTTCCACCGAGAGAAAATCTGCGTCGGCGCGCCAGCGAGCGCAATTGCGCCCACGGCCGCTAAGCTCCGAAAGCCGCCGGATCGCACAGGTCCGAGATCTGCCAGGAGGACATTGCCGCTGCTCGCGCGAAATCCACCCGAAAGCGGACAAACCCGCGAGGCATTGTTGCCCTTTCCACAGCTCGCCAACCAAGCCCGACTACACATCGTCCTACGCGCTAGAGGTGCTCGGCCACTTCAAAGGGCTCAATCGCAAGATGGGCGTTGGCGAAAATCTCGGCGTGCTCATCAATGTGAAAGTGATGCAGTCGACGGTGGACGCCGACCACCGGCGCCGGCTCTTGGAGAACACGGACAATCGCTGTTTTGGGCAGGCCATCTCGGGAGAGCGGTCGTACGGCACCAAGTATCCCGGCGGGAATGCCGTGCAGGAGAGACTAGATTGAGCGTGCCTGCTCGCGTAACACGAATTTCTGGATCTTGCCGGTTGCCGTTGTCGGCAAGGGCCCGAATAGCACCGTCTTGGGCGCCTTGAAATGCGCCAGGTGATCGCGGCAGAAAGCGATGATCTCCTCGGCAGTCGCAGTGGCGCCCGGCTTTAGCTGCACAAAGGCACAGGGAGTTTCACCCCATTTCTGGTCCGGCCGCGCCACCACGGCTGCAAGCTGTACGGCCGGATGCTTGTAGAGTGCAATCTCCACCTCGACGCTCGAAATGTTTTCCCCGCCCGAGATGATGATGTCCTTGGCGCGATCCTTGATCTCAATATAGCCGTCGGAATGCTCGACCGCGAGATCGCCAGTATGCATCCAGCCGCCGCGGAACGTCTCGGCCGTCGCCTTCGGCTCCTTCAGATAGCCGAGCATCACGGTATTGCCACGCACCATGATCTCGCCGACAGTCTTGCCATCGCGCGGCACGGGTTTGAGGTTTTTTGGCTCGGCCACCATGTGGCCATCCACCACCGGATAGCGCACGCCCTGACGCGCGCTGAGCGCGGCACGCTCCACGAGCGGCAGTTTCTCCCAGCCGTCCTGCGGCACGCACAAGGTCGACGGTCCTTGCAGCTCGGTCATTCCGTAGATGTGGGTCACACGAAAGCCAAGCTCCTCCATGCCTTGGATCACCTTGGCCGGCGGCGGCGATCCGCCGGTCTGGATATCGACGATGTGGTCGAATTTGCGCCGCTGCTCGGTTGGCGCCGAAATCAGCATGTTGAGCACGGTCGGCGCCCCGCACATGTGCGTGACGCCATGCTCGACGATCATCGGAAATATCAGAGCGGGATCGACCTTGCGCAGGCAGACGTGAGTGCCGCCCATCGCCACCACCGACCACGGGAAGCACCAGCCGTTGCAATGGAACATTGGCAGGGTCCACAGATAGACGGATTTGGGCGGCACCGGCCAGGCCATGATGTTGCCGATGGCCTCGAGAAACGTGCCGCGATGATGATAGACAACGCCCTTGGGATTTCCGGTCGTGCCGGATGTGTAGTTGAGCGCGATCGCGCTGCTTTCGTCGGACGGAGGCGTCCACGCGAAGCCAGGGTCGCCCTTGGCGATGAAGTCCTCATACTCGAGCGTTCCGAGCCGCTCGCCGGGGCCCGAATACAATTCGTCGCCAACGTCGATGACGAGCGGGCGCTTTTTCATTTTCGCCAGAGCGGGACCAACCTGCGCGGCGAATTCCCGGTCGGTGATCAGAGCCTTGGCCTCACCGTGCGCCAGGATATAGGCGATGGTTGCCGCATCCAGGCGGGTGTTGATGGTGTTGAGTACAGCGCCCAGCATCGGCACGCCGTGGTGCGCCTCGACCATGGCCGGCACATTGGGGAGCATGGCCGCCACCGTGTCGCCGCGCCGAACGCCGACGCCTGCAAGCGCCGAGGCCAGTTGTCGCGCGCGATCGTAGAACTGCCGGTAGTTGTAGCGCCGCGCGCCGTGGATCACGGCAACGCGTTCGGGATGAATCTCGGCCGAACGGGGCAGGAACGAGACCGGCGTGAGGGGCGCAAAATTCGCCGCGTTGGGCCGCAAGCCCGCAAAAATCCCACTGGCCTGCGATGGCGTGGTCTTCTTCGAGAAGAGGATCATTTTGGCCAACCGAGTTCCCTGAGAGCGACCGTGATCTCCAACAGAATTACCGGATCGTCGATCGTTGCGGGCACTTATTTTTCGGGTCTTGATCCATTGGAGCTGCTGGGTGCTTCGCTCCAGGATGCCTCGAGCTCTCTTGGTGACCGTTCACAAACGTCGTTGAAGTTGGTACCACGCCGCTTCCCCTTGGTGCCGATGGCCGGAACCCCCTGCCACGTACGGGAACCATGGCATGTCTCGTGAACGCAGTGGCCAAGGCGAGCGGCGCGCGTTAGACTGAGAAGTACAACAATATTGTCAGGGATGACTTGACGACAAGGGAGGATATCCATGAGAAAAGTCAGCATCGCAATGGCGGCAATGGTTGCCGGAGCGGCCTTGGCGGCCTCCGGCGCTGCATCCGCTCAGGAACGCACCGTCAAGATCACCGGCTTTGGGGCCAAATCCGGCGTCGTTCGCGTATTCGGCGTCAACAGCGAAGCGGCACTGAAAGCCGCCGCTGAGGAGATCAACAAGGCCGGTGGCGTTACCCTGGGCGACGGCTCGAAAGCCAAGTTCAGCATCGATTTTTTGGATGACCGCTGCAATGCCGAGGAAGGCATTTCGGTCGTACGCCGCATCGCGTCATCGGAGGCTTTCGTTGCGGTCGGCCCGACCTGCTCGAACGTTGCGGAATCGTTGTTCGGTATCCTGCAGAAAAAGGTAGGGGACGCATCCGATAGCGGCCTGCAATTCCCCATCATCGCCGACGTCGCGGCCAAGGGCGGCCTTGCCAAAATTTCGGAATGGGCTTTCCGCAACGTGCCGAGCGAATTCGAGATGTACAAGTCTCTGATGGCGTGGGTCAAAACGCAGCACCCAGATCTGAAGACGATCTATGGTGGCGTCGAAAAAGATTTTGCGCATTCGAATGCGACATACGGCGTCATGAAAGCCCAGGCGGAAGGCAACGGTTTCCAAGTGCTCGGGACCTCTGAATGGCTGCTCAACGACACCACCTTCTCGACGCAAGTTCGCGACATGAAGCGCGCCAATGCCGACATCGTCGCGATTTCGGCACACCCCTTCACGACCTGCGGCGTGCTCAAGGAGATGGATCGCCAAGGCGTCAAACCGAAGCTCCTGATCGGCCTGACCAGCTCCTCCAGCATCGAGACGCTGCAAGGCTGCGCCAAGCAGGCGGAAGGCATCATCATTCCGACCAGCTTCGCGCCGGTGACGCCGGAAGCTACGAAGGCGGCCGAGCAAGTGGCGAAGTTCGGCGGCAGCGCCGATCTACACAGCGCCGCGGCTTACGAGATCATGTTCATCCTCAAGGACGTGATCGAGCGGCAGAAGATCATGGCGAAGCCCGACACTGTGCAGGCAGATCGCAACAAGATGCGTGAGGGTCTGGCCGCGCTGAAAGAGACAAAGGGACTTCTCGGCAAGGTTGGCCGTACTGCCGATCGCGAAGCGATCAAGCCCTTCCTCTACGTGCACGCCAAGGACGGAAGCTGGCAGGTCCTGCACAAGCCTGCAACTTGACGGGCTGAAGTATGGCGGCGGGCCGCATCGACGGCTCGCCGCTTCGCTGCGATCCATTCCTCAACATCGGTGAATCCTGGAGTCAACGTGGATCTTCTCGATCTGATTGACGCCGTGCAATCGGCCGCCGACGGTATATTGTTTGGTGCTACCTATGCATTGCTGGGGATCGGCTTCACGCTCATTTTCGGCGTGATGCACAAGATCAATCTCTCTTACGCCGCGGCCTCGATAGGGGCCGCGTATGCCAGCCTGTTGGTTCTCGCCGTCATCAAGGCGCCAGCAATTCTTGTATTTCTGATTGCGGCTGCGGCCGGGGGGCTCATCGGCGGCCTCGTCTATCTCATCGGCTTCAGGTTCATTCCGCTCGCCAATCCGCTCGCCACCCTGATGTCGACTGTGGGCCTTCTGCTGCTGATCGACGAGATCATCGTGCACACGACGGCAGGTGTTCCACTCAACTATCCGGCTCTGTTTTCCGATGTGATTGTCCGGGCCGGGCCATTCGGCCTGCGCGGCGATCTGATGTTTGTCTTCGCCTTGGGCTGCGTGTGCATGGTCGTTCTGCTGCTGTTGCTCTATCGAACAAGGCTTGGCCTTGCGACGCGCGCCGTATCGCAGCAGCCGACGGCATCGAAACTCTGCGGCATCAGCACCACGCAAGTGAATGTTCTCACATTTGTCATCACCGGTGTCGTCGGCGGCATTGCCGGCGCGATGACGGGAGCGGCCATCGGCATGCTGTCGCCGTTGCTGTCACTGCCATTGACCGTCAAGGGACTGATCGTCACCGTGATTGGAGGGCTCGGCAGCATTCCGGGCGCGATCATTGCCGGTCTCATCGTCGGCGGCCTCGAGAACGTCCTCCAGTACTTCCGCGGCGTATCGGAGCGTGATCTCTATATCATGCTGCTCCTGTTCGCATTCCTCGTATTCCGGCCCGGCGGCATTTTTGCAATGCCGACTGGACGCGACTGACGGAGGCAACGCGACGCCATGGATTTTTATCTCGGACTGATCCAGATCATCGGCGTCCATACTCTGCTCGGGTTGTCGGCCTATTGCGTGTTGCTCACCGGACAGGTGAGTCTCGCCCAAGCCGGCTTCTTTGCGATCGGCGCGTATGTCGCCGGAATGCTCACCGTCCTCGCACAATGGCCGCTGATCCCAGCCCTCGGCGCCTCAGCTGTTGTCGCCGGCGCCGTGGCCTGCGCCGTCGGTTTCCCTGCCTTGCGCGTCAAGGGCCTGATGCTCGTGGTCGCGACAGTTGCATTCGGCGAAGCCGTGCGGCTTTTCTTCTTCAATTTTACTTATCAAGTCCAGGCGGGAAATCTCCATCTCGGGCCGCACGGCGCCGAAGGTTTCCGCCAGATCCGCTACTTTCCGCAGAATGGCTGGTCGACCTTCGACGTCATGCTGTTCATCTGGGTGGTGGTGGCTCTGGTCATGGCCGGCTTGTGGTGGCTGGACCGTTCGCGTGTGGGCACCGTGCTGCGCGCGGTCGGCGAGGACGAACTCGCCGCGCAGAGTAGCGGTATCAACATCACGGCGGTGAAGGTCTCCGCCATGACCATCGGCGGAGTCATCGCCGGCATCGGCGGGGGCATATTTGCCCATTACACCACGCATATCGAGCATGCTCAGTTCGGGGTCGTGCTGGCGACCTTCGCCATCGCCTATCCGATCCTGGGCGGCCTCTCGAATGTGTTTGGAACGCTGCTTGCCGTTATCTTCATTCAGGGCTTCCTGATCGAAGGCCTTCGCTTCATGGGCGATTGGCGCAACCTGCTGTTTGGCGGCCTGATCGTGCTGGCGATGAATATACGCCCACGCGGCCTGCTCGATGCTGGCGCGGTGCAAGCTTTGAGTCGGTTGTTCTTTTCGAGCAAGGAACGTTCTGGTGCTTGAGCTGCAGGGTGTCAGCAAGCATTTTGGAGGCGTGCGCGCGGTCGACGGCATCGATTTGACCGTTGCGCGCGGCGAAATCCTCGGTCTCATCGGCCCCAACGGCTCCGGCAAGAGCACGATTGTCAACCTCATCTGCGGATTGTTTCCGCTGACTTCCGGCCGGATTGTCCTCGACGGCACCGATATTTCCGATGTGCCGGTGCACGCGCGCGTGACTTGCGGCGTCGCGCGCACCTTCCAGAACATACGCCTGTTCGGACAATTGACCGTCTGGCAGAATCTCTGGGTTGCGCAAAATTCCGGCGAACAGCGCAGTCAGAACTTTGTCCGGCGCTGGTTCGGCGGCTCGAGAGGCGCCCGCGAGGAGATCGAGCGGACGCTTGAGTTTTTCGATCTTGGTCGCAAGTGTTATGAACTGGCCGCCAATCTTGCCTTCGGTGAGCAGCGCCGGCTTGAATTTGCCCGCGCCCTTTCTGCGAAACCCGCGCTGCTGCTGCTCGATGAACCGGCGGCGGGCATGAATGCGGAAGAAATCGATCAGCTCGACAACCGCATTCGCAAAGTGCGCCAGGACGGCATTACGGTTCTCCTGATCGAACATCACATGGAGCTGGTGATGTCGGTGGCAGACCGCATCGCCGTGCTCAATTTCGGACAAAAGATCGCGGAGGGGACACCTGCAGCCGTTCAGGCCGATCCTGTGGTGCGCCAAGCTTATCTCGGCACGACTGCGGTCGCGTGAGGTTCTTAATGCTCAAGGTATCCGACATCGTCACCGCCTATGGCAAGATCGAAGCGCTGAAAGGCGTCTCGCTGCAGGTCGAGAGCGGAAAGATCACCTGTCTGCTCGGCCCCAACGGCGCGGGCAAGACGACATTGATGATGACGATTGCCGGCATTCTGCAGCCGCGCCGCGGCTCAATTCGTCTCGATGGGAAGGAGCTCGCCGGCCTGTCGCCGGCCCGCATTGTATCGCAAGGTGTCGCACTCGTGCCGGAAAATAGGCTGGTTTTTCCGCAGATGAGCGTGCATGAAAACCTGCTTGCGGGCGCCTATCAGCGCCGCGACCGGGGCGGGATCAATACCGATATCGAGCGGATGTATGCTCGGTTTTCGACATTGAAGGAGCGTCGCGAACAAATGGCGGGCACGCTGTCGGGCGGGGAACAGCAGATGCTCGCGGTCGCCCGTGGGCTCATGTCGCGGCCGCGCGTGTTGTTGATGGATGAACCCTCGCTCGGTCTTGCACCACTGATCGTTGCCGAAATTTTCGACATCATTGCGGAGCTCAATCGCGACGGCACCACCATTTTCCTCGTCGAGCAGAACGCGCATATGGCGTTGCAGGTAGCCCATCAATTCTTCCTGATGGAGCAAGGGCGCATCACCTTTCAGGGAACACCGGGTCAGCTGGCCGAGGATGAAGTCATCCAGCGTGCCTATCTCGGCACCCGCCGCGCCGCCGGCTGACGCAATCACGGCGGAGGCCGATGATCGACCTGGTCCAGAACACGATCGACGGCGTGATGATCGGCTCGTCCTACGGGCTGCTCGCACTCGGCTTCACTCTCATTTTCGGCGTGATGCGCAAGCTCAACTTGTCCTATGGACCCTCCATCATGATCGGCGGTTATCTAGGCACCGTCCTCTACCTGCAGTACGGCGCTGGTCTGCTTGCGGTTGCGGGTGCCGTGGTGGTCGGGGCCGTGATTACCGGCATCTACGTCGAGCGGCTGTGCTTCGCGCCGATGAAAGCCGGTGCCGGTATCGCATCGATGGTGTCCAGTTTCGCCATCTGGATGCAGCTGGAACAGGTGGCGATCTTGATCCTGCCCCGTCACACCTATGCCTTTCCGGCGCTCGCAACCGGCTTGCCGCTCGAGTTCTGGTCCTTGCTGGTACGCATCGATCATCTCATCGTGCTGTGCTGCGCACTGGGGCTCGCGGCGGCTGTTCAACTCATGCTTTACCGCACACGTTTCGGCCTCGGGTTGCGCGCCATTGTCGGCAATCCCGTTGCAGCGCATCTCGTCGGCATCAATGTCCAGATGGCAGTGCTGCTTGCATTCGCGGGCGCGTCGGCGATCGGCGGCGTTGCCGGCTTCCTCGTGCTCGCGGTCGACCAGCAGATCACGCCGATGTTTGGAATGTGGGCGACGCTGAAAGGCCTGATCGCCATGATGATCGGCGGGCTCGGCTCGGTTCCCGGCGCGGTCCTGGGCGGGTTGCTGCTCGGCGTCTTGGAGGCGCACAGCCAATGGTATTTCGGGCCGCACATCCGCGATCTCGTGGCCTATCTGGTTCTGTTCGCGTTTCTGGTGCTGCGTCCGGGCGGGCTGCTCGGCGGCGCCCCCGAAACCACGACGCCGCTGAAGGCGTGAGCGATGGACGACTATCTCATCGGCGTATTGTCGAACATTGGCGTCATTTCGTTTGTTGCCCTGTCGGCCTATCTGCTGTTGCTGACAGGCGAGATTTCATTCGGGCAGCAGGCCTTCTTTGCAATCGGCGCCTATGCCGCCGGTATCGCGACCGCCCTGTGGGGCTGGCCGCTCGCAGCGGCTCTCGTTTGGGGCGCCGCGATCGGCGGTGGTGCGGCGTTGCTGGTCGGCATCCCCACCCTGCGGCTGCACGGCCTTTATTTCGCGGTCGCTACACTTGCCTTTGCGGAAATGGTTCGGATCTTGTTCGAGCTGTTCCATTACCAGATTTCGATCGGCGGGGAGTTAGTGGGACCCAATGGCGCCGAAGGATTCCGCAATATCCGCTACATTTTCGACAATAACATCGATGCCTTTCAGTTCCTGCTGTTGATCTATTCGCTGCTCGCGGTCGCGTTGCTCGGTTTCATGCTGCTCGAGCGTTCGCGGATTGGCGTGACTTTTCGTATGATCGGCGAAGACGAGACCCTTGCCGGATTGCAGGGGATCTCCGTTGCCCGACACAAGATTCTCGCCGCCGGCATCGCCGGTGCGCTCGCCGGGGTCGGCGGCGGACTTTATGCGCATTTGACCACCTATGTGGAGCCGCGCATCTTCGACGTGATGCTCGGGGTCCACAGCCTCGCCTATGGCCTGATTGGCGGGCTCGGCACCGCGCTCGGTCCGCTGCTCGGCGTTCTGATCGATATCGGCTTGCTGGAGTCGATCAGGATCCTGGCCGGCTATCGCATGATCATTTTCGGCGGGCTCGTCGCACTTCTGCTGATCGTGCGACCACGTGGCCTGCTCGACGAACAGGTGGTGTACTGGATCAGCCGCCTCTGGCGGCGAATATTCGCGCGGGTGCGGCGATCGAGGCTGAATCCGCGCGATCGCAACGTTTGAAGGGCTGGAGGACGGCAATGAGGTCGGCAACGAAGGCAATGGCGGTGGCCGCGACGCTAGCACTTTGCAACCTGGACAGCGCGCAGGCGCAGGCGCGCGCAAGGGCCGACGTCAGCTGCAACCCGGGCCCCCAAACGCTGCAATACGACTGCGTCATCAAGGTCGCCAATGCCCGCACGAATGAGCCGCTGTCCGGGTTAACGCTGACGATCGGCGCTGACATGCCGTCGATGCCAGGAGCCCATTCTGTGCGGCCGGCAGTGGCGACGGAAGATCCAGACAGGGGCACCTATCGAGCTCGCATTACTCTCGAAATGCACGGTGACTGGGCACTGCAGCTCAATCTCTCGGGGGCGACACGGGATCGCGTAGTGAAGGTGTTGCGTTTCGAGCGCGACCGTGTCGGCGAAGCCGTGCCGGCGCGAAAACACGGACCGCATAAACATTAGCCACCTCGCACCACACCGACCGTCGCCAGGCGATTCCAAGAGTGGAATGTCTGCTTTGCAGACGGCGCCCTTGCGCACGAATTTCAGCAACGGGTCATGATCTACCTTGCCCCGCGCATCATCCGGCAGCAACACGCCGCAAGCGGACGCGGGAGCCTCCGCCCGCGTGCGAGAAGCTCGGCAAAATCTGCTCTGCGGCTCAGTTGCCGTAGATGATGCGCTTGGCGGCCGGCCACGACACGCGGTAGCCGAACTCGATCGGCTTTTCCTCGTCGGGCTCGAGCTTCATCTCCCAGGCCATGACGCCGCGCTTGTCGTCGATGTCGCGCTTGGTCGGCGCCGTCTTGCCGATCAGCTCGATCTTGATGTCGGCATTCTGCGACACCGGGATCTGGTCGAGCACCGTCACCTGGATCGGCCGCTGGTGCAGGTTCTTGACCGTGATCTTATAGCTGCGCGTGTCGATCTTGGAGGAGGTGATGATCCCCGATTCGCTGCGCCGCTCCTCGGCGATGGTGTGGCGCACGCGCACCGAATCATCGCTGCCGAAGCCGAGCTCGTGCTCCTCGCCGGCCGCCAGCAGCGGCAGCTTGCCGGTGCCCACGAAGGTCGTGTCGCGGAACAGCGATACCTGGCCGGGGAGGATCGGCGTACCGCGCGCCATCGTCACCTTGGCGTAGAGATAGGCCTTCTGGTCGCGCTTGGGCACGGTGCGCACCATCAGCGAGGGGTCGAGCTGGGCCTCGTCGATCTGCACGCGCTTGGCCTCGCCCGTGGTCGGCACCGTGACGCGGCCGGCAATCGAATAGACCGCCTGGAACGGCTGCGCGTCGACCGTGGCGCTCGCCTGCTCGGCGGCCACCGTCTCCGGCGGCCGGACGGAGCGAACCTCGCCTTCCGTCGCTCCGGCGGCGCGGTCGCGCGCGCCGGCGGGGCGAGGCACGCTGGCAACGGGCGCCGGCGGGCGCGGGGCATCCGCCTCGTAGTCGATCGTCACGGTATGGAGCTCCGGCGCGGCAGTACCGGTGCCCGGGCGGGCGGTGGAAAGCGCCAGCGCCACCTCGTCCCAGCTCTCGCCGCTGCGCTGCTGGATGCTCGCGCGGCGGACCAGCTGCAGCTTGGGCGCTTGCGCCTTGGTGCCGGTGGCGAGCCGCGCGTCGTAGAACGGCGTCCAAGAGGCGCTGCCGACGGCATAGCGGATGGTGATATCGGCATCGAGCGCCGCGGCGGCGTTGACGAACACCTTGACCTCGGTGCGCTCTTCCTGCCCCGGAGCCAGCGAGGCGAGCTTGCCTTCCTGGTCCTTGATCTGGCGGTCGACATCGCGGATCTTGACCTGCGTATCGAGAATGACCTTCTGCGCCTCGGCCATACGCTGGCCGATGAGGCCGAAGAGCTGCGTCCAATCCGGTTGCGGGGCGACCGCGCCGGTGGCCGGCGCCGGCCGCGTCGGCAGGTCGGCGAGATTGCCGATCAGCGTCTTCTGCGCCTCGGCGGCCTGCACGGCCGCCTGCAGCACGGCGCGCTCATCGCGCAGCTTCTCGATCAGATCCTCGACGCGCTTGCGCTCGGTGGCGGCCCTGGCTGCGTCGGTGCGCGGCACGAATACGCGCCGGGTGTCGACCGAGCCGATCTCCAGCCTGGCGGTGGCCTTGCCTTCGACGCGGATGGAGCTGGCGATGGCGCGCGCCGGCAGATCGGTGAACAGGATGACGTGATCGCCGCGCTCGAGCTTCACCTTGCCGAGGCGCGTGATCTCGGCGCCCGAGGGATAGACGGTGACGGCGTCGATGCGCGAGGTGCCGCTGATGTCTGCGGCAAGGGCACCGGAAACGAGTGCGGGCAGCATGAGCAATGCGAGCGCTGGGCGCATGAATATTTCCTCCATTGCGGCTGCGAGTCTCTCGCGTGCCGAGCAAAACCCCGGCGCCAGGGTAGCAGCCTTCATGACGCAACTGTGGCCGCAACTACCGCGCCAACCGGTCGAAACGGCTAAACAATTCGTAATGTTACCGACGATAGCTGGCTGCGATCGGGCATTTATCAGCCAGCTAACCATTTCGCCGAATCGCCGCGGTCCGTGACCGGACTTTCACATTGGCGTCCTATGTTTGGCCCATGTCGAGCGATGTCGCCAACTTGCCGGCACACCTGCGTCAGCGCCTCATGGACGAGCTGCAGCCGGGCGAACGGGTTGTCTATGCGGGCCGGCCGAACTGGCGCGCGGAATGGCTGAAGCTCCTGTTTTCTCTTCGGCGTGGGCTGGAGCGCGATCTGCGGCACCTTCGCATTCATCACCGGCGCCGCGGCATTGGGCTACGTGCCCTTCAAGTTCGAAGGTGAGCCGGCTTCGCCGTGGCTGGCCGCGGCCGCTCTGCTGTTCCTGATCCCCTTTTTGGCTATCGGCGTGTGCTGCCTTGCGGCGCCCCTCGTCGGCATCCTCAAGGGCGGGAACACCGTGCACGCCATCACCGACAGGCGGCTCATCAGCGTCTCTGCCGGTCTCTTCAAGGGCGCGGACAGCTATCCGCTCGCGGGCGTCAACTTCATCAAGCGCAAGGATCGCAGGAACGGCAGCGGCTCCCTGCAGATCGGTTACGGCGTCACCCATGATGCCGATGGTGACCCACGCCCGCTGCACGTCGATTGGAGCGGGATCCCAGACGTCCAGCGTGCCGAAGCGGCCATGCGCCGGTAGTCCCGTCGGTCGCATGCATTGACTCGCGTCGTCCCCGCCTCGGGCGGAGACCCGCCCAAGCCGATGGTGCAAGACGGAGGCCTGGACGGGCTCAGAACTCCAGCCGATTGACGCGCTTCACCTGCGGCAGCGCCCGCACTCTTGCCAGCACCTCGTCCGACACCGGCTCGTCGACGGCGACCATGCAGATGGCCTCGCCGCCGGGCTTGTCGCGGCCGAGGTTCAAGGTGGCGATGTTGAGGCCGGTCTCGCCCATCAGCGAGCCGAACTTGCCGAGGAAGCCCGGCTTGTCGGCATTGCGGATGAACAGCATGCGCGGGGCCAGCTCGAACTCCATGTTGATGTCGCGCACCTGGATGATGCGCGGGCGGCCGTCGGAGAACACGGTACCGGCAACCGAGCGGTCATACTCGTCGGTCTTCACGGTGAGCCGGATGTAGCTCTCGAAGGCGCCCTCCTGGCCGCGGGTCGTCTCCTCCAGCCGGATGCCGCGCTCGCGGGCGTTGGCGGCAGCCGACACCATGTTGACGCTGGAGAGCGATGGCCGCAGCACGCCCGCCAGCGCAGCGGCGGTGAGCGGCTTGGTGTTGAGCGTAGCGACCTCGCCGGAATACTCAAGCCGCACGGCCTTGATGGTGGTCTCCGTGAGCTGGCCGGCGAACAGGCCGAGCTGCTCGGCGAGCTTTACCCAGGGCCGCAGCCGCGGCGCTTCCTCGGCCGTGATGTTGGGGAAGTTGACGGCGTTGGAGATGGCACCCTTGAGCAGGTAGTCCGCCATCTGCTCGGCCACCTGCAGGGCGACGTTCTCCTGTGCTTCCGACGTGGCGGCGCCCAGATGCGGAGTGCAGATGACGTTGGGGAGGCCGAACAGGGGGCTCGCCTTGGCGGGCTCCACCTCGAACACGTCGAAGGCGGCGCCGGCGACGTGGCCCTCCTTCAGGGCCACGGCGAGCGCCTGCTCGTCCACCAGGCCGCCGCGCGCGCAGTTGACGATGCGCACGCCGGCTCTGGCTTTCTTCAGCGCGGCCGCATCGATGATGTTGCGCGTCTTTTCGGTCAGCGGGGTGTGCAACGTGATGAAGTCGGCCCGGCGCAGCAGCTCGTCGAGCTCGACCTTCTCCACGCCCAGCTCCACGGCACGCTCCGGCGACAGGAACGGGTCGTAGGCAACCACCTTCATCTTGAGGCCGACGGCGCGGTCGGCGACGATCGAGCCGATGTTGCCGCAACCGATGATGCCGAGCGTCTTGGCGGTGAGCTCCACGCCCAGGAACTTCGACTTCTCCCATTTGCCGGCTTGCGTGGAGCGATCGGCCTCGGGGATCTGGCGGGCGAGCGCCATCATGAGGGAGAGCGCGTGCTCGGCCGTGGTGATCGAGTTGCCGAAGGGCGTATTCATGACGATGATGCCCTTGGCGGTCGCTGCCTTGACGTCGATGTTGTCGACGCCGATGCCGGCGCGGCCCACGACCTGAAGCCGCGTCGCGACCGCGATCACCTTCTCGGTGACCTTGGTGGCCGAGCGCACGGCGAGACCGTCGTAGTCGCCGATCGTTTTCTCCAGCTCTTCCTTGGACAGGCCGACCTTGACGTCGGTCGCGACGCCGCGGTCCTTGAAGATGGCGACGGCGGCAGGCGAGAGCTGGTCGGCGATGAGTACGCGGGGTGCCATGATTGAAAGTCCTTTGCTGGCGTCATCCCCGCGGAGGCGGGATCCAGGACCCTTCTCAACAGGGGGAATGACGTTGCGGGGATGACGGTTCGTCACGCGGCCTTGGCGAGGCTCGCTTTGGCTTCGGCGAAGGCCCAGTCGAGCCAAGGCATCAGCGCCTCGACGTCGGACGCCTCCACCGTCGAGCCGCACCAGATGCGCAGGGACGGCGGGGCATCGCGGTGACCGCCGATATCGCGCGCGGCGTTCTCCTTGTCGAGCATGCCCTCGAGCTGCTTGACGAAGGCGCGCTGGGCATCGGCGGGGAGCCGGGCAACGGCCGGGTCGGTGATCTTGAGGCACACCGAGGTGTTGGAGCGCGTCGCGGGATCGGCGGCGAGGCTCTCCGTCCAGCCGGACCGGCCGGCCCAGTCATAGAGCAGGCGGGCATTGGCATCGGCGCGCGCGCACAGGGCTTTCAGCCCGCCGACGCTCTCGGCCCAGGCGAGCGCGTCGAGATAGTCCTCCAGCGCCAGCATCGACGGCGTGTTGATGGTCTCGCCCTCGAACACGCCGGCGATCAGCTTGCCGCCCTTGGTGAGACGGAAGACCTTCGGCAGCGGCCAGGGCGGCGTGTAGGTTTCGAGGCGCTGGATGGCGCGCGGGGACAGGATCAGCATGCCGTGCGCGGCTTCCCCGCCCAGCGCCTTCTGCCAGGAGAAGGTGGCGACGTCGACCTTGGTGAAGTCGATGTCCTGGGCAAAAATGGCTGAGGTTGCATCGGCAAAGGTGAGCCCGCGCCGGTCGGCGGCGATCCAGTCGCCGTTGGGCACGCGCACACCCGAAGTGGTGCCGTTCCAGGTGAAGAGCACGTCGCGGTCGAAATCGACTTGGGCCAGGTCGGGCAGCTTGCCGTACTCGGCCTTGAGGGCGCGCACGTCCTTGAGCTTGAGCTGCTTGGTGGCGTCGGTGAGCCAGCCCTCGCCGAAGCTCTCCCATGCCAGCACGTCGACGCCGCGCTCGCCCAGCATGGCCCACATGGCCATCTCGAAGGCGCCAGTGTCGGAGGCCGGCACGATGCCGCACACGTAGCCCGGGGGCAGGGCGAGCAGCGCCTTGGTCTTGTCGATGGCGAGCCTGAGACGCGCCTTGCCGTCCTTGGCGCGGTGCGAGCGGCCGAGGAACGCCTTGTCGAGGGCTTTGAGGGACCAGCCCGGGCGCTTGGCGCAGGGGCCGGAGGAGAAGTGCGTATTGACCGGCCGCCTGGCCGGCTTCGTCGCGTTTGCCATGAGCCTACCCTTCCAGATAGCTGCCCCTCGTTGGGGAGGGGTGTCCCGCGGCGGCTTGTGCCGACGAGTCGAGAAAATGTCAAGGATTTAAGGACATGTAGCGCTTCCGGGCGATTGGTGAGGTTGCAGAACGATGCAAAAACACGTCGGGAACAAGTAGATGTGTGTGACACACGGTTGGCACAGTTTGTTCACGGCGCGGCCACGCGTCGATCCTGCGCCAGGGAGCCAAACCCGCAGGGCGGAGATGCGTGCCAAGTAGGGATAGGAAACAGTGCGCGTCAGCCCGGGCCGCTGTGTGGCAAGCGTCACAAAGATGCTGTCGAAATCCTCTTCGCTCGTGACGCTTGACCCGGTCCGGCGGTCCGGCGGTTGCCGCGTTGATCACCTCGGCGGATTCGCGGAAGAACTCCGGGCCGATCGCACCCGGGGTGATCACGCAGAGCGCCTTCACGTCCGCGGCAGTGTTGTTGTCGAACCGGTGAACGGCGCCGCGGGGAATGCACAGCGCCTGTCCCGGCCCGACCTCGATCGGCGGCCCGTTGACGGTCCATGTCAGCACGCCGTCGACGCCGTAGATCGTCTCCTCGTATTTGTCGTGGCTGTGGGCCGGAGCCGCTAGGCGCTGATTGCCCGGGACAATCATCTCGAAAGCAGCGAGGCTGCCGGTCGAGTTCCTGCCGGTGATCAGGAACCGCACTGCGAGCCGGCCGAGACGGATCGTCTCGTCTGAAGGATTGACCTGGAGGGCGACCGCCGCAGCCTGGGCGGTCGAGCCGACAAGTGGCGTCAGCACGCTCGCGGCAGATGCCGCCATCGCGCCACCGAGAACGCCCCGGCGGTTGAGCTGGGTCGTGAAAGGGCCTCTCAGCGCTGATTCCGTAGCAATTTCAGGTAGTGTCTCAGTTTGAAATTTCACGCGGCTTTTTCCGATAGACCGTGGGTCGATCCGGCTTGGCCGCCACGGCGTCGATCATCGCCACCACGTCCTCCATGCCCATCAGCTTAGTCGTCAAGCCAGCAGCCATGGCTGGCGTCACCCTGAGCGTCTTGTGGATGCGTATCCAGTTGTACCAGACGGCGTAGAGCGCAACCATGTGGACGTGGTTCTCGAACTTCTTGGAGAAGGCGTTGGTGAGCCTCGTGAAGCGCCGCATGTGCATGCGCATGGTGAGGTTCTGCCGCTCAACGTATGACGTGCTGATGTGTGCGGGATCGGGGTTGCCCTCGATAGGTGTCTTGCGGGCGCCGATGCACTCTGCCGGGCTGTAGCGCTTCTCAGCTTCCGGGCTGTCGCCGTACAGCTTGACCAGCTGGGCGTAGTCCACGTCGGCGCCGAAAGCATCTTCGACGGCTTGCAAATAGACCCGCAAACCATCCGACGTTAACTGCACTCGGTTGGCGAGCCGCGAGGCCAAGTCATCGATAAACAACTTGGCGCTGTAACCATCCCTGCCGCCGACAAACCATTGCACGATCAATTTACTGTCGGCGTCCAACCCCGTCCAAGTCCACGTGTCGCCACTGCCATCCGGGGCGGCTTTGGCCGTCGCGACGTTCTTCTGCTTTGCGTAGGTGAAGGCCCATGCCTCATCAACCTGGACGCGCTTAGCCTTAACGCCCCGCACCTTGGCGTCGTGGAAGGAGGCGCAGACGCTGCCAGCGTCGATCAGCATCTTGCTGACGGTATTGATGCTCACGTCGCAAACGCGGGAGATCGACCGCATGGACGATCCCTCGCAGAGCATCGAGAGGATTTGGACGCGCTTGGCTATGGGCAGCTTGTTCATGCTGCGCATTGTATGAACTTTTTTCCTTACCGTCAAGCACGTAGTTCACATAAGCGCTACTGGCCGAAATCATCGGGAGGTTCGCTATCACCTTCTTCCTTCTCGGTGTGCCCCAACTCGACCAAGCCAAATTTGTTTGGTGCAGGCCGGGTAAAGATTTCCCCCTTGCGAACGTATGCCGCTAGGGAACTGCCGAGAGACGCCCTGCTTTCGCGGGTCAAGTCCTTGCCCATATCCTTAAGGAGGTCAGCGATGTGGACCGGCACGCCTCTCTTGAGGATGATGTCGCGGGCAATCGCAACCGCACTTCCGACACGCAGTGTCGATTGCGCCTCGACTGCTGATTCGGATTCTCGCGGCAACATTTTCAACACATCTTGAAGCGCCTTCACATACACGCGCGCGTCGCGCGCTTGAGCTTCAAGGTGCTGAACTTCCTCCTCTTTCTTGCGTATGCGGTCCTCAATTTTCTTTCGTTCGTTCATGGCATCTCTCTCACACACCAAATGTGTGTGACTGATGATACGAGATGTGATAGTCGTCTGTAAAGAAGGTTTGGAGCCTGCCATGACCGACGATCTCACACTGCATCCGAGCTACCGAGCAACGATGGATGCGCTGGAAAGCCTTCGCCGGACCGCGCCAAACGGCTCAGACTATTGGCACGCGCGGGAAATTGGCCCCGCACTCGGTTACCCTGTGTGGGATAAATTCACCCATGTCATCGACCGCGCCATCGCTGCCTGTAGTGGGGTGCAGATAGACGCCTCAAAGCACTTTTCCCGAACGAGCAAAGTGCTGGGAGGCGGTCACGTCGGTGAGGACTTCTTCATAAGTCGCGCCGCCGCATATCTCATCGCAATGAATGGTGACCCAGGAAAGCCGGAAATCGCGGCCGCGCAAGCTTATTTCACGATCCAGACGCGTAAGATGGAACTCGCCGAGATGGCGGATACTGAGCCCCTACCTGTCACCGAGGACGAGCGCCGGGTGTTGGCGCGAGACGAGATGAAGGCGCACAACAAGAAGCTGGCAGGGGCCGCCAAATCGGTTGGGGTGAAGACCCCGGTCGAATACGCCGTGTTCCAAAACCATGGCTACAAGGGGTTGTATGCTGGGCTCGATATGAGAGGCATCCAGCGCCAGAAGAAGCTCGAAGACAAGCAAGATATCTTGGATCACATGCCCAGCGCGGAACTCGCTGCCAATCTGTTCCGCGCCACCCAGACAGCGGAACAGCTAGAGCGGATGCGCGAGAAAGGTGTCATCGGCAAAGATGTTGCCAACCGGACGCACTTCGATATCGGCCACAAGGTCCGGCAGACCATCAAGGACATTGGCGGCACGATGCCGGAGGACTACCCCGCCGTGGAGCATGTCAAAGAGGCGCGCAAGCGAGTTAAGGCCGCCAGCGCACCGCCAAAGCTGAGCAAGCCCAGGAAGCCGAAGGCTAAGCCTTCCAGCGAGAATTAGCCGCCCTCCGGGCGATCTCGATGCGGCGCTTCTTCGTCAACGATTTGGCGCGCGCCTTCCCCCCTCGCTGCCCTAGCGATTGCGCAGCCTTGTCCTTGCCATCGTCCGCGGGGAAGTCTTCCTTCTCCTCCCCGGTCAAGATGCGCATGACCTTGACGGCGTTGCCGATCACGTCGGCTGGGCGCTTCTGGCCTTTAGGTCCCTTGGGCATGCTTTTCTGCCTGCGCCTTGTGAAGGCTCGAATAACGCCGCAGCATAGGGATGTTGTACAACAATCGCTGAATGATGCTGGGCGGCAACGTTGCGAGGCCAGACTTGTTGGCTGCAACACTCCGCTCGTCCTTGTCAGCTTGTTCGCTGTAGTGCTTAGCCCAGTCCTTGTGGTATTCGCGCATTGCGCCCTCCGTGCTTTGCGCTAAGCATACATGATTTGCGGGCCGATTGCGATAGGGTGAGGGCCATGCGCGCATTTTTCCGAAGTCTCCTCGCAACACTACTGATAGGGCCGCTTGCCGGAGCGCCAGCATCATCGCTGACGGGAAACGAATTGCTTGAACAGTGCGCCGAGAAGACGCCCATCGGCGATCTTGGGTGCGCGGCTTACGTGAAGGGCATAGCTGACGGGCTACGCCTAGGGGCGATTCTGGGCGCCGAGGGACATAAGTTCTGTTGGCCACCAAACGGGCTGGAGCCTAAGCAAGCTCGCCTCATCATAGAGAAGTACCTTAGGGAGCATCCAGCCGACCTGCACTACAGCGTCGGCGAGCATGCAGCGCTTGCCCTCTATCAAGCCTTCGTCTGCAAAAATTCAAACTGAGACACTACCCAATTTCAGGGTCAAATGCTGCTGGCCTGGTCATGTGCTAGTCTCATTGTGACGGCGGGTTGTTCGGGGTCGGCAACTGTGCGCGGTGCGTAACATTCGGGCGGGTGTGTCCGACAGCCACATGATTGTTCGACCGCCCAACAGAAGTGTTGAACTAGGCGATGTTTGACTGGAACGACCTGCGCTACCTGCTGGCGATCGCGCGCGAAGGCAGCACGCTTTCTGCGGCGAAAGCGCTTGGCGTCAGCCAGCCGACGGTGCAGCGGCGCCTCACCGCGCTCGAGGAACGCATCGGCCGCAAGCTTGTCGAGCATCACCCGACCGGCTACCGACTCACCGAACTCGGCAAAGCGCTGTTCCCACACGCCGTCGATGTCGAGCGATCCGTCGAGGCGTTCCAGCGGCAGCTCCAGCGGCAGCTGATGTCGGAGGGGGAGGAACTGACGGGAACGCTGCAGGTGACCTGTCCGGAGGGGATGGCGTCGCGTCTGCTCGCCCCGGTGGTCGAGGCGTTCCGCGAAAAGTACCCCGAGCTGCGCGTCGACCTCATTGTGGCTCGACCGCATGGGCCGCGAGCGCTATCCGAAAGCATGCGAGCTGACGATCACGGCGGACTGCGGCGGCTCCAATGGCGCGCGTGTGCGGCTCTGGAAAGTCGAGTTGCAAAAGCTCGCCGACGAGACCGGGCTTTCACTCCACGTCCATCACTATCCGCCGGGAACGTCGAAATGGAACAAGATCGAGCACCGCATGTTCTGTCACATCACGCAGAACTGGCGCGGCAGGCCGCTCACGGATCGTATCGCCATCGTCGAGTTGATCGGCGCAACGACAACGAAAGCCGGACTGAAAATCGAGTGCGCGCTCGACCCCCGGACTTATGAAAAAGGGATCAAGATCAGCGACGCGCCGAGATGGGCAGGCTGAACCTCACCGGCGATGACTTCCATCCCGAATGGAACTACACCATCAAGCCGCGGCGGCAAGGACACTCGTAGCGGTTATTGTGCGGGGAGTCCTAAGAGCCCTTCAGGGTACGAGGTGGTGCGCACTTCAGCAGAGGCCGCTTCATAGAGCGTCGCCAGCAGGGCTTGATCATATTCCGCCGTGTCCGACAGGATGAGCCGCCCGTTGCGGAAGGCGGTCAGTCCCGTTGCGTTTTGCGCTGGGGGCGAGCCGTCCTGCAATAGGTCAGCGTAGCCAGTTCCGTGGACGACGGGCCGGCAGGCGGAAGCCGCTTCCTGCCGGCGCTCTCCGGGGTGTTCGCCACCGCCAACGTGGCCGCATCAACAAGGGTCCGCACGCTTGCGCGGAACTTGGTCTCGATAGACCTGAAGCCCATCGCCACACCATCGGCAACGCACAGGAAATCCACAGACCACAATGAAGGGATTGCGGTGGGGTAGGGCTATTGCGAGCATATTGAGTGCCGGTCCCGATTCTTTTGCAAGGGAAGCCTTACAGCACTGCGGCACCGGGCCTTGGCTTGGCGCTCGCATAGCCTCGCGAGGTGTTTTCCGGTTCCATCGATTTGGGCGGCGAGGGCCATGCCAAGTCCAGCACTGCGCCAGGCGGACCTTTTCCAGGCGCCGCCGAACGAGCCCGACGTCTGGTCGGATCGGCTGCTCGCGGCCTTCGCGGATGTGAACGTCCACTTGGATCTCTTGCCACTCGCGGAAGAAGCGATCGAGGCGTGTCCCGCCGACGCAGTCCTTCTCTTGTTGGCCGCCACCGCGGCGCTGCTCGACGAGCGGCCCGAGCGGGCGCTCGTCTTTCTGAAACGATTCTCCAAGCGGGCGGAGGCGCCGGCCGCGCATCTCTTGCACGCGCTTGCGCTCAATCGACTCAACAAACGCGCCGCCGCCAAGACGCTCTTGGAGCGGCATGAGCTGACCAGCTGGCCAGCCGCTCTACCGGCCTTTCCCGGCGGCTATGAGCGTTTGCCATGGCTGATCAAGCAACTCGCAGGCATCATGGGCCGCGCAACGCCTGTCCCCGGTCGACGTCCGGCGGCACCCGCCAGGCCCCAGACAACGACCAAGGCGAAGTCAAGACCCGCCGGTCGCCCGCGCGTCGCGCCGAAAGCGCACCTCCGGCGCGACGCGCCGACGCAGCAGATCGCTGAGGAGGCGTCCGCACCGCCGCCCTTGCCGCGCGTCGAAATTGCGATTCCGTTCACGATGGAGATTGATCTGGCGGCGCTGTCGTCAGCAGCGTCGCGCGAACCGGAGCAGGATGGCCGCTGGTTCAGCTTGCGTGAACGGCTCGCCCATCTTGGTCTTGCGCAAGGTTTCGACGAGCTCCTGTGTTTGCCGCATCTCACCGGCTTCGCGCCGCTGTGGCATCAGATCGAAACCGTGCGCAAGGTGCTCAAACAGTTCCGCGGCCGCGTTCTGCTTGCCGACGAGGTCGGGCTCGGCAAGACGATCGAAGCCTGCATGGTGCTCAAGGAGTATGCGCTGCGCGGCATGGCCGAGCGCATCTTGGTGCTCACGCCAGCCTCGCTCGTCGGCCAGTGGCACGAGGAGCTGGAGAGCAAATTCGGCATTGCCTTTGCCACCACCTATGATCCTCTCGCGCGCGAGGACCCGCAAGCGTTCTGGGACCAAAACCGCATCCTCGCCTCGATCGCCACGGCGCGGCGCCGCGAGCATGCCGAGTGCCTCCTCAAGCGCCAATTCGATCTCGTCATCGTCGATGAGGCGCACCATCTGCGTGACCGATCGAGCCAGAGCTGGAAGCTCGTCGACGCGCTCAATAAGCGCTTCTTGCTCCTGCTTTCGGCGACGCCGGTGCAGAACGACCTGATCGAGCTCTACAATCTGCTGACGCTGTTGAAGCCTGGCATCTTCAAGACGCCGAAGGAATTTCGCGGCGCCTACATGACACCGGGCAAGCCGCGTCAGCCCGCAAATTCCGAACGCTTGCGCGCGCTCATGCGCGGCGCCATGGTTCGCAACACCCGCGCCGTCGTCGCCGTGAAGCTGCCGCGCCGGCACGCCACGACCATCAAGGTCGATGGCGCACCGGGGGAGGCGGAGGCTTACGCCGATCTCGCGGCGGCCGCGCGGCGACTGGCGGCGGAGGGCGGGGCAGGGCGTCAGCGTCTGGCCCTGCGTCATCTGCTCGGTGCGGCGGGCTCATCTCCGGCCGCTGCTTCGAGCGCCCTCGCGCGGATCGCCGAGCGAAACGGTGACGATCCGGCTTGGGCCAAACTCGCCGAGCGCTGGGCGGCGCTCAAGAGGGGTGGCAAAGAGGCGGCGCTGATCGAACTCGTGCGACGCAATCCGGAGGAGAAGAAGCTCGTCTTTATCCATTCGCGCGAGACGCTCGTTCATGTCGCCGATTGTCTTGCCGAGACCGGCGTCTCCTTCGCGCGCTTCGACGGCAGCCTGAGTGGTCCAGAAAAGGATGCGGCCATCGCCGAGTTTCGTGACCATGCAACAATTCTGCTGTGTACGCAGTCGGGCGGCGAGGGGCGCAACATCCAATTCTGCAACACCTTGATCAACTTCGACGTGCCCTGGAACCCGATGGCGATCGAGCAGCGCATCGGCCGCATCGACCGCATCGGCCAGGACCGCGAGGTGTTCGTGTTCAACCTGGTCACGCGCGGCACGCTGGAGGAGCAGGTGCTGGCGCTGCTGGAAGAGAAGATTTCCATGTTCGAGCTGGTCGTGGGCGAGGTCGGCGCCATCCTTGGTGGCCTGGAGGAGGAGCGTGAGTTCCCCGACCTGGTGCTCGAGGCGTGGCTGCAAACGACCGAGGCCGACCGCGCCCAAGCCTTCGACGCGCTCGGCCGGCGGCTCGACGACGCAAGCAAGCAGCATCAGGGCGCCAAGGCGCTCGACGACAGGCTGTTCGGCGAGGATTTCGAGGCGGCGTGAGGGCGAACCATGGGAGCGCTGCGCGATTTCGTTGCCGACTTGCTGGACCGCGAGGGTGCGGCCATCGAGCCGGTGGAGCCCGATGGGCTCGACGTGCTGGCGCCGGAACCGCTGCGCGCCGCCATGGGTTGGCCCGAGCTGGCGCGGCTGGGGTTCGGGGCCCGGCTGCCATCGGGGGCGACGCCGATCGGGCTCGAGGGCGACTGGCTCGACCGGTTCGGCGCCGTGCTTGGCGACCGCGGCCGCTTCGCCGAGCGCCAGCTTGTCCTGCCGGCCCCCGTCGCACCGCCAAGCGACCCCGAGCGCTGGCTGGATGGCGCGCTCGATTTGCGCAACGCGGTCTGGCGCTTGCGTGACGCCAAGCCCGCCTGGACGCGCTGCCTGTTGCTCGCCTTTCGCTATACGGCGATTTCCGACGAACGGCGCGAGGGGCTGATTTGGCTCGGCTTCAATGCCGGGACCGGCGCGGTTCTCGACGACGACATTGTGGGGCGACTTCGCCAGCTGTTGGCGTGTGACACGGAGTGGCGGGCACCCGAACCGGACGCGCGCCGCGCGGCGGGCCCGGTCTGGGACGCGCCGACGCTCGCGGCACGGGCGCGGCCGCTGCTCGATCACCATGTTCGGGGCGATCTGGAGCCCTTCCTGCGCGCCATGCGCCGCCGGCTCGACCGCGACTGCGGCCGGGTCCACGAGTATCACGACGATCTGCGCCGGAGCGCGCAGATGAAGCTTGCCGGGCTCCGGTCGGCTTCGGGCGACAAGCTGGAGTCTGACCGCAAGCGCGAGGCGATGCGGGTGGCCACCGTCGAGCGCGAATATGCCGCCAAGCTCGATGATCTGCGTCACAACTACGCTTTGCGGGTGACGGTTGAGTGGGTGCAGGGGCTGGTCCTCATCGCCCCGGTGCATCGCTACGAGGTGCTGATCAAGAGACGCAAGGGCCAGCGCATCGTGGCGATCGACTGGCACCCCGCAGCTCGCACGATGGAGCAGCCGCCGTGCGATTGGGGCCTCGGGGTAGAGCGCGCGCGCCTGGTCTGCGACGACCATCTCCATCTTACCGACTTGGCCGGGCAGGCCCCCTGCCCATCCTGCGGCAAGGCTTGGTGCCGTGCCTGCCACGGCGCTGCTTGTCCACGATGCGGGCGTACCGCCGCAGCATCGGCCAAAATTAAATAGGGACTACAAGAACATACGTGTTCACACTTTCATCCTGCCGGGGTCGCCAGCCAGCCAGCCGCCCATACCCCTGCGCCGGCCTCGCCCCTGTCCCCGTCGGCGCCGCCCGTCCCCGCCCGCCTCAGGACCCGCGCAGGCGCAGGTAGATCGAGCGCCAGGTGGTGGCGTCCCTGGTGGCGACCACCTCGGTGGCCGCCAGCGTGGCCGCCCGTTCTGGAGAGGGGCGTGCGGGAGCGCGCCGCGGCGCGTGCCGGCGGGCGCGCGCGATGCGCGGCAGCGGCTCGCGGCCGTCGAGCGTCTCCATCAGGGCGTGGCGCTTGGCGCGCAGCGAGTGCAGCGCCTTCGTCATCACGGTCAGCTCGCGCTCGACCTGGTCGGTGGGGTAGCCCTTGCTCTCGAGCTCGGGGATCATGGCCCCGAGCTGCCGGATGTTGCGGTCGGCGTCGGCCAGGCTGTCGTCGATGTCGGCGAGGCCGAGTTCGGCTTGCGAGTTTGTGAGCATGCTTTTTTTCCCTCGCTCGAGCTGGATTTGCTTCGGATCGATCCGCACGGCCCCGCGGCAAACGTCTCGCCCGCCTCCAGGCCGGGCACCTTTGGCCGCAGGCCTGGGCGACAGCGAGGCTCGCCCAATCACGTTTTGTGACCGCGTGTTGCCGCACGACCGCTGACCCGGACAGCCCCGGCCTCCGCCCTCGCCCGCCCGCGCCGTTAACCCTGAGCCGACCTTATCCCCGCCTGCCCAGGGCATGTTATAATGGAGAGTTTGCAGTATTTATCATGTTGTCGCTTGCTGCATCAAAGCTCATACCGAGAAAACATCCGCGCAATCCAAACAACCCCATTGACAGCGTCACGCTCCTCAGGTATAAAAACGGTACAACTCGACAATTGCGACAGCGCCGCCGGGCTCTATCCTCTCCGGCCTCCACGCCAAACCTGGTCCGCCGCCGGTGCGTCGGCCCAGCCCCTCGCTCGCCCTACCCCCATGACATTCCTCTCCAAGCTCACACCGGAGCAGTGGGCGGAGGCCCGCGTCCTGCGCGCCGATGGCGCCAGCTTCGCCGCCATCGCCGAGCGCTTCGGCCTGAGCCCCGCCACCATCGCCCTGCGCGCCCGCCGCGAGTGCTGGGCCAAGCCCGCCGGCGCTGCCCCCGCCGCGGCGCCGACCGCGGCCGGCAAGACCCGCCGCGCCCCCGCCTCGCCCGCCACTGCCGGCATCCGCCGCTCGCTCGCCGGCCGCCTGTATAACGTGCTCGAGATCAGGATCCGCATGATGGAGCTCCATATGTTGAAACAGCTGCAGGCCCTGCAAGATGGTGAGCAACCTTCCCCCGCCGGCGCCGACGAGCGCGCCGAGTTCATCGCCCTGATCAAGAACATCGAACAAGTCACGGAGTTGTGCTCTGACACCGACCGCGCCGCCGGCGGGAGGGGAACCAACGCAACCGCTGCCGGGGCAGGCTCCGCCGACGCCCTCGCCGCTGCATCCGCGCAGGACGCCTTCCGCCGAGAAATTGCGGAGCGTCTTGAAAAGCTATTCCCGCCATCCTGACGGCGCCGCGATCCTCGCGGCCAACATCGATCGCGAGCAATGGGACGACATCATCCGCCAGTGGCTGGTGCACGCCCGTGACGACCAGCTGCCGCCGCTGCTGGCCAAGGGCGGGCGCCCCTGGCACACCTGGATGCTGCTCGGCGGCCGCGGCTCCGGCAAGACCCGCACCGGGGCCGAATGGGTGCGCGCCCAGGCGCTCGAGATCCTGCCCATCGCCGACCGGCGCTCGCACCGCATCGCCCTGGTCGGCGAGACCATCGCCCAGGTGCGCTCGATCATGGTCGAGGGCATCTCGGGCCTGCTGTCGGTGCACCCGCCGGCCGAGCGCCCCAAGCTCGAGGTGTCGCGCAACCAGCTGGTCTGGGCCAACGGCACCATCGCCCAGATGTTTGCCGCCGACGACCCCGACAGCCTGCGCGGGCCGCAGTTCGATGCCGCCTGGTGCGACGAGCTCGCCAAGTGGAGCCGCGCCGAATACGCCTGGGACAACCTGCAGTTTGCGCTCCGGCTCGGCACCTGGCCGCAGTGCGTGGTCACCACCACGCCGCGCGCCATCCCGCTGCTGAGGAAGATCATGGAAGACCACGCCACCGCGCTCAGCCGCTCGCGCACGGGCGACAACGCCGGCTTCCTGGCGGCGTCCTTCCTGGCCGAGATGCTCCGGCGCTACGGCGACACGCCGATCGGCCTGCAGGAGCTGGAGGGCCAGATTGTCGAGGAACGCATGACCGGCCTGTGGAAGCGCAGCTACCTCACGCAAGGCCGGCTGCTGGCCCGGCCCGAGCTCACGCGCGTGGTCGTCGCCGTCGACCCGCCGGTGTCCTCCACGGCGGGCTCCGACTCCTGCGGCATCGTCATCGCCGGGCTCGGCGTCGACAAGCGCGGCTACGTCATCGGCGACCGCACCATCCAGGGCCGCGATCCCGCCACCTGGGCGCACGCGGCGGTCGCCGCCTACCACGACTACCAGGCCGACCGCATCGTGGTCGAAACCAACCAGGGCGGCGATCTGGTCGTGCAGGTGTTCCGCGGCATCGACGCCAACCTGCCCGTCAAGAAGGTGCACGCCTCGCGCGGCAAGTACCTGCGCGCCGAGCCCGTCGCCACGCTCTATGCCGAGGGCCGCGTCGCCCACGTCGGCGAGTTCCCCGAGCTCGAGCGCCAGATGTGCGACTTCGCCGCCGACGGCTTGAGCCAAGGCAAGAGCCCCGACCGTCTCGACGCCCTGGTGTGGGCCCTCACCGAGCTGATGCTCACCTCCACCCGCCAACCCCTGCTGCGCTGGGTGTGATGGCGTAGTCCCCTCGCCCCATCGTAGGTTGGGTTAGCGCGGCCCCGACGGCGAGTGTCGTGCACGTCGTCCGGTTCCGCGCGTAACCCAACATCGGCTGCCGCACGCACAGTTGGGTTACGGGCTTCGCCCTAACCCAACCTACAATCCCGAAAGCTCCCCGCATGCTCGCGCTGCAACGCTCCGTTCCCGGCTGGCTCGACCGCGCGCTTGGCCGCCTTTCGCCGGCGCGTACCCCGCCCGCCGCCAAGGCCTCCCGCACCGGCCCGCTGATCGCCTTCGAGTCCCTGCGCCAGCCGGTCTGGAGCCCGCGCGACTATGCCAGCTTCGCCCGCGAAGGCTTCACCCAGAACGCCATCGTCTACCGCTCGGTGCGCATGATCGCCGAGGCCGCAGCCAGCGTCCCCCTCCTCCTCTACGAGGGCGAGCACGAGCTCACCGAGCACCCGCTGCTCGACCTCATCGCCCGGCCCAACCCGGTCTCCAGCGCGCCGGATCTGCTGGAATCCTGCTACGGCTTCCTGCTCGTGTCCGGCAACGCCTACCTGGAGGCCGTCGCCGTCGGCGGCTCCCTGCGCGAGCTGTTTGCGCTGCGCCCCGACCGCATGAAGGTGATCCCCGGCCCCGACGGCTGGCCCGAGGCCTTCGAGTACTCGGCAGGCGGAAGAAGCATCCGCTTTGCCGGCGAGGTGGTCTCCGGCGTGCGCCCGATCCTGCACCTCAAGCTCTTCAATCCCGTCAACGACCACTACGGCTTCTCCCCCATCGAGGCCGCGGCCACGGCCATCGACATCCACAACACGGCGGCGCGCTGGAACAAGGCGCTGCTCGACAACTCGGCCAGGCCCTCCGGCGCCCTGGTCTACACCTCGCGCGACGGCAACCTGACGAGCGAGCAGTACGAGCGTCTCAAGTCCGAGCTGGAGCAGGGCTTCCAGGGCGCGGCCCATGCCGGCCGCCCGCTGCTCTTGGAAGGCGGCCTCGACTGGAAGTCGATGTCGCTCACCCCCAAGGACATGGACTTCATCGAGGCCAAGCACGCCGCTGCCCGCGAGATCGCACTCGCCCTGGGCGTGCCGCCGATGCTGCTCGGCATCCCCGGCGACAACACCTACTCCAACTACCAGGAGGCCAACCGCTCCTTCTGGCGCCAGACCGTCCTCCCCCTCGTCAACCGCACGGCCAAGGCCCTCTCGCAGTGGCTCTCGCCCGCCTACGACGCCACCCTCGAGCTGCGCCCCGACCTCGACGCCATCGAAGCCTTGAGTTCTGAACGCGAAGCGCTTTGGACGAGGGTCGACAAAGCAACGTTTTTGACGCAAGACGAAAAGCGTGCAGCGGTTGGTTACGGTCCTCTCAATGGTGCTGGCGGGACGTTCGCTCAGAAGTACCGCCCCGACCAAGCGCGCGACGAGATCGGCCGCTGGGTCGACGAGGGTGGTGGCGGTGGCACGGATGGTAGCGAGGAGGGTACAGAACCGGATCAAACACGGGTCGCCCAGAGCGACCGGTTGTCGGGTTACCCGATCGACCTGCGCGAGGAGGATCGGCGCGGTGGGCACACGATCGCCGAACACGTCAACGTGAATCCAGAACGGCTAGCCGACCGGCTCCACCGAGAGGCCGACCGCAGCATCGAGAGGGGAGACGAGTTTCGTGGGCTCGCGATCGGCTCCTTTACATCGCTCGATAGCGCAACGAAGCTCGTAAATTCAGCGATCTCACAGAATCAAGACGCGGTCAGCAGCGTCGCGCGTGGCCGCGAGCCCTTTGCAATCATAGAGGCCCGCTTCGACTCCATAACTGGCTATGAGGCGTACCTGCCGACCTTCCACGCTCAGCCCTACGCGCGGGACACCTACGGTGTGCGCGTCTTTGTGGTGCGAGACCAGAGTGTTGGCAGGGGATACCGGGTTCAATCGGCGTTCCCGATAAGGTAGAGTTCACCTGTGGGAGCCGGCGGAGCATCTGGCGCCTGTCCAAGAAGGATACGTGGGATGAAGGACGATCACGAAACAGCGGATGGTGCCGAGTACGTCATCACCATCTATCACAACGGAGTACACTTCGAGGCTCCGATGCGCGGCAAGGACAGATATCTGAAGGAGAAAGCGTTTCTGAACGAGTTGCAGGGTTGGCACTTTCCATCAGACGATCCCCCTGCGCCCATCCCGGACCTCAAGACAGACTTCTACATGCTGAACGATGAAGAGCTTGAGGCCTATTCCACGTTCAGAAAGACACTGGGAAAACGATAGCGGCTCGCAATCTGAGCTGCGCCCCGAGACCTCGACGCCATCGAGGCGCTCAGCCGAGCGCGAGGCCATGCTTGCCCTCGGGCTTGTCCCGAGGGTGGTCCCGCATCGACAAAGCCACCTTTCTCACCCCCGACGAAAAACGCGCCGCCGCCTGCCCTCGGGCTCGTCGCGGCAAACCTCTCGCACCTGCCGTCTCACTCGAACCAACTCACCGCCGGAGGCGAGGGCCCTGCCCCGCACGATACCCCCATGCCCACCACCCGCACCGCGCTCCCCGCCCCCGAGCTGAAATTCACGCCCCTCGACCTCAAGCGCGTTGCCGCCGACGGCACCTTCGAGGGCTACGCCAGCCTGTTCGACAAGGAGGACCTGGGCCACGACGTGATCGCGCCCGGCGCCTTCCGCGCCAGCCTCAGCCAGCGCGGCCCCGCCGGCATCAAGATGCTGTTCCAGCACAATCCCTCCGAGCCGATCGGCATCTGGGAGCAGCTCCGAGAGGACGCCCGCGGCCTCTTCGTCCGCGGCCGCCTGATGCCCGAGGTCACCCGCGCCCGCGAGGTGCTCGCCCTGATGCGCGCCGGCGCCCTCGACGGCCTCTCGATCGGCTTCCGCGCCATCACCGGCCGCCGCGACCCCAAGACCGGCATCCGCCGCCTCACCAAGGTCGACCTGTGGGAGATCTCCATCGTCACCTTCCCGCTGTTGCCGGAGGCGCGCGTCGCCCACGTCAAGGCCCGCCCCTTCGCGCAGCGGCCTCCCACGGAAAGAGAATTCGAACGCTGGCTCACGCAGGACGCTGGGCTTTCGCGCTCGCAGGCCCGGGCGGTCATCCGCCACGGCCTCAAGGGTCTCGCCAGGCAGGACGCTGCTCGAGGCCATCCCCCGCCCCGCCGCCTCATCGACAGCCTCGCCGAGGCGGCGCGGCAATTGCGTAGGTTGGGTTAGGCCGCAGGCCGTAACCCAACACCCCCGACCAGCAGCAGATGTTGGGTTACGCGCTAAGGCGCTAACCCAACCTACGCCCGATCCCCACCAAGGAACCACCATGCACCAGCTCGAAACCAAGTCCGCCTCCGCCGACGACCTCGGCACCGCCTTCGACGACTTCATGCGCGCCTTCGAGGAGTTCAAGGACGCCAACGACCAGCGCCTTGACCAGCTCGAGCGGCGCAGCTCGGCCGACGTCGTCACCACCGACCGGCTCGAGCGCATCAACCGCGCGCTCGACGAGCACAAGCGCACCGTCGACGAGTTGGCCCTCAAGTCGGCGCGGCCCCACCTGGGCGGTCCCGCCCTGCGCTCCAGCTCCACGCTCCAGCACAAGGCCGCCTTCGAGGCCTACGTGCGCAAGGGCGAGGCGGGCGCCCTGCACGCGCTCGAGGCCAAGGCGCTGTCCGTCGGCTCCGACCCGGACGGCGGTTATCTCGTCCCCGACGAGCTGGAGCGCGCCGTCAACCGCGCCGTGCGCAACGTCTCGCCGATCCGCGCCATCGCCGGCGTGCGCCAGGTGTCGGGCTCGGTCTACAAGAAGCCCTTCGCCATCACCGGCGCGGAGACGGGCTGGGTGGCCGAGACCGCGGCCCGTCCCGAGACCGACGCGCCGACGCTCGCCGAGCTCTCCTTCCCGACGATGGAGCTCTATGCCATGCCGGCCGCCACCTCGGCGCTGCTCGAGGACGCGGCCGTCAACATCGACGAGTGGATCGCGGAAGAGGTGCGCGATGCCTTCGCCGAGCAGGAAGGCACCGCCTTCGTCACCGGCAACGGTACCGCCAAGCCCAAGGGCTTCCTCGACTACACCAAGGTCGCCAACGGCTCGTGGTCATGGGGCAACATCGGCTTCATCGCCACCGGCGTCGACGGCGCCTTCGCCTCCACCGACCCGGGCGACAAGCTGATCGACCTCGTCTACGCGGTGAAGTCGGGCTACCGCGGCAACGGCACCTTCGTCTTCAACCGCGCCACCCAGGCCGTGATCCGCAAGATGAAGGACGGCGAGGGCAACTACCTGTGGCAGCCCGCCGCCAAGGCCGGCGACGCCTCCATGCTGATGGGCTATCCGGTTGCCGAGTCCGAGGACATGCCGGTGATCGCCACCAACAGCTACTCGGTGGCCTTCGGCGACTTCCGCCGCGGCTACCTGATCGTCGACCGCGTCGGCATCCGCGTGCTGCGCGATCCCTACAGCTCCAAGCCCTACGTGCTGTTCTACACCACCAAGCGCGTCGGCGGCGGCGTGCAGGACTTCGACGCCATCAAGCTCCTCAAGTTCGCGGCGTAGCGCGCGCTCTTGTCCCCTCTCCCCATTCCTCTTCGGAATGGGGAGAGGGTTAGGGTGAGGGGCAGCCGCATCCTCGACTTCGGCGCCTGTCGCTGCCCCTCACCCCGATCATCTCCCCATTCGCTCGAGCGTCCCGCCGGCTCCGCACCCCGGCCCCGACGACGGCTTGGCTCGTCCCCTCCCGTGCCTGCCACTCGAGCGAAAAGCGAGCGGGACCGCGCCCCGCGCCCTCCCCCCGGGGTCGGTCCCGCTCGCCCCTCTCTTGGCGGGGTCAGACCCTGCGGGTCTGACCGCTGGGCAGTAGGCAGTCGGCAATAGGCAATCGCCAACAACCTACTGCCGATTGCCGACCGCCTACTGCCGCGCCTCCATCCGTCACCGCGAACTCAACGCGAGCAACCACATGGCCCTCGTCCTCACCTCCGGCCCCGCCGTCGAGCCCGTCACGCTCGCCGAGGCCAAGGCCCACCTGCGCATCGACGGCAGCGCCGAGGACACGCTGATCTCCAGCCTGATCATCACCTCGCGGCTGCACATCGAGGCGGCGCTCGGCCTGGCGCTGATCACGCAGAGCTGGTCCTACTTCATCGACGCCTGGCCGGCCGGCCCGACCCAGCCGCTGCCGCTACGGCCGGTGCAGGCCATCGCCGCCGTGCGCCTCTACGCGGCCGACGAATCGCTCACCACCGTGGCGCCCGACACCTATCTCCTCGACGGCGCCGCCACGCCTACCCGCCTCGTGCGCAAGGCCACCGTCTGGCCGCGGCCGAGCCGCGCTGCCAACGGCATCGAGATCGCCTTCGTCGCCGGCTACGGTGCCGCCGCCGCCAACGTGCCGGCGCCGATCCGCCAATCCGTCCTGCTCCTCATCGCCCACTGGTACGAGCACCGCGAGCCGGTCGAGATCGGGTCATCGCGCGTGTCGGTGCCGCCGATGGTGTCGGAGCTGCTGCAGCCCTACCGCGCGGTGCGCCTATGACAGCCATCAGCATCGGCAAGTTGCGCGACCGCCTCACGCTGGAGAGCCCGAGCCGGGCGAGCGACGGCGGTGGCGGCGCCACCATCACCTGGCAGACCGTCGCGCAAGTGTGGGCGCATGTGCGCCCCATCTCCGGCGACGAGCGCCTGCGCCACGACGCCGTCACCGGCCGCGTCACCCACGAGGTCTGGCTCCGCCACCGCGGCGACGTGGTGCCCGCCATGCGCTTCACCGACGGCGCGCGCATCCTCGACATCGTCGCCGTCCTCGATCCTGTGCTCGGGCCCGGCCGCCGCGACCGCCTCCAGTGCCTGTGCGAGGAACGCCATTTGTAGGTTGGGTTAGCGCGGCCACCACGGGAGATTTGTAGTCGATCCGTCGACCCGCGCGTAACCCAACATCCCTCGGCGAACCGCTGTGCGAGGAACGCGGCCTGTAGGTTGGGTTAGGACGCCCCGAACAATAACAGAATCGCGGTCTATGCTGATGCGGCTGTGTGACTCAGGGGGCTGAGGTTCCTGAACGGCGCGAACCGGCGTAGGTCGGTCGCATGATCGACGAGGACGCCATCC
>Ga0247727_10000384_pt1 | contig 107667 bp, 105 predicted proteins | sample WisWelCaveWW1625_FD_202498 | JGI IMG/M metagenome (GOLD analysis project Ga0247727, IMG submission 202498) | Biofilm microbial communities from Wishing Well Cave, Virginia, United States - WW16-25 | ecosystem: Environmental > Aquatic > Deep subsurface > Groundwater > Cave microbial mat... | reverse complement strand
ACGGATCGGATCAATTTGACGCCCGTCGCAATCCGCGAAGCGCAGGCCTTCGCCCAGACCGAGTTCATGGGGCAGCCAACACGCTTTGATCACGCCGAAGTGGCCTCGGCCGTGTTCGGGCGACCGCCAGTCGGCGCGGTAGGGCTCACGGAGGCCCAGGCGCGCGCGACGCTCGGCAAAGTACGGGTGTATCGCGCGTTGTTCCGGCCGATGAAGCACATCCTCGCCGGCAACGATCAGAAGACGCTGATGAAGCTGGTGATCGAGGACGAGAGCGACCGCGTCGTCGGGGTGCATCTGGCTGGGCCGGAGGCGCCGGAATTGATCCAGGTCGCGGCGATCGCGGTGAAAGCCAGGCTCACAAAGGCGCAATGGGATGCAACGTGCGCTGTGCATCCCACTGCAGCGGAAGAACTAGTGCTGATGAGCGAGCCGGTCGCGCACGACAACGAGGCGCCGGCATGAACGCCGCCTCCCAATGAGGCGTCGCGCTTCGCTTCAGCGCTGGTGCGGTGCGCCCTCAAGGCGGGAGTCGCGCCGGCGATTATCGTCCCAATCGTCTGGGCGGTCATCCCACGTGCGGTCACGGTCGTTCCAGCGATCATCGCGCTGTTCGTAACGCCAGCTGTCATCGAACGCGCGATCATCGCGGTTGTATTGTCCATATCCGCGATATCTGGGATCGAAGCCTCGCGCCTGGCGCCATGCATAACGCGGCATCGGCAAGTGCGGGGCAAAGATGCGATCGATCGGCCGGCGACGGTAATCGTCGTACACGAAGACGACGCAACCGTATCGGTTGCAGCGGTCGGTGTAGACGTAATTCAGACCCGGCACGAACGAGTAAGGCCGGTCGATCAGGCGAGTGAACATGCGGTCGCCGTAACCAAAGTCAAACACGCGCCCGTTCGCGCGCACGGTGATGTCAGCTTGGCGCCAGATTGGGCTGTGGCGGTAGCTCTCGAAAGAGCGGTCGCGCTCGTGCGCTGACGCCGGGGCTGCGACTGAGCCCACCGCGATCGCGGCGAGCACGGCAAATAGCTTGGTCTTCATGGGGTTGCGCTCCCGGACGATTCTCATGACGTCCTTGTCAACTTCCCTCGTGCGCCGTTTTGGCATACCGCGGTTGAACCTAACCTGAGGGGATTATTTGGGTTGTGTGGATTGCGGCGCCCAGTTGGCTTGACCGGGGATTTACAGAAACCTAACCATCCGGTCTCCACCGTCCTTTGTTCAGGCGAAGAGAGAGGGGGCAAGCATGCCCGCACGGTTGGTTTCGGTCATTAATATGAAGGGCGGCGTCGGCAAATCGACGACGACGGTTTCGCTCGCTGAAACGCTGGCGCTCCACCAGCGCAGGCGCGTACTTATCATCGACCTCGACCCGCAGACCAACGCTTCGATCATGGCGGCAGGTCCTCAAAGGTGGAACGCGCTGCGCGAGGCCGAGCGTACGCTCGACTTCTATTTCGAGTCATACATCGTTCAGCAGAGGCCAAAGCCGTTCAAGAGCTTGGTTGAGGCGAGGGTCAGCGACCTTAAAGGCAAGCCCGACGTCTCCCTCTGCGCAGCAGCGCCGGAGTTTCGCATTGTCGAGCGCGATATGATCGAGAGTTTCGTCAAGCGCGGCTTCCAGATCGATCAGATTCAAAAATGGATCTGCGAGCGATTCGCTAACGGCCTGAAGACCGTGATCAACGATTACGACTATATCCTCATCGATTGCCCTCCAGGCATTTCGTTGTTCGCAGAGGCCGCCCTGATCGCGGCGGAGGCGATCCTGGTGCCCACCATTCCAGACTATGTGTCTCGTCTTGGCCTCATTACGTTTCGCAAGCGGGCGCTGCGGCTCATCAATGAGCGCCGGGGCGGCGCTTCCCAGCTCATGGTGCTGGCGACAAAGTACGAAGACAGCTTCTCGCTGCACCGTTCGGAAGCGCAATTGCTCAAGGACAATTTGGGTGAGGCCATGTTCGACGTGCGCATTCCCCAACACGTCGATATCGCCAAGGCCGCCGAATGGTCCGAAGCCCCGCGCACGTTCGACCAGAAATATGGCGCGATGGCCCAGACAATCGCAAAGCTAGGCGAGGAGTTCATGAGTAAAGTGGATTTGGCGCCGGCCTTATGAGCCTCAATAAAACGCTCGACCGCTTGTTCGATGAGATTCGCCGCGAAGCGAAGCGCAATCCCGACTTTGCCGATCGTTTGGATGCCGCGCTTAGGCTGCATGCGTCACGCCGCGATGTAGCCGAAGGAGTGATTGATGACGTTGCCGCAGACGCGGGCTCCCTTGGCGGCGCCAGCCGGCCAAAGCGAGACCGGAGGACGGAAAAAAACCCCACTTCGCCCTCCGTCGGCGCCCAGCCACCCGCGGACAGCACTTCTTCTACGCAGGGGGTGGCAAGAGCGCCCGACATCAATCCGGCCGGGATGTACAGCCGCGAAGGGGAGGAGGCGCTGGCAGCCGCGCTGGCCGCACACGACCTAGGCGCTCTCAGGGCTCTCGTCGCGGAGCACAATCTCGACCCAAGCGGGGTAACAGCAGCGCTGACCCGCGATGAGCTTGCCCAACATGTCGTCGTCCAGGCCAAACGCCGCACCGAGCGCGATGAGAAGATGTTTGACTATTGAGGCTGTGACCAAGAAGCCAGCGCCTCCTCCCAAGTCCCGCGCCGAGCGCCTCGCTGAGGCGTTGAAGCGGAACATTTCGCGGCGCAAGGCCGCAGCGAGGCCCAGCAAGAAGTAGGCCCGCCTTGCGCCCGCCGCGGCGCACCCCCATAACCCGCCCGCTTGGGGGCAGCGAAAGAAAGACATGGACCGGATCGCCATCACGGGCGGGGCGCCCCTCAAGGGCTCAATTCCCATTTATGGGGCCAAGAACTCCGCCCTCAAGCTGCAGGCGGCGTCGTTGCTGTCGAGCGAGCCTCTCGTGCTCGAGAACATGCCGGACCTCGCCGACACGCGCTTCATGGCGCAGCTCCTGGCTTCGCTCGGTGTCAAGGTAGCCTGGATCAAGGAGGCGCGGACGCTGCGCCTGCATGCCGACGATATCGGCTCGACCATCGCGCCCTACGATCTCGTCCGCAAGATGCGCGCGACCTTCAATGTTCTGGGGCCGCTTTTGGCGCGCGTCGGACACGCCACCGTGTCATTGCCCGGCGGATGCGCCATCGGCGCGCGCCCCGTGGATCTGCACCTCAAGGCGTTCGAAGCCATGGGCGCTGACATCCACATCGAGCAAGGCTACGTGAAGGCGGCGGCATTGCGGGGCTTGAGAGGGGCGGAAATATCCTTTCCGTTTGTCTCTGTTGGCGCAACAGAACACGCGATGCTGGCGGCAGTGCTGGCCAAGGGCGACACCGTATTGCGCAACGCGGCGCGCGAGCCTGAAATCGTCGATCTCGCCGACTGCCTAAACGCTATGGGGGCGCGCGTCGAGGGAGCTGGCACAAGCGAAATTCGGGTCGCGGGCGTGATGGCCCTTACAGGCGCCAGGTACAGAGTTGTCTCTGATCGCATCGAGGCTGGGACGTATGCCATCGCCGCCGCCGCCGCAGCTGGCGATGTGTTGCTGGAAGGCGCGCGGATCGAACACCTGAGTGCGCTCGCCGACGTGTTGGGCAAGGCCGGTGTTCAAATGGAAGCCGAGGCGGGTGGCGTGCGCGTGAAGCGCGCGCACGGACGGCCCGCCCCCGTCGACTTCGCCACCGAACCGTTCCCCGGCTTTCCCACCGACCTGCAGGCTCAAGCGATGGCTCTGCTCACTTTGGCCGACGGCGTTTCACGCGTACGTGAGACGATTTTCGAGAACCGCTTCATGCATGCGCCGGAATTATCTCGCCTTGGCGCGCAGATCGCGGTGCATGGCAATGAGGCCATCGTCACGGGCGTTGATCGCCTGATCGGCGCGCCCGTAATGGCGACGGATCTGCGCGCCTCCGTCAGCCTCGTTATCGCTGGGTTAGCTGCTGAGGGTGAAACGATCGTCAATCGCGTCTACCATCTCGACCGCGGATTCGAGGGGCTGGAAGCCAAACTCGCCGCCTGTGGCGCGCTGATTGCGCGGCAAAAGGGAGACTAGGCTGGGAGGCATGCTGAAATTGTTGGCGGAGGATGCCGCCGACCTCGAGATCCTAGCGGCGGCCGCACAGGACGGGTTAGTTCGCGTAAGCGACATTTCGTTCGATGCGCGCGCGCGCCGCTTCACAGCGCTCATCAACCGCTTCCGTTGGGAAACAGCATCGGACAAGGGGCCGTTCGAGCGCGTGCGGGCTGCGCTGTCTTTCGAGGGCGCGTTGAGCGTGAGGAGCCGGCGTGTGCGCCAGGAGGCGCCTGACGCGCTGGCGGCCATCCTGTCGGTGACGTTCACGCCCGCCGCCGAGCCTCCCGGTGGCGAAGTCCGCCTCGTGCTTGCAGGGGGCGGCGAGATCGCAATAGAAGTCGAGTGCCTTGACGCGTTGCTTGTCGATGTAGGCCCAAGCTGGCGCACCCCGCGCCGCCCCGACCACGAGGGGGCGTGATGGGTGATGACCGATGCCGCGAACCGCCTCATCGACGTAGCGCTCGACGAAACTTCGCTCGCGCCAGCCTCGCCCAATGCCGAGCATGAACGGCGTATCGCGCTGTTCGACCTGAAAGAGGCGAACTCTTTCATCGTCGTGGGCGAAGCGCGTGGCCCGTATTTGCTGAGGCTCGCGATGTCGGAGGGGCGCCTCGCGTTTGACGTGGCAGACGAAGCAGGCGCACGCGTTGTCCTGCACCTCATGCCGATGGCGGGCCTGCGCAAGTTCGTGAAGGACTACGTGCTCGTCTGCGATAGCTACCACGCGGCTATTCGCGCGGCTTCGCCCAGCCAAATCGAAGCTATCGACATGGGTCGGCGCGGCCTGCACAACGAGGCTGCGGAACTGATGATGAGCGCGCTGGCGGAGCGTTTCACACTCGACCTCGAGACAGCGCGGCGTCTGTTCACGTTGATTGTCGCCCTGCACGCGCGAGGCTGAGGCGATGTGTGGCGGCGAAACGCCGCGCTCGGTGCTGTTCGCGTGCACGCACAATTCCATCCGCTCTCCCATGGCGGCAGCCTTGATGCGGCTGCGGTTTGGGCCACTGGTGCGTGTCGAGAGCGCTGGCATTCGCCCCAGCGAGGAAGTCTCGGCCATGGCGGCGTTCGTCATCGATGAGGCCGGGGCCGACATTTCACGATTGAGGCCAAAGCGCCTGGACGCCTTCGAGGACGACGAGGGGGGTCCTTTCGACCTCATCGTGTCTCTCAGCCCAGAGGCCCACCACCGCGCGCTCGATCTCGTTCCAAAGGTGGGCCTGGCTGTGGAATATTGGCCCACCTTCGACCCCTCCCTCACGGAAGGGTCGCGCGAACAGGTGCTTATGGAGTATCGCGCCGTCCGTGACGGGCTCGCCAGGCGGATCGCCCAGCGCTTCCCGCGCCCATCGACTGGGTAGGTTCGCGGGCCTATAAGGCAGCGCCTTCCCCGGAATCATGAGGAGAGAATGCCGAAAGAGGAATTGCTTGAGTTCGCCGGTACGGTCATGGAGCTTTTGCCCAACGCCACGTTCCGCATCGAATTGGAAAACGGCCACCAGATCATCGGTCACACCGCAGGCAAGATGCGAAAGAACCGCATCCGGGTGTTGGCGGGCGACAAGGTGCTTGTCGAGATGTCGCCCTATGATCTGACGAAGGGCCGCGTCACGTATCGGTTCAAATGACAGACGCCCTCGATCGCGCAGTCCTTGTGACGGGCGCATCTACTGGCATCGGCCGCGCCGCGGTCGCCACGGCAGTGCGGGAAGGCGCCCATGCCTTCGCCAACGTTCGCAAGCAGGCCGATGCCGACGGGCTCAAAGCGGAATTCGGAGAGGCGGTGACGCCCATCCTGTTCGATGTTGCTGACGAAGCGGGCGTCAATGCCGGCGCGGCGCTCGTTGCAGCGTCGCTCGGCAACCGGCGCCTGTTTGGGCTCGTTAACAACGCCGGTGTGGCCGTGGTCGGTCCCTTGCTCCATCTTGATACGGAGGAACTGCGCCAACAATTCGAGATCAATCTCTTTGGCGTTCACAACGTGACGCGCGCGTTCGGTCCGTTGCTCGGCGCCGATCCTGATCGCACCGGCAAGCCCGGCCGCGTCGTGATGATTTCCTCCGTGGGCGGACAGAATGGATCTCCCTTTGTGGGCCCATACTCGGCGTCGAAATTTGCACTAGAAGGTTATTCCCAATCGCTGCGCCGAGAACTCCTGCTCTACGGGATCGACGTGATCGTCATTGGCCCGGGTGCAATCGCAACCCCGATTTGGGCCAAGGCCGAACAGATAGACCTCAAGCGTTTTTCGAACACGGCCTATGCCACCGCCATCGAGCGCGTGACCGCGTTCATGCTGAGCCAAGGCCGCAAGGGCCTGCCCCCATCGGATGTGGGCGACCTCATCTGGCGCTGCCTCACCGATCCTAGGCCGAAAACGCGTTACGCTGTCCTGCGTCGCCCATTCATGGACCGCACCTTGCCCAGCTTGTTGGGGCCGCGCTTCGTGGACCGCATTTTGGCGCAACGCTTGGGTTTTCCGAAATTGCCATGAAGCGGTGTCTGGTGCTGGCGAGCGCGAGCCCGCGCCGGCTGGAGCTATTGCGGCAGATCGGGATCGCGCCCGATGCCATCGCCTCCACGGAGATCGATGAGGCGCCGTTGGAGGGCGAAACGCCGCGCATGTTGGCGCTTCGGCTTGCGCGCGCAAAGGTGGAGGCGATAACCACCACGGGCGCGCTTGTCCTTGCGGCCGACACCGTGGTTGCGATCGGGCGCCGGATCCTGCCCAAGGCCGAGACAGAAGCCGAGGCGCGCGCCTGCTTGGCGCTGCTTTCGGGGCGAAGCCACCGAGTGTGCACGGGCGTGGCATTGAAGGCTCTCGACGGCAGTGTGCGAGATCGCCTCGTGGAGACACGCGTGGCGTTCAAACGGCTGTCGAGGGCGGATGTCGACGGCTACATTCGAAGCGGTGAATGGAAGGGCAAAGCGGGCGGCTACGCGGTGCAAGGACTTGCCGGACGGTTTGTCGCGTCAATCGTCGGCTCCTATTCCTCCGTCGTGGGTCTGCCGCTTTATGAGACAGCCAATCTCATCGAAGGCGCATCGTGAGCGAGCGGCTGGAGATCTGGGTCGACGCCTCTGTCGGGGAAACTCGAGAGGCGCTCGTGCGCGAAGGCAAGCCGATAGCGCTGCGCGTCGCGCGCGCGAGCGACGAGGGCCGGCGTGCGCGGTGGGGCGAACTCTATTGCGCGCGCGTGCGCGAGATCGACCGCCGCCGGAGGGGCGCCTTTCTTGATCTTGGCCTGCAAGAAGAGCAAGGCTTCCTGCCCCTTGGCGACGATGGGCGCGCGCGCATTGGCCGCCATCGGCTTGCAATTACGGAGGGTGCAGGTGTCGTCGCCGCGGTGACGCGCGAGGCGGCGCGCGGGAAGAATCCGGTGATGGAGCTCCACGAAACCGGTCACGGCGATCGGCCCCATCGCATGGCGCGCCCTGAGTGCGACGAGGAGCTGGTGCTGGCCAAGGCGGGCGATGCGCAGATCCGTGCAAGGCTCGACGCTGCGATTGAGGACGCCTTGGCGCGCCTAGCGGCAATCGAAGGCGGCGGCGTGTTGGCCATCGAGCCGACATCGGCGCTGGTGGCCATCGATGTTGACGCCGGGGGGCGTCCGGGCTCGGGCGATCCGGAACGATTTGCGCTCGATCTCAATATCGCGGCGGCGTTCGAGGCGGCGCGCCAAATCAGATTGCGCAATCTAGGCGGCCTTGTCGCTATCGACTTTGTATCGATGCGCGCCAAGGCGCATCTGAAGCAGTTGGAGGACGGCGTGCGAGCAGCGTTCGCGGGCGATCCGTGGAGCGTGCAGTTCGGCGGCCTCTCGCGTTTCGGCGTTTACGAGCTTTCACGCGCCCAGCTTCGCCGCCCGCTGCATGAACAGCTGCGCGACGCTGACGGCCGCTTGAGCGTCGAGACGGTTGCGTTGATGGCTCTGCGTGCGATCGAACGTGAAGCACGCGCGATGACTGGCCGGCAAATCGCGTGCACAGTCGCCCCGGATGTGAAAGCTTGGCTTGACGCCGGCGAGATTGATTGGCGCGCGGAGCTTTCCGGGCGCATCGGCATGCGCTGGAGCCTCGATGGGGCGCCCAACGGTGCATTCTGGCCGCGCGACAAGATCGATGCGAGGGCGCTATGAGCGAAAGCAAGTGCGTCATCTGTGGCAAGCCGAAGGACGAAAAGCACCAACCGTTCTGCTCGAAGCGTTGCGCGGATGTGGACTTGAACCGGTGGTTTTCAGGCCATTACGCTATTCCAGCGGTGGAAGAGGACGAACCAAACGGAGACCACGCGCCGGACGCGCGGGGCAAGGACTGAACCTGCACGTCCGGCTGGATTCTGGCGCCAGGCCGCGCCTCCCGAAAGTTGCTCGTCAATTTTCGTCGTTCAGTGGGTTCAGGCCAGCGTCAGGATGATCGGCACGTGGTCGCTCGCTTTCTCCATGGCGCGGGCCTTCTTGTAGATTTCGACGCTCTCGAGCCGATCGGCTGCTTGCGGCGATAGCAGGAAGTGGTCGATGCGGATGCCGTGGTCCTTCTGCCACGCACCCGCCTGATAATCCCAAAACGTGTATTTGTGCGCGCTTGCATCGGCCTGCATGTAGGCGTCCGACAGACCAAGATTGAGAAGCGTGCGGTAGGCCGCGCGTGTTTCCGGCTTAAACAGCGCATCGCCTTCCCAGGCGCGGTGGTCCCAGCAATCCTCATTGCGCGGAATAACGTTGTAGTCGCCCGCCAGCACAAGGCGCTCTTCGAGTTTGAGCAAATCGCGCGCATGCGCGGCCAGCGCCGCCATGAAGTCGAGCTTCAATTTGAACTTGTCAGTGTCGGGCGGGTTGCCGTTGGGCGCATAGATCGAAGCCACGCGCACCGATCCGCCGGGTGCGGAGACCAACACCTCGAGATAGCGCGCCTGGTCGTGGTCGAGGCCGGGCACGCCGCGCACGGTTTCTTCGATGCGGTGCTTTGAAAGAATGGCGACGCCGTTATAGCTCTTCTGCCCGAAGGTCTCGACGTTGAAGCCCATCGCCTCGATTTCGAAACGGGGAAACCGGACATCCTCGCACTTGATTTCCTGAAGGCACCATACGTCGGCGCCGACATCGTCGAACACTTTGAGCGCTGTTGGCAGGCGCGCGAGGATAGAATTGACGTTCCAAGTCGCGATCTTCATTCGACTGGCTTAGCGCCAGGCGCGGTTCAGGTGAAGATCGCGACGATGCCTAGGCCGATCAGGACAAGCACGATCGAAAAGGCAAGGACATAGCGCACGTGAAGGCCAGTCTGGCCCGAGCGCGCCTCCTCTTCATCGACTTCGACGTGATCGCCGACCTTGCGTGCGGTCATGGGCCGCCTCCTGGCCCCCCGATTACGGTATTTTCCGCCGGTCGGGCGGGAAGGGAAAGCGATTTCTTCCGAGACGTGGTAGGCCGTCTGTCCATGATCGTCGTGCTTTGGGCCTTTACGGCGTTCCATTTCTGCGTCGGCCTTGCCAGCCTTGGCTTGGCGATCCGCCTGTTGACGCCTCAAGAACGCGCACTGTGGCGCTCACCGATCTCACTCTTGGTGGCTGAGTTCCTGTGCTGGATCTATCCGATCGCGGCGATTGTCGGAGTGAAATCGGCTTGGGGCGCCTACGCTTCGGCCCACCACCTCGCCATGCCAATGCTGCTCGCGCCCATCCTTTGGCTCATGTTCATGGGGGTCCTCTACGCGATCGTTGACTTCGCTGAGGATGGCGTGCTGGGCAATGCGCGTCTCAGAAGCCCCGAAACTCGGTAAACTCATCCACGCCCGCGCGTTCGCTCCTCAGCGTGTTTACGACCGCTGTTTCGTCGGCATAGCCCAACGCCATGCCGCAATAAATCATCTCGCTGTCGTTCAAACCGAAGTGCGCTGCCAGTGGCGTGCGCAGCGTCGCCCAGCATTCCTGCATGCAATTGGAGACGCCCCGTTCGAGCGCCGCCAACGCGACCGACTGCATGAACATCCCCATGTGCGCCCATTGGCCGTAGCCCATACGCTTGTCGATCACGAAGAAGAGCCCCACCGGGGCTCCGAAAAACTCGTAATTGCGTGAAAACTGAGCAAGCCGTCCAAGCCTATTGTCGCGCCCCACGCCCAGGAGCGCATACATATCCTCGCCGACCTTGAAGCGCCGCGAGCGATAGGGCTCCCAAAGGTCGGGCGGATAGACAAAGCGTTCGCCGATTTCGCCGGGCAGGTTCGTTTTGGCGAGCGCGATGACAGAGTCCTTCTCCGCCCCCGCTACGGCGATGACCTTCCACGGCTGCAGGTTTCCCCCTGACGGCGCCCAGCGGGCAGCTTCAAGGATTTCGCGCACCAGAGATTCCGGGACGGGATCGGGCTTGAAGGCGCGAATGGAGACACGCGCCTTGATCGCATCGCTTACATTCATCGGTCCCGCGCCCGCTGGTGGATGTCTCTCGCGTACACGCGGCCGGCCCGCTGCGCAGCTTCAATTTCAGCGGCGCTCATCTCGCGCGCTAGCTGGCCCGCACGTTTGCGAGCAGCGTCATTGCCAGATAGCGCGACGCTTGCGTAGAGCCACGTCAGCGCTTCGATCGGCTCTTCGCTCATGAGCATGTCGGCCAGATGTAACATCGCTGGAGCATGGCCCAGCTCTGAGGCGCGCAACAACCACCGTCGCGCCTCGTCGGGCTCACTCGTTGTGGCAAGCTGCACCATGGCGTCGCGGTCGCCCGCGCCTGCGGCGGAGCGGAAGAACGAGCGGGCGCGCTCGTTATCCTTCAGGGCGCCGACCCCGGAACGCAGCGCTATTCCGTACGCGGTTTCCGCTGCCGGATGCCCGGCCTCCGCAGCACGCGCGAAGCACTCCACGGCAAGCGGGGCGTCGCGCTTGCCGCCAAGCCCGCGCCAGTAGAGCAAGCCCAGATGATAATCGCCGGTCGCGCGTCGCTGTTCGACGGCGGTTTGCTCGAAGAGGCGGCGCGCGCGCCGCCACTCGCGCTGGTCGAATGCGTCGAGCGCGCGGTCGAGACGAGAGGGACCGTCAAAGAAACCCATTAAACTGAGAAACTCACGCCGCAGCCGCAACTCGACTTGGCGTTGGGGTTTTTCACCTTGAACGAAGCGCCTATGAGCTCATCGACCCAATCCACTTCCGAACCGAGCAGGAAGGGCAAAGAAACCGGATCAATAAAGAGCCTGGCGCCGTCGCGCTCAACGACGTGATCGCCGGCGTCAGCGCCTTGTGCGACTGTAATCTCGTATTGAAAGCCCGAGCAACCCCCGCCTTCGACAGCAACGCGCAGGCCTGCACCCGCCGGCTCGGAGGCGACGACCGCTCTGATCCGCTCGGCGGCGGCAGGGGTAAGGGCGATGGCAGCCATTCGTTAACCTAAAGCTTGAGCGCTTTCTCAAGCAGATGCAGCCCATATATGGTCGGAACGGGGCGAAGGAGAAGGCGGTTCATGGGGCAGGGCCAGCGCAGCGCCGCCAAACGCGTCAAGCGGACGCGAACACCGCCCCCGGCGCAGGCGCCGCGCGCGCCGTACGCCACTGATCCGGCCCGCTCCCGCGGGCGCCTACACCCTGAGCCGGAAAGCCGCACGCGTACGCCCTTCGAGCGCGACCGCGATCGGATCGTGCATGCGAGCGCATTTCGCCGCCTCAAGGGCAAGACCCAGGTTTTTGTCGCCCACGAGGGCGACCATTATCGCACCAGGCTCACGCATTCACTCGAGGTCGCGCAGATCGCGCGCGCCGTGGCGCGCCGCCTGGGCCTCGATGATGATCTCGCTGAGGCGCTGGCGCTGGCGCACGATCTCGGCCATCCGCCATTCGGGCACACCGGTGAGGATGTGCTCGATCAATGCATGGAGGGGTATGGCGGGTTCGACCACAACGCCCAAACGCTGCGCGTGTTGACGAAGCTCGAGCGCCGTTATCCTGCGTTCGATGGATTGAACCTTGCGTGGGAGACGCTCGAGGGCGTCGTCAAGCACAATGGCCCGCTGATCCGACATGGGCGAACGCTCAAAGACTTGCCTATAGCCATTCAGGAATACGACGCCCAGCACGATTTGGAACTTGGGACCTGGCCCGGCATCGAAGCGCAAGTCGCTGCGCATGCAGACGATATCGCCTACAACAATCATGACATCGACGATGGACTGCGCGCGGGCTTATTCACGCTGGCCGAGTTGCGCGAAGACGTGCCGATGGTCGCGGGCGTCCTAGGCGATGTGGAGGGAGAATTTCCCGGCCTTGGGCAAGATCGCGTCGTCGCTGAGATGGTGCGCCGTCTGATCGGACAATGGGTCGACGATCTGGTCGACGAGACCGAACGGCGCCTCGCGCGTCGCAAACCCAAGAGCGCCGAGGCAGTCCGCGCCGCGGGCGCGCCGCTGGTTGGCTTTTCTGACACGCTGCGCGAGGAGGAGGCGGGCCTGCGACGCTTTCTCATGGGAGGCATGTACCGACATTGGCGGGTCAACCGCTCGCGAAGCCAAGCAAAGCGCATTCTCAAGGAATTGTTTGAGTTGTTCCTGTCCGAGCCCGAACTCTTGCCTCCGGACTGGCAACAAGGCGGAGATGGGTCGCGCGGACAACGCACGGCGCGCCGCGTGTGCGACTACATCGCCGGCATGACCGACGATTTCGCCATCGAGGAACATAAGCGATTGTTCACGTTGTAAGGCGCGGCGCGTTTCTGTTTCGCAACGAAATCTCAACCCTGGCTGGCGCTTAACACCCTGACATGTGGAGGGTGCTAGGCTCTCCCGCGATTCCAGGGGGTTGGAACGTGACTGCGAGATTTGATCCGCGCGCGCATGCCTATGACGATCAGAACCGGCACGCTGGCATGATCTATGTGCTGATGTTGGTGGTGGCCGCCGCGTTTGGCGGCTTTGTATGGCAGCTCTATAGCTCGCCTGAGACGCCGCACATCGCTGCCGCGCCTGGCCCATATAAGGTTGAACCGCCCCCGCTGGCGCCGCCAGATCCCAGCGAACTCAGCGCGCCCGCGAGCACAGAGGCGCTGGTCGAGCCAGCGGCTGTTGGGGCAGGGCCGCCGCAGCTTGCGCCCGCGCCACGGTTCGTCGCCGATGGTCCCTACGTGGCGCAGCTCGCGGCGCTACAGTCGGAAGCTGGAACGGAGGTCGCATGGCGGCGTCTGTCGTCGCGGGCGCCGGGGTTGTTCGCCTCGGCCCAGCTTGATGTCGAGCGCGCCGATCTCGGCGCCCGCGGCATATATTATCGCGTTCGCGCCGGCTTTTTCCCCGATCGGGCCAACGCGGCGCGCTTTTGCGAACGCATTCGCCAGATGGGGCAGGACTGCATCGCCGTGGCGCGGTAAAATCGCCCATGCTTTCCTGCGCCCTAGGCATCCGACAAGCGAAGCTCGACCGTGACGCGCACGCTTTCTTCCGCGACGCCCAGCCGTGGGGTTTCATCCTGTTTCGCGAAGCGTGCCTCGCGCGCGCGCAAGTGGCGGGGCTGTGCGCGGACCTGCGCGATGCGGTGGCGTGCGATGCACCGATCTTCATCGATCAAGAGGGAGGACGCGTCGCGCGTTTGAATCCGCCGGAATGGCCGCGATGGCCGGCGTGCGCGAAATATGGCGAGGTGTTTGGCGAAAGTCCCGACGCTGGCGTTGAGGCGGCATTTCTTGCACATCGCCTGATCGCGCATGAGCTGAAGGCGATTGGCGTGGACTGCAATTTTGCTCCGGTTCTCGACGCACCAGTCAACGGCGCCGATCCAGTCATCGGTGATCGTGCGCTTTCTTCCAACCACAAGATAATTGCTGCGCTGGGTCGCGCGGCGCTCGATGGACTGCATGCAGGCGGCGTCGCTGGGTGCATCAAGCACATCCCCGGGCATGGCCGCGCCGAGGCCGACAGCCACCTCGCCCTGCCGCGCGTAGGCGCCTCGGAGGAAGAACTCGCCGCCGACGCAGCGCCGTTCGCAGACCTCGCCGACGCAGAAGCGGCGATGACCGCGCACATCATCTACGAGGCTTGGGACGCCGACCGGCCCGCAACATGTTCGCCCACCGTGATCCAGGAAATCATTCGTGAACGCCTCGGGTTTCAGGGCCTCCTGATGAGCGACGACCTCGACATGAAGGCGTTGCAGTACGCCATGAACGGCGGCTTGGCTGAACGCGGGGAGGCTGCGCTCAAGGCCGGCTGCGATGTCGTGCTGCAATGTTCCGGCGTGCTGAAGGAGATGCAGGAAACAGCGAAAGGCAGCGTTACCTTGTCGGGGCTTGCGCTGGTCCGCGCCCGAGCGGTTGAAGCGTTTGCAAAACGCCCGGCAGGGGAATTCGACGCCGACGCCGGATGGGCGCGGTTTCGCGAGTTGATGAAGGGGCGCGACCTCGCCTAATTTACGCACCATCCCCTGGACGCCGACGCGGGCGATCCACGGGCGCCAAGTTGGATTCGGATGAACGATCAGGCGGACTTGACGGAGCTTGACCTCGCTGCCGCTGAGGAGGCGGAGGGGCGCGAGGCGCTTGTGGTTGCGCTTGACGTTTTTGAGGGCCCCCTGCACGCGCTTCTCGAGTTGGTGCGTGCCAAGAAACTCGACGTAGCGAAGGTCTCGGTAGGCGAAATAGCGGATCAGTATCTGGCGTTCATAGCCGAAGCGCGCGCCGCGAACATGGAGATCACGGGAGATTATCTCGTGATGGCAGCCTGGCTCGCGCTGCTCAAATCGCGTCTGCTGATCCCAAAACCGCAATTGCCCGAGGACGAGCCTGATCCCCAGCAGCTGGCGGCGGCTCTGAAACTGAAGCTCATGAGGCTGGAGTTGGCGCGCGCGGCTGCCAAGCGCCTGGACGCGATGCCTCAGCTCGGGCGGGACGTGTTCTTGAACGGACGGTCGCAGCCGACAGTGTTGACTAGGGCGACGAAGTGGCGCGCTGATCTCTACGAATTGCTCAACGCGTATTGCGCAGAACGCGCCAAGAGCGTGCGCAAGCGCGCTTACCAAGCGACCGTACGACGCGCCTATCCCTTGGAAGTAGCGCGCAAAAAGCTCGAACGGGCGCTGAAGAAGCTAGCCGAATGGCGCGCGATCGACACCGTGACGCCAGGCGTTGAAAGCGGACCTGAAGCGCCGCCGCCCGAAAGCTACCTTGCCTCGACGTTTGGCGCTGCGCTGGAGCTGACGCGGGAGGGCAAACTAGAGCTGCGTCAGACGGAAGCATTCGCGCCGCTGTTCGTGCGCGCGCGTCCGGTCCAGAATGGGACCCCTACATGAAGCCGGCTGATCCGCCCCTGGCCGATGCGTTCAGGCGCATCGAGGATGCCTTCACCGAAGGGGGCGAGCGTCACCGCGCGCCCCCGTCCGCAGACGCCGTCCGAGCAGCCGAGGCGCTGTTGTTCGCGGGCGGGGAACCCATTACGGCCAAGGAGCTTGGCGAGAAACTAGGACCTGGGGTCGACGCCGCCGCGGTGTTGATGAAGCTCAAGGCCGACTACGCCGGCCGGGGCGTAGAACTCGTGGAGGCCGGAGGCGCGTGGCGCTTCCAGTCGGCGGCGGACCTGCAAGGTTTGTTCACCGAGACCCGCGAAGCGACGAAGAAGCTGCCGAAGGCCACCCTGGAGACTTTGGCGGTCATAGCCTACCACCAACCCGTCACGCGGGCTGAAATCGAAGAAATTCGGGGGGTTAGCCTTTCTCGCGGGGCCATGGAATTCCTGTTGGAACTCGGCTGGCTTCGGCCCCGAGGCCGTCGGCGAACCCCGGGCCGACCGCTGACCTTCGGCACAACCGACGCATTCTTAAGCCACTTTGGCCTTGCCTCGCTTGACGCGTTGCCGGGCAAGGACGATTTGAAGGCTTTGGGGCTGCTTGATCCTCGTGCTGCGGCGGCCATGGATGTGCCGCGCCCGAGCGAGGAAGCAGGCCCCGACGAAGAGCCGCTGACGGAAGGTGACGACGCGGCAAGCTTTTTCGTGGATCATCTGAACGAGGACGGGTGAAGCGCTTGGGCGCAGCCGTCCGCTGACTGGAGTTACCGATGCATTTCCCGGCTTTGATCCCGCTGCTCATTGTGCTGGGTCTGGCGTTCTTGCTGTTCTCACGACCGGGCCGGATTTCCGGGCTCATGGAGGATCTGGGCAAGGGCATTCGCGGCTTCCGCAAGGGGCTCTCCGAGCCCGAAGCACAGACGCCAACCGAACAGCCGCGCCAGGTCCAAGATCAAAACAACGGAGATCGCGCGCAGTAATCTAGGCGCGCAAAACCCATGTTGCCGAGCCTCGGCTTCCAGGAAATCCTGCTCCTCGCCGTACTCGCCCTCGTGGTGATCGGACCGAAGGATTTGCCGCTCATGCTGCGCAAGCTTGGGCGCTGGACAGCGCGCCTGCGCGGCATGGCGCAAGAGTTCCGCACCGGCTTTGATGAATTGGCGCGGCAAGCCGAGTTGGACGAACTGAAACGCGAGGTCGAGGCGCTGCGGCGCACCACCAACCTCAACAGCCTAGCTAACGAAATCACCAAGCCGCTGCCGACGCTGGAAGACTATGCCAGCGTTTCCAAGCCGGCGCCGGCGCCGTCCTCCGCCGCTGCGGGGGGGGTGTCGCAGCCGGCCACGGCGGGTGGGGGTACAGCAGATGGTGCAAGCGCCGCCGCCGCACTCCATCTGGAACGCCCCCCACACCCTGCCCCCTCCCCGCGAGGGGGAGGGGGCGAATGTCCTGATGTAGATGCGCCCTTCGACGAGCCCGTGGCGCGGAGCGCGCCGTGACGGCCACGCAAAAATCCGACGATGAGGACATCGAAGCGTCGCGCGCGCCGCTGCTTGATCATCTGACTGAGTTGCGTTCGCGTCTTGTCACGGCCATGGCCGCCCTGATTATAGGGTTCATTGGTTGCTTCTTTTTTTCGATTCCAATATTCGAGTTTCTGGTCGAGCCGTTTCTGACGGCCGTGCGCACGGTCCACCCCGATCAAGCCGAGGAGGCGCTGACGCTCTACAACACGCACGCCTTCGGCTTTTTCTTCGTGCAGTTGCAAGTGGCGTTGTTCGCAGCTGTGATCGTGGTGTTCCCCGTGCTTGCTTACCAAGCCTACGCCTTCATTGCGCCTGGCCTCTATCGGCGCGAGCGCGGGGCGGTGGCGCCTTTCCTGATAGCGGCGCCCATCATGTTCGCGCTCGGATGCGCGTTCGTGTTCTTCGTCGCCATGCCGTTTGCACTCGAATTCTCGCTGAACCAGGAAATTCGCGAAGGGCCCGTGCAAGTGCGCTACTTGCCGAAGGTGGACGAGTATCTCGGCTTGGTCATGACGCTCGTACTTGCATTCGGGCTCTGCTTTCAGATGCCGGTGGTGCTGTCACTGCTCGCGCGGGTGGGCATCCTGAGCGCGTCGATGCTTCGCAAGGGCCGCCGATATGCGATCGTCGCCATCGCCGCGTTCTCGGCCATGGTGACGCCCCCAGACGTCATCTCCATGACGTTGATGGCGCTGCCGATGTATGGGCTCTATGAGGTTTCGATCTGGCTTGTGGCGTTGATTAATCGCGCGCGCGACAAGGAAGACGCCGCCGCGCTTGCCGAGCGCTAGCTCAAGGCTTCTTGCGCAAAAATGCCGGCGTGTTGTCGCCGAACCCGGGTGCGTCGGCGCTGTGGCGCGGCGAGGGCTCGCACTCGGGCTTAGGCCCGCGGGGCGGCTTGACCTTCGCCGGCGCTTCATCGCGCCCTACTGGATCCGTGGAAGCGGTCGGACGTTCTGGATCGCGCTTCTGAAAGCGCTGTTTCTTCTCTGCCAGCCGGCGGGTGTGTTCGCGCTTTAATTCCTCGGCGCGCCGCCCGCGGCCCCCGGAATCGCGCGGATCGCCGAGCGCGGTTTGCGGCACGCCTTCGATCTCGGCTTTCGTGATCTCTTTGCCCGTTAGCTTTTCGATCGCTTCGAGGCTCCTCTTGTCTTGCGGCGCCACCAGAGTGAGCGAGGCGCCCTGCTTGCCAGCGCGACCGGTGCGGCCAATGCGGTGAATATAATCATCGGGGCTGCGCGGGGGCTCGTAGTTGAACACGTGGCTGACGTCGGGAATGTCCAGCCCGCGCGCGGCCACGTCGGAGGCTACAAGAAACTGCAGATCGCCTGAGCGAAAGCGGTCGAGCGTCTTGGTGCGCAAGGATTGCTCCAGATCGCCGTGGATTGGTGAGGCGTTGAACCCGTGGCGCTTGAGGGATTGGGCCACGACGTCAACATCGGTCTTGCGGTTGCAGAAGATGATCCCGTTCTTGACGCTCCCCGACGTCATCGCGGCGCGTAGGGCGGCGCGGCGCGTGCGCGGATCGCCGCCGGGCAACATGACAACGCGTTGGTCGATCGTGCTTGCGGCAGTAGCGGGCTTGGCCACTTCAATGCGCTTGGGGTTGTGCAAAAATGCCTGCGTCAATCGCGTGATTTCCGGCGGCATGGTGGCGGAGAAGAACAACGTCTGACGTGTAAACGGCGTCAGCTTGAAGATGCGCTCGATGTCGGGGATGAAGCCCATGTCGAGCATGCGGTCGGCCTCGTCGACGACCATGACCTGCACGCCGGTGAGCAGGAGCTTGCCGCGTTCGAAATGATCCAAGAGCCGGCCAGGCGTCGCAATCAGCACGTCGACGCCGCGTGCGAGCAGCGCGTCCTGGTCGCCGAACGAGACCCCGCCGATCAGCAGGGCCTTCGTGAGTTTCTGGTATTTACCGTACTTGTCGAAGCTTTCGGCGACCTGCGCCGCGAGTTCGCGTGTGGGCTCGAGGATCAGCGTTCGCGGCATGCGCGCACGCGCGCGTCCCGCGGCGAGAATGTCGATCATCGGCAGCGTGAAAGAGGCGGTCTTGCCAGTGCCTGTCTGTGCGATGCCGAGCACATCGCGGCCCTTCAGCACTTCGGGAATTGCCTCGGCCTGGATGGGTGTCGGCGTGTTGTACCCGCTCTCGTGTACCGCGCGCAGCGTGTTCGGCGAGAGGCCGAGATCGTCAAAGGATCTGGATTGGGGGGGGTGAGCGCTCTCTGGCGCGGTGTTTTCGGAATTCATTCAATCTCACTTGGCGTCGTGTTTTCGCTTCGCGCGCGAAAACAGCGATCGCCGGGGGTTGGCGCTTCCCGCCGGCGTCATCCGCGCATCGGATGGGGGCGTTAGGCGAGGGCGAGCACGCCCTCTCGGCGCGCACAACGGACACGGCGCAAATGGGCGGATTTGGCCCAGAAGTCAATGTAGCCGGCGCGGAAGGCCGCCAACCGCGGCTGCACTCATTCCATCAGACGCTGCATCAGGTAAGAGTATTCAAGCGCCCGGCGGCGTGCGACCTCGTTTTGGTTCGCGGCCGCGGCGTGTCCTCCGTCGATGTTCTCATAGTACAGCACGGGCATGCCGAGCTCGATCATGCGGGCCACGTATTTGCGCGCATGGCCGGGATGGACGCGATCGTCCTTTGTGGAGGTCAGGACGAAAGGCAGCGGGAAATCGGGCCGCGCGCGCAGGTTCTGATAGGGCGAAATCGAACGCAGAAAGCGTCGCTCGCGGCGATCGGAGGGCGATCCGTACTCATCTACCCATGAAGCGCCTGCCAACAATTGGTCAAAGCGCAGCATGTCGAGCAACGGCACTTGAACAACCGCCGCGTTGATCATCTCAGGATGTTGGTTGAGCATCACGCCCATCAAGAGACCGCCGTTTGAACCGCCCATAATGCCGAGCCGGCGCGGGCTGGTGATGCCGCGCGCGACGAGGTCTTGTTCGACGGCAAAGAAGTCATCGTAGATGACCTGACGATTGGTGCGCAGGCCCGCTTGGTGCCAGGACGGGCCGAATTCGCCCCCGCCTCGAATATTGGCGAGAACATAAACACCGCCGCGCTCGAGCCACAGCTTGCCGACAAAAGGGTTGTAGGTCGGCGTATAAGAAACCTGAAAACCGCCATAGGCCCACAGCAGCGTCGGATTCTGACCGTTGAACTGCAGGTCGCGACGGCGCAACACGAAATAGGGCACGCGCGTTCCGTCGCGGCTCGTCGCCTCGAATTGTTCGGCGACGAATTGTGAGGCGTCGAACAAGGGAGGAAGCGATCGAATGGCGCGCGCGCGCGTTGCGCGCTCGTCGAGAGCGTAAAGAGTGTCCGGCGTTAGATAGTCCTCATAGATCGCGAACGCCGCTTGCTCGGTTGGCGACGCGCCTGCAAAGGAGATAGAGCCAGTCGTAGGCAAGTCGACCTGTCCTTCCACCCAAGCGCGTCCGTCATAGGCAAAGCGCAACAACCGGCCGCGTACGTTCTCGTATCCCGCAACCAGGATGGCGTCGCGCGTGATCGAGACGCCTTCGATTGACTGGCGCTCATTCGGCGAGTGCAGCACCGTGACGTCAGGTGTGGGGCCAGTTGCGGCGTCCAGGTTGATCGCGATCAGCGATCCTGTCGGAATGACCCTGGCGGTCGCGCCCTGCGGGCTCCAGGCTTGTTCGAGTGTCGCAATCAGATGACCCTTGTAGAGGCCTTGTATGGTTGACTTCGGCGGCAGCGTGATGCGCTGCGGCGCCGACCGGTCGAGGCGCCAATAGGCTGACTCGAAGAATGTGTCCGCCTCAACGGCGATCGGTACTCGGACTCTGTCGACATCCTCCAGCACGCTTGCGAACACGCCGACATCGGTGTTCTGGCCGCGGATGATCTCGGTTGCGCCCCCGAGCGGGGTCCCGCGAGACCAGCGCTTGAGGATGAAAGCGTAGCCGGACTCTGTGAGCGCGCCCTCGCCCCAATCGGTGCCGACCAGGAGCGTATCTGCGTCAAGCCAAGCAACCGAAGACTTGGCTTCCGGCACGACGAAGCCGCCCTCGACGAAAGCGCGACGTTCGATGTCGTACTCTCGCCAGGTGGATGCGTCTTTGCCTCCGTCGGACAATGAGATCATGCAGCGCGTCGTGCCATCGAGGCAGTCAGCGCCCTTGTAGACCCAGTTGGCGTTCTCTGTGCGTGCAAGCGCGTCGACGTCGAGTATTGTTTCCCATTGCGGCGCGCCGCTTGCGTACGCGGCCAGAGGCGAACGGCGCCAGATGCCCCGCACATGGACCTCGTCCTGCCAGAAATTGTAGTAATGGCCGTCGCGTACCGCGCCAGTCGGCATGCGATCGCGGTTGTTAGCGATGGCGAGTGCGTCCGCACGCAACTGCTCGTAGCGGGCATCTCCTTCGAGCACAGCAAGAGACCGGGCGTTTTGCTCGCGAACCCATGTCAACGCTCGGTCGCCTTCAATGTCCTCGAGCCACAGATAGGGATCACTCTCGCTGGTCATCGCTGTCAACGTGCTGCACGAACCAAGAACGAGCGCGCCGAGGACGGCGGCGGCGAAGGCGGGAAAGCGCATGTAGGCTCCTCCATGGGCGGCGCAAACAAGCAGAACCTGCGGCTGGAAGGAAGGGGCGAACCGCCCTAGATTGACGAAGATGCGCTATTTCAAGATGAACGGCTGCGGCAACGACTTCGTCATTATCGACGCAAGGTCGCGTGGATCGCTGCCGCTCTCTCCGGCACAGGCGCGCGCCATTGCTGACCGCGGCGCCGGGGTCGGCTGCGATCAAGTGATCGCGGTTGAGCGTTCGATTCGCGGAGACGCCTATATGAGGATTTGGAACGCTGACGGCGGCGAAGTCGACGCCTGTGGCAACGCCACCCGCTGCGTGGCCTGGCTATTGATGGAGGAGGGCGGCGCCAATGCGCGGCGGATCGAAACGCCGGCCGGCATGCTCTACGCCGAGCGCGCGGGGGCGCATGCGATCACGGTCGATATGGGCTCGCCGCTCTTGCGCTGGGAGGAGATACCGCTCGCGCTGGCGATGGATACGGAACGGATCGACTACCAGGCGGGCAGACTGCAAGACCCGGGCGCGGTGAACATGGGCAATCCCCATGTCGTGTTCTTTGTTGACGATGTGAGCGCCGTCCCAATCGAGGCGTTGGGACCAGGGATCGAGCGCGATCCATTGTTCCCCGCCGGCGTGAATGTTGGCTTTTGCGAAGTACATTCTCCCGAGCGGATTCGGCTGCGCGTCTGGGAGCGCGGAGCAGGCCTCACCAAGGCGTGCGGCACAGGCGCATGCGCGGCAGTGGTCGCCGCGCACAGGCAAGGCCGCAGCGGGCGGACAGTCGAGGTCTTGATGGACGGGGGAGCGCTTGGGATCGAATGGCGCGCGGGCGATGACCGTGTGTTGATGACTGGTCCCGTCGAGATCGAACACAGCGGTGAGTTGCCCGCGCCGTGATTATTGGGCTCGACCACATTGTCATCGCGGTGCGCGATATCGACGCTGGGGTTGGCGCCCACGAACACTTGCTTGGCCGAGCGCCAGCGCCCATCGAAGCCGGCAGTGGCGTCGCGACATCGGTCATTGCAACTGACAACGTGGCCGTTGAAATTATGGCGCCGGCGGGCGAAGGCGAAGGCGCTGACCGCGTGCGCGCCGCCATCGACCAGGGTGGTGAAGGGCTCAAGAGCCTAGCGTTCGCTGTTGTTGACATCGAGCGCACGCACCGGCGCGCTGCGCGGGTCGGTCTTGAACCGGAGGCGATCAAGGAGGGTGCTGGCCAGACGGTGTGGCGCAGCTTTCGAGCCAACACAAAATGCACGCGCGGCGTGCGCGTGTTCTTTGTCGAGCGCGCGGCGCCATTGGCGCACTCGCCGACGCGCGGCGGCGCTGTGTCGGGCCTCGATCATGTCGTTATTCGAACCTCTGAGCCGGACCACGCCGCCGCGCTCTATGGCGCGCGTCTTGGGCTCGATATGCGCCTTGACCGCGAGGTCGGGGGGCGACGACTGATGTTCTTTCGCGTCGGAGATGCGATTGTCGAGATCGCACATGACGCACTGCGCGCAAAGGGCGAGGATTTGCTCTGGGGCCTCTCTTGGCGTGTGGAGAACGCCGATGCGGCGCGAGCGCGCCTGGCTGAAGGCGGGCTCAATGTATCGGAAGTACGCGCCGGACTGAAACCAGGAACTCGTGTCTTTACTGTCAGAGACGGGACATGCGGGGCGCCGACACTGATGATCGAGGCTTTGCCAAAGCGCGATTGATCTTCAGCGCCGTCCGCGCCATGCTCGCGCGCCCAAAAAACAGGGGACGCCAATGGCCGAAAGACAAGCCCTTAACGCCACCTTCTATGCTTTTCGCAAACGCGAGAAAGGCGGCGTCCTGCTGGGGCTTTCGCTAACGTTTGCGATAGCCGCCGCTGTTTTGATCGCCGGATTTGTCGCGCTGTTCTGGAGCTCCATCGGGCCCGTGATCACCTGGTATGGGCAACTCATAGCGGCGGCCGGCAAGAACGATCCCACCGCGATCCAAAGTATAGGGTTTCCGACTGGGTTATTCACTTTCCTGCTCGGCCTCTTGGTGTGGTTGTTCCCGTTCTACATCCTTTGCGCAGCTTTCGAGGCGGGTTGCTTGCGTTGGCTAATCCACGGCGAGCGCCGCGGCTTCATGGGGTTGACGTTAGGGGCCGAAACTTGGCGCGTCTGGTCTGTGTATTGGATGTGGGTGCTGCTCAACATTGCGTTCAGTATGGCGCTGAGCATCGTTATGATGGTGCTGATGGGCGTGGTCGCTGTGGGAGCGGGTGGCGATCCCACAGCAACGCTGACTGTGCTGCCGGTATTTTACGTCGTGCAGTACTCGTTGATGATCTATTTCGGCGTGAGGTTTGCACCCGCGGCAGCCACCACGATCGCGCGTCGCCGCTTTGCGTTCTTCGATGCATGGACTGTGACGAAAGGGCGCTTCTGGGCGCTGCTCGGTTCGTTCGCGTTGCTCTATCTCATTTACCTGGCATTCGGACTGGCGATGGGCGCAGTGTGGTATGTCACGGTGCTTGGCGCGGCGGCGCCCGATCTTTCCGGCATTGGAACGGACCCGGCGCGCCTGAACCAAGTCGTGTTGGAGTTCGCACAAGCCTATCTGCGATCGCTTACCGAACCGCGCACCTGGGCAATCCTTGGAGCTTTGCAGGTCGTCGGGTCCATTGTCGCCCTTGTGTTCTACGTTGCGACGTTCGGCATAAACGCGCGCGCGGCGCAGGTTGCGCTTGAGGAAGGCAAGATCAAAGCGGCGGTGTGACAGCGTCAGGCGAATTTCAGATTCGCCACTAACCCGAAGCGCGTTTCTTCCCATTCCTGCGCGCGGCCTTTGGCGCGGGCGCCTCGGGGGCAGCGGCCCTCGACCTCTGTGCCCTGCGCGAGGCTTGGCGCTTGAATGCTTCGGCCAGATAGTGACCGGTCCAACTTGCTTTGACCTTTATTATTTCCTCGGGCGTGCCTTCGGCGATGATGCGCCCCCCGCCATCGCCGCCCTCGGGGCCCAGGTCCAAGATCCAGTCGGCGGTCTTGATCACGTCGAGATTGTGCTCGATCACCAGCACTGAATTGCCGCTGTCGACCAGTTCGTGAAGCACTTCGAGGAGCTTCTTGACGTCTTCGAAATGGAGCCCAGTCGTGGGCTCGTCCAAGATATAGAGCGTGCGGCCAGTGGCGCGCTTGGACAGCTCCTTAGAGAGCTTTACGCGCTGGGCCTCGCCGCCAGAGAGCGTTGTCGCTTGTTGACCGATATGGATGTAGCCCAGGCCGACCCGCTTTAGTGTCTCGAGCTTCTCGCGGATGCTCGGAACCGCGGCAAAGAGGTTGGCGCCTTCCTCCACCGTCATATCGAGCACATCGGAAATGGACTTGCCCTTGTATAGGATTTCCAACGTCTCGCGATTGTAGCGTTTGCCATTGCATGTATCGCAGGTGACGTAGACATCGGGCAGAAAGTGCATCTCGATCTTGATGACGCCGTCTCCCTGGCAGGCTTCGCAACGTCCGCCCTTGACGTTGAACGAGAAGCGCCCCGGACCGTAGCCGCGCGCCTTGGATTCCGGCAGCCCAGCGAACCAATCGCGGATCGGCGTGAAGGCGCCGGTGTAGGTCGCGGGATTGGAGCGCGGCGTACGCCCGATCGGGGATTGGTCGATGTCGATGATCTTGTCGATGTGTTCGAGACCCAGAATTGCATCGTGTTCGGCGGGAACATCGCCCGCGCCATGCCAATGGCGCGCCACAGCCTTGTAGAGCGTTTCGACGACGAGGGTGGACTTGCCGCCGCCGGAGACGCCAGTCACGCAGGTGAACACACCAAGGGGAATGTCAGCGTCGAGGTTCTGCAGATTGTTTCCTCGCGCGCCTTTGATCGTCAGCTTGCGCTTCTTCTCCGTCCACCGGCGTTTTTCCGGGATCGCGATTTCGCGCGCGCCGTTGAGATAGGCGCCGGTAATGCTATCCTGAGCCCTCTGGATCTGCGCCGGCGCGCCTTCCGCGATCACGCGCCCGCCGTGAATGCCAGCCGCGGGCCCCATATCGATCACATAGTCAGCGGTGAGGATGGCTTCCTCATCGTGCTCGACGACGAGCACCGAATTTCCGAGATCGCGCAGGCGCCGCAATGTTTCCAGCAGGCGGGTATTGTCGCGCTGATGCAAGCCAATGCTCGGCTCATCCAGGACATACAGAACGCCGGTCAGTCCCGACCCGATTTGCGAAGCTAACCTGATGCGTTGACTCTCCCCGCCTGAAAGCGTGCCGGAGCCACGTCCAAGTGACAGATAATCCAAGCCGACATCGACGAGGAAGCGCAGCCTGTCATTGATCTCCTTGAGGATGCGTGCGGCGATCTCGCGCTGCTTGGGAGTGAGCTGATCGCCGAGCGCGGCGAACCAGTCACGCGCGGCGCGGATTGAGAAATTAGACGCCGCCGACACATCCAGCCCGCCGACGCGCACCGCGAGCGCCTCCGGCTTGAGCCGCTTGCCATTGCACACAGGGCAGGACGCCTCCGACTGGAAGCGCTCCAAGTCTTCACGCACCCACGAACTGTCGGTCTCCTTCCAGCGGCGTTCGAGGTTGGGCAGCACGCCCTCGAAATTCTTGGTCGTCTCATAGCGGCGCACGCCGTCGTCATAGACGAACTTGATGGGATCCTTGGTGCCGTAAAGGATGGCGTCCCTGAGCGGCCTTGGCAGTTCGCGCCAGGGCGTGGTCGATTTGGCTTTGAAGTGCCTGGCGATCGCTTCCAGCGTTTGCGCGTACAGAGGCGATGGGCCCCTGGCCCAAGGCGCCACCGCGCCGTCCTTCAGCGACTTGTCGTGTTCGGGAACGATGAGCGCGGCGTCGAATTTCAGTTGCACCCCAAGGCCATCGCAGGTGGGGCACGCACCCGCGGGGTTGTTGAAGGAAAAGAGGCGCGGCTCGATCTCAGGAATGGTAAAGCCGGATACCGGGCAGGCGAACTTCTGTGAGAAAATGATGCGCTCGCCCTTCTTTGCAGCGTCGGCGAATTCCGCGTGCGCAATGCCGTCGGCGAGCCGCAAAGCTTGCTCGAGTGAATCGGCCAAGCGTGTTTCAATTCCCGGTTTGACCGCTATGCGATCGATGACGACCTCGATGTCGTGCTTAAGTTTCTTATCGAGCACGGGCGGTTCGGAGAGGTCGTAATACTCCCCGTCGATTTTTGCTCGCTGATAGCCCTTTTTCAGGAGCTCGGCCATTTCCTTGCGGTATTCGCCTTTGCGATCACGCACGATGGGGGCGAGCAAATGGAGCCGCGCGCCTTCAGGCAGCGAAAGCACCCGATCGACCATTTGGGAAACTTGCATCGCTTCGATGGGCAAGCCGGTTGCTGGCGAGTAGGGCACTCCGACACGCGCCCAAAGAAGGCGCATGTAGTCGTAAATCTCCGTCACCGTGCCGACCGTCGAACGCGGATTGCGCGACGTGGTTTTCTGCTCGATCGATATTGCCGGGGAGAGGCCTTCGATCGAATCGACATCCGGCTTCTGCATCAGTTCGAGAAACTGGCGCGCATAGGCTGATAGGGATTCCACGTAGCGCCGCTGACCCTCGGCGTAGATCGTGTCGAACGCCAGCGACGACTTGCCGGAACCCGAAAGGCCGGTGATCACAACGAGTTCGTTGCGTGGGATATCGAGGTTCACGCCCTTCAGATTGTGCTCCCGCGCGCCGCGGACGCGGATATGAGTGAGGCCGTCCTTCATGACGTTTCAATCTTTGGTGCAAAGCGCCGCCAAGCAAGCCTGAGAGAAAGCCAGACCAGCAAGAGGCTGAACCCCAGCGCGAGGGTGAGCCCGCCAAAGAGGGCGGGCGTGCGATCGGCGGCGGTCATCATGTAGTGGAGAGCCGGCCCAGTCACGACGTTTAGGACCACGAAATTCAGTGCAGCAGCCACCAGCCCGCAACGCGCCCAAGCGACCGGCTGACGCCTGCGCTCCTCCTCTCCCGCCGCCCACAGCGCCGCGCCCACATTGCCGATAGCGAGCGCCGCTGCAGCGGTCAGCGCGGCGCGCTGATCCGTCACCGAACCGCCCAGCCATACGCTCAACACGCCGGCCGCGATCGCCGATGCGAGCCCAGCGAGCGAAAACGTTTGGAAGCCTCCCCTCATAAAACACCGTACGCGATTGAGGTCATCGATATGCCGGGAAAGAAATGGCGGTTGAACACATGGGCGCGCTCGCCTTCGTCTTGCGCGGCGAGCACATAGAAGAGCGGGTAGAAATGGTCCCAATCCGGCGCCGCGAGCGCGGCGTGCGGGTGGTTTCTATAGCCAAGCATCGGCGAATGGTCGTCCATTTCGGCGGCGTTGACGATATCGTCATCGAATTGGCGCTCCTCGACCTCGTGGCCTTGAGCCCCACGATGAAAGAATGCACGCAGATTGTGCACTATGTCGCCCGAGCCGATGAGGAGCATGTTCTCTTCCCGCAGCGGCGCCAGCGCCCGTCCAATCGCATAATGCTGTTCGGGCGAACGCCGAGCGTCGAGGCTCACTTGAAGGACGGGCACGTCCGCGTCGGGATACATGTGCACGAGCACCGACCACGCGCCGTGATCGAGGCCCCAGGTGTCGTCGGTTTCGGCCCTAAACGGCGACAAGCGCTCCGCGATGGCGTCGGCCAACGCCGGCATGCCTGGTGCGGGGTATTGCACGGCGAAAAGTTCGGGAGGGAAGCCGCCAAAATCGTGGATCGTGCGCGGACGAGGATTTGACGTGATCCGGACCCCGTCGGTTAGCCAATGGGCCGAGACACAGACAATCGCGCGGGGTTTGGGAAAGCGCTGCGCGATCCCGCGCCAGCCCCGCGCGGAGGGCGTGTCCTCGATGGCGTTCATCGGAGAACCGTGGCCGACAAAGATGGCGGGTGCTTTCTGCATCATGTGCTCATTTTCTGCCGGAGCGCGGAGAGACCGGCTAGATGGGGCCGCGCGTGTCGCTTTGGGACCTCCCTCGGACAGTTTTTGACCAGCCCACGCCTCCCGGCGACCCGCCAATCGGATTAACCTTGATGGCGGACCCGATTCGTGAGAACATAGTAAGAACAAACTTCCGCCTTGGCAATCGCGGAGGGTCTGACAACGACATTGGGTCGGTGATTTTAGTGCGCAGGAACGGAGGCCGTGATGGCTGGCAGCGTGAACAAAGTGATCTTGATCGGCAATCTGGGGAAGGACCCGGAGGTGCGCCGTCTCAATTCGGGCGACCCGGTCGTGAATCTGCGCGTCGCTACCACTGAAAGTTGGCGCGACAAGCAAACGGGCGAACGCAAGGAAAAGACCGAATGGCACTCGGTCGTCATCTTCAACGAGAACATCGCCAAAGTGGCCGAGCAATACCTGAAGAAGGGCTCCTCGGTTTACATCGAAGGCCAGCTGCAGACGCGCAAGTGGACCGATCAGCAAGGCGTCGAGAAATACACGACCGAAATCGTGCTGCAGAAATATCGCGGCGAACTCACCATGCTCGGCGGCAAGGGCGATGGCGGCGCGCGCTCCTATGACGATGACGGCGGCGCGTCGTTTACAGGCAAAGCGGGTGGCAAGCGCGTGTCGGACGCCCCACGGGAAAGTTTCAACGCGGATTTGGACGACGAAATCCCGTTCTGATTGCGTCGGCGCGGCCCCTTCGATCTGAGGGGCCGCGTGGCGCAGGCATGGAATTCGTGGCAGAGTTGGGCGCGTGAAGCGTTTCTCGCCTGAGGACCTCATCGCCTGCTATCGGCGCGGCGTCTTTCCGATGGCGGAAAGCCGAGACGACGATGGATTCTTCATTGTCGATCCAGAATTTCGCTGCGTCTTGCCGCTCGATCGCTTCCATGTACCGCGCCGGCTCGCGCGCACGCTGCGGCAGGGCCGCTTCAGCTTCACGGTGGATCGGAACTTCGCCATCGTGATCGACGCGTGCGCAGCGCCTAGCAGGGACCGGGCGGACACCTGGATCAATCCCGACATCCGAACGCTCTATCTCGATTTGCACCGGCGCGGCATCGCACACAGCGTGGAGGCGCGCGTGGACGGCGCGCTTGCCGGCGGCCTCTATGGCGTAGCGTTGGGCGGCGCGTTTTTCGGCGAAAGCATGTTCTCACTCTCGCGCGACGCCAGCAAGGCTGCGCTCGTGCACCTGGCCGCGCGATTGCGAGTCGGCGGTTTCAAGTTGCTCGATGCGCAATTCATCACCCCGCACTTGGAACAATTCGGCGCACAGACCTTGCCGCGGCGGATCTTTCACGCGCTCCTGGGCGTGGCGATCGAGGCGCCCGCCGACTTCCGCAAACTTGCGGAAGAAACGAGCGGGGCGGATTTGGTGGCGCTTTTTAGGGGCATGATCGGCGATTGATGCGCGTCACCGCAACACCGTCGCGCCCAATAAGGCGCGGTTCGCATCGTTTCGACTTGGCCTACCCCGCCCCTGGGGGCGGGCGTAGGGGGAGGGGGCGTGCAGGTTGATTGCGCGATGCGGGCGCGACGCTTCAACGCGAACAAAGCGCCCGGTCGTTCGCCCCCACCCTGCCCCTCCCGCGTTTGGGGGAGGGGACGTTCACACATCCACCTCTTCCACGAACTTGGCGTTCGCCTGGATGTAGTTGAAGCGCAGCTCCGCCTTTTTGCCCATTAACGTCTCTACCAGCGACTCAAACTCCGGCAGACCCGCTTCGTCCAGCACCACGCGCGCGAGCGTGCGCGTCTCGGGGTTCATCGTGGTGTCCTTCAGGTCGGCGGGCATCATTTCGCCCAAGCCCTTGAAGCGTGAGATGTCGACTTTGCGGCCCTTGAATTGGCCGGCGAGCAGCGCCTCCTTGTGCGCATCGTCACGCGCGTAGATGCTCTCTTTGCCTGCGGACACGCGATAGAGCGGGGGCATGGCGAGATAGAGCCGCCCCGCGCGGATGAGTTGCGGCATTTGCTTATGAAAATAGGTGATGAGCAGCGAGGCTATGTGGGCGCCGTCTACATCAGCGTCAGTCATGATGATGACGCGCTCATAACGCAGATCGTCCAGCTTGAACTTCGCGCCCGTTTGCACGCCCAGCGCCAATGCCAAATCGTTGAGCTCGGCGTTGTTAGACGTTTTCTCCCCGCCCGCTGACGCGACATTCAGGATTTTGCCGCGCAAGGGCAATATCGCCTGCGTTTCACGATTGCGCGCTTGCTTGGCCGAGCCGCCAGCGCTGTCGCCTTCGACCAGGAATATTTCCGTGTCCTTCGCATCGGAACGCGCGCAGTCGGCCAGCTTGCCCGGCAGACGCAGTTTCCTGGTTGCGCTTTGGCGCGAGACTTCCTTTTCTTTTCGCCGGCGCAGCCGGTCCTCGGCCTGCGTAATCGTCCAATCCAGGAGGCGCTGTGCCTCTGCGGGGGAGGCGGCCAGCCAGTGATCGAACGGGTCGCGCACAGCCTGCTCGACGATTTTGGCGGCTTCGGTTGAAACAAGGCGTCCTTTGGTTTGACCTTCGAATTGGGGATCGCGGATGAACACGGAGACGAGCGCGGCGCCTGTATTCATCACATCTTCTTGCGTGATGAGAGTGGCTTTCTTGTTGTTGCGGAGCTCGGCGTAGGCTTTGAGCCCCTTTGACAGCGCGGCGCGCAGGCCGGCTTCGTGGAAGCCGCCGTCGGGTGTGTAGATCGTATTGCAGTACGAGCGCAGGAAGCCGTCGGCTTCGCCGAATCCGTCGCCAACCCACGTCACCGCCCATTCGACGCGCCCGTGCGGGCCGTTCTTTTCGCTGCGCCCCGTGAATGGTTCAGTCACGATGGCGCGCTTTTCCTTGACCAGCGCCGATAGGAAATCGGCAAGCCCGTTCGGGAAGTGCAGAACCGCTTCGGCCGGCGTATCGTCCTTGATGCGAGATGGATCGCACTTCCAGCGAATCTGCACGCCGCGCTGCAAGTAGGCTTTCGAGCGCGCCATCTGAAAGAGGCGCGCCGGCTTGAACGCCGCGCCGTCACCGAAAATCTGTGCGTCGGGATGGAAGCGCACGCTTGTTCCGCGGCGATTGTGGGCGGGGCCGGCCTCTACCAGCTTGCTCGTGGGGGTCCCGCGCGAAAAGGTCTGGCGATAGAGTTTGCGCTCGCGTGCAACTTCGACCTCTACGCGATCGGAAAGCGCGTTCACGACCGAAACGCCAACCCCATGCAGGCCGCCGGACGTGTGGTACACCTTGTCGGAGAACTTACCGCCCGCGTGCAGCACCGTCATGATGATTTCGAGCGCGGACTGCTTGGGAAATTTCGGATGCGGATCGACGGGCATGCCGCGACCGTTGTCTGTCACCCGTAGGGTGCCATCTGCTTCCAGTTCGACCTCGATACGGTCGGCATAACCGGCAACCGCCTCGTCCATGGAATTATCGAGCACTTCAGCGAAAAGATGGTGGAGCGCACGCTCGTCGATACCCCCGATATACATGCCGGGGCGCTTCCGTACGGGCTCCAGTCCTTCGAGGACCTCGATATCCTTTGCGGTATAGGCGCCGGCCGCCGCCGGTGGTGCTTCGCCGCCTCCGAACAGGCCTTCGTCCCACAATTCCTTGCTGCCCACGGGGTCCTGCCGCTTCTGCTGCGCTCGGGTCATGGGCCGCCTCTTAATGGGAGTCGAGAGGCAGGAGCCAACCGAATACGGGTTTCGCGGGGGGTTAAGGCTGACATAGAGTGCGAGTGACGCGGAACCCGCCCACTCGGCTGCGGACCTGCGGCTGCGCGGCAGAGCGCAGTTTAGCCAAGCGTAGGGCCCTCTATTTTGCGGCGCGCTTCCTCTTGATCTGGCTCGCAATCGACCAGACGTGCCCAAACGGGTCGCGCACCATGCCGAAGCGGTCGCCCCAGAACTGGTCGGCCAGCGGCATGACGACCGCGCAGCCCGCGCCGGTGGCGCGCGCCCACCATTTGTCGGCATTGTCCACTTGGAGGTGTATCGAAACCGTCGTCCCCTTCGTGTCGGGGGGCGCCAGAGTGGGATTTGGGCCGAATTCGGGGAATGGATCGGACAACATGAGCTCGCCGCCATTGATAATGAGGTCGGCGTGCATGAGGCGCTTTTTGTCTTCGCCCTCCATCACCATGCGCACCTTCGCGCCGAACGCCTCCTTGTAGAACTCGATCGCCTTCTTGGCGCCTTTCACGCGCAGATATGGCGCGAGCGGGGCGTACTCATCGGCCGTGAGCTTACGCGATTTTGCCGGCATCTTCGGCATTTTTGGCGCGGCCTTCTGAGCGGAACTCTTCGACGCTTTCTTTCCTTTGGCGGCCATGGCTTTCCTCCCGTTTGCGCCGAGATTGCCCGCCATTGCGGCGCTGGCAAGCACCCTTGCGACGGACGGCAAAGGAAAAAGGCCGGGGAGTGATCCCCGGCCCTTGCTTGATCTTGATGGATCACCGGCGCGGGCGCCGGCAGTTCCGTATTCTCTAGGCCTTGTAGTACATATCGAACTCCACCGGATGGGGATGGGTTTCGAAGCGGTCCAGCTCTTCCTTCTTGAGATCGATGTAGGCGTCGATCAAATCGTCGGTTATGACGCCGCCCTTCATCAGGAAGTCGCGGTCGCGGTCAAGTGAAGTGAGCGCTTCGCGCAAGCTCGCGCAAACCGTCGGCACGTCCTTCAGCTCTTCTGGCGGCAGGTCGTAGAGGTTCTTGTCCAAAGGATCGCCGGGATGGATCTTCTTCTCGATGCCGTCGAGGCCGGCCATCAAGAGCGCCGTGAACGTCAGGTACATGTTGCCGGCTGGATCGGGGAACCGCACTTCGACGCGTTTGGAGTTTGCGCCCGTTCCGTGCGGAATCCGGCACGACGCCGATCGATTGCGCGCTGAATACGCCAGCAGTACGGGCGCTTCGTATCCTGGGACCAGGCGCTTGTACGAGTTGGTGGTGGAGTTGGAGAAGGCATTGATCGCCTTGGCGTGCTTGATGACGCCGCCGATATAGTGAAGGCAGGTTTCCGAAAGATCTGCGTAGCGATCGCCGGCGAAGAGATTGACGCTCTTCCTCCAGATCGACATGTGCACGTGCATGCCCGAGCCGTTATCTTTGAAGAAAGGCTTGGGCATGAATGTCGCTGACTTGCCATAGGACGCGGCAACTTGGTGGATGATGTATTTGTACAGGTTCATGCTGTCGGCCATACGCGTAAGCGTGTTGTACTTGAGGCCGAGTTCATGCTGGGCGGGCGCGACCTCATGGTGGTGCTTTTCGGGATGAAGACCCAGCTGTCCCATCACTTCCAGCATTTCCCCGCGCATGTCCTGCAGGGAATCGACCGGCGGCACCGGGAAGTAACCGCCCTTCGGCCCTGGGCGGTGGCCCATATTGCCGCCCTCGTACGGCTTGTTGGTGTTGACCGGCAATTCCGATGAATCGAACGAATAGCCTGTGTTCCAGGGATCGGTAGACCAGCGCACGTCGTCGAAAACGAAGAACTCAGCTTCCGGTCCGAAGTAGGCGCTATCTCCGGCGCCGGACGACTTCACGTAGGCCTCGGCGCGTTTTGCGATGCCGCGCGGGCAGCGCGAATAGGGCTGCAAGGTGCCGGGTTCGAGAATGTCGCAGAACAACGCCAAGGTGGTTTGCTGATAGAAAGGGTCAATGTGCGCGCCAGCGGGATCAGGGCGCATCACCATGTCGCTTTCGTTGATCGCCTTCCATCCCGCAATAGAGGAGCCGTCGAACATCAGGCCTTCAGTGAAGACGTCGGAGTTGATCTGGCTCACGTCGAACGTGACGTGCTGCATCTTTCCGCGCATGTCGGTAAAACGCAGATCGACGTATTGGACTTCCTTGTCCTTTATCAGCTTTAGGATTTCGTCTGACATGTTCTTGTCTCCCTCGCGAAAGGTTTTTGACGTTAGACTGCAGCGGCGCCTGTTTCGCCGGTGCGGATGCGGATGACGTTTTCGACGTTGAGAACGAAAATCTTGCCGTCGCCGATCTTGCCGGTCTTGGCGGCGCGCTGGATGGCTTCGAGCGCTCCTTCAACCTGATCGTCAGCCACGACCACTTCGATTTTGAGTTTCGGCAAGAAATCGACGACATATTCAGCGCCGCGATAAAGTTCGGTATGCCCCTTCTGGCGACCAAAGCCTTTCGCCTCGACGACTGTCATGCCCTGTAGGCCGATCTCCTGAAGGGCTTCTTTGACGTCATCCAGCTTAAAGGGCTTGATGATGGCTTCGATCTTTTTCATCTGCCGCTCCCGCGCGCTCTGCTGGGGCCTAATGGACGGGCTGAGGCGAGTCGGAAAGGGTGGGGGGGCGTTATCCGAAGTGGCGCATGGCTGGGCGCCAATTTCTGAGGCGCCGGCGCCCAAGCAGGCGGCTGGCGGGCCGGGATGGCGGCGCTACACTCAAGAGATGCCTCGTTTGTTCCTGGTCCGACATGGCGAGCCGGAAACCGCCTGGGGCGGGAGCGATCCTGACCCCGGCTTATCCGTACTGGGGAGGCGCCAGGCAAGAAGGGCCGCACAGGACCTTGCCGCGTTCGGTGCGCTGACGATCGTTTCCTCACCGATGCGCCGCTGCCGCGAGACCGCACTTCCCACGCTCGAAGACAACGCCGGCGACCTCACAATCGACCCACGCGTGAGCGAGGTAGCTTGCCCGCCCGGGGTCAGCGATCGCCGCGCATGGCTCGCGGAGAACTTCCCTTGGAGTGCGCCGTCAATTCGCCGCGCCTGGCGCTCGCTTGCAGAACCCTTGCATGAGTGGCGCGCAGGCGTACTCGCCGCAGTGACGGCGATAGAGCAAGATACCGTGATGTTCACCCACTTCATCGCCATTAACGCCGTACTGGGCGCGGCGCTTGAGCGTCAGGAAACTATCGTGGCCCGCCCTGACTATGCCTCGATCACCGAGCTGGTCGTTCGAGGCGACCGATTGCACCTAGTGCGCGCGGGCGCACAAATGATCCAAGGGGATGTGCAATGAGTGGGGAGATCATCACCGTCGCACAGATGCGCGCGATCGATGAAGGATCAGCACGCGCAGGCGTTGGGGCCCGTACTTTGATGGAAAATGCCGGGCGCACGGTCGCGGAGACGGTTGCGGGGCGGCTCTCGGCGCGTCCCACGGCGGTGCTATGCGGGCCTGGCAACAATGGCGGCGACGCCTGGATCGCGGCGCGAATCCTCAAGCAGATGGGCTGGCCGGTTTGGGTTGAAACACTGGCCTCGCGCGAAGCGCTCAAGGGCGAGGCTGCCGACGCGGCCCGCGGGTGGGCGGGTGACACTTATGAGATCGGCGCAGACAACCCGATGGCGGAATTGTTTGTCGATGGATTATTCGGCGCGGGTTTGTCGCGCGCGTTGGAAGGAGAAGCGGCAAGGCTTGCAGCGGTATTGTCAAATACTCCAGCGCGCGTCGTCGCAATCGATGTGCCGAGTGGGCTCGATGGCGACACAGGAAGGCCGCTCGGCGCCGCCTGCTTCCGCGCTGGCCTAACCGTAACGTTCGTGCGCAAAAAGCCGGCTCATGTGTTGATGCCGGGCCGGGGGTTCTGCGGCCAGGTGGTGGTCGCCGACATCGGCGCTCCTGAGTCTGTAATCAATGCCCAAGCCGGGGCGCTTTGGGAGAACAGCCCGAGTTTGTGGCGGTTGCCTTGGCCCGCAGCAGAAGCGCACAAGCATGCGCGCGGACATGTCATGGTCGCGAGCGGCGGGCGCACGCGCACCGGCGCGGCTCGCTTGGCCGCCCGCGTCGCCTTGCGCGTGGGCGCGGGCCTCGTCACTGTGCTCAGCCCGCCCGAGGCCGTTGCGGAAAACGGCGCGCATCTCACCGCCATCATGTTGCGCGAAGTCAGCGAACCCACCGATTACGCAGCAGCGGCGCGGGAGGGCGCCTGCGTGATCCTGGGTCCGGCGTTTGGCGTTGAGGAAGTGCACCGAAATTCTCTCGAAGCGGTGCTGAGCGCGGCGCCGCGCGCGCCTGTCGTTCTCGACGCTGATGCGATCACGCTGCTTGCGCCGATCGCGCGCAAGCTCGATGCGCGCGACGTGCTCACCCCCCACGTCGGTGAATTCGAGCGCGCCTTTCCGAATGTGCTCGATGAAGGACCGACGCGGATCGAGGCGGCGCGCGCGGCTGCGGCAAGTGCGGGCTGCACTGTATTACTGAAGGGTCCCGACACCGTGATTGCGGCGCCGGATGGCCGCGCCATCGTAAACACGACTGGCACACCGTTCCTCGCTACAGCCGGCTCCGGCGACGTGTTAGCGGGGTTGGTCGGGGGCCTCGCCGGCCAAGGGATGGCAAGCTTCGAGGCGGCAGCCGCGGCGGCTTGGCTTCATGGCAAGGCCGGTGAACGCGCTGGTCCCGGCCTCATTGCCGAAGATCTCAGCGAGGTTTTACCGCAAATTCTTATGGAGTTAGCGTCGGGGGAAGCGAGCTAGCGGCGGTTCGGGCCTGTTTCAGCCGTGAGTTTTACGCTAACCCTAACCGAGACGCGGCGCGTCAGGAGGGGTCGGACATGGTTTGGTGGTGGTGGATCATCCCCGGCGTGGTCGCCGTGGTGGGGCTCGCAATCGTACTTTCGGGGCTCGGCTGGATGTTTCGCGGCCGCCCGTTCAAAGGCGGACGCGGCGTGCTTGGCGGTGGCGTGTTTGTCGGCATTGCGGCGCTGGTTGGCCTTATCGGCCTCAACGTCCAGTCCTACCACAGACTTAGCTACGACCGACCCGTCGCAACCATCGAGTTGCACCAGAAGGGCCCGCAATTGTTTGACGCCACCGTCGTAGAGCCGCCCACCGAGCAGGATTCCGAGGGCATTACGCGCACCTTTGAAATTCACGGCGATGAGTGGCGGATCGAGGCTCGCGTGCTGAAATGGAAGTCCTGGGCGAACGTCCTGGGGCTGGATTCTCAATATCGGCTCGACCGGTTCTCCGGGCGCTACACCGATACACAACAAGAGCTAAACGCCGAGCGCAGCGCGTATGATATTCGCCCTACGCGCCAAAGCGGCATCGATCTGTGGCCGATGGCGCGCGAGTACAGCCGGTACGCTCCGCTGGTGGACACACTCTATGGGTCGGGCGCGTACATGCCGATGGCCGATGGCGCCCGTTACGAAGTGCGCATCACACAATCGGGCCTGATCGCACGCCCGACAAACGAAGTGGCTGCGGAAGCCGCTTCAAGCGGGTGGAACTGAGCGCGGTGGACGATCGAAGCGGCTGGCTTTAGAGCAGGGCCGGCGCGGACGTGGCGGAACTGGCAGACGCACTGGATTTAGGTTCCAGCGCCTCACGGCGTGCGGGTTCGACTCCCGCCGTCCGCACCAGCCTTCGTTCGCTTCACAAACAAGGCAACGCGTTCCTAATTCCAGATCGGCAAATACAAGCGCGCCGCCTCGGTGCTGCCATAAGAGCTAAAGTGGCCGTAATCCCAGTAGAGGAATTGTCCGTGCTCACGGTATCGGCAGCGCCCGCTCTCGCAGAGCTCTTCAAGGGGATCCACGAACACAGCGCCATTGGAGAGTTCGCGGAGCTCTTCGTTTACCGTCGCATCGATGCTGAGCGACCAAGAATCGCCGCCGCGCCGCGCGGCGATGACAGCGACATCAGTGATGAACATCGGCGATTGGCCGATGACATAAACTTCGACATTGCTTGCCGCCAACGCTTCAAGCGTTGAGCGCATCTGACCGAGCCCGCGCAGGCGCAGATCCACCCAACGCGCCGAGAGGATCACGCGCCTGATGCCAAGCTCTTCGATCAGTCGAAGTGCGTTTCGATTAAATGCTTGGCAGTTCGGACGCGCGAACGAATAATAGCTGAGCGCCGGCGGACAGCCAGCGGCCGTATATTGATAAACACGGGTTGGTCCGCCTTGAGCTGCTTCGAGAAGTCCCGGTGCATAATGGGCTGCAAATGAATCGCCCCACAGCAATGTCGGAATTTCGCCGCCCGGATTGATGACGCAGGCCTCGGCGCGCCAAGCGGAATAGTCGAGATTGCCTTCCAGAAAACAGGTTCCGTTTCGCCAAAGACCGGCGGTCGTTTCGGCGCTTTGCGGTTGGGCTTGCTGTGCTGGCACGCGTTGGGGCAAACCGTTCATCGCCCAGCCAATACCTCCAACGACGCCGATGAGCGCAAGCGCACCGAGCCCCGCGCCAATGACACGCAGATTCGAAGTTTTTCCGCGCCGCCGGAACGGTTGTTCGATGAATTTCCAAGAGAACGCAGCAAGCGCGATCGAAACCGAAGCGATAATCGCGGCCCCCCAGAGGCTCGGTGCTTCGAGCGTGAGATAGCGCCAGAATACCGCGATAGGCCAATGCACGAGGTAAAGCGAATAGGAGATGAGCCCGATGGCGATCATGGGCTTTAGGGTCAGCAGGCGTCCCACGAACGTGCGGCGGGGATCGGCGAAGTAGATGGCGAACGCTGTACCGATGCACGGGGGGAGCGCGGCTGCCCCGGGAAACGGTGTAGCCTCGTCGTAGGCGAACACGGCCCATGCGATCAGAGCGAGGCCCGCCAGCGAACCGCCCTGCGAGATCCAGCCAGCGTCGCGGCGCACGGGCAGCGCCGCAAGCAGCGCGCCCAGCAGCAATTCCCAGGCACGCGTGGGCAGCAAGAAGAAATTGGCGGTGGGGCCAACCTGGGTGGCGTAGATCGAGAGCGCGAGCGAAGCCAATGCGCCCGCCCCGAAAATCAAGAACCATCGTTGGCTGAGAAAGCGGTACACAATGAACGCCGCGATCGGCATGAAGATGTAGAACTGCTCCTCGACCGCCAACGACCAAGTGTGCAGCATTGGACGCAGGTGGGCGCTGTTTTCGAAATAGCCGGAGGCCTTCCAGAAGTAGAAGTTCGAGACGAAAGTCGACACCGAGACAAGGCTCTTGGAGAAGTCGACGAGGAAACTCGGCAACAAGAACACGAACGCGGCGAGGCTTGTGCCGATTGCGGTAAACGCCAGCGCCGGAAGGATGCGCCGAACACGCCGGTTGTAGAACCCGAGGATGGAAAACCGCCCGGCTTCCAGCTCCTCCTTGATCAGGCCGGTAATCAAGAACCCGGAAATTACGAAAAATACGTCGACACCGACATAACCACCGGAGAACGCCGTCACGCCCGCGTGGAACAACACCACGGGCAGAATAGCCACGGCGCGAAGGCCGTCGATTTCCGGTCTGTGCTGCATTCGGCGGCAGGACTTAATGCAATTCGGCCGCCAGGGGAGTAGGTGCGGCGCGTGGACAAGTGGCCCCGTGCCTGCCATAAGCCCCGCTTTCCATTCAAGGAGCGCCGGGCGGCAGTGGACTTGCAGCTTTCGGTGCGTAAGCGAAAGCCCGTCCGATGCAATTGACCGAACGCCGCTCCGAGGGCCTCCTGCGCGTCTATGACGTCGTGATCCCCGCGGCGGAGCTGCAGCAAAGGCTCAACGCCAAAATCGAGGAAGTCCGCCCCCGCATACGGATTAACGGTTTCCGACCGGGCAAGGTGCCAGCGAGCCACATCCGCAAGGTTTATGGGCCCTCCATGATGCAGGACATCATAAATGAGACGGTCCAGGCCACCACACGCCAGAGCCTTGAGAAAGTTAATGCGCGACCAGCGTCTGAGCCCTCACTCGACCTAAAGAGCGATATCGGCCAAGTGGTCGCCGGCCAGGCAGACCTGCAGTTCGAGCTGACGCTCGAAGTCATTCCCGAGTTCGAGCCGACGGACCTGAAGTCGATCGCGATCAAGCGCCCGGTGGCGGCGGTCTCCGACGAGCAGGTAGCCGACGCACTGGCCGATCTGGCGAAGGCGCACCGAGGCTTCCAGGACAAGGCAGGTGCGGCCGCCGATGGCGATGCCGTGGTTGTTGATTTTATTGGCCGCATCGATGGGGAGCCGTTTGAAGGCGGCGCCTCTGAGGGTGCCCAGGTCGTGATTGGATCGAAGCAGTTCATTCCTGGCTTCGAAGAGCAGCTTGTCGGGGCCAAAGCAGGCGACGAGCGGACGTTAGACGTGACCTTCCCGGCAAATTATCCGGTCGATCGCCTCAAGGGCAAAGCCGCTCAGTTCGAGACCAATGTGAAGAACGTGCGCGCGCCCAAGTCGGGCGAGCCTGACGACGCATGGGCGAGCGAGCTTGGGTTCGACAGCCTGGGGGCGCTCAAGGAAGCGCTGCGTGCACGCATCGAGAGCGAGCACGGCGCTCAATCGCGTATGAAGGCCAAGCGCGCGCTGTTTGACAAGTTGGATGCTGACCACACCTTCGATTTGCCCCCGCGCATGGTCGAGGCGGAGTTCCAGCAGATTTGGCGGCAAATCGAAGCTGACCGCACGTCGGGCAGGGCGGACCCCTCAGATGAAGGCAAGAGCGATGACGACCTGAAGGCCGAATACCGCGCAATCGCGGAACGCCGTGTGCGGCTGGGCCTAGTGCTGGCTGAGATCGGTCGGCGCAACAAGATCGAGGTTTCAGACCAAGAGGTGGCCCAGGCCATAACCGTGCAGGCGCGCAACTTCCCCGGTCAGGAAAAGCAGATTTTCGAGGCTTACCAGCGCAATCCTTCGCTTGTGGCCAATGTCCGGGCGCCGATCTATGAGGAAAAGGTGGTCGACTACGTTCTCGAACTCATTTCGGTATCGAACGAAACGGTGAGCCGCGAAGCCCTCTTTGCAGACGACGAGGAAGCTCCGCCAGCGCCGCCGAAGAAGACGAAGAAGTCCAAGGCTAAGGCCGAAGACTGAAGCCCGCGCTCGCACCAGGACTTGCGGGGCGGGGCCAAGCGTCAAATATGACCCCAACTGGTCGGGCGATTCCGGCCGGGTCGCGAAAGGTCGCCATGTTCGATCCCATCGAGAGATACGCCAACCTCGTTCCCATGGTCGTGGAGCAGACAAGCCGAGGCGAGCGCGCGTTCGATATCTTCTCGCGCCTTCTAAAAGAGAGGATCGTGTTCGTGACCGGCGGGGTGGACGACGTTCTGGCGAGCTTAGTCACAGCGCAATTGCTGTTCCTCGAATCGGAGAACCCAAAGCGGGAAATTGCCATGTATATCAATAGCCCCGGCGGCTTCGTGACATCGGGTCTGGCGATCTACGACACCATGCAATACATCCGCAGCCCGGTATCGACTGTCTGCATCGGCCAAGCCGCTTCCATGGGTTCCTTGTTGCTGGCGGCCGGTGAACGGAACTTGCGCATATGCCTGCCAAATGCGCGGGTGATGGTGCACCAGCCCTCCGGGGGGTACCGGGGCCCCGCCTCCGACATCGAGCGTCACGCAGAGGACATTATTCAAACCAAGCGCCGGCTAAACGAAATCTACGTCAAGCACACCGGTCAGCCCTACGATCGGATTGAAAAGACGCTTGATAGGGACTTCTTTATGACGGCCGAGGAGGCGCGCTCCTTCGGCATCGTCGACCGTGTTTATGAGAAGCGGGAGCTTGCAGAAGGGGCGTCCTGAGGCTGCTTACTGGCCGCCGAAGTCCACATTTTGGGTCCTCTGCTACTCAGTACGCCTGTTATTGTGGGAAAAAATCTCCACAGCGTGGCGGGCCAGCGTCTTGCGGCCTCAACCTTGCTATGGTCGTATTGCCCGGCTGGCGGTCGGGTGGTGAACGTTTTTGTAAGGGATCGCGGCCCAACATCCCGAGGATGAGGGGAGGCGCGGAGGTCATTAGGCCGCCGCTATTCCTATCTATCGATAGGGCAGGTCGTCCCGTTGAGGATCGCGCATGAGCAAAGGCACAGCCGGCGGAGAGTCTAAGAACACTCTCTATTGCTCGTTTTGCGGCAAAAGCCAGCACGAGGTTCGCAAGCTGATTGCGGGCCCGACAGTGTTCATTTGCGATGAATGCGTCGAACTCTGCATGGACATCATCCGCGAGGAGCACAAGACCTCACTTGTCAAGTCCAAGGACGGAGTGCCGAGCCCGAAAGAAATCAAGGCCGTCCTCGACGATTATGTGGTCGGCCAAGAGCACGCCAAGCGCGTCCTGTCGGTCGCGGTGCATAACCATTACAAACGCCTCAATCACGCAGCAAAGAACGCCGACGTCGAACTCGCCAAGTCGAACATCCTGCTCATAGGTCCTACTGGCTGCGGCAAGACTCTGCTGGCCCAAACGCTCGCGCGCATCATCGACGTGCCGTTCACGATGGCCGACGCGACGACGCTCACCGAAGCGGGCTATGTCGGCGAGGATGTAGAGAACATCATACTGAAGTTGCTGCAGGCGGCCGACTACAATGTCGAACGAGCTCAGCGCGGCATCGTCTATATCGACGAGGTCGACAAGATATCCCGCAAGTCTGACAATCCCTCGATCACGCGCGACGTTTCGGGCGAAGGCGTCCAGCAGGCGCTGCTGAAGATCATGGAGGGCACGGTGGCGAGCGTGCCGCCTCAAGGCGGGCGCAAGCATCCCCAGCAAGAATTCCTGCAGGTCGACACCACGAACATCTTGTTCATCTGCGGGGGTGCTTTCGCTGGCCTCGAGAAGATTATTTCCCAGAGAGGGCGCGGCTCCTCGATCGGATTCGGTGCTAAAGTACGTGACGAGGAGGATCGGCGCACGGGCGAGATCCTGCGCGAAGTGGAGCCGGACGATCTCCTGAAGTTCGGGCTGATTCCCGAGTTCGTCGGCCGCTTGCCAGTATTGGCGACGCTCGAGGACCTCGACGAACCAGCGCTGATGACCATCCTCACCGAGCCAAAGAACGCACTCGTCAAGCAATATCAGCGCATGTTCGAGATGGAGACGGTAAAGCTGACGTTCCCTGACGAATCTCTTCGGGCCATCGCCCGCAAGGCGATCGGCCGAAAGACGGGCGCGCGGGGCTTGCGTTCCATCCTAGAAAGCATCCTGCTCGACACCATGTTCGAGTTGCCGTCGATGCGCGGCGTCGAAGAGGTGGTCGTTTCGGCCGATGTGGTCGAAGGGCGCGCCAAGCCGCTGCAAATCTACGCCGAGCGCGGTAAGGAATCGACCGGCTGACGCGCCACTTGCGCTGAAAGTGTGCACAAGCGAGTGCGTGTCCCGCACTTGAAGAGGGACGCGAACGCTTCCACATTTTCTTTCGTTAACCATGATGGGGCAGGCTGGTCCCATCATAAGGAGTCCTAGATGGCCGAGAGCCGCGTTCTGCCCGTCCTGCCCCTACGCGACATCGTCGTCTATCCAAAGATGGCTGCGCCCCTGTTCGTGGGTCGCGAGAAGTCCGTTCGCGCACTCGACGAGGTGATGCGCAAGGACAAGCAGATCCTGCTGGCCGCCCAGATGGATGCGTCCGAGGATGAGCCGGCCGCAGAGCGGATTTTCTCGATTGGGACAGTCGCCACAGTCGTGCAGTTGCTGAAGCTCCCCGACGGCACTGTGCGAGTTCTCGTGGAAGGGGGCTATCGCGCACGCGTCGCAAGCTTCAAGGAGAACGCCGAGTTCTTTGAAGCAGAAGTCGAGCCTGTCGAGGAAACAAACGCCGACAGCCCCGAAGCGCGCGCCGTTGCGCGCGCAGTGACAGACCAGTGGGAAAACTACGTCAAGCTTTCGCGCAAAACGCCATCTGACTCTCATCAGGCGATTGCGCAAATTACCGAGCCGTCGCGGCTTGCCGATTCCATCGCCGCCCATCTTGGCGTGAAAATCCCTGACAAGCAGGCGCTTCTGGAACTCGCCGACGTACCCCAGCGCCTTGAGCGCATTCTCGCGCTGATTGAGGGCGAGATTGGCATGCTCCAGGTGGAGCGCAAAATCCGCACGCGTGTAAAGCGTCAGATGGAGAAGACGCAGCGCGAGTACTATCTGAACGAACAGATGAAGGCCATCCAGCGCGAGTTGGGCGAAGGCGAAGACGGCCGCGAAGACATCGCTGAACTTGACGCGCGGCTGAAGCAGAAGAAGTTGCCGAAGGAAGCGCGCGCTAAGGCCGAAGCGGAATTGAAGAAGCTTCGCCAAATGAGCCCGATGTCGGCGGAGTCGACCGTCGTACGCAATTATCTCGACTGGCTATTGTCGTTGCCATGGGGCCAGCGCAAGCAGGTCAAGAAGAACATCGATCAGGCCGAAGTGATCTTGAACGAGGATCACTACGGTCTCGAGAAAGTGAAGGATCGCATCCTTGAGTATCTCGCGGTGCAGGCGCGCACTTCAAAGGTGCGCGGGCCGATCCTGTGCCTGGTGGGCCCGCCCGGGGTCGGCAAGACCTCCCTTGGCAAGTCGATCGCGCGCGCGACCGGGCGCGACTTCGTGCGTGTGTCCCTGGGCGGGGTGCGCGATGAAGCCGAAATCCGCGGTCACAGACGCACCTATATTGGCTCGATGCCTGGACGCATCATCCAGTCGATGAAGAAGGCCAAGAGCTCCAACCCGCTCTTCCTGCTCGATGAAATCGATAAGCTCGGCTCCGACTATCGCGGCGATCCATCCGCTGCATTGCTCGAAGTGCTCGATCCCGAACAAAACTCGACCTTCAACGACCACTATCTCGAAGTGGATTACGATCTCTCGGACGTGTTGTTCATCACCACGGCCAACAGTTTCAACATGCCCCAGCCGCTCCTGGACCGCATGGAGACCATTCGCATCCCCGGCTACACTGAGGACGAGAAGCTCGAAATCGCGAAGCGACACTTGTTGCCGAAGCAGCTGGAGATGAATGGGGTCAAGGAAGGCGAGTTCTCGATTTCCGACGGCGCAATCCGCGATCTGGTGCGCCGCTACACGCGCGAGGCGGGTGTGCGCTCGCTAGAGCGGGAATTGTCGAACTTGGCGCGCAAATCTGTGCGCGAGATCGAACAGCGCAAGAAGGCCTCTTTGCACATCACAGAGGAAAACCTTCCTGACTTCGCCGGCGTTTGGAAATATCGCTTCGGCGAAAGCGAGTTGGAGGACCGCATTGGCGTGGTGACGGGCCTGGCTTGGACCGAAGCGGGCGGCGACTTGCTCACCATCGAAGCAGTGCAGATGCCGGGCAAGGGCACCATGACCGTCACCGGCAATCTGAAGGAAGTGATGAAGGAGTCGATCTCGGCAGCGAGTTCCTACGTGCGTGCCCGTTCCGTTCAGTTCGGCGTCAAGCCGCCGCTGTTCCGTTCGCGTGACATCCACGTGCACGTGCCTGAGGGGGCCACGCCCAAGGACGGGCCATCAGCCGGCGTTGCGATGGCGACGGCGATCGTCTCTGTTCTCACCGGCATTCCGATCCGCAAAGATATCGCCATGACCGGTGAGATCACCTTGCGCGGGCGCGTCCTCCCGATCGGCGGCTTGAAGGAAAAGCTGCTGGCCGCCCTGCGCGGGGGCATCCACACTGTGCTGATCCCAAGCGATAACGAGAAGGACCTCGTCGAGATCCCCGACAACGTGAAGGTGGGGCTCGAAATCATCCCGGTGTCGACGGTGGATGATGTGTTGGCGAAGGCTCTTGCCGGAACGCTGACGCCGATCGAATGGACCGACGAGGACGAAGTCGCCGAGGATCGTCGGGCAGCCGGAGCCGAGGACCGCGAGGGCGCTCGTCCTCACTAAGTAAGAGCGTTTTGAGGGCGTTTTTGCATCCAAGCGTGCTTGCGCCTGGACGCGAATTGCTCCTAGCGTCGCCACTGGACGAGGCTGGCCGCGGCCAGTGCTCCAGCAGAATCAGGGGGTTCAAGTGAACAAAGCCGAATTGGTCGCCGATGTCGCCGAGCGCATGAGCGAGTCGAAAATGAAGGCTGAAGAGGCCGTGAACGCCGTGTTCGACGCGATCGCGCAGGCGCTGAAGAGGGGTGACGACGTTCGCTTGCCCGCGTTCGGCGTATTTGATGTCAAGGAAACAGCCGCGCGCACGGCGCGCAATCCACAGACCGGGCAAGAGGTCGCCGTTCCCGCAGGGCGGAAGGCGCGCTTCAAGCCGGGCAAGGCGCTAAAGGATGCGCTGAACTAGGAGACCCCATGCTGGCGAAAATATATCGCCCCGCCAAAACGGCGATGCAGTCCGGCAAGGCGCAGACCAGGAAGTGGCGGCTTGAGTTTCAAGCCAGCGATGCAGCGCGTCCCGATGCGTTGATGGGCTGGACCTCGTCGGCCGATACTAATGGGCAAGTGCGCATGAGCTTCGACACCAAAGACGCGGCCATCGCGTTTGCACGCAGGCACGCCATTCCCCACCAAGTGATCGATGCGTCCGAGCCGAAGCGCCACATCAAGGCCTACGGCGACAACTTCGCGTACCGGCGCCGGGAGCCGTGGTCGCATTAGGATTGGGGAACGTGATTTTGGTTTGTGGCCGCGGTTAAGTCGCGTCCTTGCTTGACTAATCCCCAATCCCCAATCCCTAATCCCGGCGTCGCGCCCATAGCTCAACTGGATAGAGCACCCGCCTTCTAAGCGGGCGGTTGCAGGTTCGAGTCCTGCTGGGCGCGCCAGCGCAACGTTGTAGCAACGTCACGTTGCGCCGTTTGCGAGGTAACCAAAGCGCTCCATTTGCCTTCCGTGCGCCGCGATGATCGAGCCAATGAGTTCCGGGTCAAGCGTCTCACGTCCCTCTCCTGGTCGGCCGCGACGGAAAAAAGCCGGCGCATGAGCGGGACGCTCCTTGAATCCCATCAATCGCTCTTGCTCGGCCAGGGCCGCGAATTGTGAATACCGAAGAGCGCGATCCATCTGTTCTGACGTCGGCTTGAGTCCCAGAAAGGCGACAAGCTCGGCGTATACAGTTTCGGGGGAAGCAAACACATCTTCATAACGCAGTACGCGAATCTTCGGATGAGGCGGCGTCGTCCAGCTTGCAACGTTGTCAGACCAGGAGCCTATGAATTCCGTCACGTGTTTGTCGGATGGCGCGGTGCGGAAATCTGGATCGGCCATGTGCTGCACCATATCCTTGGCGCTGACGCCGTAATGGTTGGCCGCAGACGCCGCCACGTCGATGGGGTCGCGCACGATGTAGATCGCCCCCGCCGTGCAATCTGGCGCAATGAGCGGCAATCCGAACTGACTTCCAAACCGGCTGTGCGTCTTCAGGAACACACTCTCACTGAAGGTCTCGCAAAGCGCGCGTTGTACCTTGTCGCGCAATTGTAGCACTTCGTACGGAGACATTTCGCTGGTGGGCCGGCCCGCAACCACGTCGAAGGGCGCGCGCGAGGTTAGCGAATGGCAAAATCGATCGAGCGCATTGATACCCACCAGCTGTTCGCTGTCAGCGAAGAGGTTCGCTAGAAACGCTCTGATCCAGGTGTTGCCGGACTTGGGATATGAAGCCAGCCAGATGATCTTGCCCACGTCGATCTGTCCGCAGTATTCGAGCGGCGCCGCGCCGGCGCGCGCGCCACACTAATGATTGGCGGCGTGGTAAGGCAAGCGAACGCAAAAGGGCTGGGCGCTTGGTCGCGCATCCCCTAACAATCGCCAAAGCGCGTGCGCCCATAGCTCAACTGGACAGAGCTTCCGCCTTCGAAGCGGACGGTTGCAGGTTCGAGCCCTGCTGGGCGCGCCATTCAGCGCGCCAGTCGTGCAAGGCCTCCTTCGAGGTCCGCGATCAAATCGTCGGGATGCTCCAGCCCGACAGAAAGACGCAAGAGCGGCCCCTCGGCGCGCCAGGGAATGGCGGTGCGTGTAATGTTTTCGTCCGTGGGCACGATCAGGCTTTCATAGCCGCCCCAGGAAAAGCCCGTCGCGAAGACCGAAAGGCCTCCCAGCATCGCCTTCAGGCCCTCGGGCGCGCAGGGCTTGAGCGCGAAAGCGAACACGCCGGAGGCGCCGGTGAAATCGCGCGCCCACAGCTCATGATCGGGATGGGAGGGCAGGGCGGGATGAGTGACGCGGGCCACTTCCGGCCGTGTTTCTAGCCAGCGTCCGATTTGAAGCGCCGAAGCGCTCTGCCGCTCCAGCCGCACGGCCATCGTGCGCATGCCGCGCAGCACGAGATAGGCATCATCGGGCGAGGCGCCGAGGCCGAGTTGCTTGTAGGTCGCGGTAACGCGCTTGGCCCAGTCCGGCGTTGCAGCAATCACCGCTCCCATAAACGCATCGGCATGGCCGGACTGGTACTTGGTGAGCGCCTGGACGGAGAGATCGACCCCGTGTGCGAACGGTTTGAAATACATCCCCGCCGACCAGGTGTTATCGAGAATGACAGGGACATTCTTCGCATGCGCGGCGGCGGCGATGGCTGCCACGTCCTGCACTTCGAGCGTGAGCGAGCCGGGGGATTCCAGGAACACGCCGCATGTGCCATCGCTGACAAGATCAGCGATGCCCGCCCCGATACGCGGATCGATGTAGCGCGTGCGCACGCCGAGGCGCTTCAACGCGGTGTCGCAGAAACGGCGCGTCGGCCCATACACAGAATCCGTCACCAGAAGTTCGCGACCCGCTTCGGCGATCGTGAGCAACGCCAACGTGCAGGCGGCGAGACCCGATGGCGCGAGCGTGGCGTCTGCGCCGCCTTCTATGGCGACGAGCGCCTCGCGCAGGGCCTCCTGGATCGCCATGCCTTCGAGGCCGTAGGTTTTCTTCGGCGTGTGGTAGAGATCACCGGCATCGGGGATGACAAGCGTTGTCGCGCGATGCACGGGGGGATTTACGGCCCCATCAAACCGCGCGGGATCGCGCCCGGCGAGCGCAAGCCTGGTTTCCGCGCGGAAGCCGTTGAGGTCCGGGCGTTTGGTCATTAAGCGCCCGTCGCAATGGGCGTATCCGATCTGGCGCCCCATTCGGCCCACGAGCCGTCATAGATTGCCGCATCCCAGCGCCCCAGTCGCGCCAAGGCGAGCGCGATGATTGCAGCCGTGATGCCGGAACCGCAGGTGCATGTGATGGTGCGGCCAAGCTCAGCGCCGGCCTGAGCAAAGATCGCCTCCAGCTCACCCTGTGAGCGCAGGCGGCCTTCTGCGTTCACGAGCGATGATGAGGGCACGTTCCTCGCTCCGGGCATGTGCCCGCCTTTGAGCCCCGCGCGCGGCTCGGGCGCCTCGCCGCGAAAGCGAGGGGCCGGACGCGCGTCGAAGATTGGCGCGCCGGCTTCAAGCGTGCGCCGCATGTCGGCAATGTCGCGCACGAGATCGGCGCGGTATTGCACCGTGAAGTGCCGCTCTCCGCGCTGGGCGGGCGGCCCCTCCTCAACAGGGAATCCTCCTGCCACCCATGCGGGAAATCCGCCATCGAGCACGTAAACCTCTTCATGACCCATAGCGCGAAACGTCCACCACACCCGCGCAGCGGAGAATAGGCCGTGATTGTCGTAGACGACGATACGCGAACCGTCGCCGATGCCGAGCCTGCGCATGCGGGCGGCGAACACCTCCGGCGCGGGCAACATATGGGGCAGGCCGCTCTCACTATCGGCGATGTCATCGATATCGAAAAACACCGCGCCTGGTATCCGCCGCTCCGCGTACATGGCTTTCGCGCTGCGTGGATCAGCGGGCATGAACCAGGTGGCGTCGACGACGCGGGTATCGGGCGCGTCCAAACGCTCTGCCAGCCAGGCGCTGGTGACCATGGGATCGGGTTTTTCAGACATGCGGCAAACGCTTAAGCCCAGCCCGGCCCGCCTTCAACGGCTGCATGCGCTAAAGCACGCTTAAGATGCCCTCACGCCGGCTTAGTCAACTCGACTTGCACGACGTCTGTGCGCCCGGTCCTAAATCCTGCTTCGCAATAGCTAAGATAGAACAACCACAATTGGCGAAAGCGCTCGTCGAAGCCCATAGCGCTGATCTCGGCCCACCTGGACTTGAAACGCCGCGCCCATTCGGCCAGCGTCTCGGCGTAGGATTGGCCAAACGCTTCGACGCCGCGCCAGGCGAGCCCCGCTTTCGCTGTTTCCTGCCGCAGGCGTTCAACACTCGCAAGCATGCCGCCCGGAAACACGTAGCGCTGAATGAAATCGGCGCGCCTGCGATATGTCTCGAACAGGTCGTCCTTGATCGTGATGATCTGCAGCGCAGCACGCCCCCCAGGTTTCAACACGGCTGCGATCTTCGAGAAATAAGCCGACCAATACTTTTCACCCACAGCCTCGAACATCTCAATCGAAGCCACCTTGTCGAACTGACCTTCTATATCGCGATAGTCCAGGCGGCGAATTTCGACTTGGTCCGAGAGACCGGACTTCTGCATACGCGTATTGGCATAGGCGAGTTGCTCGTCGCTGATGGTCACGCCGGTGACACGCGCGCCGAACTCTCTGGCTGCGACCTCCGCAAAACCGCCCCACCCGCAACCGATCTCAAGCACGTGCTCGCCCGGTTTGAGATAGAGATGACCGGCGAGCGCGCGATACTTGGCAAGCTGGGCCGCTTCCAGTCCGCGCGCCTTGTCGAACCGCGCCGCGGAGTAGGTCATGGTCTGGTCGAGCCAGGCTTCGTAGAAGCGGTTGCCCAGGTCGTAATGCGCTAGGACGTTGCGCCGCGCGCCGGAGCGCGAGTTGTCACGGGAGAGATGCCGCGCCCAATTTGCTACCTTGCCGAGCCAACTACCCTCGAACGCGCGTTGAAACCGCTCTATGTTGCGTGCGAGCAAAACAAGCAAGGCGGGCAAGTCGTCGGTCTCCCATTCGCCCGCCATCCAGCCCTCGGCAAAGCCGATGTCGCCATTAAGGAAAACGCGGCGCGCAAAGCGCCAGTTCTTGACGCGCAACTCTATGGCGCGATCACCCTCATCGCCGAACCCGCGCCGCTGTCCTTCCGGCGTGACAAGCTCGATCGCCCCGTCCCTTATCTGGCTCAACGCCAGCATGAACGCGTTGGCGCTTGCCGGCGCGCGCCGAATTACCGCGTGAGAGGATGCGGTCATGTCCTCCATCGCCGTCATGTGGGCATTCGCGCGCGCGATTGAAGTCACGGATGCGGTACGCGGCGCGGCAGAACGCAGATCGCAAGCGGCAATCACTCTGTGCGGTTTTCACCTCGGCGCACTTGCCTCTCGCGCAGGTGGATCTCCATCATTTTGGCGTCCTTGAGCCAGCGACCATGCGCAGCGATCTGAGCGACGGCAAAGCCGTACCATCCAGCTCGCCACAAGCCGCGCCGCAGATAATGGTTCAGGAAATAGATCGGTCGCGCGAGCGCCATCCGCAACGCCACCAGCCAGAAGGACTTGAGGCGATTGTCGCGAGCGGCGCTCGTGGAGTGGCGGTTGAACTTGTCTTGGAGCTGGGCCAGGTCTTTGAAGGAATAATGCAAGAGCCGGGCGCGCAAATGGCCGAGGCGCATGCCGGCAGGGATCTTGAACTGATCCGACATCGCGTGATCGGGCGCGCGGATGACGCGCCGGTCGTACAGTTTTCGCCGATCGACCAGATTGTACGTCATCCACGGCCTTCCAACCGGCGGAGCCGTCGCCATCATCAGCTGATAGACCGGATAAGGCGGTTCGCCATCTTCAAACAGAGCACGAATTTCCTCCGCTAATGCAGCCGTGACAACCTCGTCGGCGTCGAGATCAAGCACCCAGTTGTGCGCGCACGCCTCCTCGCCGAGCCGCTTCTGCTTGCCCCACCCGAGCCATGGGCTCGAGATCACGCGCGCACCGGCGCCCTCCGCCAAAACGATGGTGCGGTCGGTCGAGCCAGAATCGATCAGCACCACCTCGGCAGCCACCTGAAAGGCGGCGCGCACGACGCGCTCGATCGAGGCCTCCTCGTTCTTTGTGCGGATGAAGCAGGAGATTGGGGCGGACTGCATCGTCCTTGGATCAAGCGCGACGTGAGTCGATTTGCAAGGGGGCCAGGGCTCTCATCCGCTTCGCGCAAGCTCGGCGGCTTCCTCGTAGCCAAAGAGCTTCAGCACCAGCCGCAAGGGTTCGCCGCGCGCCCCGGCTAGTTCGGGGTCACGCTCGATGGCGAGGCGGGCTTCCTTATCCGCGGCCCCGAGCATGCCTGAATGCGCCTCAGGCGAAACCAGACGAAATGAGGGCAGGCCCGTCTGCTGGGTGCCCAGCATGTCTCCAGCGCCGCGCATTCTGAAGTCAATCTCGGCTATCGCGAAGCCGTCGTCGTTGCGCCGCAGCGAGTCGAGCCGCTCCTTGGCGCCTTCGCCCAGGGGAGGCTTCCACAACAGCACGCACGAGCCTTGCTTGTCCCCGCGGCCGACGCGGCCGCGCAATTGATGCAGCTGGGCGAGCCCGAAGCGCTCAGCGTGCTCGACCACCATGATCGTAGCCTCTGGCACGTTGACACCTACTTCGATCACGGTCGTTGCGACGAGGAGAAAGGCTTGACCGGCGCGAAAGCGCTCCATCGCGGCTTCCCGCGCATTGGGCGACATGCGCCCATGGACAATTTCGACGCCTGCGCCGAAGCGCTCTCTCAGCTCTTCGTAGCGATCCTGCACCGCTGCGAGATCGACCGCCTCGCTCTCTTCGATCAGCGGACAAACCCAATAGGCCCGCTCCCCGCGCGCTGAGGCGTCAGCGACCGCCTCGATGACTTCATCCGCCCGCGTGATGGGCATTGCAACGGTGCGAATGACTTGGCGCCCCGGCGGCTTTTCGTCGAGTACGGAAAGATCCATGTCGCCGTGAATGGAGAGCGCCAGCGTGCGGGGGATCGGGGTGGCGCTCATCACCAGCACGTGGGGGGCAAAGCCCTTGGCCACCATGCGCATGCGGTCGGAAACACCAAAGCGATGTTGTTCGTCGATGACGATGAGGCCAAGATCGTGGAACACAACCTCTTCTTGAAACAGCGCGTGGGTTCCGATGACGACGTTCAATTCTCCGGTTGCGAGCCTTGCCAAGATAGACTTTCGCTCTTTGCCTTTGTCGCGCCCGGTGAGAACCGCCATCGCAACGCCGCCTGCGGCTAACAACGGCTCAAGCGTAGCGCCGTGCTGGCGCGCGAGCAGATCAGTTGGCGCCATCATCGCGCTCTGAAGACCGGCTTCGGCGGCGCGCGCCATCGCCAGCGCCGCCACGAGCGTCTTTCCCGAGCCCACGTCGCCCTGCAGGAGCCTGAGCATCGGCGCTGGCTGACCCATGTCGGAGAATATCTCCTCACACGAACGCTTCTGCGCGCTTGTTGGCGCGTAGGGGAGACTGGCCACGAGGTTCGATGTAAAGCGCCCATCGCCCACGATCGGGCGCCCCGGTTCTTTGCGCCGGTGAGCGCGGCGCAGGCGCAGGGCGCATTGGCGCGCGAACAATTCATCATAGGCCAGGCGCGTGCGGAAAGCGCTCTCGGGCGCCACATCCTCGGGCGAGGCAGGCCGGTGCATGTGCTCGAGCGCCGTGCGGAAATCGGGCCAATCGTGCGCCTTCACCGTCGTCGGTTCGAGCCACTCCGGCGCCTCTGGCACACTGTCGAGGGCAACGCCGATTGCGCGCTGCAGCGTGCGCCCGGGCAAGCCTTGCGTCAGGGGATAAACCGGCTCGACCGGCGGAGGCGCCTCACCTTTTGCCGGATCCACGACATGGTCGGGATGGAGCATCTGGCGCATGCCCTCGTAGAATGTAACGGTTCCGGAAACGAGCCGCTTTTGCCCCACCGGCCACATGCGTTTGAGCATTTCCTCGTGGCCGCGAAAATAGGCGACCGACAGAAACCCGGTTTCATCACGCAGGCGCACGCGATGGGGTAAATTGCGATACGCGGGCATGTGGCCGTCTACCTCGGCCTCTATGGTCGCTATTTCGCCGTCCTTGGTCTCGGCGATGGGCACGCGATTGCGGCGGTCGATTGCGGCATTGGGCGCCAGAAAGACGAGGTCGCGAACCAAGCACCCCCCGGCAACCTTGGCGATTAGGTCCATGGCGTCGCGGCGCGCGCCCTTCGGCGGGCGCGCCGACGATAGCATGGCCGTAAGGGTAGAAGATGCGTCCTTCATGCGTGCCTGAGCGGCGCTGACAGGGCCGCGCCGATGGGTTATAGCGCGGCCCCTTCCGCGCCGAGAACGGGGCCCATGGACGACCGTCGCAAGAAACTGAAATTCCGTGCGTGGCGTCGGGGCTTTCGGGAGATTGACTTGATTCTGGGGGGCTTTGCCGATCACCGCATCGAAGGCCTCGACGAAGCGGGCCTGATTGCCCTCGAGCGCCTGCTCGATGCGCCCGATCAGGACGTCTATTCCTGGATCACGGGGGAGGCCGAGGCGCCGGCCGAACACGATACCCCGACATTGGCGCTGATTCGCGCCTTCTCGTTATCTGGCGGGCGGCAATGAGGGAGGCGATTTTTCAACCGCGCGCGGTGGAGGCCTTGGCCAAGGCAAAGGAGACGCTTGTCGTTTCCGGAGCGCCGGAAGGGGTCGACGCTGCAGCCCTGACCGAAGCCGCGAGATTGCGTGGTGGCGTGACACTGTTCGTGGCTCGCGACGAGACGCGCGCTTCGCAGTTTGAGGCGGCGACGCGTTTTTTCAGGCCCGAGCTTGCGACGCTGCGCCTGCCTGCGTGGGACACCCTGCCATACGACCGCATTTCGCCAGCCGCGGCGGTGGCTGCACAGCGTTGCGCGGCTTTGGCTGCGCTGGCGCATCGCCAGGCCGCCGATCCGCCGCTGCTCGTCATCGCCACTGCATCCGCGGTGGCTCAGCGCGTGCCGCCGCGCAAGCGCATGGGCGAGGGGGCGTTTCACGCAAGGACGGGCGACGAATTGGAAATGCCCGCATTCGAAGCCTACTTCCTCGTCAACGGTTATGCGCGTGCATCAACGGTGCGCGCGCCGGGGGAGTTTGCGGTGCGCGGCGGTTTGATTGATGTGTTCCCGCCCGGCGCGCCGGAGCCGCTGCGCTTTGATTTTTTTGGCGACACGCTGGAGACGATCCGCAGTTTTGATCCGGAAACGCAGATTTCGAGGGCCAAACTGAAGGAGGCGCTGCTCACCCCGGTGAGCGAAGTGTTGCTGGACGAACTGACGGTGCTGCAGTTCCGCCGCCGGTTTACCCAAGCATTCGGCGCGGTCAACGACCCTCTTTACGACAATGTGTCAGCACGCATGCGCCGCCAGGGAGTCGAGCAATGGCTGCCCTACTTCTACGAACGGTTGGAAACTGTTTTTGATTATGCGGGCGATGACGCACTCGTGGCGTTCGATGCGTTGGCGGAGGAGGCGATCAAGGAACGCGTCGAAACCGCACGGGATCACTACGTTTCACGCAAGAGCGCGCCTACGCCGCGCGGGGGCGCCCCCTTCCGGGCGCCTGAACCGGACATGCTCTATCTTGAAGAAGAGGCGCTTGCAGCCGCGCTCGGCTCGCGCCAGCTGCGCCGCTTCACGCATTTTGACGGCGACGACAAAAAGCGGCTGGACATGGGAGCGCGCGCTGGCCGCGACTTCGCCCCCGAACGCCAAACTGCTGATGCCAACGTCTTCGATGCCGCAGCGGGGCACATTGGCGAACTGACCAAGGCCAAGAAGCGAGTGGTGATCGCTGCTTGGTCGGAAGGATCGGCCGAGCGATTGTCGGGCGTGCTCTCGGACCACGGGGTAGAAGCCGTGGCCCGCATCCAGAATTGGCGCGAGGCGACCCAGCTGCCCCAGGGCGCGCATGGGCTCGCCGTCTTGCCGCTGGAGCGTGGGTTCGAAACCGACGCACTGGCCTTCGTGGCCGAACAGGACATTCTTGGCGACCGCCTCGCGCGTCCGCGCAAGCGTCGCAAGGCCAGCAGCGTCATCGCCGAGGCGGCCGCCCTCGGCCAGGGCGACCTCATTGTCCATCAGGAACATGGCGTTGGCCGTTACGAGGGCCTCAAGACATTGGATGTTGCCGGCGCGCCCCATGATTGCCTCGACCTCACCTATGCCAGCGGCGACAAGCTCTATCTGCCAGTCGAGAACATCGAACTGGTGACGCGGTACGGCGCCGAAGACGCCGAGGCGCAACTTGATCGGCTCGGCGGGGTTGCATGGCAAAGCCGCAAGGCTCGCGCCAAGCAACGCCTGCGCGACATGGCAGAGGAATTGTTGCGCATCGCGGCCCAACGCGCGACGCGCACAGCCGAGCCCGTATCGCCTCCGGAAGGCTTATGGGACGAGTTCTGCGCCCGGTTTCCGTACGAAGAAACCGAAGATCAACTCGCAGCCATCGACGACGTCGTTGGTGACCTTGCCGCCGGTAAGCCGATGGACCGCCTCATCTGCGGCGATGTGGGTTTCGGCAAAACCGAAGTTGCACTGCGCGCGGCGTTCTTGGTGGCGATGACCGGCAAACAGGTGGCGGTGGTCGCGCCAACGACGCTTCTGTGCCGTCAGCATTACCGAACCTTTTCCGAACGCTTTCGCGGCCTTCCGGTGCGCGTGCGCCAATTGTCGCGCCTCGTGACGGCCAGGGACGCAGCTGAAGCCAAGGCGGGGCTTGCGGCAGGGAGCGTCGATATCATCATCGGCACCCATGCGATGCTCTCCAAGACCGTGAAGTTTCGCGATCTCGGCCTCATGATCATCGATGAGGAACAGCATTTCGGCGTCAAGCACAAGGAACGGCTAAAGGACATGCGCGCTGAGGTGCACGCGCTTACCTTGTCCGCAACGCCGATCCCGCGGACGCTTCAGCTGGCGCTAGCCGGCATTCGCGAGATGAGCCTTATCACCACGCCGCCCATCGACCGTATGGCTGTGCGCACTTATGTCACGGCGTTTGACGCCATTACAGTTCGCGAAGCGCTCTTGCGCGAGAAGTACCGTGGCGGGCAGAGCTTCTTCGTGACCCCGCGCATCGTCGATCTCGAGGAGGCGGCCGATTTTCTTCGCCGCATCGCGCCTGAAGTGTCTTTTTCCATCGCGCACGGGCAGATGGCCGCAGGCAGCCTCGATGAGATCATGACGAACTTCTATGATGGCGCTTTCGATGTGCTCGTCTCGACCAGCATCGTTGAAAGCGGGCTTGATATTCCGCGTGCGAACACGCTCGTTGTTTTCCGCGCCGATATGTTCGGCTTGGCCCAGCTCTACCAGCTGCGCGGGCGTGTGGGGCGCTCGAAGCTGCGCGCGTACGCCTACCTCACAACTGCCGCGGAACAGTCGCTGACCGTGGGCGCCGAGAAGCGCCTGAAGGTGCTCTCCTCACTCGACAGTCTTGGCGCGGGTTTCACGCTCGCAAGCCACGACCTCGACATGCGCGGCGGCGGCAATCTTTTGGGCGAAGAGCAATCAGGCCATATCCGCGAAGTTGGCGTCGAACTCTATCAAAGCATGCTGGAGGAGGCAGTGGCCGCGCTCCGGGAGGGGCGCGAGGAGGGCGTCAGCGAGAAATCCTGGTCACCGCAAATCAACGTCGGCGCCTCGGTTTTGATCCCGGAGGAGTATGTCGCCGATCTTACCGTCCGCCTGGCGCTTTACCGACGATTGGCCGAACTCGACACCGATCAGGAGCGCGAAGCGTTCGCCGCCGAACTGATAGATCGGTTCGGGCCGTTGCCGCCAGAAGCGGACCAACTGATCGCCGTTGCCGCGCTGAAGGCGCTTTGCCGGCGCTGCTTGATTGCAAAGCTCGACGCAGGGCCAAAGGGCGCGGTGCTGACATTCCGTGAAGGCGGCTTCCCCGATCCGCTCGCGCTGGTGCGCCATGTGCAGGAAAGGCCCGACGATTTCAAAATGCGGCCGGACGGCAAACTGGTCGTGCAGGGCGGATGGCCGGACGCGGCGCCGCGATTGAAAGCGTTGCGGGCGGTGCTGGAAGCGATGGCGCGCATCGTGGTAAGAAAGGCAGCTTAGTGAATTGGCGCGCGCCGATTGGAAGGCTCGGCGATTGTCCGGCCACCTCGGTAGGAACAACAGATTAAGCGTATTATGCCGGAATGCTCTCGACATCGATGGCGCGCAGCGCGCGCGCGAGAAGTCCTGCGCCGCTTTCTCCGGGCTGCAACTCGGCTGCGCTCTGTTCGAAGATGAGCGGCACGGTTCCGCCGTCTCCTGCGGCGAAGGCGGTGCATGCGGCCACCGAAGCAATTCTCTCACCGGTGCGCTTGGCGCTCGAGAGTTTGGCGCCTGGCATGGCGACAATTATCAGATCGCGTCCGATCGCGGCGGCGCTGTCGGTCTCGCGAACCAGGCGGCCCGCAAGGCTTGCTATCTCATTGAAACCCTTACGCCAGACCTCAGCCGACGGTTCTCTCGCGCCGTGGGCTGGCAGCACGCGAAGCGCGGCTAGAGCCAACGGGCGGCCGTTGGCGTGATGATCGCTGGCCAGGCGCTTCAAATGCGCGTCGAACGGTCCGTGCGCGAAGAGGCCGGTGCGCGCATCGCCCATAAGGTCGCGCAATGCTCGCAAATAGTGCTCGGCCCCATCGCGGCGGCGCTCGCGTCTGATAGCTTCAAACAGCCAACCGAGGTGAGGACCGCATGGCGCATTGGCTGCCACGACTGCAGAGGCGCCGCGCTCGATCGCGGCGTTTGCCGACATCGTGTCGCCGGGTGCAATCACGACCATGGTCGGCAAATGATAAAGCGTGGCGTTGCGCCGGAGCGCCGAGCATAGCGATAGCGCCGTCTGCGGGTTCTGGGCGCCGTTGAGAACAACGGCGTCGAAGGCTTCGTCGTGCAAATGGTCGAAGCCAGCAAAGGAGGTAAACGCCGCGGCGACCAATCCACCGTGTTCGGCCAGAGCGCATTCCAAGGAGAGGAACATGGCGCTCGGCGCTCCGATATACAGAGCGCGAAACTTTCGCGTCTCGATCGGCGCTGGCGTCTTGAGATCAAGCCCGACGGCGGTAGCCGCGCGGCGCGCCCGCTCTTCCTCGGCGGCGGCGACGCGAAGCTGCGCCTCCACCTGTGCTGCGAGCAGACGCGGCGGCGCGTCGAGCGCCACGGCGCCTAGAAATGGCCCAAGGCTCCCCGGCCCCGGCGGCGGGGGCGATGCGCTGGGCAGGGCGGCTATCGCCGCCATGGGGGCAGATTCAACCTTGAGCGCCTGAGCCGCCAGGTCGACGACCGCGGCGAACCCATCGCCCGTCGCTGGGAAGATCGCTATGTCTTCGCCGTCGGGGGCAGGGCGGCCAACGCCAACCAGCGCCTGCGCGCTCACGCCGGCTGCGGCCAGCAACGCCTGCGCTTCGCGGGCCGCGCGCGCATCCTCACTGCGTACGACTATGCGCACAGGTTAACGCTCCGGCGCCCTTGGGCGCATCGTCCAATTATGGTTTGAACAGGCGACCAAGCAATTAACAAGCTTAACGGAGAAGGCCCATGGCCTCTGGCCCGCTCGACGGCGTGAAAGTGGTGGAATTCGCTGGCATTGGTCCGGGGCCTTTCTGCTGCATGCTGCTGTCCGACATGGGCGCCGATGTCGTGCGCATCGACCGCAAGGGCGGGCGCGGGGGCGCCATAACGGATGTCACCGCTCGGGGCCGCCGTTCTGTGGCGCTAGACTTGAAGGACGCCAATGATGCCGCGGTCGCATGGGCGCTGATCGAGAAGGCGGACGCGCTGGTAGAGGGCTTTCGGCCGGGCGTCATGGAGCGGCTTGGCCTTGGGCCTGACGCCGCGCTCGCGCGCAATGAGCGCCTCGTGTATGGACGCATGACTGGCTGGGGGCAGAATGGACCGCTCGCACACGCGGCGGGGCACGACCTCAACTACATCGCCATAACTGGCGCCTTGCACGCCATGGGCAGGAAGGGCGCGGCGCCCTCACCCCCTTTAAACCTCGTTGGCGATTATGGCGGCGGTGCGCTTTATCTCGCGCTGGGCATCTGCGCGGCGCTGGTCGATCGGGCGCGATCGGGCAAAGGGCAGGTGATCGACGCGGCAATCACCGATGGCGCCGCGTCAATGATGGCGATGATGTACGGTCTTCGCGCGGCGCAAATCTGGACTGACGAGCGCGACGCAAATCTGCTCGACGGCGGGGCGCCGTTTTACGATGTGTATGAAACAGCTGACGGCAAGTACGTCAGCATCGGTTCGCTCGAGCCGCAATTCTATGCGCTCCTGTTGGAGAAGACGGGCCTCAGGGAAGATGGCGCATTTGCGCACCAAATGAACAAGGCAGAATGGGTCTCGATGTCGGAAAAGGTCGCTTCGATCATCCGCACCAAGACGCGTGATCAATGGGCCACGTTGATGGAAGGCACGGACGTGTGCTTTGCGCCGGTGCTCGATATGAGCGAGGCGCCACATCACGCACACAATGTCGGGCGCGCCGCATTTGTGGAGTTGCAAGGCGTTGTTCAGCCCGCACCTGCGCCGCGCTTTTCCCGCACCCCAGGCGCCATCCAAGGCCCCCCTCCACGGCCAGGCTCGGAGGGCGAAAAAGCGTTGGCGGACTGGGGGATAGAGCTGCGCCCTACATGATTTTTAGATTCAGGGGCGGTTCAACCGACGCGGTGTTTGATCCTCCTCGGTTCCGGACGATTTTTCGTCCCTCGCTCGTACCGGGGCCAGGTTCTCGGCCCAATCCCGGGTCGAAACAAAAAAGCGCCGGCGGCCGGCTCAGCCGCCGGCGCAATTTGTTTTTTTGGACCCGTGTTGCGCCGCGAAGCCGCGCCCCCTAACAGGAGCCGCGAAAGGCGCTCCTCCCATGATGAAGAAGGTCTATCCCAACGCTCACTCCGCACTCGAGGGGCTGACGTTCGACGGCATGACAATCATGAGCGGAGGCTTCGGGCTTTGCGGCATTCCGGAAAACCTTATCGTCGCGCTGCGCGACACGGGCGTTAAAGCCCTCACCGTCATCTCAAACAATGCCGGCGTTGATGGGTGGGGCCTGGGGCTCCTGCTCGAAACCAAGCAGATCCGCAAAATGGTTTCCTCTTATGTCGGCGAGAACAAGGAGTTTGCGCGCCAGTATCTTTCCGGCGAACTGGAGCTGGAGTTCAACCCGCAAGGCACCCTCGCCGAACGTTGTCGCGCGGGCGGCGCCGGCATCGCCGGCTTCTACACGAAGACGGGCGTGGGCACGCTCGTGGCCGAGGGCAAGGAGACGAAATCTTTCGACGGCGAAACGTATGTCTTGGAAACCGGGCTCGTCGCCGATCTCTCACTCGTCATGGCTTGGAAGGGCGATGAAGAGGGAAACCTCATTTTTCGCAAAACCGCGCGCAACTTCAATCCGATGATGGCGACGGCCGGCAAGAGATGTGTAGCTGAGGTCGAAATCCTAATGCCCACCGGCGAACTCGATCCCGACGCGATCCACACGCCGGGAATTTATGTCGATCGCATTGTGAAGGGGACGTTCGAGAAACGCATCGAACAACGCACCGTGCGGCAAAGGGAGAGCGCCTAATGGCGCAACTGACAGGCGGCTGCCTCTGCGGGGGCGTTCGGTACAATTATGAGGGCGATGTCGCCAAAGCGGTCTACTGCCATTGCGAGGACTGCCGACGCACGACAGGCAGCGCCTTCAATGTAGGCGTTGGCGTCAAGGCCCGGTCGCTTGTGGTCGACGGGGCACCCCACAGCTTCACGAAAAGAGGCGACAGCGGCGCGGAACTGACACGCCATTTCTGCGCCTCCTGCGGATCGCCGCTGTTCACGACGTCGCCGAAGCACCCTGACATGGTTTATCTAAAGGGGGGCACGCTCGATGACCCGACTGTGGTCCAGCCCGGGGCCGAGATTTGGGCGACGTCCGCGGTTAGCTGGTCTCGCATCGCGCCTGACTTGCCGCGGTTCGCGAGAGGAAGAGTGTAATGGCCTGGTCCCGTGATCAACTCGCCCAGCGCGCAGCGAAAGAGCTTCGCGACGGCTTCTACGTAAACCTCGGCATCGGCATTCCGACGCTGGTTGCGAACTACATACCTCCCGGCATGGAAGTTACATTGCAAAGCGAGAACGGCATGCTCGGCATGGGGCCGTTCCCGTACGACGATGAAATCGACGCCGACCTGATCAACGCCGGCAAGCAGACCATCACTGCGCTCAAGAAAACCTCGTATTTCTCCTCCGCCGATTCCTTCGCTATGATCCGCGGCGGCCACATCGATCTTTCGATCCTCGGCGCAATGGAAGTCTCCGAGCGTGGCGACCTGGCGAACTGGATGGTGCCCGGCAAGATGGTCAAAGGCATGGGCGGGGCGATGGATTTGGTCGCCGGCGTCAAGCGCGTTGTCGTGGTAATGGAGCATACCTCCAAAGAGGGCGCGCCGAAACTCTTGAAGAAGTGCGTGTTGCCGCTGACCGGTGTTGGCGTCGTCGACTTGGTGATTTCTGATCTGGGCGTATTCGAGATCGACAAGCACGGGAACGGCCCCATGAAGCTCCTCGAACTTGCTGAGGGCGTCACGCGCGAGGAAATTCTGGCGAAAACTGAAGCAGCGTTTGTAATTGCTCCCCTGACGCTCTAAGCCGCTTCCGCCCGTGCCAACAAATCTGTCGCTGTTCGCCCGAGCGCGACGTAATCGGTCTTGCCGGTGCCGAGGACAGGAATCTCATCGATTACGACGACACGCTTTGCGACGGCGATATCGGCGACGCCGTTAGCCTTGGCCCAAGCGACAAATTCCTCGCTCCTGGCATTTGGTGCGTTCGTAAACAGAACCACCCGCTCGCCCTTGCGCGGATCGGGCATGGAAATGGCCGCGTGCGTGGCCTCGGGCCAGATTTGTTGTGCATAGCCTTCGACAGCGTTCAGCGACACCATCTCGCCGCCGATCTTGGCGAAGCGCTTCACGCGTCCCAGGATGCGGATGTACCCATCCTCGTCGACATCGACGACATCTCCGGTGTCGTGCCAACCTTGCGGTAAGAGATCGATGCCAAACGGCTTTAGAGGATCGAGGTAGCCACGCATGACGTTCGGGCCGCGGACGTAGAGCTTCTGCCCGCCCTCGATGCCAGGCACGGGCTCCAGCCGCCATTCGAGGCCCGGCACGAACTGACCGACGCTGCCGTGTCTGTTTCGTCCTGGAACATTCACGGAAATGAGCGGGGATGCCTCGGTGGCGCCATAACCTTCAAGCAGCTCGACCCCGAAGCGGCGCATGTAGAGTTCGCGCGTTTCTTCCTTCACGCGCTCAGCGCCAAGCACCATCAAGCGGATGCATTTTAGGTCCTCGTCGGCGGCGTTCCGGGCATATTGCTGGGCAAACGTATCGGTGGCGAAGAAGACGTTGGCGCCAGTGTCGCGAATGAGCTTGGGGATTTCCTTCACCTGCGTAGGCGAGGGGAAGAGGAACGTCTTGTGGCCGGTGAAGAGCGGCAGGAACACGCCCGCCAGCAAGCCGAAACAATGGAACATCGGCAGCGGCGAGAAGAAGCTCCAATCGGGATCGAAAGGCACGTGCGCGTAGGCCTGCTCGCAATTGGCAACAAGGTTCGCATGGGAAAGCACCGCCCCCTTTGGCGCCCCGTATGAGCCCGAAGTGAACAGGATAACGCCGGTATCGTCGGGATTGGCTTTTGCCGCGAACATGCGCGGGAAAAGGCCCTTGATCAGGGCGACGACCTTGTCGCCAAAATCAACCGTTTTCCGGACGTCCTCCAAGTAGATCAATTGAGTGTGTTTAGAAAGTTCGGCCGCTAGATTTTCAAGTTTTGCAAGTTGAACGAAGCGCCTGGAAGTGAGGATTTTCTTGACGCTTGCAGCCTCACAGGCAGACCGCAAATTCATCGCGCCCGCCGTGAAGTTGAGCATGGCCGGCGTACGCCCGATGGCATGGAGAGCGAAGAACGTGACCGCGCCCCCGACGCCGGTCGGCAGCATTACGCCCGCTGTCTCGCGTCGTTTGATCAGACCGTCGAGCTTTCCGCCCAGAGCGAAAGCGGCGCGGATTATGTCGTCATAGGAAAGGACCTTGCGCTCATGGTCCTCGAGGATTTTGAACTTCCCGCCCTTCGCGTCACGCGCGCGGAGCAAGGCTTCGAACAAGGTGACGCGCGTGCGCGCCAACTCGAAGGGACGATTGCCCATGTTTCTGACGCCTCCTTAGGCCCGCGCCTCAACCGAGGTCGCGCGGCCGCCCCGTGATTATTGTTTCACGGTTGTAACAGAAACTAGCGGGGTGAACGGAATTGGCAAGTTACCAAGCAGAGGCAAAGCGTTGGCTGCAGGGGTGAAATCCCGCTGAAGGCGTTGCGGGGCAAGGCCGGCGGGGTCATGTTCCTTCTATGCCGACACTGATCGATTTGCGCGCGGATGGGGAAGAGCCCGGGGCGCGCCTCCGCCATCCGGAGAAAGCGGAAAGGCCCGATCAGCCATCGCCGCGCAAACCGGATTGGATCCGCGTAAGGGCGCCGGCGAGCGCGGGATATCACGAGACCAAGGCGCTGATGCGGGGCCTGAAGCTCACAACGGTGTGCGAGGAGGCGGGCTGTCCCAACATTGGCGAGTGCTGGACCCAGAAACACGCGACGTTCATGATAATGGGCGAGGTCTGCACGCGCGCCTGCAGTTTCTGCAACGTCGCGACCGGAAAACCAAACGCGCTTGACCCGGAAGAGCCCGAAAACGTCGCGCGCGCCACGGCGCAGATGGGACTGAAGCATGTTGTCGTCACATCGGTCGACCGCGACGATCTGGACGACGGGGGCGCCCAGCATTTTGTCCAAACTATCGCCGCCATCCGCCGCCTGGCGCCCGATGCGACCGTCGAGATCTTGACGCCCGACTTCTTGCGCAAGCCGGGTGCAGCCGAACGCGTGATTGATGCGGCGCCCGACGTGTTCAACCACAATCTCGAGACGGCGCCGCGGCTCTACCGTTCAATCCGCCCGGGCGCGCGCTACTACCAATCCTTGAGGCTGTTGGATACCGTGAAACAGCGCGATCCGAGGCAGTTCACGAAGTCCGGCCTCATGGTCGGCCTTGGCGAGGAGCGCGACGAAGTGCTCCAGGTGATGGATGACTTGCGCGTCGCCAACGTCGATTTTCTGACCGTCGGTCAGTATCTGCAGCCGACCAAGAAGCACGCACCCGTTGCACGTTACTGGAGGCCAGATGAGTTCAAGGCGCTCGAAACGATCGCATACGCCAAGGGCTTCCTGATGGTTTCGGCTTCCCCGCTGACGCGCTCCTCCCATCATGCCGGAGAGGATTTCGCCAAGCTGAAAGCGGCGCGCTTGGCGACTGGCGATTGATTCATATCCCGAGGATTTTCACCCCCTCCCCGTTTGCCGGGGAGGGTGGGGAGCAGGGGGCGGGGGCTATCCTCACAATTATCGACGCCGCCAACCCCTGCCCCCTCCTCGTAAAGGGGAGTGGGGATTGAGCAAGACGACGCTCTCCGCCGAACGCGTTCTGCCCTATGCGCCAAGCGATCTCTGCCGGCTCGTTGGCGATGTGCGGGAGTACCCCCAATTCATTCCCTGGTTGATCAGCCTGCGCGTCATCAAGGAAGAGCCGCGCGAACAGGGCGGCTGGGAGGGCGTCGCCGAGGCCATCGTGGGTTGGAAGGCCATACGCGAACCCTTCGCCACGCAAGTGCGTTGCGAGCCCGCGAAGGGCGAGGTGGACGTGTCGCTGGTGTCGGGACCGCTGCACGCGCTCGATAATTCCTGGCGTTTCGAGCCGCACGAGCGCGGCGCGCGCGTCCGCTTTTCGATTTCTTATCAGTTCAAGAATCCGGTGCTGCAGGCGCTTGTCGCGGCCAACAAGGACAAGCTCACTGGCCGCATCATGGGCGCCTTCGAGCGCGAGGCGAAACGGCGGCTGGGACCATCATGAACCCGGGACGCCTACCAACTTCGCCATCAATGCCACCGCGGCTTGCACTGTGCGCTCGCGCACTTCGTCCCGCCCGACATCGCCCAGTCGCAATTCCTCGTGCAGGCGCGCGCCGCCACGCCGCGCTGCAACGATATGCACGAGGCCAACCGGCTTTGTGTCGCTGCCTCCGCCTGGACCCGCGACGCCTGTCACAGCGACGGCAATGTCCGCGGGCGATTGCTTGAGCACGCCGTCAGCCATTGCGAGCGCAACCTCCATGCTCACCGCGCCTTTACGCGCGATGAGCTCGGCTGGAACGCCCAGCATTTCGCTCTTGGCTTCGTTTGAATAGGTCACGAAACCGCGCTCGACCACATCTGACGAACCCGGGTTGGCCGTCAGCGCGCCAACGACAAGCCCACCCGTGCAGCTTTCGGCGGTGGTGATGCGCAAGCCCTGGTTTCTGCACGCATCGAGCAGTGAGCGCGTTGCGGACATAATGACATCGGAAAACATATCGGCGCCGAGATAAGGCTGTGCTTCCCCTAAAGTCCATTCCCAGGACTCGGGGCAGGTGGCAGAGACGCTGACGTCGCTGCCTCGATCCTGAGGCGCGCTCCCTTTGTGGGGGAGCAGGTGGGGGTCTAAGCGCGATCACATGAGTGTCGAGGCAGCACCCCCGCCCCCTGCCCCCTCCCCGCAAGGGGGAGGGGGGCTCGCATCGATTGCCCGCCGCGTCGCCGCGCCGATGTTCGCGTTGGCGCTATTTTCCAGCGCTGCGCTCATCTTCGTGTTGCAGCCCTTGTTTGGGCGCATGGTGACCCCGCTATTGGGCGGCTCGCCCGCGGTCTGGAACACGTCGATGGCGTTCTTCCAGGCCGCCTTGCTCGCGGGCTATCTTTACGCGCACCTCTTGCAGCGCATGAAGGACTTGCGCCTGCAGGCCTTCATTCATGTGCTGGTCCTGATCGCAGCGTGGCTCGTGCTGCCGGTGCAGGTGTCGACCGCTCTGGGCCCGCCCAACTCTGAACAACCCGCGCTCTGGCTCGTCGGGGTGCTTGCACTTTCGGTCGGCGCGCCGTTTGCCGCGGCAAGCGCCACGGCGCCGTTGCTGCAAGCCTGGTACGCGCGCACCGGGCGCGCCGATGCACATGACCCATATTATCTCTACGCCGCTTCAAATCTCGGAAGCTTTCTCGGATTGCTGGCCTATCCAGCGCTGATCGAGCCCGCGCTCGGCGCGCAGGCCCAAAGCATAGCGTGGACGGGCGGCTACATCGCCGTGGGCGCCATGATCGCGCTCTGCGCGGTCATGGCGCTTGCTTCAAATGGCCGGGCGCCGGCGCCGGTCACGCACGACGCGCCCGCGCCCGGCTGGGCGCGTCGCGGCTACTGGATGGCCGCTGCTGCGGTGCCTTCTGCGCTTACACTCGGCGTGACCCTGCACATCTCCACCGATGTCGCCTCCGCGCCCATGCTTTGGGTGATACCGCTCGCGCTCTATTTGCTGACGTTTGTGCTGGCGTTCTCGAAGGGCGGCGACAAGCTCGGGCCCGCGACGCTATTCATCCACCCCGCCGCAGTTGCGCTCATGCTTGCCTCCTATCATGGCTCCGGCAATTGGGTAGGCTCGGTCGCAGGTATTTTGAGCGGCTTCTTCTTCTCAGCGCTCGTATGTCATTTGGCGCTGGCGCGCTCGCGGCCGACCGCGGATCGCCTCACTGAATTCTATCTCTACGTCTCGCTGGGCGGAGTGCTAGGCGGCGCCTTTGCAGCGCTCGTCGCGCCCATAATCTTCAACAACGTCTACGAGTATCCATTGGCGCTCGCCGCTGCGTCACTCTTCCGCCCACGCAGCGAAAGCGACACGCCGCGCCTGAACGACGCCGCGATTGCAGGCGCCGTGATGATGTGCGCCATGGCGCTTTTTCTCACGCGCCTGGCGCCGCTGGATACAACAATTGTGACCGGTGCGCTTGGGGCCGCCACGGCCATGGTCGCCGCGGGCTGGGGCGATGAAGGGCGTCCAACACCAATGCGCTACGCCTTCCTCGCCCTGGCTGCAGCGCACGCAGGCCTTGTCATATGGATCGCGTTCAATCTCGACGCCATTTTCGTGCACAGCATTGTTGAAGGAAACGACCGGATCGTTATCCGCCAGCCTTGGGGCGTGCTCCTGGCGGCCACGAGCTTCCTCATGCTCGTGTTTGCCGTACACGGGACCATCCAGCCCAAACGCGGCGACACGCGTATCGCTGATTTCTCGCTCGGCGCCGCGCTGCCGTCCCTCGTTCTGCTGGTGATGCTAGCACTTGTCGGCGAGCGCCTGGATGCGCGCCTGTTGACCGTGATCGGCATTCTATTCTGCGCACTGGCGATCTTTCTCAATCGCGGGCGACCATTCGTGCTTGCGGGGCTCGTGCTGCTCGCCTTCGTGATTATCTTCGTGGACGACGTACGCGGCGGGCGCGTTATCACCCAAGAGCGCAGCTTCTTCGGCGTGCTGCGCACGCGCGTTCTCGAAACGAGCGAGCCGGGCGCGCCGCCCTTGCGGATACTGCTGCACGGCACGACGATTCACGGCGCGCAATTGGCCGCGCCTGGGTTCACGCGCCAAGCGCTCACCTATTACAATCCGCGCACGGCGCTCGGCGAGGCGATCCTCGCCGGCCTTAGCACCGGGCCATCCTCTCGGCTGGCGCTGATCGGTCTTGGAGCAGGCTCAACAGCGTGCCTCACGCGAACGAATGACGAATTGGTGATCTTCGAGATCGACCCGGCTGTGGTGCGATTGTCCGCCGAACCCGGTGGCGATTTTACCTACGTGCCGGAATGCCAACCCGATGCGCGCGTCGAACTGGGAGATGCGCGCCTGCAGATCGCGGAGGAGCCGGACGGCGCGTTCGATGTGATTGTGGTCGATGCGTTTTCTTCCGACGCCATCCCGGCGCACTTGCTGACAGGCGAAGCCATCGCCCTTTATCTTTCAAAGATAAGCGAGCGGGGGGTTGTCGTTCTGCATTTGTCGAACCGCAATCTGGCGCTTGTTTCGGAGGCCGCGCGCGTCGCACGAGATCTAGATGCCCCGACACTGTTCCGGGTCAGCGATCGCTTCGAGGTTCCGTACGTCTCTTACTATGGCGGTCTTGCGGCGAGCGTCATGATCGTGGCGCGATCGCCGGAGGTGTTGGCCAGCTTGCCCGTGCAGGCAGGAGAATGGGGCGTGTTTCCCGCCCCACCCGGGCCGGGCTGGACCGACGACTACATCAATTTGCCGCGCGCCTTGTGGGAAGGGCTCTCAGGGGAGGAGCAGTGCCGCATCTACAGCTATTTGCCGGAATGCCAGCCGATCGAGGCGGACGGGAATTAAGCGCGCCGCTCCACCGTTGCGGTAGCCTGCGCGGCCAGACCTTCCTCGCGGCCCAAGAACCCCATGCGCTCGGTTGTCGTCGCCTTCACGCTGACACGGGAAAGTGGAAGTCCAAGAACTTCGGAAGTGTGCGCACGCATCGCCTCGCGATGAGGCCCGATCTTGGGGCGCTCGCAAATGATGGTGATGTCGACGTGGGTGATGCACGCGCCTTGCGCGTCCGCGAGCGCGCGCGCGTGGCGAAGGAAACGGTCGGAACCCGCACCCTTCCATCGCGGGTCGCCCGGCGGGAAGTGAGCACCTATATCGCCTTCGCCCAATGCACCTAGGATCGCATCGACCAATGCGTGCCAGCCAGCGTCGGCGTCGGAGTGCCCAAGTAGGCCCTTGTCGTGCTCGATGCGGACACCGCAAAGCGTCACGTGATCGCCGGCGCCGAAGCGATGCGCATCGACGCCGTGGCCAACGCAGATCACGCGCTCGCCGCCCATCATGTGTTCAAGCATTACGAAATCCTCGGGATAGGTGATCTTCATGAGCCGCTGATCTCCCGGAACGAGGCGAATGTCGGCGCCCATCGTTTCGACGACGCTGATATCGTCGGCAAAATCAGCAGCAGCGTCCAACGCTGTATACGCGGCGCGGATGAGCGCGCCGCGGAAAGCTTGCGGCGTCTGAACACGCATGAGCTCGGCGCGGTCAACAGCAGCGCCGGCGCGTCCGCCGGAGGCGCGGCGCAACGCGTCAACCACCGGCAAGACTGGCGCTACAGCGTCGGCGCCATTGACGATCGCGTCGATCAGGAGCCGAAGCGTTTCCGCTCGCAGCCCAGGCCGTGCGGCGTCGTGAACGAGCACAACCTCGATATCGGGCGAGAGCGTGCTCAGTGCAGCGCTAACCGATCCCGTTCGCGTTGCGGCGCCTTCGACAAGCCGCGCGCGACCAGCAACTATTTGCTGGGCGAAATTGTAGTGGTCAGGGGAGATCGCAACCACGATGTCGTCAACGCCGGCGGCAACGCACGCCTCGACCGACCAGGCCAGCACGGGCTTTCCCAATAGCGGGCGATATTGCTTGGGCGGACCCTCTCCGGCGCGCTCTCCGCGACCGGCGGCGACAATGATGGCGGCTGATTTCATGTCCGGAGGCATTCCCTGGAGCTGTTGCTTCGCAACATCAAACCCTTGGCGCCTCCTTTTTAGGCGCCTTATGCTGCTGGTAGGGTCAAGGATGACACCCGTGGCGGGGTTTGGACCAAAAACTGCGGCCTGTCTGCAAACTCCCAGGTTAGGGGAATGTGCATGAGCGAGCCAGTCGTTCGACCTTTGTACACGAGGGCGCCAACGCCTGACCCTGAGCGCTGGCTGGAGGCGCTGCCCGTGCCCGTGCTGGGCATTGACGCGGGAGAGCGCATCCGTTTCGTCAATGGCGCGGCCGCTGATCTGCTGGCGGGCGTAGGACGGGGGCTGCTGGGACGCAGGCTCGATGAAGTTTTCGGCGCGGACGCACCGATCATTGAGTTGGCGCGTCGGGCGCTATCAGGGGCGATCGGGGTCGTCGAATCTGAGGTGGCCCTTAGTGGCCCCGGCTTTACCCTTGGGCGCGCGAGCATTGCGGCAGGGCCGGTGGGCGATCACGGTTACATCGCCTTGGTGCTGAACCAGGCGCCTCGTGCGCGTGCCGCCCCAGTGGCGGCGGGAAACTCCGCTGCGCGGACGCTTGCTCACGAAGTCCGCAATCCACTTGCCGGCATTCGCGCGGCCGCGCAGCTCATCGCCCGCGGCGCTGAGCCGGATTCGGCCGCGCTCGCAAAGCTGATTTGTGATGAGGTCGACCGAATCCGCCGCCTCACGGACCGCATCGACCCGCTGGCTGCGTTGGAGGCGCCGCACTTTCAGCTGCTGAACATCCACGAAGCACTCGAACGGGTTCGGAGGTTGATCGCATCAAGCGCGCCGAGGGTCATGATCCGCGAGCGTTATGATCCCAGCCTGCCCCAGGTGCGCGGCGATTTCGACCAGTTGATCCAAGCTTTCCTGAACATCGCCAAAAATGCGGTCGAAGCCTTGGGCGAACAATCGGACGCCGAGATCGCCTTGATCACAGCGTATAGAACCGGCGTGCGCTTCCGTTCGGCGGCCGACGCCGCTCCGCGCGCGCAGCTCGAGGTGCAAATCGTCGACAACGGGCCGGGCCTTCGTGTCGACGTCGCCGACCGTCTGTTCGAAGCATTCGCCACTACGAAACCCACTGGCATGGGGCTGGGTTTGACGGTTGCTGCCGACATCATCGCGCGTCATGACGGGCGTATCGAGGTCGAGAGCGCGCCGGGACGCACCGCATTCAAAGTCCTTTTGCCGATTGCGCCATCGGAGCCGCAATGAACCCACGCATCCTGCTTGCTGAAGACGATGCCTCGCTGCGGTTTGTGCTCTCCCAAGCGCTGAGCAGAGAAGGCTACGATGTACGCGCAACAGGCAGTCTTCCTGCGCTGTCAAAGTGGGTTCGCGAGGGGGAGGGCGACCTGGTCCTGAGCGACGTCTACCTCGGCGAATCGTGCTTGTTTGACGAATTGCCCACAATGCGGCGGACGCGGCCAACGCTGCCCGTCCTGGTCATGAGTGCCCAATCGACGGTCGCCACGGCGCTATCTGCTGCTGGCGCTGGCGCCTATGATTATGTGCCCAAGCCCTTCGATCTCGATGATCTGTTGGCGGTGATTAGTCGCGCGCTTGACGGCGGTCCTGACGCCAAAACCCGAGCACAGGCCGCCAGGGCGCAGAAAGGTGAGGCGCTGCCGCTCATCGGACGCGCGCCGGCCATGCAAGAAGTCTATCGAATCATGGCGCGCGTCGCCGGCGCTGATCTCACGGTCCTCATCGAGGGTGAGAGCGGTTCTGGAAAGGAGCGTGTGGCGCGCGCCCTCCATGAACATTCGCGGCGCGCGCAGGCGCCCTTTGTGCCGGTAAGCCTGGCTGGGCTTTCGGCGGCAGACGTGGAGCGCGTGTTATCGGCCGCCGAGGGCAAAATCGCGCAGGCCCTCAAGGGCACATTGTTTCTTGAAGATGTCGATGAATTGCCGGCGGACGGGCAAGCGCGTTTAGCTGGCCTGTTGAACACTGAATTCGCACACGGCGCGCGGCTGCTTGCGGCCACGCAGAAGAATCTGGCCATTGCTGTACGGCAAGGTCAGTTTCGGCACGATCTTTTCTATCGCCTCAACGTGATCGCAATTCGGGTGCCGCCATTGCGAGAGCGCTTGGAAGATGTGCCCGAACTCGCGCGCGCGTTCCTGGTGCGAATGAAGAACGAGGGTCTGCCTGAGAAGGTGCTCGATCATGCCGCCATTGAGCGGCTCAAGGCACACTCGTACCCCGGCAATGTGCGCGAACTTGAAAACGTCCTTCGGCGCGCAGCGATGCTTAGCCCCGCGCGTGTTATCACGGCCCGCGAAATCGGGGCGGAGTTGGACGCTGAAGCCGGGAGCGCCGCACTCCCCGCCATCGGGGATATGAACGAGGCCGTGTCGAAGCGGCTTGCTGACGAGTTCGCGGCAGCGCGCCCCGGCCTGCCGCCAGCGGGACTCTATGATCGCGTCCTCGTTGAGGTCGAACGGCCGATGATTGAACAGGCCCTTAGAGCGACCCAAGGAAATCAAATACGCGCGGCCGCCGTCCTCGGCATCAATCGCAACACCCTGCGGAAGAAAATCCAGGCGCTTGGGATCGCAACTGGGAGAGCCGATTGACCTCAGCGTGATCCTGGGTCAACACCATGTTGCCTCAACGCAACATGGGTGCCCCCGGCCATGGTGCTTCCGCTTGCCAGTGAACCCGCCGAGGCGGCTGTTCTAAGTGATCAGCCGCAGAGCCGCAGCGCGATGGCGTTCGTGGTTGGCTTTGGCCTCGCGATTACCCTTACGGCAGCGGCCACAGTCACTTTGCTCCTGGGGGAAGGTCTAGCCGGAGAGGCCAACAACGCGGTCTTCGCCATCCTTCTTCTCAGCCTAATCCTTTCGGCCGGCCTAGCCGGAATATTCCTGCATCGACTGTTGCGCGTTGCGCGTGCGTGGCGGGAGGCCGCGTCTGGGGCGCGCCTGCATGTCCGTTTTGTAACACTGTTTGCGCTCGCCGCCCTCGCGCCAGCGGTGGTCGTTGCCGCCTTTTTGGGTTTCACCTTCAGCCAAGGCGTCGATCGTTGGTTCAGCCAACGGGTGGAAAGCACGATCGAAAATGCTGCAGACGTCGGGCGCGCCTATGTCGATCTCGCATCGGGGGGCATCGGCGGTGAACTCGAGGCGATGGCGGAGGACCTGAACCTCGCCCGGCGCGGGCTCGTTGACGATCCCGAGCGCTACGGCGCTTTTCTGGCGGCGCAGGCCGAACGCCGCGCGCTTTCATCCGCGTACGTCATCGACGAGCTGGGTCGCGTGCTCGCGCGCGCCGAGCAGGAAGGGGCCGTCGCGTATGCGCCGCCCTCTCGGAGCGCCTTCGACGCAGCAGATCAGGGGTCGGTGTCGGTGCGCTTCGATCAAGACAGCGACAGTGTTCTCGCGCTCTATCGCCTCTCGGCCTACGACAACGCCTACGTATTTGTGTCGCGCGCTATCGCGCCTGGCCTGGTGGCCCAGCTTCGTGCGTTCGAAGAGTCGGTGGAGGAATATCGCCGCGCGCGCGAACAGCAGGGATCGCTTCGAACGCTTTTTGGCCTCGCCTATCTTTCTACAGCGGTGCTCTTGTTGCTTGGCGCGGGATGGTTGGGCCTTAACAGCGCCACACGTGTCGCAGAGCCGATCGGCCGTTTGGTTGGCGCGGCCCGACGCGTTGCCTCCGGCGATCTGAAGGCGCGAGTGGCTGTCGGGGAAGAGCGCGACGAAATCGATACGCTCGCGGGCGCCTTTAACCGCATGACCGCGCAGCTGGAAACACAGCGCCGCGATCTCGTCTCTGCCCAAGAAGACGCCGAGATGCGGCGCCGCTTTATCGAAGCGGTGCTTGGCGGGGTCAGCGCCGGCGTGCTCGGGCTCGATCGCGATGGGCGCATTACGGCCGCCAATCGCTCAGCAGGGCAATTGCTAGGGCAGGGCGACGAACGCCTCGTCGGGAGGCGTCTCATCGACGCTGTTCCAGAGTTTGCCGAACTCTTGAACCAACCCGCGCCTGCCGGCGAAACCGCAGCGCAACGTGTCGACCTCATCCGTGAAGGCGGGTCATTGAATTTGAGCGTGCGTATGAGTTCCGACGCGGAGGGCGGTCTTGTCCTGACCTTCGACGACATGACCAAGCTCATATCCGCGCAACGCCAGGAAGCATGGAAGGACGTGGCGCGGCGCATCGCCCATGAGATTAAGAATCCGCTGACACCGATCCAACTCTCAGCTGAGCGCCTGCGTCGCAAGTACGCCGACGAGATTTCATCCGACCAGGACACATTCTTGAAATGCACGGATACGATCCTGCGTCAGGTCGCCGATATCGGGCGAATGGTGGACGAGTTCTCATCGTTTGCGCGCATGCCGACCCCGCGCATGGCATTCGCCGATATGAGCGATGTCGCGCGCTCCACCGTTTTTGCTCAGCGGCTCGCGTTCGCCGATATGCGCGTTGAGGTCGAAGGCGCCGACAAGCCAATCGGCCTTGTGAGCGACGAGCGCCTGATCGGCCAGGCGCTGCTCAACCTCATAAAGAACGCTGGCGAAAGCGTGCAAGCCCGGCGCGCGCGCGACGGCGAGCCGAAAGACGGTTTTGTGCTGCTCCGCCTGCTTGACCTTGATTTCGGCGTGCAGTTCGAGGTCATCGATAATGGGCTCGGCTTTCCCGAGAAAGACCGCCACCGCCTGATCGAGCCCTACGTGACGACGCGCGCAAGGGGCGCTGGCCTTGGCCTCGCGATTGTCGCTCGCATCATCGAGGACCATGGCGGCCTCATTGAACTGGACGATGCGCCTGGGGCTGGGCCGGGGGCCGTCGTTCGTTTTGTACTCCCCAAACGCGGCGAGGAACCGGCTGAATCCGCCGCCGATCAGCAAGGCGCAGGAGCATCCTAATGGCGTCCGATATTCTCATCATCGACGACGAGGCCGACATTCGCGACCTCGTGGCCGGCATCTTAGAGGACGACGGCCACCAAGTCCGCGCCGCGCGCGACGCTGATGAGGCGCTGGACGCCTTTCGCAAGCGCAAACCGACGCTGGTTGTCCTCGATATCTGGTTGCAAGGAAGCCGGCTCGACGGGCTTGAGCTGCTTACGCTGTTAAAGGACATCGAGGCGGACCTGCCAGTTGTCGTGATTTCCGGTCATGGCACGATCGAAACCGCGGTCGCCGCCATCAGAAAGGGCGCCTACGATTTCGTCGAAAAGCCGTTCACTGCCGACAGGTTGGTGTTGGTAGTGCAGCGTGCGCTCGAGGCGTCGCGCTTGAAGCGCGAAAACAGCGAACTCAAAGCGCGCTCGGCGGCGAGTGAGCATCTTATCGGCTCGTCTGCGGTGATGAGCGCGCTGCGTGGCGCCATCGATCGCGTCGCACAAACCAATTCGCGTGTGCTGATTTCTGGCCCTGCCGGGGCGGGCAAGGAGCTGGTGGCGCGCCTGCTGCACGAGCGCAGCCCGCGTGCGACTGGCCCGTTTGTCGCCATAAACGCCGCTTCGATCGCGCCAGAGCGCATGGAGAGCGAGATTTTTGGCGAAGAGGGGCCAGACGGGCGCCCGCGCAAGATCGGCGTATTCGAACAGGCCCATAACGGCACACTGTTCCTCGACGAGGTCGGCGACATGCCGATGGAAACACAGTCGAAGATCCTGCGCGTGTTGATCGACCAGCGCTTTCGCCGGCTGGACGGCACGACGGACGTTCAGGTCAACGTTCGCGTTGTTTCCTCAAGTTCGCGCGATCTCCGTGTCGATATTGAGCACCAACGCTTCCGCGAAGACCTGTTTCACCGCCTCAATGTCGTGCCTTTGCGCGCTCCAAGCCTGGCCGAACGGCGCGAGGATATCCCGGAACTGGCCGGCTATTTCGTCGGACGGCTGGCCGGCATGTCGGGTGTGCCGGCGCGCCAGATCGGGGAAGACGCACTCGCGGCGCTGCAGGCGGCGGACTGGCCGGGCAATGTTCGCCAGCTACGCAATGTCATTGAACGCATTCTAATCTTGGCAACTGGCGATACCAACACGCCGGTCACAGTGGATTCGCTGCCCCCAGACGCCTGGCCTCAAGCCGGTTTCTCCAAACGCGATGGGCTGCAGGAAGTCATCTCGTTGCCGTTGCGCGACGCGCGTGAGCGCTTCGAGCGCGAATATCTCAACGTTCAGATCACGCGGTTTGGCGGCAATATTTCGCGGACCGCAGCGTTTATAGGAATGGAGCGCTCGGCGCTGCACCGCAAGCTGAAATCGCTCGGCGTCGAGGCGCCGGGCCGCAACGGCGCGGAAGGGGAATGAGTCAAATCGCTTATGTCAACGGCGCCTACACGCCGTTGCGCCGGGCTTCTGTCTCGATCCTCGATCGCGGCTTTCAATTCGGCGACGGCGTCTACGAAGTGTGGCCCGTGCGAGGGGGGCGACTGCGAGACGTCGACGCGCATTATGCGCGCTTGTGGCGCTCACTCGATGAACTGCGCATTACCCATCCCATGGGTGAAGGCGCGCTACGCGCCGTGATAGCTGAGACTTTGCGCCGCAATCGCGTCGATTTTGGAATTGTCTATTTGCAGATCAGCCGTGGCGCGGCGCCGCGCGACCATGCGTTTCCTTCCCCGGCTGTGTCTCCCACCATTATCGTGACGGCCAAGAACCTCGACCGCGCGCTGACCGAGCGGCGCTCCGGCGAAGGCGTGTCGGTCGCAACTGCACCGGAAATTCGTTGGGCGCGGCGCGACATCAAATCGGTCAACCTCCTGCCTAATGTCCTTGCCCGGCAGGCGGCGAAAGAAGCCGGCGCGTTCGAAGCGTGGTTCGTGGACCAGCGGGGATATGTCACCGAGGGCACGGCCTCCAACGCCTGGATCGTTGACGCGGAGGGGCGCTTGAGGACACGCGAATTGTCGAACGACATCTTGCACGGGGTCACGCGTGCTGCGCTCCTTACGATCGCCCGCGCGCGTCAGATGAAGGTGGTTGAGGGCCGCTTTACGATCGCCGAAGCCAAGGCCGCCCGCGAGGCCTTCATCAGTTCCGCAACAAATCCAGCGACGCCAGTTGTCTCGATCGACGGCGCGTGGATCGGCGATGGGCGCCCGGGGCCTATCGTCATAGCCCTACGCGCCGCATATTTGGGCGCGGAAACAGCGGATTAAAGCGTCGGATCTCAAATACGATATACGGCTTGGATCGGGCTCATTGTCGCATTTGAGGTCCAAAGACGTTCTTAGATACAGAAGTTTCTGAAGTCCGTTGCTTTAGGCCCGGCACTACGCTTTTGGTTTGTGGGAATCCACTGCCCCCCTTATAGATTTCGCCAAGCCGTGCGGCTTCGTCGCGGCGAGATAAAACTTGAGCCACATGGTGGAGTCCATGGAAAAGAAACAGAACTTGCAGGACACGTTCCTGAATGCAGTCCGCAAGGCGAAAACACCGCTCACGATCTTCCTGGTGAATGGGGTAAAGCTCTCTGGCGTTGTGACTTGGTTCGACAATTTCTGCGTCCTTTTGCGACGCGATGGGCAAGTTCAGCTGGTCTACAAGCACGCCATTTCAACGATCATGCCGGGCGCGCCCGTGCAGTTGCATGAAATCGACAAGGCCATAGATGAAGCCGACGGCTGAGACGCCGCCCCTCGATGTCAATCGCGCCATCGTCGTGCGCCCCTGTGCGGGCGCGGAAGCGCGCGCTGCCGAGTCCCAAGCACGGCTTGCCGAGGCGGTTGGCCTTGCACAAGCGCTCGGGCTCGACATTGTGTCCGCCGAACCTGCGTCTCTGCGTCAGATCAATCCGCGCACCTATTTTGGCGTCGGACGCGTTGAACGGCTGAAGGATCAAGCCTCATCGCTTGGAACGGGCCTTATCGTGGTCGATGCGACGCTCTCACCAGTTCAACAGCGCAACTTGGAGCAAGATATCGGCGCCAAGGTGATCGACCGCACGGGCCTCATCCTGGAAATCTTCGGCCTGCGCGCCCGCACCAAGGAGGGCAAACTGCAAGTCGAGCTGGCGCGGCAAGCTTATGAGCGATCACGCCTGGTGCGCACCTGGACGCACTTGGAGCGCCAGCGCGGGGGCCTCGGCAAGACTGGCGGTCCAGGGGAAACCCAGATCGAATTGGACCGCCGCATCATTGCCGATCGCATCGTGCGGCTGAAACGTGATTTGGAGGATGTGCGGCGCACACGCGGTCTCGCGCGCCGGGCGCGGGCGCGGGCGCGTCTGCCAGCGGTCGTGCTCGTTGGCTACACCAATGCCGGCAAGTCCACGTTGTTCAATCGACTCACGCAAGCAGGCGTGCTGGCGCAAGACTTGTTGTTCGCCACACTCGACCCGACGGCTCGCCAAGTGAGACTGCCGAGCGGACGCGCCCTTATCGTGAGCGATACGGTAGGCTTCATTTCGGACCTGCCAACCGAACTTGTAGTCGCCTTCCGCGCGACCTTGGAGGCGGTGACGGAAGCAGATTTGCTCCTTCACGTGCGCGATATCGCATCGCCCGACACCGACCAGCAGCGCGCAGACGTATTAAACGTGTTGGAGCAGCTGGCCAAGGACGCGGGTGGGAAATCCCCGCCCGTGATCGAGATTTGGAACAAGATCGATCTGCTCGAACCCGCCACCCGCGAGGCGCGCCTGCGTCGAGCGCAGGCGCTGGAGCCTGGAGCGCTCGCGCCGGTGGCGATCTCAGCGCAAAACGGAGAGGGGATCGAGACGCTTCTCGCGGCCGTCGGCCGCGCCGCCTTCGCGGCCACCCGCATCGTGACGCTGACCCTCGACCCCGCCGACGGAAAGACGCGCGCGCGCATCGCTGCGGCCGGGCGCATTCTTGAAGAGAGCGCAGACGATGCTGGCGTGCTCACGATCACCGCTGAGGTTTTGATTGAGGACGCAGCGCGGTTGGCCCCACTCGCACCTTTGACTGATGAGCCAAAGGCGGCGGCGGAATAGAAGCCTCGACTTCGTCCTCTCGCGAGGGCGGTCCCCCAATTATCTCCGCCGTTCCAGCGCAACATAATCGCGCAGCGGTGCGCCGGTATAGACTTGGCGCGGCCGACCGATCTTCTGGCTGTCGTCTTCCATCATTTCGGTCCATTGCGCGATCCACCCTACGGTGCGAGCGACCGCAAACAGCACAGTGAACATGGAACTCGGGAAGCCCATCGCCCGCAGGGTGATGCCGGAATAGAAGTCGATATTGGGATAGAGCTTGCGCTGGATGAAGTATTCATCGTTGAGCGCAATCTTCTCCAACTCCATAGCCACCTTCAGCATCGGATTGTCCTGGGCGCCAACTTCCTTGAGCACTTGATGGCAGAGCTTCTGCATCGCCTTGGCGCGTGGGTCGTAGTTCTTGTAGACGCGGTGCCCGAAGCCCATGAGACGCACCTCTGAGTTCGGGTCCTTCACCCTGGCTATGAAGTCAGGGATGTTTTCCGGCATGCCGATTTGTTCCAGCATCTTCAGCGCCGCCTCGTTGGCGCCGCCGTGGGCCGGCCCCCAGAGGCACGCAATGCCCGAGGCGATGCAGGCGAACGGATTGGCGCCCGATGAACCCGCGAGACGCACCGTCGAGGTCGACGCGTTCTGTTCATGGTCGGCGTGCAGGATCATGAACACATCGAGGGCGCGCGCGAGGATGGGATTGACCTTGTAGTCCTCGGCCGGCACTGCAAAGCACATGCGCAAGAAGTTTGTTGCGTAGTCCAGTTCGTTGCGCGGGCTCACGAACGGCTGACCGATCGAGTACTTGAATGCGCGCGCCGCAATCGTCGGCATCTTCGCAATCAGACGTTGGCTCGCGATCTTGCGCTGGACCGGATCGTCGATGTCGGTGGAGTCGTGATAGAAGGCCGAGAGAGCGCCTACGGTGCCGACCATGATAGACATTGGATGCGCATCGCGCCTGAAGCCTTCAAAGAAGCGGTCGAACTGGGCGTGAAGCATCGTATGATAGGTAATGTCCTTGACGAAACGCTTGAGTTCTTCCGCGTTCGGCAAATCGCCGTTGGCGAGCAGGTAGCAGACCTCGAGGAAGGTGGAGTGCTCCGCGAGTTGATCGATCGGGTAGCCGCGATAGAGCAGCACTCCCTCGTCGCCGTCGATATATGTGATCTGGCTCTCGCAACTGCCGGTGGAGGTAAACCCGGGGTCGTAAGTGAACACGTGCGCGTCGGAGAAGAGCTTGCGGATGTCGACGACGTCGGGACCAACCGAACCCGCATAGACCGGCAATTCCAGCTGTCGATTATTCACCGTAAGCGTCGCGGGCGCCTTTTTGGTCAGTTTGCTGTGCATGGGGTTCAATCCTCAATTTGGTCCGATATCCGCGCGAGCGCTTCCTCCCGACCCAACAATTCCAACACATGACCGAGATCGGGGGCGGGCGCTCCCCCCGTCAAGGCCGCGCGCAAGCCGGGGCCGATTTTTCCCAATCCAACACCTTCGTCGGTAGCGAAAGCCTTAAGGTCGTTGCTTAGGTTTGTATGTCGCCAGTTTGATTCTGACGCGAGTCGACGCCGAAGGCGCGCCAGGCGCTCGCGGAACTCACCCGTCATCAGCGCAAGGGCGGCTTCGGTCAGGTGCAACGGCCTGGACAACAACAGAAACCGACCCTGTTCGGCCAGATCTTGCAGCGTCTTGGTGCGTGTTTTCAGAACCGAAACGGCTTCCCCAAGCTTGTTGCGCTGGCTTTCAGAGATCGGCCCTTCGCGCCCCTCCAGATGCGCGAACAACAGCCCCGCGAGGCGCGTGTCCTCCGCCTTTACCATGTAGTGGGAGTTGACGAAATCGAGTTTCTTGAAATCAAGCCGCGCTGGCCCCTTGCCGATCTGGCCGATCTCGAACTGCGCGATAGCTTCTTCTTTGCTCAAGATATCGTCGTGTCCCGGGCTCCAGCCCAAGCGCATCAAATAGGCCGTCAACCCTTCCGGCAGGTAGCCCATGTCGCGATAGGCTTGCACCGCGAGCGCACCATGGCGTTTTGAGAGCTTGGCGCCGTCGGGGCCATGGATCAGCGGGAGGTGCGCAAATTTCGGCGCCGTCCAGCCCATCGCCTGGAAGATGGGAATCTGGCGCGCGGCGTTGGTGAGGTGATCGTCACCCCGGATGGCATGAGTTACGCCCATATCGTGGTCATCGACGACCACGGACAACATATAGGTCGGCGTACCGTCCGCCCGCAGCAGCACGAGATCGTCGATATCGCGCGCCTTGATGCGCACATCGCCTTGAATGAGATCGGCGTTGAGGATTTCGCCTTCGTCCGGCGCGCGCAAACGTACGGCGTGTGGTGTATTCGGCGCCTTGCCGCCATCGCGCCAAGGAGAGCGCAGCGCACGCCCCTCAGCGTGGGCGGAAGCGCGCAGAGTCTCAATCTCTTCAGCGGCGGCGTAACACCGGAACGCCGTGCCGCGCCGAACCATTTCCTCAGCTGCTTCACGGTGGCGCGCTGCGCGCGAAAATTGGCGGATGACTTCGCCGTCGTGATTCAGGCCGAGCCAATCGAGCCCGTCGATGATCGCTGCGATAGCAGCGTCAGTTGAACGCGCGCGGTCTGTATCCTCGATCCGCAACAGATACTTCCCACCCATCCTGCGAGCGAAGAGCCAGTTGAACAACGCGGTTCGCGCCCCGCCAATATGGAGGTAGCCTGTCGGAGAGGGGGCGAAGCGGGTGACGACGCTCATAGGGGAGGGCGTGGATTTCTCTAAGCGCGCGCGTGGTAGCACGCCCGCCGCGTTTTCTCCTAGCCATGCATTGGAAAGCGTGTTCGCCCTGCAACGCGATCGCTGGATCCTTTGGCTGCCGGTCGCCATGGTCGCGGGGGCGGCGGCTTGGCTGGTCGCTCCGACTGATCCCCCGCCTTGGCTGGCGGGGGTTCTCTTTCTTGCTTGCGCCGCGCTTTCGTACGGCTTCGCGGCGTGGCCGAGCCACCGCTTAGAGGGGTTTTGGGTTACGACGCGACGCTTGCTGGCCGCGCTATTCGCCTTTGCCAGCGCAGCTGGGCTGGGCGCACTTGCGGGGCAGCAGCGCGCCGCCTCGGTCGCGCAGGTCGAGTTTGCCCGCAGTGATGAGCCGCGTTCTGTCGAAGGGTGGGTGGCGGCCAACGAAGCGAGCGATACCGGACCACGATTGCGGCTGCTTGTGCGCACCATTGACGGCGTCCCGTCGCCGCCGCGCTATGTGCGGGTGTCCGTGGGCCAGGCCGGCGTTCTCACGCCGGGGCGCGCTGCGCGCTGCTTTGCCGTCCTGGGACCGCCCTCCGGCCCCCTTGCGCCGGGAGGCTACGACTTTGCGCGGCGCGCATATTTCGAACGGCTCGGTGCGACCGGTTTTTCGTACGGTCGCTGTCGCCCCGCCGCTTTTGAAGGCCCGCCCTCGTGGCTCGACCGCCAACGACTCATGCTTGCAGCGCTGCGCGCCGATCTTTCCGCCCTCATTCAGGATGCAGCGCCTGGCCGCGGCGGCGCGATTGCCGCCGCGCTCGTCACCGGCGATCGAAGCACTGTCGACCAAGCTACCAACGAAGCGCTGCGCGATTCCGGGCTCGGGCATTTGCTCTCGGTCTCCGGCATCCACATGGGCGTGGTTGGCGGGCTCGTGTTCGCGCTTCTTCTGTGGACGCTCTCCCTCATGCCGCCAATCGCGCTTCGTTTGCCCGTCAAGAAGATCGCCGCGTTCGGCGCGCTTTTAGTCTTGGCGGCGTACCTCGTGGTTTCCGGTTCGAGCGTGCCGGCGTTGCGCTCGTTCGTGATGGCGTGCGTGGCGTTTGGCGCAATACTGATCGATCGCCCCGCCATTTCTATGCGCGGGCTCGCTCTAGCCGCTTTTGTCGTCGTACTCATTTTTCCAGAATCGGTGCTGGAGCCTGGCTTCCAGATGTCATTCGCGGCGACCATGGCGCTTGTGGCGCTGTTCGAAATAATGAAGCGCGCGCCGCACGAGCCCGCCTTGCCGACCCCAGGGCCGCTTATTGGCGCCCTCCACGCAACCTCGCATGGGATCGGCGGCGTGCTCTTGATTTCCCTTGTGGCGGGGCTCGCGACCGATCCGTTCGCAATCTACCACTTCCAACGCTTCTCCCTATATTCTCTGCCGGCCAATCTCATTTCCGCGCCGATCATGTCGTTTCTGGTTGCGCCGATGGCGGCAGCTGCGGTCGTGCTGGCCCCGTTCGGTTTCGCCGAGCCAGCGTTGGAGGCCATGGCGAGCGCCCTCGATCTTATCGCCGCCATCGGCCAAACGTTTGGCGAGCGCCCAGAAGCCGTGCGGGCGTTGCCACGTCCGCCAGACAGCGCGTTCTTGTTGTGTGTCATTGCACTCGTCTGGGCGTGCTTATGGCGCGGCGCCTTGCGCTGGCTGGGTGCTCCACTCCTCGCTGCGAGCATTGCTCTTTATGCATCCGCACCAAGGCCGATTGTCGCCTTCGACGGCGACCTGCGCGCCGTGTTTGTCCGAACCGCCGGGCAAAGTCAGTGGACGCTCGTGGTGGGGCGAGGGCGCTCGACGTATGCGCGCGACCGCTTAGGCGCCATGCTCGGACTTTCGCCGCCGCTGCTGGAGCGATTGCCGCAACCGGAGACTTGCAGCGATGCATTGTGTGCGTGGAGCACCGCGCCGGGCGCACGCATGTTCTTTGTTCGCGACGCCGCCGGCTTTGAGGGAGCATGCTTTGCTGGAGCGATCGTAATTGCGCGCATGGCCGCGCCGCCTGGTTTTGGCGCCCGCTGCAACCTTGGCGGCCTGCTGGATGAATCTGAGGTTCAACGCTTTGGGGGCGGGCTCATCTACGCAACGCCTGAGGGGTTGCTAATAGAGCGCGCGTGGGCTGCGGGCGTTACTCGACCGTGGACGCACGGGCGAGGCCACGCCGACAATCACGAATAGCGGCGCACCATAGCGACGAGCTTGCCTTGAATGCGTACCCGATCAGGACCGAAAATCCGGGTCTCGTACGCGGGATTGGCCGCCTCCAGGGCAATGGAATTGCCGCGCTTGCGCAGCCTCTTGAGGGTCGCTTCCTCGCTGTCGATCAGGGCCACGACAATGTCGCCGCTGTCGGCTGCCTCAGTGCGCCGCAAGATTACGACATCGCCCTCAAGGATGCCGGCCTGGATCATGGAATCGCCCTTCACTTCGAGCGCGAAGTGATCGCCGCTGCCGAGCAAGTCGGGTGGGACGGCAATGCGACCGATCTCATTTTGCAGCGCTTCGATGGGGGCGCCGGCGGCAATCCTGCCAAGAATCGGCACGCCTGCCTCTCGCCCTTCACCAACCACGCTGGGTCGGAACGCGCCGCGCCCCTTGGGTGGAGCGGCGGGCGCTGCGGAATCGGGCAGCTTCAAAACCTCGAGCGCGCGCGCCCTATGGGGCAAACGACGCAAGAAGCCGCGCTCTTCAAGTGCGGTGATCAACCGGTGGATGCCGGACTTGGAGGCGAGATCGAGCGCCTCCTTCATCTCATCGAACGAGGGCGAAACGCCCGTCTCTTTGATCCGCTCGTGGATGTAGAGCAGCAATTCCTTTTGTTTCGCTGTCAGCATGACCTTGGACCAAATAGTGAACGACAAAGCGTTCTATATCCGTTCCGGGGCTCTCGTCAAGTCACGGCGCAAGCAGCGCGCGTGTGGCGGCGGCAACGTCGGCCTGGCGCATCAGGCTCTCGCCCACGAGAAAGGCTTTGGCGCCAGCCGTCCTTAGACGCGCGATATCGGCGCGCGTGAAGATGCCGGACTCGGCGACCACAAGGCGATCGGGCGGCGCGCGCGGCGCCAGACGTTCGGTCGTTGTGAGATCGATCTCAAAAGTTGAAAGCGAGCGGTTATTGACGCCGATAATCGTTGCGCCCAACGCGATCGCACGCTCTAGCTCGGCTTCTTCGTGCACCTCAACAAGCGCGGCCATCTCGCACTCGTTGGCCGCATCGTAGATATCGGCAGCTGCGTCATCGCAAAGCGCCGCCATAACGATGAGGATGGCGTCCGCCCCGAGAGCTCGGCTCTCGAAGACTTGCCATGTGTCGACGACAAACTCCTTCCGCAGCACCGGCAGCGTCACTGCGTTGCGCGCCGCCGCAAGATGTCCGTCATCGCCTTGAAAGCTTGGTCCATCCGTGAGCACTGACAGGCACGCCGCACCCCCTTCTTGGTAGGCGCGCGCCAACGCTTGGGGGTCAAAGGCGGAGCGGATGAGTCCCTTTGAGGGGCTTGCCTTCTTGATCTCCGCGATCAACGCGGGGCGGTCCGTGGTCCCCCGCAGCGCCTTGAGGAAATCACGCGGCGGGGTTTGTGAAAACGCTTCGTCCTCGATCTGCCCCCATGGGCGCGCGCGCTTGCGCGTCTCGACCTCTTCGCGTTTGTAGGCGAGAATTTTTTCCAAGACGCTCATGGGGCGGTCTGCGTAATGGCAATGAGCCGTTCAAGCGCAAGACGCGGCGCTTCGCCGTCGAGCGATTCAGTCGCTATCGGCATGGCCCCTGGTAAGTCGCGAGCGCGCCCCGCCACAACCAGGGCGCCAGCGGCGTTGACGATGACTGCCCTGCGGTGCCCGGCCCGCCCGCCGCCAGCGAGGACCGAACGCAGCTCTTCGGCATTTTCCGACGCCGAGCCGCCGTGAATGTCCGGATCGATGCCAGGGTCCACGCCCGCACGGAGCCAGCGCACTTCACCGCGCTCCAGCGCGGCCACATTGTTAGCGTCGGGGTGCAAGGCGGAAAGCTCATCCAAGCCGCCCGCCCCATGCACCACCCATGCCCGCTCGCAACCAAGCTCGCGCAGCGCGAGAGCGACCGGCTCAACGTACTCGGCCCCAAACACGCCCATGAGTTGGCGTTTCACGCCAGCAGGATTGGCGAGCGGCCCCAGCAGGTTGAAGATCGTGCGTTTGCCGAACTCGCGTCGCGCCGCCGCTACGTGACGCAGCGCAGGATGATGGTGCTGCGCGAACAGGAAAGCGATTCCTGCCTCGTCCAGGCAGCGCTCTAGCGTGGCCACATCGGACGTCAGCTTCACGCCCAGCGCCTCCAGCACATCGGCTGCGCCCGACTTCGAACTCATGGCCCGATTGCCGTGCTTGGCCACCGGCACGCCGCAGCCAGCGACCACGAACGCCGCAGCCGTTGAGATGTTCAATGTGTGAGCGCCGTCTCCGCCGGTGCCGCACACATCTATCGCGCCTTCGGGCGGGATCACACGCAGCATCCGCGCCCGCAGCGCACGCGCACCAGCGGCGAGCGCCGCTGGGTCGCCCATCCATGCGGCCGAGCGCGCCAGAAAATCCAACATCTCCGCCTGATTGGCGGCGCCATCGAGGATATGGGCGAATTCTTCGTCGAGCGTGGTCATCGCAGTCCCGCCGCCTCGAGAAAATTTCCTACGATCGCGTGGCCGTGTTCGGAGGCGATGGATTCGGGATGGAATTGTACGCCGAACAGGGGCCGGCTCTGATGCGACATGCCCATGACCTCGCCGTCGTCGGTCTGCGCATCAATGTTGAGCACATCCGGGAGACTCTCTCGCTGTACGGCGAGTGAGTGGTAGCGCGTCGCCTTGAACGGGGAAGGGAGCCCTTTGAACAAACCGCGCCCATTGTGGCGCACATCCGACACCTTGCCGTGGAGGACTTCGCGCGCCGACACGACTTCGCCGCCGAACGCTTGACCCATGGCCTGGTGGCCCAGGCATACGCCGAGGATCGGCAAATCTTCGGGCGCCTTGGCCAGGAGTTCCAGACAAATCCCCGCTTCGTTCGGCGTGCAGGGACCGGGCGAGAGGATCACCGCGCGCGGCTTCTTCTTCAGCGCGTCAGCGACTGTGAGCGCATCGTTGCGCACAACCTCAGTCTCCACGCCGAAATCCTCAACGTAGTGGACGAGGTTGTAGACGAAAGAGTCGTAGTTATCGATGAACAGGATCATGGGACTCTATGGACTGCCGGCGCCTAACCGGCCAGCACCGAGGATGCCGGCGTGGCCGCCTGCAGTCCACATTTAGCGCTGCTGTGGGCGCCCGGGCGCTGCGGCGACTGGCCTATCCCGGCCATTCAGTTCTACAAGGAACGTGCGATCGCGTCGCGCGATGTCTGCGAGGCGCGCCGCCGATAGCGCCGCCAACGTCCGTTGGCGCACAGTAAGCGAAGCCTTGAAGCACTTAGCGCGTCTGCAAAGCCCGGGACCGCCGGCATCTTGCCGGCCAACCTCCGCCGCGTTGGCGCTAACATGCCGGCTGGAAGCCGGCGGTCCTCAGTTTCTGCTCCAGGCTTGCGTGCTCACCCATACCGCCACGCCTCGCTTGCGGCACGGAACAGCGCCCGCGATTTGTGCAGGGTTTCCTGAAACTCAGCTTCGGCGTCTGAATCCAGCACGACGCCACCCCCGGCTTGCACATGCAACATGCCATCTTTGACGATCCCGGTGCGCAGCGCGATGCAGGTGTCCATGTCGCCACCGGCGCCAAAATAGCCGACGCCGCCGGCATAGATGCCGCGCTTGTGCTTTTCGACCTCGTTGATGATCTCCATGGCGCGCACTTTGGGCGCGCCCGTCACGGTGCCGTGGGGGAAGCCGGCCATCAGCGCGTCGAGTGCGGCCAACCCCTCGCGCAACTCGCCTTCGACATTGGAAACAATGTGCATGACGTGGCTGTAGCGCTCGATCGTGAACGCCTCCGTCACGCGCACGTGCCTTGAGCCTGCGCCAGCGGCCGCTGCGTTGTTGCCCCCGCTTCCGCCGCCGCGCTTGGCAACGCGTCCCAGATCGTTGCGCGCCAAGTCCACGAGCATCAGATGCTCAGCGCGCTCCTTGGGGTCAGCGAGCAAGTCTTGTTCAAGCGCTTGATCTTCGGCGGGCGTTGCGCCGCGCGGGCGGGTGCCCGCGATGGGTCGGATCGTCACTGTTTCGCCGCGCAGGCGCACGAGGATTTCAGGGCTCGAACCGACGACGCAGAAATCAGCAAAGTTGAGGTAGTAGAGGAAAGGCGAGGGGTTAAGCCGACGCAACGCGCGATAAAGCGCAAACGCCGGCGCGGCGAAGGGCGCTGAAAAGCGCTGGCTGGGCACAACTTGGAAGACGTCGCCCGCGCGCGTGTAGGCTTTACAGCGCTCGACCATCGCGCGGTATTCGTCGGGCGAGGTGTTGGACTTGGGCTGGATTGTTGCGGTTTCAACTTTCGGCGCCGTTCTGCGCGAGAGCGGCCGACTCAGCGCGCGCCACACCCGGTCCAACCGCGTTTGCGCGGCGGCCAAGGCTTGCGCCGTTGTTTGGCTCGCTCGCTTGCGCGCGGGCGTGACCAGCGTGATCTCGCTCGTCACGTTGTCGAACACGGCCACGATCGTGGGGCGAACCAGCAAGGCGTCCGGCGTGGCGGTGGGATCGGGGGCGGCATCGGGCAGGCGCTCCATAAGGCGCACCATGTCGTAACCGAGATACCCGAACAGCCCCGCCGCCATCGGCGGCATGTCATCGGGTAAACCGAGAGCTGAACACGCCAGCAGCTTACGCAGGCTGTTCAGCGGCGCTTCGCGCTGGGGGCGGAAGGCAGCATCGGAAAAGCCGCCGCGGCTGGTTTGGGCTCGGCCATCCTTTACGCGCCAAACCAAATCGGGTTTTACCCCGATTATCGAATATCGCCCGCGAAAGTCCCCGCCCTGGACGCTTTCGAGTAGGAACGAGCCGGGCTTGTCCGCTCCCAGTTTCAACAGCGCCGATACCGGCGTTTCCAGATCACTAACCCGGCGGGACCACACCAGCGCGCCGCCGCTTTCGTAGGCGGTGGCGAAATCACCTTGCGAGGGCAAGCCCTCCGGCGGGGTCATTGACCCTCGTCGCTCTGTTCCGCGCCGCTCGGATAAAGCTGGTCCAGGAGGCGTTCGTTACGGTCCGCTCGAACGCTGGACACGACTTGACCTTGCACGGCCTGGGCAAACGACGCGCTGAGCGATTGTTGCATGCGTTGGCGATTGGCTTCGACCTCTTGCGGTTGCTCACCCGGATCGACGCGGTCGATGCGCTCGACGATGGCCACGAGCGCCGAGCCGCCGTCGACGCGCACATCGCTCAACACGTCGCCCTCGCGCGCGGCGAACACCTGCGCGGGCAATCCGCGCGCAGGAATCTGCGAAGCAGCCTCGCGATCAAGGGGACGTGAGGAGACAACCATGGTGAAGCGTTGAGCGCGCGCCGCGGCTGAGAACGATTGGCCGCCCCGAACTGCTTCAACAACGTTTGCGCCGAGTTCGCGCAGGCGCCGGCCGCGTTCGCGGATGACCCAGGCCTGAGCCAATTGGACCCGCACCTCCTCTAGTGGGCGAATAGAAGAGGGGATGATCCGATCCACGCCGATGACAACATCAGCATCGCCGGCAGGCAGGAAATCGCTGGACTCACCCTCCGATGTTTCGAACGCGGCCTCGACGAGATCCTCGTTGCCCACAAAGGCCTGAACTTGCGCATCGCTCTGATCATGTCCGTGAGCGTCGACCGCCGCGATCGCGACTACAGTCAAGCCCGCCTGGCGCGCCGCGTCCGCGAGGGAGGCGCCGCCGCCGCGCGCATCTTCAAACACAGCCACTGCATCGTTTAGCAGTTCTCCTGCTTCATCCAGGGCGATTGCCTGTCGCAGCTCCTCCCGCACCGCCGTCAGGTTCGGCTGCACCGGAGCGGTTACGGACTCGACGCGAACCACGGCCCATGGCGTCAACTGCCCACGCACCACGCGCGGCGCCGAGCGCGCCTGCGTGGAAAACACCGCCTCGGCGACGCGCGCGTCCGGAACCTCAGTGCGCGATTGATTTTCGCCGCGCGTAACCTGAACACCGAGCGCGGCGGCTACGGCGTTGGGCGCTTCCCCGCGCGCCAGTCGCGCCGCGGCGTCGTTTGCCTGCGGTTCGCTTTGCGCGGTGATGCGCACATAGGTGCGCCGTTCAGGCTGGGTCAACGCCGCGCGCCGGCTCTCGAGTTCCTCACTGAGGCGCTCCTCCGGCACGGAGACGCGAGACAGAAAATCCCGCGGGCGGGCATATGCCAGCGTCAAGGCGCGATATTCCGGGATTCGGAATTGTTCCTGACTCTCCTCGTAGAGTTGCTGCAATTGTTCCTGGGTAGGGGCGGGGATGGCGCCGATCGCCTGACCAGGCGCTTCAGCTATCGAGACAACGCGTGTCTCTGAACCGTAGGTAAGCGCCATCGCTCCGAAGCTCGACGGCGCGCGCGCGCCCGCCAAAAGCGCCTCAAGCAGCATCTGAGTGGTAAGGTCGCCGCGGACGTCGTTTTCGAACTCAGTCTGGGTGTATCTCAGCTCGCCGAGGAAGCGCTGGTAGGATTCCTCGTCGAACGCGCCGGATACCGGGTTCAAGACAGCGGGAATAGAGCGAATACGCTCGGCGACCTGCACGTTGCTGGCTGAAATGCCAAGCCGCTCGGCGTAGACGCGCATGGCGTTGCGCCCGACCATCCCGTCCAAGAGCTGGCGGTGAACGCCCGCCTCGATGGCCTGGGCCTGAGAAATGTCTTGGCCCTGGTTGCGTTGCGAGCGCAGCGTCAGATCAAGCTCGCGCGCCAGTTGCGGGGGCGTGATCACGAACCCGTTGCCCTTGGCGACATAGTTCGCGCCCTGGTACTGCAACGTGTCGAGCAGGCTCTGCCCATTGCCCAGGAACAGAACGAAGAGTGCGGCCAGTATGAACAGCAGGACGTACGAGACCCAGCTGCGTGTGAAACTCCGCATTTGTGTGAGCATGAGGGCATCCGATAGACGTAAGGGCGCGGGACTGTAGAGATCGCCCTCCGCCGGGGCAATTGCTGTAAGACATTACTCGGGAGGTCGCATGGCCGCGCGCAAACCGCTCATCGCCGGGAACTGGAAGATGTTCGGCCGGCGAGCCGATCTCAGCGAAATCGCCGCGCTCTGGGAGAAGGTGGCCGGCGTTGCGGACCGAATCGACGCACTCGTCTGCCCGCCGGCGCCGTACGTGCAGAATGCCGCCTGGGCCGCGCGCGCGACCGGCGTCTTGATCGGCGCCCAAGACTGCAGTGCGATCGCCGAGGACAGCGCCCGCACCGGCGAAATAAGCGCGGCGATGTTGGCCGATGCTGGGGCGACATACGTGATTGTGGGTCATTCGGAGCGGCGTTCACTCCACGGGGAGTCCGACGCCCTGGTGCGTCGCAAGGCCGAGGCTGCGCAGTTGGCCGGCCTGACCCCCATTGTCTGCGTGGGCGAGACGCGCGCCGAACGCGATAGCGGGCGAGCTGGGCACGTCGTCGCCGCTCAGGTCCGTGAGAGTTTGCCAGAGGCTGCCGGCGCACTCGCGATCGCGTATGAGCCGGTCTGGGCGATTGGGGGGGATCGCACCCCAACTCCGAACGAAATCTCCGAAATTCACGGCGTCATCAAGAATACAATACGTGAACGCCTTGGGCCCTGGGCTGAAGCCGTGCGCATCCTTTATGGCGGTTCCGTGGGGCCAAGGAATGCCGCGGAGATCTTTGGCGCTGATGGAGTCGACGGGGCGCTGGTTGGCCGGGCAAGCCTCAAAGCGGGTGACTTTGGGGCCATTATCCTGGCCCACCCGGCTGCCAACTAGGGGTGCGAAAAAGCACGCTGGCGTTTAGAATTCGCCTCCGCTATTGAGCGCCCTTTCGCGCGCGCCCATTTGGGGCGAGAATATCCCGTAGTTCGGTGGGTTCACTATGGAAATGGTCGTCCTCGTCATCCACTTGGTGGTCTGCATTTGCCTGGTTGGCCTGGTTTTGCTCCAGCGCTCCGAGGGCGGGGCCCTGGGTATGGGCGGAGGCGGGGGCTCGCTGGTCAGCGGCCGAGGCGCCGCGGACGCTCTTGCCAAGATGACGTCGGTGGCAGGCGGCTTCTTCCTGGTCACCTCACTTTCGTTGACTTTCCTGTCGGGAGCTAACGCTTCGACGGATTCGCGCTCCGTGTTTGATCTGCTCCCGCGCCAGGAACGCTCAGCGCCTGCTCCAGCGCCCGCGCTCCCGGCGGCGCCCACACGATCCGACCCAACCGAGAGTAGCGCCCCGCAAGCGGCTGAGACGCAACTCGCCTCGCTGGCCCCGGCCCCCGCTCAGGCTGCGCCAGCGACCGCGGTTCCGGTCGCCCCGCCACCCGTTGCCGCCACAACGCGCGCGGGCCCGCTTCAGGGGCGCCCGGTTCTGGCGTCGACCGCTCCGCGAACGGTCACTACCCAACCTCGTTCGACAACCGCTACAGCTGCGCCGGCAACGGTGCGCACACCTCCATCCACACAGCCGCCCCGGACGACGCAGGCAGCCGCTCCGACCACGGCTGCGAGCCCGCGCCAGCTGGTGCTGCCGAACTCTTCCGGCGCCGCCACGGGCGCCCCGCTTACCGCGCCAACGGACCCCGAATCGGTCGAAATAGGGAACGGCGTGGAAGCCGTTCGCCGCGAGCGGGCGGGCCCAGATCAGTAAGTCCCATTCGGGGACTAGGGGCAGAACGCCAAACGGAAAGGGCGCATGGCGCGCTACGTGTTCATTACCGGTGGCGTTGTCTCTTCGCTTGGGAAGGGCATCGCCTCCGCCGCCTTGGGCGCGCTCCTCCAAGCTAGGGGATACCGGATTCGCCTTCGCAAGCTCGATCCCTACCTGAACGTCGATCCGGGCACGATGAGCCCCTATCAGCACGGGGAGGTGTTCGTCACCGACGACGGCGCGGAGACTGACCTCGACCTTGGGCACTACGAGCGGTTCACCGGTGTGTCAGCCACCCAGGCTGACAACATCACGACCGGGCGCATCTACCAGGAGATCATCGCCAAGGAGCGGCGCGGCGATTACCTCGGCGCCACGGTACAGGTGATCCCGCACGTTACCAACGCGATCAAGGAATTCATTCTTTCCGATCATGGCGGAGCCGACTTCGTGTTGTGCGAGATCGGCGGCACTGTGGGCGACATCGAGGGACTTCCGTTCTTCGAGGCCATTCGCCAACTCGGCCAGGAACTCGATCCCGGCCGCGCCGCGTTCGTGCATCTGACGCTGTTGCCCTACATCCCGTCGGCGGGCGAAATGAAGACCAAGCCCACGCAGCATAGCGTCAAGGAGCTGCGCTCGATCGGCATTCAGCCCAACATCATCCTTTGCCGCTGCGACCGGCCGATCCCGGGAGAAGAGAAAAAGAAGATCGCGCTCTTCTGCAATGTGCGCGAAGGCGCCGTTATCGAAGCGCGCGATCTTCAGACGATCTACGAGGCGCCGCTCGCTTACCACGCCGCGGGGTTTGACACCGAACTCTTGAAGCACTTTGGCGTTACGGTTGCCCCTCAACCCGACCTCGCCAAGTGGGAAACCATCGTCCACCGTCTGAAGGCGCCCGACGGGCAAGTCACTATTGCGGTCGTGGGCAAGTACACCGAACTCAAGGACGCATATAAATCGCTCATTGATGCGCTTCACCACGGCGGCGTCGCGAACAATGTGCGCGTCGATATACGTTGGGTCGAAAGCGAATTGTTTGAGGAAAAAGGCGAAGGCTGGGCGCAAGATCTGCACGGCGTGCACGGCATACTTGTACCTGGCGGTTTCGGCGAACGCGGCACGGAAGGGAAGATCGCTTCGGTCACTTTCGCGCGCGAGCGGGGCGTGCCGTTCTTCGGCATCTGTTTCGGCATGCAGATGGCGTGCATTGAAGCGGCGCGCAATCAGGCGGGATTAAAGGGCGCGAGCTCAACCGAGTTTGGCGCGACGAAGCACCCGATTGTGGGGCTGATGACCGAATGGCTCAAGGGCAACGAACTCGAAAAACGCAAGACCGACGGCGATCTGGGCGGCACCATGCGCCTGGGCGCTTATCGCGCAGTTCTCGAACCCGGGAGCCGTGTCGCGGACATCTACGGCAATACTGAGATTTCCGAACGCCACCGCCATCGCTATGAGGTGAACACGCGCTATCGCGAGAAGCTCGAAGCAGCGGGCCTGCGTTTCTCGGGCATGAGCCCGGACGGCGTGCTGCCGGAAATTGTCGAGCGCGAAGATCATCCCTGGTTCATAGGCGTGCAATACCATCCGGAGCTGAAATCCCGCCCGTTTGAGCCACACCCCTTGTTCGCGAGCTTCATCGCTGCGGCCGTGGAGCAATCACGGTTGGTGTAGAAGCGCTGGAACAAGCGGCTTGCACCCACATCGACACGCGATGCGCCTCGTGCCATTTTCCGCGCACGGAGGCGGGGACGGGATGCTTTTTGTCACGATACAGTCGAGCGCCAACGTTGGCGGCAGTGCGGGGTCGGCGCTGGCGCTCCTGGTGCTTATCGTCGCTGTTGCCGGCTGGCTCGGATTGCGGGCCTTGATCCGACGCTTTCGCGCGCAGAAGGCCGAAGCCATCGTCAAGGGCGATTTCGCGACATTTGCGCTGGAAGCGCTCGCCAACGCCGCACGTCTCGATCGCCGTGTCGCACCAACCGAGCGCGAAGCCATATTGCAGGCGATGCGTGAAATCACTGGGGCCGATTACGCATCCTCCAAGGTCGATGCAGCGCTGGCGGGGGCGCGATTGAGTAAGAACGAATTGGTCGCATACCTCGGTGCAAAGTCACGCGCCTTCGCGCGCGAGCAAAAGGTTCAATTCCTGAAAGCTATCTTGGGCGTGTTCGTCGCCGACGGGCGCTTCGATGAGACAGAACACCATGCCTTGATCGAGTACACCGCCGCTGTCGGCTTCGACCGCGAAAGCGCGCCACAACGCCTGCGCGAACTCCTTGCCGACATGGCTGGCAATCGGATTACGTGATTGATTGGGCCGTGACGCGGTGCGCGAAATCCGCGATATCGGCGTGCACCGTTGCACGCCCGCCGAAGGGGCGCGAAAGGGCGAGCAATATCTCGACGTGGTCGACCCTCTCATAAATCTTGACCGCTACCGGTCCGCCCACCGCTTGAATGGCGTGTTCAAGGCTCGCGATGTTACGCGGCCCCACTGCGGTGTCGTCCGCTCCCCAAACCAAAAAGCAGGGGCGGCGCATCGGCGCGCGCAAAGTAGATCGGCTGAGTGAGAGTGGGATCGGGCGCGCCTGCGAATGCGTCTTGTGTGGCGGCAACATCGAAGGGATAGAAATCATATGGCCCGGCCAAGCCAACAACGCCCTTGACGGCGCTCGCATCCACGCCAGCGCCCATCAAATATCTGGGATCGAGCGCCAGCATCATCGTGTTGTAGGCGCCCGCGGAGCGCCCGGCGATGACGATCCGCGAGGGGTCGCCGCCGTAAGCGGCTGCATTGTCCTGCACCCAGCGAAGCGCCGCGGCGCAGTCCTCGATGAAGGTTGGGAACCGCACCTCCGGCGCCAGGCGATAATTCGGGATCGCAGTGAGAAAGCCCAGTGCGGCCAGCGCCGCGCCGGCAAAGCCGTAATCGTCTTTGCGCCCATTCCGCCAAGAACCGCCATGGATAAACATCAGCACGGGAGACGGCCCCTCACCGCTCAGGGGCGCGTAAAGGTCGAGCCTCTGGCGAGGAGGGTGGGGGCCAAAAGTCTCGTCGCGTGCAATGAGCCTGCCTCCCCGATCACGCGGGGCAAGCGCGTCGAATGCCCCGAGCGAATGGGTGCAGGCGGCAAGCCCCGGAAGGGCTGCAAGAAGAGTTCTGCGGTCCACTCGGGCTCCCAGCGTTATTACGGGTCCTTGGGGACTGAGGGAAGGGTGTCGAGACTGCATCCAACCACTCGCCGCCTGGCATCTTGGGACCAAGCGGGCCGAAAACGCCCGCGCGTACAGCCCCAGGTGAATTCATGAGACTTTTTATGGCAATAGCCGTCCTTGTTCTGGCGATCGGCGGCTCAGCAAACGCCGAAACGCGCGAGGTCTCGGGTTTCAACGCAATTTCAGCAAGCTCTGGCATTCCCGTTGATGTGATAGTTGGCCCGGAATTCAGGGTCGAGGTTCTTGGCCGCGACGACCACCGCGTGATGACAGAGGTTCGCGGCGAGCGCCTCTTCGTGAGGCCCGTCCGCCATTGGCATTGGGGTCTCCGCGACGCCCGAGTTAGTGTGACCATGCCACGCGTGAGCGGGCTCGACGCCTCCAGCGGCGCGCACATCCGAGCAAGCCGCGTTTCAGGAGGCGATCTCGAACTCGGCGCCTCATCCGGCGCTGGCGTCCAGGTATCAGGAGTTTGCGGCGCACTGAGCGCGGAGAGTTCTAGCGGGGCGCGCATTGACGCCAGCGCCCTCCAATGCCGAAGCGGCAGCGTAGACGCCTCGTCCGGCTCGAACGCTGCGGTGCATATCAGTGGCAGGCTCGATGTTGAAGCCTCCAGCGGCGCTGGCGTTATCGCAGGCGGTGGGTCGGAACTGGGCGATATTTCACTCTCTTCTGGCGGTTCCCTGCGTCGTGCGGATTGAAGAGGAGTATTCCCATGCGTGAATTGATGATCGCCACACTTGCGCTGATTGTGCTCGCCGCGCCGGCGGTGGCGGAAACGCGCGACGTATCAGGTTTTGAAGCGGTGAACGCCTCAGGACGCTTTCGTGTCGAAATCGCCGTTGCCGCGGATTTCAATGTGACAGTGGAGGGCCCTGACGCACGGCGGATTCGCACGCGCCTCGACGGCGAGACGCTGAAGATCGAGCCCGTGAGCCGACCCTGGTTCGGCGAGCCGCGCTACAACGCCACCATTCGCGTGAGCCTTCCGAGGTTGACTGGAGTCGCGGCAGCGCGCGGAGCGAGCGTCACCGCCACCGCGGGGGGCGAGTGCGAGGAGTTTTCGGCGGCCGCCGCCATGGGCGCCGAACTGCGCATCAGCGATATCCAATGCGAGTCGGTGGATGCCGCCGCCGCCATGGGCGCAGATCTGAGATTGTCGGGAACCTGCGAAACCCTTGATGTTTCAGCCGCCATGGGCGCAACGGTGCGGGCCGAGGACCTCCACTGCCAGATTGTGGACGCCAGCGCCGCCATGGGCGCCGACGTCAACGCCTTCGCTGAAGCCAGCTATGACGCCGCCGCTTCGATGGGGGCCGATATCAGGATCGCAGGGGGCGGCCGCTCGAGCGACCGCTCAGCGGTCATGGGGGGGTCGGTCACCGAGCCCAAATAGGCGGGGTTGCGGGGCAGTCCGCGATCCTCTATCAGCGCCGCTTCGCCGCCTCGAGAACCCGAGCGCGACGCAAGGAGTTTGCCGGCCATGGCCGTTCCGAAGCGAAAAACCTCGCCCTCCCGACGCGGCATGCGCCGCGCCCACGACGCGTTGAAGCAGAACGCTTACGTAGAGGACAAGGAATCCGGCGAGCTCCGCCGCCCGCATCACATCGACCTCAAGAGCGGCCGCTATCGCGGCAAGCAGGTTTTGAAGGCGAAAGAAGACTAAGCCTCGCTTGCGTTTATTCGGGCGCCCGGTCCAAAAGGCCGGGCGCTTTACGTTCCAGCCCTAGGGGCTTTCCATGACTGGCATCGCCGACATCATCGGCCGTGAAATCCTCGACAGCCGCGGCAATCCTACGGTTGAGGTCGATGTCATTCTCGACGACGGGGCGATGGGCCGGGCCGCCGTCCCGTCTGGCGCCAGCACCGGCGCGCACGAGGCGGTTGAAAAGCGCGATGGCGAACCCGATCGCTATCTCGGCAAGGGCGTGCGCGACGCCGTAGAAGCCGTCAACGGTGAAATCAGCCAAGCCATCCTCGGCATGGACGCCGACGACCAGCGCCGGCTCGATACCGTACTGATTGAACTCGACGGCACCGACAACAAGGCGCGCCTGGGCGCCAACGCAATCCTGGGCGTCTCGCTTGCGGCGGCAAAAGCTGCTGCCGCGAGCGCCGGCCAACCGCTCTACCGTTACCTGGGTGGCGTGCAGGCGCGCGTGCTGCCATGTCCGATGATGAACATCATCAATGGCGGCGCGCATGCTGATAACCCGATTGACATCCAAGAATTCATGATCATGCCCCTCGGTGCGCAAACCATGGCGGACGCCGTGCGCTATGGAGCGGAAGTATTTCATACGCTGCGGAAGGAACTGAAGGCTGCAGGCCACGCGACCAACGTGGGCGACGAAGGCGGGTTTGCCCCCAATCTCGGCAGCGCCGATGAAGCTCTTGGCTTCATTCTCAAGTCGATTGAAAAGGCTGGCTACACGCCTGGAGCGGACATCGCCATCGCGCTCGATTGCGCAGCCACTGAATATTTCAAGAAGGGCAAGTACGAGCTCGTGGGGGAGGGCAAATCACTCTCGCCGCAGGCCAACGCGGAATACATTGCCGACCTGGCCGCGCGCTATCCGATCGTATCGATCGAAGATGGCATGTCCGAGGACGACTTCGAGGGTTGGAAGGCGCTCACCGAATTGATTGGCGACAGGTGCCAATTAGTGGGCGACGATCTCTTCGTCACCAACATGAAGCGACTGCAGCTTGGCTTTGAGAGGGGCCTCGCCAACGCCATTCTGATCAAGGTCAACCAGATCGGCACGCTCACCGAGACGCTCGATGTCGTCGATATGGCCCAACGTGCTGGCTATTCCGCTGTGATGAGCCACCGCTCGGGAGAAACCGAGGATTCAACGATTGCCGATTTAGCTGTCGCCACAAATTGCGGCCAGATCAAAACCGGCTCGCTGGCGCGCTCTGACCGCACGGCGAAGTACAATCAGCTCATCCGGATCGCCGAGATGCTCGACGACCAAGCCCACTACGCCGGCGCGGACACCATTGTGGGGCGATAGCGGCGGATAATCCGGCGGAGGATCCCATGTCCGATGACGCCCTCGCTGAGCTTGGCGATCTGCGCGCCAGCATCGACAATATCGACGCCGCACTGGTGCATCTTTTGGCCGAGCGTTTCAAACACACCCAGCGCGTCGGCGCCCTGAAGGCGCGCAACAACATGCCGAGCGCCGATCCCGCGCGCGAGGCACAACAAATCGCGCGCCTGCGAGCGCTATCTCAGGAAGCGCGGCTCGATCCGGACTTCGCCGAGAAGTTTCTGGCCTTCATCATCACGGAAGTGATCCGCCATCACGAGGCGATCAAGAAGGGTTAGGCGATCCCCAAAGGCTCAAAAAAAACCGCGTGATCACCTCTCACTGAAAATATTTTTTCAACAGCTCTGAAGACTCGATGTGGAGTCCTCCTGCATGGGCGCCCCCAACATCTTGGGTCAAATCGCTAAGCTCGTGATTCTATTGAGGCTCCCGGACTCGTTTTGTTCCAAGCGCCTCCTGATTCTGTAAAGATTTCATTAATCACTGGGATTCAGTTTGCCCCGGTTTTCGGGGTCGAAACGATGGCGAGTAAGGGGGCCGTGGGCCTGAGCCTGGGCTTGGGCGCGGCCATTCTCTACCTGGGCGCGCATGCGGTGACAGGCCGGCAGGGGCTTGTGGCCTATATCGACTTGCAGGCGCGCGAGCGTGTGCTGGAGGTTCGGCTCGCGGCCCTCCACACCGAGCACGAGGCGCTCGAAGCGCGCCTCGCGCGCCTAGAACCGGGCACACTCGACCTCGACTATCTCGACGAACGCGCTCGCGTGCTCCTTGCCGCCGGCGACCGCGAGGAATTGGTGTTCGCGTTGGACGCTACGTCGAATTGATCTCTGCATTCGCGCAGTGCTGGCTAGCGAGCTCCCACAAATCCGCATATGAGGGGCGCGCCGTCACGTGTGGACAACGTGGGCCCTCAGAGGTCACGTGCCGGCAGAGGGAACGCGAAACATGGGCAAAGCCGCCGCGCGCGCCAACGGCGCGCATGCCAACGCCACCAAGGACGAACTGCTCGCCTATTACCGCGACATGCTGCTCATCCGTCGCTTCGAGGAGCGAGCAGGCCAGCTTTACGGCATGGGGCTCATTGGCGGGTTCTGCCATCTGTACATTGGCCAAGAAGCCGTCGTCGTCGGCATGCAGGCAGCGTTGCGGCCTGGCGATCAAGTCATCACCGCCTATCGCGATCACGGCCACATGCTTGCCTGCGGTATGGACCCCAACGAGATCATGGCCGAGCTTACCGGTCGGCGCGACGGCTGCTCCAAGGGCAAGGGCGGGTCAATGCACATGTTTTCGGTTGAGAAAGCGTTCTACGGCGGCCACGGCATTGTGGGCGCGCAAGTCTCGCTCGGCACGGGGCTGGCTTTCGCGAACCGCTACCGCGGCGACGGCAAGGTCTGCGTAACCTATTTTGGCGATGGCGCGGCCAACCAGGGCCAAGTCTATGAAAGCTTCAACATGGCGAGCCTGTGGAAGCTGCCGGTGATCTACATCGTCGAGAACAACCAATACGCGATGGGCACGTCGATTCAGCGTTCGTCATCTGAAACGCATCTGCACAAGCGCGGCATCAGCTTCAACATCCCCGGCGAGGAAGTCGACGGAATGGACGTGCTGGCCGTACGCGAAGCGGGCTTGCGCGCCGCCGAGCAAGCGCGCTCCGGCAAGGGGCCGATCCTGTTGGAAATGAAGACGTATCGCTATCGCGGCCACTCAATGTCCGATCCAGCGAAATATCGCGCCAAAGAAGAAGTCGAGGACGTGAAGGCCAAGCGTGATCCGATCGAGCACGTGAAAAAGCTCCTCCTAGATGCTGGTCACGCTGATGAGATCGCGCTCAAGGATATCGACCGCGACGTGCGCGCCGCCGTGTCGGCCTCCGCGGAGTTCGCACAGAAGAGCCCCGAGCCAGATGCGAGCGAACTGATGACGGATGTTTATCTATGATACGCACTACACAGATAGCGCTGAGGGGAACATAATGACGCCTGAACTCACTTATCTCGCATATTCCATCGCACTCTTCTTCGTCGTCGTGATGGTGCAGGCCACGGTCGGCATCTTGAACAACGGCCTCATGGTGATGGCCAACAACCGCGACAATCTGAAACCGCCCAGCGTGTTTCAGGCCCGCATGAAACGCCTCACCGACAATTATCGCGAGAACCTGTGGTTCTTTGCTCCGCTGGTGCTGATCGCGGCCGTCGCCGGCGTCTCCAATCAGTGGACGCTGCTCGGTGTGCAGCTCTTCTTTTTTGCGCGCGTGCCGCACGCGGTTTGGTATGCCGCCGGATGGCCGTTCATTCGCCCCCTATTCTGGTTCGCGGGCGTTATCGGCTGCGTCATGATCTTCCTGACGCTGATTGGCGTGCTCGCCTGATGGCGCAGATCCTCATGCCAGCGCTGTCGCCGACCATGGAGGAGGGCAACCTCGCCAAATGGCTGATCAAGCCCGGCGATAGGATCGAGCCCGGCCAGGTCATCGCCGAGATCGAGACTGACAAGGCGACGATGGAAGTCGAGGCGGTCGATGAGGGCGTCGTCTCGGAATTGCTGGTCGCCGAAGGCGCGCAGGGCGTGCGCGTGAATACGCCGATCGCCGTGTTAAGCGATGGAAGCGCCCCCTCCCCCCAACGGGGGGAGGGTAGGGAGGGGGGGCGTGCCGATGCGCCTGTTTCTCGGGCAGAGCGCGCGGACCATCGCCCCCCGCCCCCTGCCCCTTCCACCCTTGGGGGAGGGGAAGGGCTGCGCGACCCCGAAGTTCCCCTGGGAACGTCATTCGTGAAAATCACCGTGCGCGATGCGCTTCGCGACGCGATGGCCGAAGAAATGCGCCGCGACGAAAGCGTGTTCCTCATGGGCGAGGAAGTCGCCGAGTACCAGGGCGCATACAAAGTCTCGCGCGAGTTGCTTGCTGAGTTCGGCCCCAGACGCGTCGTCGATACGCCGATCACTGAGCATGGGTTCGCCGGTCTTGGCGTCGGCGCGGCGATGGCGGGCCTCAAACCGATTGTTGAATTCATGACCTGGAACTTCGCGATGCAGGCGATCGACCAGATCATCAATTCCGCCGCCAAGACGCTCTACATGTCGGGCGGACAAATAAGATCATCGATCGTCTTCCGCGGCCCCAATGGCGCAGCCTCACGCGTTGCTGCGCAGCACAGCCAGGATTTTTCCTCGTGGTACGCACACGTGCCCGGACTCATCGTGATCGCGCCTTATGACGCCGCCGACGCCAAGGGTCTGCTAAAAGCTGCGATCCGCAGCCCAAACCCGGTCGTCTTCCTCGAACACGAAATGCTTTACGGGACGGAGTTCGAAATCCCGGACGTCAAGGATTGGATCGTGCCGATCGGCAAGGCAAAAATCCGCCGTGTGGGCGGCGACGTCACCATCACCTCGCACTCGCGCATGGTCGGCATGGCGCTCAAAGCCGCTGACAAGCTTGCCGAGGAAGGGATCGACGCTGAGATTATTGATCTGCGCACGCTGCGCCCGCTCGACACCGCCACTATCGTGGAAAGCGTCAAGAAAACGAACCGCCTCGTGACCGTCGAAGAAGGCTGGGGCCAATCGGGCATCGGCGCCGAAGTCGCCGCGCGCGTTGTGAGCGAAGCGTTCGACTATCTCGACGCCCCACCCGCGCGCGTGCATCAGGTCGATGCACCGCTTGCGTACGCGGCGAATCTCGAAGCTTTGGCGCTGCCGAACGTAGAGAAGATCGTCGAGGCGGTGAAGGCGGTGGCGTATTGATGATTTACCACGGCGCATGTCATTGCGGCGCGGTGCGCGCCGAGTACGAGACGAACGCGCCCGTGCGTCTGCGCCATGACGGCTGCTCATTCTGTGGCAGCCGCGGAGTAAAATCGGCGAGCGACCCGAACGGCGTGCTCAAAATCGCTTCAGATCATCGGCTCGTCCGCTACCGTTTCGGGCACAAGACCGCGGATTTCCTCATCTGCCCCGTGTGCGGAACATATGTCGCGACGCACATGGACAGCCCCCGCGGCCCGGTTGGCGTCATCAACGTGGTGGGCTTGAATATCCCCGAATTGCGCGATGAGCCTGCGAATTACGCGAGCCTGGAGGGCGAAGGCGAAAGTGAACGCATCGCACGGCGGCTCTCGCGCTGGACGCCCATGAGTTTGGTGGAGCCGGGAGGGCCGCCATGAGCGAAGGTGAAGTTGTAGAGCAATTGGTGAATTTTACCAGCATCCTGCTCGCAGGTGTCTCCGTACTTTTCACAGTTGTGTCGGCTTATATCGCGGCGCTGAATTACTTCATCGGCGAGGCAAATTTTTCAGCGCGTGCGGCGTCGTTCGCGTTCCTCTCGCTTATCTTGGGCATGCTGTTTTTTGTCATGATGGGCGCGCAGCAAACGCAAATAGGTCTGGTTGAGCGCCTCATGGAGCTGGAGCAAAACGGCGAGCTCACGGCTGCCGGCAGGGCCGCGCTCGCCAACGCCGCCGGGCGCGACGGTAGCACCGGCATCAGTATCGATGACGCGGTGAGGCTCTTCATCTGGGTGGCGCTTGCGCTCATCTATCTGGGGCTCGGGTACCTCACCTTCGGGCACAAGTGGCGTCGCGACATCATTGCCGTAGAAGTTACCGGGGACGCCCGCACATGAGTCTGCAGATCACCATGCCCGCGTTGTCGCCTACCATGGAGGAGGGCAATCTCGCCAAATGGCATGTGAAGGCTGGCGACAAAATCGAACCGGGCCAGGTCATCGCCGAGATCGAGACCGACAAGGCGACGATGGAAGTCGAGGCTGTCGATGAAGGCGTGATAGCGGAAATCCTCGTGCCCGAAGGCGCACAAGCCGTGAAGGTCAATACCCCGATTGCGGTGTTGGTGGGTGAGGGCGAGGCGACCAGCCCTCTCCCTGGCGGAGAGAGCGCCGCGCGCAGCGCGTCGGGTGAGGGGCGTTCCAACGCGCAGACGCCGGGGCAATCGCGCGCCCCTCTCCCCCCGGCCCCCTCTCCGCAAGGGGGAGCGGGAGGGCGCGTCTTTGCCTCGCCCCTTGCGCGCCGTCTTGCATCCCAAGCCAACATCAACCTGGCGCAGCTCAACGGCTCGGGCCCGCACGGGCGCATTGTGAGGCGCGACATCGAAGCAGCGCTCGAGAGGAAGCCACTCGCGGATTCACGTTCCCTCACGCGCCACGAAGCGCCCGCCGACCGAGCACCCGCGCCGTTCAAGTCACTCGAGAGCCAGGGCATCCGGCCAGGGAGCTACGATCTCGCGCCCCTCGATCTCATGCGCAAGACCATCGCCAAGCGCATGACCGAGAGCTTTCGCGACGTGCCGCATTTTCCGCTCAGCATCGAGATCGAGATCGACGGGCTGCTCAAGGCGCGTGGCGAGATCAACAAGCGCTTTGGCGACAAGGGCGTAAAGATCTCCGTCAACGACATGTGCATCAAGGCCGCGGCCCTGGCGCTGAAGCTCGTCCCGGAAGCCAATGCGAGTTACACGCCTGACGGCATCGCTTTGCACCATCACGCCGACGTCGCAGTCGCGGTGGCTATCCCCGGCGGCCTCATCACGCCAATCATCTGGGCGGCGGAAACCAAGGGCTTGGCGCAAATCAGCCATGAAATGGCCGACCTCGCCGAGCGCGCGCGCTTGAAGAAGCTGAAACCCGAGGAGTTCCAGGGCGGCACGTTCTCGATCTCCAACATGGGCATGATGGGCATCAAGAGCTTCGCCTCCATCATCAACGAACCCCACGGCATGATCATGTCAATCGGGGCCGGGGAAAAACGCCCCATCGTGAAGAACGATGCGCTCGCCATAGCTACGATGATGACCGTCACGGTCACTTGCGATCACCGCGTCGTGGATGGCGCCGTGGGCGCAGCGTTCCTGAAAGCATTCCGCGGATTCCTCGAAGATCCAATGGCGATGTTGCTCTAGTGTCTCGGATTTGAAGTTCGTCATGTCATCTGGATCGCTCTCGGAACGAACTTCAAATCCGAAAAGGGACGCTAAAATCAAGGAGTCATACTGTGGCTTGTGAATCTGAAGTTTGCTCCCCGCCCGCCATCGAGATCAGACGAATTTCAGATGCGCCACACTAGCGCATGCTCTCCCTCTTCCTCGCTTCCTTCGTGACCTTCTTCGTCGCCATCGATCCCGTTGCCATGGCGCCCATGTTCACGACCATGACCTCGCGCATGGCCAAGGCATGGCGCGACCATATGGCGTGGAAATCGATAGCTATCGCCACGGCCATCCTGTTGGCGTTCGCATTTGGAGGCGCATGGTTGCTCGAACAAATCCACGTGTCTATCGACGCCTTCCGCATCGCCGGCGGCCTGCTGCTCTTCCTGATCGCAGTCGACATGCTGTTCGAAAAACGCACCGAACGGCGCGAGGAGCGCGCCGAGAAAGTCGCCGCAGAGCAGGCGCGTCACCCGGACGTGCAGGACGACATCTCCGTCTTCCCGCTCGCCATTCCGCTTATCTCCGGCCCGGGCGCAATCGCCTCTATCATGCTCTTCTTCGCCCAATACGAAGGCGCGTTGGAGCGAACCGTGATTTTGCTCGGAGCGGGGGCAAACCTGGCGCTTTGCCTGGCGGCGTTTCTGCTCGCCGAACCTATATCCAAGCTGATGGGCCAAACTGTCGCCGCGATGCTCACGCGCATCTTCGGCATCCTCCTTGCTGCGCTTGCGGCGCAATTCGTCGTTGATGGAATCACGAATGCGTTTGGACTTTCCTCCCCCTGAAGGGGGAGGTGATCGCGAAGCGATCGGAGGGGGTCGCACGGCGTGCCGAGTTTGAAGACCCCACCCAGCCTCCCCCTTTCAGGGGGAGGAGGTTATGGAGACACCATGAACAAGATTGATCTCGACGCCGTCGTAGAACTTTCCGGAACGCGCTATCCCGCGCCCCACGATGGGCCTGTAAAGGCGCGTCGGTGGAAAGCGTTGGGACAAGTGGCCGGCCTTACGCAATTCGGCGTGAACCTGCTTACGCTTCCCCCGGGCGTGTGGTCCTCACAGCGGCATTGGCACGCGCTCGAAGACGAGTTCGCTTACGTGATATCTGGCGAGGTCACGCTAGTGATGGACGAAGGCGAAGAGATCATGCACGCCGGGGACTGCATCGGCTGGAAGGCCGGCGTGAAGAACGGACACGTGCTGAAGAACAATTCGAACGCCAACGCGGTCATCCTCATCGTGGGTGGGCGCAACGACGAAGATTACGGCGAGTACTCCGACATCGACATGAAATTCCTGCCCGACCGTTATTCCGGCGGCGGCGGGTACAGGCGCAAGGATGGAACACAGCTTTGAACCGCATGATTGCTCGCGTGCTTCCCCTCCCCCTGGAGGGGGGAGGGGCCAGGGGTGGGGATGCGACAGAAATCGGAGCGTCAGGGATGTGCGCTCGATCGACACAGAGTGCGGCGTCCGATTTCAGGTTTCTAATTTCAGACTTCTGCGTATCACCCCACCCCTTACCCCTTCCCCCTCTCCTCTAGGGGAGGGGGAATCGTGCGAGCAAGCAAATGAACTTCGATCTCATCGTTATCGGCTCGGGCCCCGGCGGCTACGTCGCCGCCATTCGCGGCGCACAGCTTGGCATGAGAGTCGCCATTGTCGAACGAGACAAATTGGGCGGCATCTGCCTCAACTGGGGCTGCATCCCCACGAAGGCATTGCTGCGCTCAGCTGAAGTGTATCGCAATTTCCAGCATGCTAAGGACTTCGGGCTCTCCGCCGAGGGCGTAAAGTTCGATGCGGCAGCGGTCGTGCAGCGCTCGCGCAAAGTCGCCGGCAAATTGTCTGGCGGCGTCGCGCATCTGATGAAGAAGAACAAGAGCACCGTGATCGAAGGCGAGGCGCGTTTGGAGAAGGGCGCAAGAGCTCCGCGCGTCATCGTGAAAGGGAGGGACGGAAAGGACACTTCATACGAAGCAGCACATGTCATCCTCGCCACCGGCGCGCGTGCGCGCGAAATCCCGGCAGCGGGATTGAAGGCCGACGGCAAGCGCATCTGGACGTATCGCGAGGCCATGACGCCGCCCGAGTGGCCGGAGTCCCTGCTGGTGTTTGGCTCTGGCGCCATCGGCATCGAGTTCGCAAGCTTCTATGCGGCCTTCGGCGTGAAGGTGACGGTCGTCGAACTGCTCGACCGCATCCTGCCCGTCGAAGACGAAGAGATTTCCGCCTTCGCCAAGAAGCGCTTCGAGAGAGAGGGCGTGAAGCTCCTCACCTCGACCGAGGCGAAGGCGGTGAAGGCGATGGCGAGCGGCGTAGAGGCGCAAGTTATCGCGGGCGGCAACACCGAATCCCTCACCGCCTCGCACGCCATCGTCGCCGTGGGCATCGCCGGAAATGTCGAAGGCCTTGGCCTAGAGGCGCTCGGCGTGAGGGTCGAGAAGGGGCAGATCGTCGCGGATGGGTACGGGCGCACGAATCTGGCCGGGCTTTATGCAATCGGCGATGTCGCGGGCCCGCCATGGCTCGCACACAAGGCCTCCCACGAAGGAATCATTTGCGTCGAAGCAATCGCAG